>Ga0153956_1000233_pt1 | contig 68333 bp, 67 predicted proteins | sample TSFL040MetaG_FD_104704 | JGI IMG/M metagenome (GOLD analysis project Ga0153956, IMG submission 104704) | Attine ant fungus gardens microbial communities from Florida, USA - TSFL040 MetaG | ecosystem: Host-associated > Fungi > Mycelium > Unclassified | place: USA: Florida, Wekiwa Springs...
AGCGGCGTGAGACGGGCATTCTTGTGGATGTTCATTCGGACCCTCCGGTGGATGCTGAAGCCTGGTAACTCCAGTCTCCCCGGTCCGGTCCGAATGGACAACCCCCCGAAAGCTCACACCTAGCTCACGCCCGTCATCGTATCACGGGACACGACACTATCCTGGAGACAGCAAGCATCGACGTGTCGAACAGCAACAACATGCTGACGCGGCTGAGGCGCCTGTTCTTGAGTGAAGAGCCGAAAGTGCGCTGCGCCTATGCCTGATTTTCACATTTCTCCGATCTCGATCGTCAATCAGATCAAGAGCAATCTGCAGGATCGGTACGATTCCGGGTATCCGATCCTCAAGGAGCTGCTGCAAAACGCCGACGACGCGGAAGCCCAACGATTCAGGCTCGACGCACTACCCGGCTGGCCAAACGCGGTGAATCCGCTGCTGCGTGGGCCGGGTCTTCTGGTCGCGAATGATGGGTTCTTCCGCAGGCAGGACGAGAGCGGAATCACGTCGTTTGGCGAGAGCAGCAAAGCCGCCGACAATGCCGCGATCGGCAAGTTTGGTTTCGGCCAGAAGGCCGTGTTTCACCTCTGTGATGCGTTTATCGTCTACGCCCGAAGGGAAGACGGCGATACCTTCAGCACGGTCGTTAACCCGTTCTTGGAGGTGAATGTCGCAGGCAATATCAGTCGGCAGTGGGAGCCTCTCGAGCCTGCTGATGTCGGATTTTTGAGGGGTAAGGTCGTCTCCGACTTCCCGGATCGCTCCCTCGTTCTTTGGCTGCCGCTGCGCCGGGATGGTATTCAGCCAGCCCCAGGGGTTGGCTTTTCCAGCAATATGCCATCGGCAACAGAGACGATCAGGGAACTCATCCGACCTGACGATTTGCAGGCTGTCCTGACGACGCTGCGCCACCTAAAATCGATCGAAATTCTAGAAAACGGCGAACCTCGCAGTAGGTTAGAACTCAGCGTTGCGCAGGGGCGTTTCGTCGGGCCGAACCGTTTGGGCGATGGTGTTCACGCCTTTGGCGGCAAGATCGAAGCCGCGCCGGAAAGATCAACAGCGTCATTTGTCGGGCGTGAAGCGATGGCTCTTGATGGTCGTCTCGCGGAGTTGAAGCGCACGCCGCATTGGCCGCAAACGATAACTGTTCTCAGCCCACAACCCGTCCCGGAGAAGGGAGAGCCTCATGGGGCAGCGACGCTATTGCGCATCCCCTACACAGGCGGAGCTGCGCGCATCGCGCCTGCGCAACTACGCATTTCCTGGGCTGTGTTCCTGCCCATCTCCGATGAATCCAGCATCGCCATCCCGCTCGACGACAGCGCGCTCGGCCAGTTCCGTTTCCTGCTACACGGCTATTTCTTCCTCGACAGCGGCCGTCGCCAGATCGAAGGGCTGAATGCTGTCGTCGAAACAGGCGTGCCTGCCGATGCTATGGCGCTGCGCCGCGCGTGGAATAGCGAACTTCGTGACTCCGTGGTTCTCCCGCTTCTGCCGACTCTGCTGAGAGACGCGCTTGGCAAGGCGATGGTGACATCATCGGAGCTCACTCAGGTTGTTTCGGCGCTCGCACGTCATGACTGGTTTCGGCGTAACCGCGACGCCATTTGTCGAGAACATGCGTTGGTGCGTGTGCTCGAAGGGCCGACCATCGTCTGGCGTGTCGTTCCATCGGGGGACGCTCTTCGATCGCTACCGGCTTCGGTGGCGGATGCCCCTCAGCGGATTGGGGAATTGTTCGGGGCCATCGGCGCATGGGCCGATTCAAGCGGTGCACATCTCGTCGTCGATGCCCGCGCTGTGCTGAGTGCTCAGCCGATACGCTGGACCGAGGCGGATCTCAGCACAGTATTCTCCACGCTTTCACCCCGTGCATTCCAATCGCGCGATACCGCGCTCACGCGACTCCTTGTCGATTTCCTCGGCATGGCGATACACGGCGATGCTGAGAAGTTCGCGATCAGGCCGCACATGGCCACGGCCTTGCGCGCGGCAATGGCGGAAACTCAGGCGCTTGCTCCGTCCGAACTCATTAAATCAGCTCTTACCCACGTTCCACATGACGTGTTGTTCCCGCTTCCGCCATCTGTCGAAAACCGGCAAGTCCTGCGCGCGCTGGCGTCTGCCCCGGCGAATATCCTGCCAGTTCGTGGCGAATGGATCGACGATGACCGACGCCCTCCTCGACTATCCGACGAAGACCTCAAGGCGTTGCTCACCGCACTCGAGCCGCTGATTGAAGGCGATCAGGCGGATCAAGCGGCGACCGCCGCGTTGGCGCTGCTCGCTCAGGCCGAGCGGAATATCTCCGAACTGGCGCGCGATCCCGATTTTGCATCCATCAAGGTTCTGCGGGTGCGGGATGTCCGTATCCGTGGCCCAATCGTGCTGTCGCTTCAAGCGCTCGTTGAACGCGCCAGAGCAGGACTCTTGTTCTCCAACTCACCTCAAGCAAACACATGGCTGCCTTTACTCGTGGAGGCATTACCAGACGCATCCCCGCTGATCGTCGATAGCGGTGCGATGCCCCTCCTTCGAGACGCGGCAAATCTCACGCTTCAGTCGGCGGGTAAGGAGGCCGCGTTCTCGCTCATCGACAAAGCCATGAGCTTTGGGCCGATAAGCGCCCGCCAACGGCTACTCGATGAGATTGGAATCGACAGCAAAGACGATCCAGCGGCGGCACGGCGCCTCTGCGTTGGTATTCGTGAAGCGGGATACTCAGCATCAAAGCTCTGGACCCTCGACCCGAACCAGAAACGAATAGAGCGTATTACCATGGCTCTTATTGCCGAGAGCCAGAACGTATTTCTTGTCCCAATCGGCATAGCTGATGGACTGTCCAGGACGCAACGAAACCATCTTCGCATAGAGGTGCTCGACGCGACCAATCTGGAAGCGTTGTTCGAGAAGAATATCGCCGCCATCGAGCAACTCAGCCCTGATGTTTCAGAGCAGGAAGCGGTCCTTGAGGCCGGCCTGCCCGATGATCTGCTGATCCGGCTGCCTATTCACGAAAGGCGGGACGGAACCGTTGGCGATGGAAAGGGTATCTTTCGTGAGACGAAAGAATGGCCTGTTCCTGAAGCGTTGCGGGCGATCGTCTCCATCGTCCAGCCATGCCGAAGCCAGAAGGCGAGGGAACGGCAAGGGCAGCTTATTGGGGCATGGTCGCCATTAAGCCAGATTGAGGTCGCGCTCGGTCGCGATGATCCACACCGCTTTCGTGGTGATATACTGGATGCGCTCGCCAAGCTCGAATCTTCGCCCGATGAGCGCCTGCTTGATGCGTTTCGCGCCAAACCGTGGCTTCTGGCGGACGGACAGCCTGTCGCGCCGCAGGATGTGCTCGCTCTTCCATCTGCGGTCGATGAAGCGGCGCGAGCGCTTCTTTTGAAGAATGGAGAAGCACCGCCGTTCTTGCCCGCTGCAAGGCTGGCCATCGACGTGCGCGAGCATCGTGGGTTCGATCATCTTGGAAAATGGGTTCTGCCGGACAGGCGCTCGTCAGTCGAAGCGCTGGCGCTGATGGTCGAAGATGCGGGCATCATCGGACGCCTCGGGGCGGCGGACGAGTTTCCGATAGACGATTTTGCGACATTGGCGAAAGACAGCAGCGATGTTGGGTTGCCGGGTTGGCCTCTGCTAGCGGCGGTTCTGGCCTCGGAGGCTGATGGCGGGGACGCGATGAAGGTTGTCGCCGCTTTCGCGGAGGTTCTCCCCTCCAACGCAAATTTGGCAGGAACCCACCTCGACCGCATGGCGACGCTGGCGGCGGAGAACGGGCGGAAAGGCGAGGCCGCCCGCAGAGCCTATCGCCACGGCTTCAACGTGGTCGCTCGTTGGCGGGAAGAAACTCGCTATCAGGTGTTCGGTGAAACGCTAGTTCCTACCGAGGCCGGAGATTGGCGCAGCGGCCGGGAGGTCGTCCAGGGCGGTGACGGGCTCGATCCGAGTTATGTATTGGCGCGGGACTACGCATCCACGCTCGGAAAGCGTGAGGCAGCACCCGCCGAGTGGCATGGCGCCGGACATGAAGTTCACGACTCATCTCCAACCGATCATCGCCGGGGGGAGATCAGGGATGTCGATCTGACTGCGCTGGAGTCCCAGTGGGCAGACCAGCATCGGTGGTTCCTCACCACATGGCGGGGGCGCGTACCGTCCGACCTGGTGATCGTCTATCTCGGCTTGATAGGCCGCAGCGAGCCTTTTCAGCGCCTTGCGAACGAATGGGCGATCGACGCGACGGCCGATGTCGATACCCTTTGGGCTGACCTCGACAATCATTTTCCCAGAGAAATCCTCTATCCGAATCCGTTGGCGGACGAGGTCGATCAACGCAGATTCCTGATTGTGCCGGTCGCCGGCGAGCATGTGCAAGCCGTCGCCCTGTCAGGGGATGTGTTCGATGCGCCGTTGGGTGATCCTGGCAACGGAATCCTCGTCGGGAATCTGCACAAGAGCCATGAGGGCATCCGGGCCGCCGATGGTAAAGTTCGGTCATTGATCACGCTGCCAGTCAGGCGCGTCGATCCGAGCGGATACGGTCAGAAAGAGGCCAGCGGCATCTTCCGGCGGTTTGTCGAGACAATCGCGGCGGACTGCCTGTGGCTCGGCATGGAACGCCAACGTGCGGCGTTGCGGGAGATGTTGGACAGGGCGGTAGAGGTCGATCAATCGACGATCGAGGAAACTGAACGCCTGCTTCGAGACCGGCTCCCCACGATTCTCGCTGAGTTGAAGCTCCCCACTGACTACCGCACACAAAAGGCGCTACGCGAATATCAAGCTGAAGAAAGCCACCTCCATCACCTTTCCGCGTCGGCGCAGAAGATAGAAGAGCGGAAAGCGGAGCTATGGCGAAAAGTATCCGACAGCACGCTGGCAACCGAGCTTCTGTCTGCGGTTCGCGCCAAGATCGGGGATTTCGGATATTCCGCCAGCCGGGTTCTTTTCGAGCTGTTCCAGAACGCCGACGATGCCTACCGGCAGCATGGTGAACCTGCATCGGACGCCCGTTTCCGGGTGGAACAGTTACCGGGCGACCCAGGTGGATTTCGTGTCGTCCATTGGGGCCGCCCGATCAATCATATGGGGCATGACGCAGAGGAGGGGCGTCGCGTCGGTCACGACCGTGACCTGCTCAATATGCTGCTGATGAACTTCTCCGAGAAACGCCCCGGAGACGATCTCACCGGCAAGTTTGGCTTGGGCTTCAAGAGCGTCCATGTGCTGTCGGACGGTGTCGGCATCGCCAGCGGCTTCATCGCCCTGCGCACGGCCGGCGGCTTCTTGCCGACGCCCTGGCCGGAGGGCATCGACATAGCAGAGAGGCAAAAGATCCCCGGCGGCCGAAAGGCGACCGTTATCGAAGTTCCCCTTTCAGCGGAGACGGCTGACAAAGGCGCCGATGCGATGGCGGCGTTCAAATCCGCCGTGACCTGGCTGCCTGCTTTCGCCCGCACAATTCGCCGCATCGAGATCGAGGACGACGTTCCCACGAGCGTAGATTGCTCGTCTTTGCCGCTTCTCGGCGAGAGCCAGGTCAGAGTCGTTTCCGTGTCAGGCGGGCGCCGCGAGCGAGCCGTGCGCTTCGATCTGTCGTCCGGGTTTGCCCTTCTGCTGCATATTGGCGCCGGCGGACCGGACAGATTCCCCGATGATCTGAAGCGACTCTGGAATCTGGCCCCGCTTGAGGTGCCGTCACGCTCTGGCTGGCTGCTCAACGGTCCTTTTGCTGTCGATCCGGGACGTACAGGGCTAGCCGGCTCGATTGCTGATCAGACGGAAAAATTTCAAACGCTTGGCGGGGTATTGGGAGACCGCCTTCTGAAACTACACGATCTCGCGGATGCAGATTGGCGCGGGTTCGCGGAGAGCCTCGACCTGGATGCCTCCGACGCCTCCAGAACAGTGGCGTGGAGCACCTTCTGGTCTCACCTGTTCGATGTTCTCGCGCCGGATTTCGACGACGATCTGGCCCGACACCTGCACGCCCATGGTCATGGATACGGCCATCTCATAGGCCAGCGGCAAGTCGTGCCGACCCGACTGCCAGCCCCCTTCGCTTCGTTGGTGAAGGCGTCGGACGCGACCTATTTCGTCGATGGCGCGTTGTCGGACTCCACTTTTCTCGGCCAGGTGCGGAACTGGTCGGCTGTGACGGAATTGCGTGGTCGGACCATTGCATCTGAGGTTGCCGGACAACTGAAAAAGCTCGGCTGTGGGAGCATCCGTCCCATCCGTCTATCGGATGTGCTGCATATCGAGATGGGGCCAGAAAAGCGCGTTGACGTCGATCTCGCAATGCGGCTCGGTCAAGTTGTGACCTTGGAAAGAGTCGAGCAGGAGCCGCTAAATCAGGAACGCCAACAAATTCTGGGTGAAGCGGGACAAGCGCATTTCCGTGCTCAAGATGGTTCGTGGCGTTCCGTCCGAGACCTTAGTTTCGAAGATGCCAGTAGCGACGATGAAAAGCTACGCTGCGGCTTTGCGCCAGAAAACGCACTCTTGGATCATGGTTATCAAAACGCCGCGCTCGAATTCTTCAAAGCTGCCCGCGCGCAATCTGGCTACGGCCCACAAGTACCTCTTCTTCTGAAATGGGCGAAGAACGCCAACTGCAGGGACCACCACCGCGCCGTGCTTCGCTACATAGTCGATGGCAGCCAAGGACGGGCACTGGCCGCCGAAATTCGTGGCGATTTGCCAAGCTGGATTCCTCGTCCCTTGGAGAGTCTCCTTACGGACGCTTTGCTCGAAGCATGGGTGGAGGAAGACAAGAAGCGACTCCTCCTTGAACTTGGTGGGCACAACCTCTTCAGCATAGCCGAAACTTCGCTACCTTCGCCCATGCCGCCACCGCCTGAGCCTGCGACGGTTCTGGCGGCGATCCATGCCTGGTGGCGCGCCGAGGGCTCCGGCCTCCGCGCCTCATATGCGGAGAGAACCTACCCAGGGCATTTCTCGCCGTCACAGCTTCGCGAGTCACAGGATCGCGCGGCATGGTTCACGATGTTCGCCTTGGCCTGCTTCCAGTCGTTCGGCCGCGCGCAGGATGGACAGCATAAGAGCTTCATCGACACCGGCTTCAGGGAAGGCTGGTGGCAGGAACTGTCCGAGTCACGGCCTCCCGATCAGGTGCAGTCATGGCTTGAACGGCTCGAACGATGGAGTGCGCCCGACCATTTCGATCAGCAATATCTGACCTGGCGACGCACATTCGTCGATCTGTATTCCGTTGCTCGTTGGCTGGATGAGTATCGCGAGGTTACGGTCAAGCTACCGAGAATTATCGAGGAGCAAGGCGTCATTTCTCTCAATGGGGCCTTGCAGCCGAGCTACTGGCCGCCGGCCATGCGCCTCTCCATTGATGCCGCCCCGATAAACCGTTCTATCGGCATTGGCATGAACTGGATGATCCGCGAACTCCTGCGTCACGGCGTTTACGAAACGCGCGATGAGCGCCTGATGATTCCCTATGTCTGGGCTCCATCCCGGCGTGTCCGTATCCTGCTGAATAAGTTGGGCGCCGACGTTGGTGAGCGGGCAGACAAGGAAGTCAGTAGGGTGATCTACAACTTCGTAGAGAAACACTTGGGAGACGATCGTCGGTTTGACGGCGATTTCGATCTCCCGCTTCAGTTGATTACCCGGAGTGAGTACGGGCATGTTCTGAAAGCATGCTTTGATGAGGTTGACGACACTCCACCGGACTTCCCGGATGACGATATTGAGTTGGAGAATGAAGACGCAATCGGGGGCAATGTCGCATGACGGAAGCACGACCATTGGCCGCCGGTGTTCCCGTTCACCATCCTCGTCATGGCAATGGGCGCGTCGTGGTGGATATGGGAGCCACCGCCGTCGTTCGGTTCGGCGGGACTGTTGAGCAGGTTTTGGCAAGCGAGATTGCCGAGATACCGTCTCTCTACTCGGCTCTCCACACAGGCGCGGACGTAGATCCCATCGACGCAGTGATTCGCGCGCAGGCGCTCGCCATCCGATCGGTTAATGACCAGTGGGGCGTGTTTTCACGCTCGCGCGTGCAGTTGCTTCCTCACCAGCTTTGGGTTTGCCGCAAAGTAACCCAGGAATGGCCCTTTCGCTGGCTGGTTGCCGACGATGTTGGGCTGGGCAAGACGATCGAATGCGGCCTTGTCCTCATGCCGCTGATCGCATCCGGGCGCGTGCGCCGGGTGCTGATCCTCGCGCCGGCAAAGCTTGTCCCGCAGTGGCAATTTCGCCTCAAGGATATGTTCGACATCCGACTCCAACGCTATGTCACGGAAGCGGATACGGCGCGCGGCGATTTCTGGGCGACCGCTTCGATGGTGGCCGCATCCTTCCATACGCTGAGAGATGACCGTCGCGGCGCCCGGCAACGGCTTCTCAACGCCGATCCCTGGGATCTGGTCATTGTCGATGAAGCTCACCACCTCGGCGTGGATGAACGCGCCGGCGAGACGCTGGCATACAGTCTCGTCTCCGACCTTCAGGAGCGGGGTAAGATCAACTCCCTGCTGTTTTTCACCGGAACTCCGCATCGTGGGAAGGACTACGGCTTCTTCGGGTTGATGCACCTCGTGCGTCCCGACCTCTTCGACCCGGAGCGTGACCCGCTGGAACAGCTCTCTCAGCTATCCAAAGTCATGATCCGAAACAACAAGGCGACTGTTACCGATCTCCAGGGACAAAAACTCTTCAAGTCTGTCAGCGTTTTCAGCCGGGAATACCAATATAGCGACGATGAAACGCAGTTCTATCGGACGTTAAGCGAGTTCGTCATCGATGGCCGTGCTTATGCCGCAACCCTTGACGGGCGTGCGCAGACAGCACGGATGCTCGTGTTGATCACGCTACAGAAGCTGGCTGCCAGTTCGATCGCGGCAATCCGCAATGCGCTCCGTAAACGTCGAACAATGCTTGCGAACCTTGTTGGCCGTTCAAACGAGTCCGTCCCGCTTCCTGATGACGAGCAGGCGACGTTTGACGATTTGGCGGAAGCCGAAGAGGCGCTTCCCGGTTCTGCTGCTGTCCTGCTGATGGAGGACGAAATACAGCGTCTCGATGAACTGATTGCTCTCGCCGACGTTATAGTCCGAGAGACTAAGATCGAGCGCCTGCTTCAGATGATCGACGAGGAATTTGGCCCGGATGAGCCGATCCTGCTCTTCACGGAATACAAGGCAACCCAAGCCCTTATTGTCAACGCGCTGCATCGCCGGTTCGGGTTCGGTTCGGCTACGTTCATCAACGGGGATGAACGGCTGGATGGCCTTGAGCAGGCGTCAGGCCCGGCAAAGACTATCAACCAGCCTCGCGAGCACGCTGCGGATGCCTTCAATGCGGGGGAGGTCCGGTTTCTTGTGTCCACCGAGGCCGGCGGCGAAGGCATCGACCTCCAAGAGCGCTGTGCTGTGCTGGTCCACGCGGATATGCCTTGGAACCCGATGCGACTCCACCAGAGAGTCGGGCGTCTATCCCGCTATGGCCAGACGCGGCCCGTCTCGGTTTACATTTTGCGAAACCCTCAGACCGTCGAGGCGCGCATCTGGGATTTGCTCAATGCGAAGCTGGAGCGCATTCAGGCTGCTCTCTCCTCGGTGATGGAGGAACAGGAGGATATTTCGCAGTTGGTCATCGGCATGGCCGGCAACTCGCTCTTCAACGAGCTGTTTTCCGGGAGCGAAGGGCTTTCTGGCGAGCGATTGGGAGCCTGGTTCGATCGCGCTACCTCCACCCTCGGCGGGCGTGACGTGGTTGAAACCGTGCGTGAGCTTCTGGGCTCCGTGTCGAGATTTGACTTTCAACAAGTCGGAAAAGACCTGCCGAAGGTCGACCTTCCCGACCTAGAGCGGTTTTTCGCCCAAACTGTCGGCAGACATGGGCGCCGGATTTTCCGGCGGGATGACGGTCTGGAGATCAGAACTCCCGATGATTGGAAGGCGCGCAGCTACGCGCTCCGGGACAAGTACGAGGGACTGGTTTTCGACCGAAGCCTCCGTGGAGCCAATGCTGCTTCCCGTGTTCTAGGGATAGGCCACCCTTTGTTCGACATTGCGCTCGACGATGCGCAGGACGTTCCAGCGCGAGCCGTTTCCATCGAGGGGCTCGGCAGCCCGGTGCTGATCCTAACTGTTGAGGACGAAGTTACCGGGACCGGTTCGCTCGTTCATAGGCTGATTTTCGGCGTGACGGAGAAGGACGGAAAGATCGAAGTCTTGCGAGATTGGGAACTGTTGCAGGTGATGAACACGCTCGCGGTCAAAGGTCCTTCTAGTGCGGGGCTGGTGACTGAGGAAGCTGAGGCGGTGATCGAACGTTTCAAGCAGACATTTGACGCCAATATTTCCTCCCATGCCTCTACCCTGCGGCGGCCAGTTTCATGGTCGGAGATGCTCTTCCTTCCAAGTACGGCAGGGTAGTGTGATCCGGGTACGCTTCGCGCCTTCCAATGAGTGGAACTTTAATTTTCCACCAGCTGTACAAGGAAGTTGGTCGGCAGAGTGCGTAAAGGTGGATAGGCTCTTGAGTGGTTCCACATGCTGTCATATATGACGAGTTATAAGGTATAATTGGTCATATGTGGATTGTTGTCATGGGATCGCCCAAGGTGAAACCCGCCCTTGAACGGCTTGGCCAGGATGTCCGGAACGCCCGTCTGCGGCGGCAGATCACCGTGACGGATCTCGCCGCGCGCGCGGGGACGTCGCCCAGTTCCGTCGCCCGTCTCGAAAAGGGCGACCCAGGCGTCGCCATCGGAACGCTTGCCGATGTTCTGGTTGTCTTGGGGCTCGTGGGGCGCCTCGCCGACATGATAGACATCCGCAAGGACGACCTGGGGTTGGCGCTGGCAACCGAGCATCTGCCGCGGCGAGGACGCTCATTCGCGGCCAGGCTGCGAGCACAGAAGGCGAAACCGGGAGCGGCGCAGGATCGGGAAGACGTTGTCGATCTTGATGGCGTCTCTTTCTGATTGCGCGATCACTTGGAAAGGTTGCCCCTATCGTAGCCAGCCTACGATCTGTCGATCATATTCAAACTTGCCATTTTTTGATATTGTTCCTATTATCGTAGCATGGCTACGATACAGAGGGATAAATTAAATAGGCTCTATGGCCGTTTGGCACCGGGAACGCCCGTGACAAGGGAGGATCTCGCCGCCCTCGGCATATCGGCTGACCTCGCGGTCCACTATGTTCGGGCAGGCTGGCTGGAGCGACTGGCCCGCGGTGTCTATTGCCGTCCCAACGACCCGCCCGCCTTGCAGCCCAGCCTCGTCCTGCTGCAACGAAGCTTCGAGGGCCTGCATGCCGGTGGGAAGTCGGCGCTCGACTGGCACGGCATCCGCCACTACGTCCCCCAGCGGCCGACCCTTCATCTCTACGGCTGGAAGGCAGGGCGCCTTCCCGAATGGTTTACGGATCGCTTTCCGGCCGACTATCACCGCAAGCGGCTATTCATCGAGCACCCGGAGGCGCTGCTGCATGTCCGACCGTTCGAGAACCGTGACGGCGCGCCGCTCGTCTCGGCGCCGGAGCGCGCACTATTGGAGGTTTTGAGCGAAGTCGGCGTGCGTCAGTCGCTACAAGAGGCGCGCGAACTGGTCGAGAGCAGCTATAGCCTGCGCGCCAATGTGTTCGGCGAACTGCTCAAAGGCTGCACCAGCATCAAGACCGTACGCCTTTGTCTGCAACTCGGCCGAGAACTTGCCCAGCCATGGGTCAGCAAGCTCGATCCATCGCAATTGCCCAAGGGAAGTGATCGACCCTGGGTGTCGCGTTCGGCCGACGGTCTGCTGGTGCTCAAGCCATGAATCAGACCTATCTCGACACTGCCCGATTGCTGACGCGAGTCGCGCCGCTCGTCTTCGGGGACGACACGTTCGCACTCAAGGGCGGCACGGCGATCAATCTCTTCGTGCGCGATATGCCTCGGTTGTCGGTCGATCTCGATCTGGTTTTCCCAGACCATAGGCTGCCGCGCAGCGAAGCCCTGGGTCGGATCAACGAGGCCATCCGCCAATCCGTCGAGCGCCTGAACAAGCGTGGTTTCCAGACGCATGTTCCTGCATCAGGAGACGCCGGCGAGACCAAGCTGCTGGTGAGACAGGGAGCTACCGAGGTCAAGGTCGAGGTGAATTTCGTCATGCGCGGCACAGTTCAGCCGGTCCGGATGGCATCGCTGACACCGAACGCCCGCGACACGCTGGAGGCGGATATCGAAATCCCGGTCGTGTCGCTCGAAGACGTTTATGGCGGCAAGCTCATGGCGGCGATGGACCGGCAACATCCCCGCGATCTGTTCGATGTCATGCAGCTCTTTGCGCATGAAGGGATCACCGCCGGTATTCGCCGCGCGTTCGTCGTCTATCTCGCGAGCCACAATAGGCCCGTGCATGAGGTGCTGTTTCCGTCGCTGCGCGACGTCCGCCACGAGTTCGAGCACAATTTCGACGGCATGACCGCAGAACCGGTTGAGCTCGATGCGCTACTGGCGGCGCGTGAGCAGATGATGCGCGAACTCCAGCAAGGGCTGACGGAGGAGGAGAGACGCTTCCTGCTGTCCCTCGTCACGGCCGAACCGGAATGGAAGCTTCTCGACATCCCGCATGTCGAGAAGCTTCCAGGCGTGCGGTGGAAGCTGCAAAACCTGGAGCGGCTACGCAAAGCCAATGCCCGGAAATTCGCCGAGCAGTCGGAGGAGCTTGCACGACGACTCGCGTAAGACGAATGCAGCCGCAAACGCCTCTGGCTCGATGTGTGATCGCTGTCAGACGTCGCGGACGGAATCTTTCGAGAAGGATCGCCAATTGCGAAGAGAGTCTATACCATGCGGTGACGGCGAGCACTTTCGCCTTTGGAAGCCTCAAAAAGCTCGGTCGCCGTCACCAGCGATAGATGGCGGAATTTTCCACCGGCCGCTCAGCCGGAAAAGTCCAATGTTTTCATGAGCAATTTATTTTGCCGCTGATGCTGACGGACTTTTTATCCAAAAAATATTTATTTGCTTTTCTTTTCAATTGGTTGACTGTCGGGGCAGATCATCGAGTGGGAGTGATTTTTTGCGGAGCGGGCACCAGCCGGCAGCAAGATTGGACGGTGCAGGCCGCGTAAGGAGCCACCATATTAGGCCTAGAGGGCGGTCGGTTGCTGGTAATGGAAAAATCAATTATCGTGCAGCGTGGGGTGAAAGGAGAATTTCGTGGCTTCGCTGGGGGTAACGATGAAAGGGCAAGTCACGCTAAAGCGGGACTTGCTGCGCCACCTCGGTATCAAGCCGGGGGAGCGGATTGAACTCGACAAGCTGCCCGGCGGCGAACTTCGGGTGAAAGCGGCCCGCCCACCCGGCACGATCGACGGTTTCATCGGGCGCCACGCGGGCAAGCTCAAGAAACCGCTGACGATCGAAGAAATGAACGAGGTTGCCGCCGCGGGCTGGGCAGGCGAACTGCACGAGAAATGAAGATCACGGTCGACACGAATGTGCTGGCGCGCGCCGTTTTGCAGGACGATCCGCGACAGGGCCATACGGCCGGAGCGCTGCTGAAAAGCGCCTCGCTCATCGCCGTTTCCCTGCCGTGCCTGTGCGAACTGGTCTGGATACTGCGCCGGGGCGCGAAGCTTTCGAAGGAAGACGTGGCGGTCACGATCCGCGATCTGCTCGACGCCGGCAATGTCGTCATGAACCGCCCTGCGGTCGAGGCGGGGCTTGCGGTTCTGGAGGCCGGCGGCGATTTCGCCGACGGCATCATGGCTTATGAAGGCAATTGGCTGGGGGGCGAGACCTTCGTGTCCTTCGACAGGCGGGCGGTTTCGATCCTGACGGATCAAGGACAGGCGGCTCAACTCCTGTCCTGAGGCGGACGGCTGTTCGAAGGCGGAAAATTTGCCGCGCCCAGTCCGGTGCGCTATTTGCGCCGTAAACCACCGAGTGGGAATGAGATGAGCTCGCGCAAGAACCAGTTGGCGTCGCAGGAGCGCCTGGTGAAGCGGCGGCTGGGCCGGCACCGGATCGATCTGCTGAAGCCGGTGCGGCCGAGCCTCAGGACGCTCGAGCATGGCGGCTACAAGCTGCGCGACGAGCGGACGGGCAATATCCTGTTCGGCGAGGCGGGCTACGAGTTTTCGGCGACGCTCGAGGACATCGAGGAATGGCTCGACCGGGAAGAGGCGCTCGCCGAGGGGCGGGAGCCCGGGTCCGACTAAGCGACCGCCGCCATCGTCACGTCGTCGAGGTGAACGAATTTGAAGCCGCGCGCCTTGAGCGCGATGAGGCCCGCCGCGACGCCGGCGCCGGCCGGCCGGTGCGGCTGGTTGATGTGCGAGATGATGACGTCGCCGCTCTTGGCCGCGGCGATGCGCGAATGGGCGACCGCCGTCGACACGCTGGCGCCGATGTCGCCGTTGAGCGAGAAGCCGCCGATGCTGAAGCCGAGCCTGCCGATGAGGCTCATCGCATCGCGGCTGTAGAGGGCGGTGGCGTCGCGGTACCAGCCGGGATTGACGCCGAACGCCGCCGCAACCGCCGCCGCGCCGTTGAGCACTTCGGCGGTCACCGCGTCGGCGGTGCCGGCGGGGGCGATGCCATAGGCCTTTTCGGTGCCGATGATCGCCGGGATGTGGCGGGCGCCGTGGTTCTGGATGGCAAACAGCTCGGGATGCTGCTTCAGCAGCCGGATGGTTTGCGGATTGCTGTCGAGCCAGCGCTGCGTGGCGAAAATGGTGACGGCGATCTTGTGGACAAGCAGCGCGCTGAGGATGCGCATGTCGGTCTCGCCCATGCAGGCGTCGAGCGTCATCGCCACCTCGGGCGCCGCGCCCGACGGCACGAAATGCATGTGCGGCTCGACGAGGTCCTTGGGGATGCCGGCGAGGGCGGAAGCGCTGCCAGCGGCGCAGATGGCGCAACTGCACGCAGCGGCTAGAAAATCGCGACGACGCATCACGAGGGTCCCCGGCGCTTCGATCTACGCCCGCCGGCGATGCGGCGCCATGGGGCAGAAATGCGCGCCGGGCGAGCCGCCGCCGGGCCGGGGATTTCGCTGGTTTTCGTTGCATTTGCAATCCCCAGGGCCCGCCACTATGTTGCGCCGAATTTTTCCGGCGTCTCCATAGGTTTTCATGTCCAACGACGACACTCTGATCCGCGAAGTCGACGAAGAACTCCGCCGCGACCGCCTGCGCAGTTTCTGGCGCCATGGCGGGCCGTGGATCATCCTCGCCGCGGTGCTGATCGTGGTCGGCGTCGCCGGCTATGAGGGCTGGACCTGGTGGACCAAGACGCAGGCGGCCAAGTCGTCGGACCAGTTCTATGCCGCGGCGGCGATCGCCGACGGCACCGATTTCGCCGCCGCGCAGAAGGCGCTGAACGACGTGATCGCTCAGGGTTCGGGCGGCTATCCGATGCTGGCGCAGTTCCGCGAGGCGGCGCTGCTCGCCAAGAACGGCAAGACCGACGACGCCGTCGCCGCCTATGACGCGCTCTCGACCTCGCTGAGCAATACGCATCTGCGCGCGCTGGCGCTGATCCTCGGCGCCAGCCTGTTGGTCGACAAGGGCGACGTCGCGGCTGTCGAGCAGCGCGTCGGCGGCTCGATCACCCCGGCCGATCCGCTGCGCAACGCGGCGCGCGAGACGCTGGGCCTGACCCAGTACAAGGCCGGCAAGCTCGACGACGCCATGAAGAGCTTCTCCGACATCATGGCCGATCCCAATTCGTCGCAGGATCTGCGCAACCGCATCCAGCTCTACATCCTGCAATTGCTGGCCGAAGGCGCCAAGGCTGTGACTCCGCCGGGTGCGGATGTGACCGTGCCGGCCGATGCCGCGAGCAGCGCGGCGCCGTCCGAGGCGTCAGCGCCCCCGTCGGCAGTGGTGTCGTCCGAAGCGCCAGTGTCGTCTGAGGCGTCCCCGTCGGCGTCGTCGGCTGCTGCGTCGGACGAGGCCTCGACCGGCATCGACAGCACCGAGCTCGACGTGTCGGCGCCGCCGGTGGTGCTCGACAATTCGCTGCTGTCGATGGCCGCGCCGGATCAGCCGTCCTCGGCCGCGGCTGCCGCGCCGCTGGCGATCTCGTCGGAAGCGCCGGCAGCGCCGTCCATTGCCCCGGCCGCGTCGTCGGAAGCGCCGGCCGCATCGTCGGAAGCGCCGCTGGTGTCGTCGTCTGCCGAGGCCTTGCCGTCGTCGTCGCTGGCTCCCATTTCGTCCTCCGCGCCCTGAGGCGGAGAGGACACACATCATGAGTGCGCTTGTCGCTATCGTCGGCCGACCCAATGTCGGCAAGTCGACGCTGTTCAACCGGCTGGTCGGCCGGAAGATCGCGCTCGTCGACGATACGCCCGGCGTCACCCGCGACCGCCGCGAGGGCGAGGGGCGGATCGGCGATCTGCGCTTCCGCATTCTCGATACGGCCGGCTACGAGGACCGCACCGACGGCTCGCTCGAAGACCGTATGCGCCAGCAGACCGAGATGGCGATCAACGAAGCCGACGTGATCCTGTTCATGATCGACGCGCGCGCCGGAGTGACGCCGCTCGACGAGCGCTTCGCGCAGGTGTTGCGCAAATCGGGCAAGGACGTGCACCTCATCGCCAACAAGGCCGAGGGCAAGCAGGCCGAGACCGGCTTGATGGAAGCCTACTCGCTCGGCTTCGGCGAGCCGGTGGGCCTGTCGGCCGAGCACGGGCTGGGGCTGGCCGACCTCCACGCCATCATCTCGAAGGCCGCCGACGCCAAGGCGCCGCCGCCGGCGCTCGCCGACGAGTTCCTGCCCGAGGTCGACATCGACCTGCCCGAGGACGACGGCTCGACCGAAGAAGGCCCGGCGCTGCGCTGGAACCCCAAGCGCTATCTCAACGTCGCCATCGTCGGCCGGCCCAACGCGGGCAAATCGACGCTGATCAATTCGATGATCGGCGCCGACCGGCTGCTGACCGGCCCCGAGGCCGGCATCACCCGCGATTCGATCATGGTGCCGTGGGAGTGGGAAGGCCGGACGATCAACCTCGTCGACACCGCCGGCATCCGGCGGAAATCGAAGGTCGAGGGCAAGCTCGAAAAGCTCGCCGTCGGCGACTCGCTGCGCTCGATCCAGTACGCCGAAGTGGTGGTGCTGCTGCTCGATGCGACCATCCCGTTCGAAAAGCAGGACCTCGCGCTCGCCGATCTGGTCTATCGCGAGGGCCGGGCGATGGTGATCGCGCTCAACAAATGGGATTTGATCGAGGACAAGACCGGCGCGCTGACCAGGCTGCGCGAGGAATGCGAGCGGCTGCTGCCGCAATTGCGCGGCGTGCCGCTGGTGACGATCAGCGGGCTCCAGGGCCGCAACATCGACCGGCTGATGGGCGCGATCTTCAAGATCGAGCAGGTGTGGAACAGCCATTTCTCGACGGCGAAACTCAATCGCTGGCTGGGCGCCGTAGTCGAAAAGCATCCGCCGCCGGCGGTATCGGGGCGGCGGCTGAAGCTGCGCTACATGACGCAGGCCAAGATGCGGCCGCCGAGCTTCATCATCTTCGCCTCGCGCTCGGACGCGGTGCCGACCTCGTATCTGCGCTACCTGACCAATTCGATGCGCGAGACGTTCGACATGCCGGGCACGCCGATCCGGCTGTGGCTGCGCTCGGGCAAGAACCCTTACGGCAAGTCCGAGTAGGCGATAGCGTCGGGCCATGATTCTCGAAATCGTCATCGTGGTCGTCCTCACCCTGGTCAACGGCCTGCTGTCGATGTCGGAACTCGCTGTGGTGTCGGCGCGGCCGGCGCGCCTCAAGGTAATGGCGGCCGAAGGCAACAAGGGCGCCGAAGTGGCGCTGAAGCTCGCCGAAGACCCGGGCAAGTTCCTCTCGTCGGTGCAGATCGGCATCACCCTGATCGGCGTATTGTCCGGCGCCTTCTCCGGCGCGACACTGGGCGAGCGGCTGGCCGATTATCTGCTCGCGAGCGGATTGCCGCCCAACATCGCCTCGCCGCTCGGGGTGGGCGCGGTGGTGGTGGTGATCACCTATTTCTCGCTGATCGTCGGCGAACTGGTGCCCAAGCAACTGGCGCTGCGCGATTCCGAGCGGATCGCCGCGCGCATGGCGCCGCTGATGCGCGTCATCGCCTCGGTGGCGGCGCCGCTCGTGTGGCTGCTCGACGTGTCGGGACGCGGCGTGCTGGCGCTGCTCGGCCGCAACGCCGAGGGCGACGACCGCGTCACCGACGAGGAGGTCAAGACCATCATCGCCGAGGCCGAGAGCCAGGGCGTGCTGGAGACCGAAGAGAAGGCGATGATCTCGGGTGTCATGCGCTTCGCCGACCGCTCGGCGCGCGGGCTGATGACGCCGCGGCTCGATGTCGAGGTGGTGGACCTCTCCGACCCGCAGGACGAGGTGCTGCGCAAGCTCCGCCAGTCGCACCGCTCGGTGCTGCCGGTGCACGAGGGCGAGCCCGACAAGATCATCGGCGTGCTGGTGCGCAAGGATTTGATCGACATTTTCGCCTCGCAGATCCCGTTCGAGGTGCGCGCGCTGGTGAAGCCTGCCCCCGTGGTGCTCGACCGTGCCGATGCGCTCTCGGTGCTGCGCGCCATCCGCTCGGCGGTGGTGCACTTCGCGCTGGTGTTCGACGAATACGGGCACTTCGAGGGCATCATCACCTCGGGCGACATCCTCGGCGCCATCACCGGCGGCTTTCAGGAGGAGGAGGGCGAGGAGACCGCCTTCATCCAGCGCGAGGACGGCTCGTACCTCGTGTCGGGCTGGATGCCGGTCGACGAGTTCGCCGACAAGATCGGCGTTCCAATCCCCAAGGACCCGAAATACGAAACCGTGGCCGGCTATGTGCTGGCCGAGCTCAACCACCTGCCGGCAGTGGGCGAGAGCTTCGTGCGCGAGCCGTGGCGGCTCGAGGTCATGGACCTCGACGGCCGCCGCATCGACAAGGTGCTGGTCGCGAAAATTTAGTGCGTGCGCCGCTCGGTGAACGGCTTTTGCACCAGCGGCCGGGTCTGCCGCGACGGGAAATGGAACAGCGCTCCATTCTCGGTGTAGTCCGGCGCGATCATCCGCATCAGGTCGGCGGCGACCACCTGCGGCGATTGCAGCGTCTCGGGGTCTTCGCCGGGAAAGCCGGCGGCCCGCATGGCGGTGCGCAGTGCGCCGGGGCTGAAGAGATTGACCCTGAGCGAGGTGTTGGCGACCTCGGCGGCGTAGGTGCGCACCAGCGCTTCGAGCGCAGCCTTGCTCGCGGCATAGACCGACCAGTAGGGCTGCATTGCCTCGGCGGCGCCCGAGGTGAGGAACACCGCGCGGCCGGCCGGCGACTGGCGCAGCAGCACATCCATCGAGCGGATCAGCCGGTAATTGGCGGTGACGTTGATGGCGAAGGCCTTGTCGAAATCCTTGGGGTCGACATGGCCGACCGGGCTCACCGGGCCGAGCACGCCGGCATTGCCGATGAGGCCGTCGAGATGGCCCCAGCGCTCGAAGATCGCGGCGCCGAGCCGGTCGATGCCTTCGCCGTCGCGGGTGTCGAGCGGCACGAGCGTGGTCTCGCCGCCGCTGGCGCGGATCGCGTCGTCGAGGTCTTCGAGCCCGCCCACGGTGCGCGCCAGAGCGATGACGTGCGCGCCGCGGCGGCCCGCTTCGAGCGCCGCGTAATAGCCGATGCCGCGTGAGGCGCCGGTGACAAGGACGACCTTGCCGGTGAGAGGTTTGTTATCGTTCATGAGCCGTCGTTAGCTGGCTTCGCGCATCAGCGAAAGCGTCTTGGGGCTGGACTTGCCGCGACCCATGAGGTCGGTCAGCGTCGTCGGGTAGTCCCCGGTGAAGTAATGGTCGGTGAACTGTGGCGCGGCGCTGTTGCGCTTTTCGCCGCCCACCGCCTCGTAGAGCCCGTCGATGGAGAGGAACCCCAGCGAGTCCGCGCCGATGTGCCGGCACATCGCCTCGAGCCCCTCATACTGGTTGGCAAGCAGGTTCTGCGGATCGGGCGTGTCGATGCCGTAATAGTCCGAATGAAAGATCATCGGCGAGGCGACGCGCATGTGGACCTCGCGCGCGCCGGCATCGCGCATCATCTGGACGATCTTGATCGAGGTGGTGCCGCGCACGATGGAATCGTCGATGAGCACCACGCGCTTGCCGTCGATCTCGGCGCGGTTGGCCGAATGCTTGAGCTTGACGCCGAAGGCGCGGATGGTCTGCGTCGGCTCGATGAAGGTGCGGCCCACATAGTGGTTGCGGATGATGCCGAGCTCGAACGGGATTCCACTGGCCTGGGCGAAGCCGATGGCGGCGGGCGTGCCGCCATCGGGGACGGGGACGACCACATCGGCGTCGACCGGCATTTCGCGTGCGAGGTTCATGCCCATGCGCTTGCGGGCCGCGTAGACCGAGCGGCCGGCGACCACCGAATCCGGGCGGGCGAAGTAAACATATTCGAACAGGCAGATGCGCTCGGGCTTGGGGGCGAACGGCATCGAGGATTCGATGGTGATTTTGCCGTCGGCCTGGATCTCGGCGACGATGACTTCGCCGTTGCGTACGTCGCGCACGAATTTGGCGCCGATGATGTCGAGCGCGCAGGTTTCGGAGGCAAAGATCGGGTGGCCGTCGAGATCGCCCAGCACCAACGGGCGAATGCCGTTGGGGTCGCGCGCGCCGATGAGCTTGGTGCGGGTCATGGCGACCATGGCGTAGGCGCCCTCGACCTGCGCCAGCGCATCGGTGAAACGCTCGTCCGAGCCCTTGCGGCGCGAGCGGGCGATGAGGTGGAGCACGACCTCGGTGTCCGACGTGGACTGCATGATCGCGCCCTTGGAGATCAGCTCGTGGCGCAGCGTAAGCCCGTTGGTGAAATTGCCGTTGTGGGCGATGGCGATGCCGCCCACTTCGAGCTCGGCGAACAGCGGCTGCACGTTGCGCAGGATCGTCTCGCCGGTGGTCGAGTAGCGCACATGGCCCATCGCCATGTGGCCGGGGAGGCGCTTGACCGTCGCCGGATCGGTAAAATGGTCGCCGACGAGGCCGAGCTGGCGCTCGGAGTGGAACTGGCGGCCGTCGAACGACACGATGCCCGCCGCTTCCTGGCCACGATGCTGCAGCGCGTGCAGCCCGAGCGCGGTGAGGGTGGCGGCTTCGGGGTGGCCCAGAATGCCGAACACGCCGCACTCCTCGCGCAGCGTGTCGCCGTAAAGGCCCAGCGGATCGGCTTCAGTCATAGCTCACCTCGGTTGCGCGGGTGTCTCAGGCACCGGCGGGCGCACTCGTGGAGACATCGGCAGGCGGCAGGGTGCTGTCGCTGTTGTCGTCGGGCGCCGCGCCAGTGTCGTCGGGCGCCGTGGTGTCGTTCGGGCCGGTATCGTCGCTGTTCTGCCCGCGCTTTTGCAGGAAGTCCTGCACCTGGCTTCCGATGTCGGGCGGCAGCAGGTTGATGAGATAATCGCCGGCGCTCATCAGCGGCGGAAAGCTCTTGGCGTCCTTGAGCATGGGCGGCAGCTTGCCGGGGTCGGGGCCGAGGAGGAAATTGGCGAACACGGCGGCCACCACGCAGATGAGGACGCCGCGCGCCGCGCCGAACACGAAGCCCAGCGTGCGATCGAGCGGGCCGACGCGGGAGTCGACGACGAGATCGCCGATCCACATGGTGAGCAGATGCAGCACGATCAGCGCCACGATGAAGCTGCCGATCACGGTGACGCCGGTGGCGACCAGCGGCTCCTTGATGTAGGCCGCCGCGATGTCCTGATGGTAGAAATACATGTAGGCGGCGATGGCGGCCGAGCCGGCCCATGTCGCCAGCGACAGGATTTCGCGGGTAAAGCCGCGCGCGGTGGCGAGGATCGCCGATATCAGGACCAGAACGGCGACGCCGACGTCGACACCAGTAAAAACCATGCTCTTGACGATCCCTGAGCCGCTTCGCCGCACCGTTTAGCCGCTAAAGCGGGCCGTGCCAAGGCGGCGGAACGCATAGCGCGCGCCGAATAGCGAGTAGCAAACAGAAAAACCGCGCGTGTGGCTCAGACGAGCGCGACTACCCGCTGTTGCCGCCGCGTTTACCCTTGGCGGCGATCCGGCCGATGAGGTCGGCCAGTTCGGAGAATTCGCCGACCTCGAGGCCGTTGGCCTTGTCGCCGGCGCCGAGCTTGCCGGTGACGGCGGATTTGAAGCCGAGCTTTTGTGCCTCGCGCAGCCTGAGCGAGCCGTGCACCACCGGCCGCACGCCGCCCGCCAGCGAGATTTCGCCGAAATACACCGCATCGGGCGGCAGCGGCGAGCCGGTGAGCGAGGAGATCAGCGCGGCCGCGACCGCGAGGTCGGCCGCGGGCTCGTTGACCTTCAGTCCGCCCGCGACATTGAGGTAGATGTCGTTGGCGCCTATGCGCACGCCGCAGCGGGTTTCGAGCACGGCGAGCACCATCGACAGCCGCGAACTGTCCCAGCCGACCACGGCGCGGCGCGGCGTGCCGAGCGGCGAGGGGGCGACGAGCGCCTGGATTTCGCACAGCACCGGGCGCGTGCCCTCCATGCCGGCGAACACCGCCGAGCCCGCCGCATCCTTGTCCCGCTGGTCGAGAAAGAGCGCCGACGGGTTGGCGACTTCGCGCAGGCCGAGCGCCGTCATCTCGAACACGCCGATCTCGTCGGTCGCGCCGTAGCGGTTCTTGACGCCGCGCAGGATGCGGAAGGTGTGGCTGGCGTCGCCCTCGAAATAGAGCACCGCGTCGACCATGTGCTCGACGACGCGGGGGCCGGCGATCTGGCCGTCCTTGGTGACGTGGCCGACCAGCACCACCGCCGCGCCGGATTTCTTGGCGAAGCGCGTCAGCGCCTGCGCCGAGGTGCGGACCTGGGTGACCGTACCCGGCGCGCTGTCGACCCGGTCGGTCCACAGCGTCTGGATGGAATCGATGATGACGAGGTGCGGCGCGTCGCCCGCCTGCAGCGTCGAGAGGATGATCTCGACATTGGTTTCGCTGGCGAGCTGCACACTGGCCGAACCGAGCCCGAGCCGCTGCGCGCGGAGCCTGATCTGCGCCACCGCCTCTTCGCCCGAAACATAGACCACGCGCTGGCCGCGATTGGCGAGCGCCGCCGCGGCCTGGAGCAGCAAAGTGGATTTGCCGATGCCCGGATCGCCGCCGACCAGCACCGCCGAACCCATGACGAAACCGCCGCCGGTGACCCGGTCGAGCTCGCCAAGGCCCGTGACGATGCGCGCCGCGGTTTCGGTTTCACCCGAAAGCGGCACCAGCGCAATCGGCCGGCCGCTGGCGGTCGCCGCTTTCGGCCCGGCGCCGACGTCCGAATCGACCAGCTCCTCGACGACGCTGTTCCACTCGCCGCAGCCCTCGCAGCGCCCTTGCCAGCGCACATGCGTGGTGCCGCAGGACTGGCAGATATAGGCGGTCTTGGCTTTGGCCATGGCGGTCTCGGATGAGCGCTATCTTGTACGGCAGGATAGGGCGGGAGTAAAGAACGAAAAGTGAACAACCCCAATCTTGCAGTCGGTGATCCTCCTCTGCGACGCAGTCGCGGGGGAGGGGGACCAGCGAAGCTGGTGGAGGGGGCGGGGCTGGACCCGGTGCGTGGGGCCCCCCTCCACCATGCTTCGCATGGTCCCCCTCCCCCGTAAACGGGAGAGGATTCCCGACTGCGGACCTAGGGCTCGAACAACTCCCCCACCACCGGCGGTTCCGGCAGCTTCGGCCGCCGGCGCACGGGAGCGGGCGGCCGTGGCGTTGGGCCGGACTGGTGCTGGGCGCTGCGCCAGAGGATGGTGTAGCGGCCCTGGCCGCGGTGGCTGTAGACGAGGGCGAAGCCGTCGACGCTGACCGGGATGGGTGCGGCGAGCGGCGTCGGCGGCACGCGGACGGTGTCGTAGAGCAGCGTCAGATGCGGCGTCTCCGGCTTGAACGAGCGCGGGCGCACGCCGCGGCCGAGCATGGCGGCGACGAGCCGGTCGCCGAGCCCGATGACGGCGCTGCCGTCGGCTGGCGTGAGGACGATGGCGGCCGGGACGCTGGGCTTTTTGTGCGCGCCGAAACTCAGCAGATGCGTGAAGTTCAGCGCGAACGGCTCGAACGCCACTTCGCTGCCGATGGCCACGGCGAACGCGATGTCGTCGACCGTCAGTTCGTCGGCAAAGCCGAAGCCCAGCACCGAGATGTGGAACGTATCGGTGGTGCGCAGCTTCCCCGTCAGCCCGTGGAGATCGCGCTCAGCCGCCATCAGCCGCGACGCGGGCAGCCAGAGCTGCGGGCCGAGCAGCAGCGCGTAGAAGATCATGTCGCGCTCGAGCGGCAGCGCAGGCAGCGGCGGCCGCATCTCGGCCTCGGCGAACAGGGATAGCTGCATCGTCTCTCCTCGCGCCGAAGAGATAGCCCGGCGGCAGAAGCGAGACAAGAACAAAAAGAGAACGACTAACTGGCCGCGGCCTTGGCGCTGCTGTCGATATAGGTGCGCGAGTAGCGGCCCTTGAGCGAGGTCAGGATCTCGTAGCCGATGGTGCGGCCGGGATCCGCCTGGTCGTCGACCGACACGTGGGAGCCGAGCAGCTCGACCATCTCGCCCGGCACTGGAATGTCGTTCCCCAGATCGGTGATGTCGAGCTCGCACATGTCCATCGAGACGCGGCCGACCACGGGCACGATCTTGCCGCGCACGAAGGCGCGGCCGCCGGGATGCTGGTTGGTGCTGCTGAGCGAGCGCAGGAAGCCGTCGCCATAGCCGACGCCGACAATGGCGATGCGGCTGTCGCGGGGGAGGGTGTAGGTTGCGCCATAGCCGACGGATTCGCCGGTCTTGGCGTCGCGGACCTGCAGGATCGGCGCTTCGAGCGTCACCGCCGGCATCATCGGGTTGCGGCGGCCGGCGACGGCGCGGCCGCCATAGAGCGCGATTCCAGGCCGGACCATCTGGAAGTGCATGTCGCGGCTGGTCATGGTCGCGGCAGAATTGGCGAGCGAGGCCGGAATGCCGGGGAACTGGCCCATCACCGCGCTGAACAGCGCAAGCTGCGTGCGGTTCTTTTCGTGCTGCGGCTGGTCGGCGCAGGCGAGGTGGCTCATCACCATCTGCGGCGCGTAGCCGACTTCGTCGCACATGCGCTTGACCACCGAGGTCTCGTTGAGGCGGAAGCCGAGCCGGTTCATGCCGGTGTCGAAGTGGAGCGCCGCCGGCAGCGCTTCGTTGCGGCCGAGGCAGGCAACCAGCCATTCCTCGAGCATCGGCAGCGAGTTGAGCACCGGCATCAGCCGCTCGCTGGTGTAGAGCGGCGCCGAGCCGGGATAGAGGCCGTTGAGCACGAAGATGTAGCTGTCGGGCAGGGCGGCGCGGACCGCGAGGCCCTCGTCGGGCGTCGCGACGAAGAAGAACCGCGCTCCAGCCGCGTAGAACGCCTTGCACGCCGCGACGATGCCGATGCCGTAGCCGTCGGCCTTGACGCAGGCGCCGGTCAAGGCGTCGGCCGACACCTTGTCGAGCGCCTGCCAGTTGCGGATGAGCGCACCCAGATCGACCGTCAGCCGGCCGCCATAACCCGTGACGATGGCCGGAGCCGGCATCATTCGTATCTTTCCGGCAGATAGGACTCGCGGGCAAGATTGCCGAAGCGGGTGAACTGCGCCTCGAAGCTGAGCTGCACCGTGCCGGTCGGGCCGTGGCGCTGCTTGCCGATGATCACTTCGGCGCGGCCATGCACCTGTTCCATCTCGGACTGCCAGTTCTGGTGCTCGACGGTGCCCTCCTTGGGCTCCTTGTTCTTGAGGTAGTATTCCTCGCGATAGACGAACAGCACCACGTCGGCGTCCTGCTCGATCGAGCCGGATTCACGGAGGTCCGCGAGCTGCGGATGCTTGTCGTCGCGCTGCTCGACGGCGCGGCTGAGCTGGCTGAGTGCGATGATGGGCACTTCGAGCTCCTTGGCGAGGGCCTTGAGCGTCGTGGTGATCTCGGTAAGCTCCTGCACGCGGTTTTCGCTCGCCTTGCGCGACGAACCCGAGAGCAGTTGCACGTAGTCGATGATGATGAGGTCGAGCCCCTTCTGCCGCTTGAGCCGACGGGCGCGCGCGGCGAGCTGGCTGACGGCGAGACCGCCCGTGTCGTCGATGTAGAGCGGGATGGCCGACAGCATGTTCGACACGTCGACGAGGCGCGAGAACTGGCTCTCGTGGATGTTGCCGCGGCGGATATCCGACGACGAGATTTCCGCCTGCTCGGCGAGAATACGCGTGGCAAGCTGTTCGGCGCTCATTTCGAGCGAGAAGAACCCGACCTGGCCGCCATCCTCGGTCTTCTTGTGGCCGTCGGCGGTGGTCGAGGCGCGGTAGGTGCGCGCCACGTGGAAGGCGATGTTGGTGGCGAGCGAGGTCTTGCCCATGGCGGGACGCGCCGCGAGGATGATGAGGTCGGAGCGCTGCAGCCCGCCCATCAGCCGGTCGAGATCGGTGAGGCCGGTGGAGGTGCCCGACAGCGTGCCGTCGCGCTGATAGGCTTCGCCGGCCATCTTGATGGCTTCGGTGAGCGCGACGTTGAAGCCCTGGAAGCCGCCGTCGTATCGGCCCTTCTCGGCGAGGTCGAACAGCGACTTTTCCGCTTCCTCGATCTGCTTGGGCGCGGTCATCTCGACATCGGCGTCGTATGCTGTCGCCGTCATCTCTTCGCCGATCTGGATGAGGTTGCGGCGGATGGCGAGGTCGTAGACCGACTGTCCATAATCGGCGGCGTTGATGACCGTGGTCGCCTCGGCCGCGAGGCGGGCGAGGTATTGCGGCACCGTCACTTCGTCGAGCAACTGGTCGGGCAAATAGGTCTTGACCGTGATCGGCGTCGCAGCCTTGCCGGCGCGGATGATCTTGCCGACGATCTCGTAGATCTCGCGATGCACCGGCTCGTAGAAATGCTCGGACGCGAGGAAGTCGGAGACGCGGTAGAACGCCTCGTTGTTGACGAGGATGGCACCGAGCAGAGCCTGTTCGGCCTCGATGTTGTGGGGGGCGAGGCGGAAGCTCTTTTCGTCAGCCGGACGAATGCGCGCGACGTTTGAGTCGACCATGCTCTCAGAATCTCCCTCGACCTCTTAAGGCTTCTTTAACCACGCGCCGGACGGGGGCAGGTAGCGCGACGTTGGTGCTGCACTAGAGGATTCCAGACCCGTGTGACTAGTGTTGATTATGGGGGAATCTGAGGCAGGCGCTTGCGCATGGCATCGCCGCCACAGACGCCGATTCTGCCCTACGCTTTGCCGTCGGCTTCGAGCGCCGCGATCACCCGGTGCAGCAGGTCGAAGAACATCTGCCGCTCGGTCGCGCTGAGGCCGGCGAACCCCGCCTCGTTGACCGCGAGTGCCGCGCCCATCGCCTCGGCCGCGCGCTGCCGGCCGAGGGCGTTGAGGCTGACGAGACTGCTGCGCCGGTCGGTGGGATCGGGCTCGCGGGCGATCAGCCCGTCACGCTCCATGCGGGAGAGCGTGTTCGCCATCGTCGGCTGCTCGACCGAGGCGAGGCGCGCGAGTTCGGTCTGCGTATAGGCCTCGCCGCCCATCAGCGCCAGAAACACCGGCATCTGCCCGGCGCCGCCATGCAGCAGCCGGCGCTCCAGCGCCCGCACGAACAGCCGGGCCGCCCGGTTGGTCACATAGCCGCCGGAGGTTTCGCGGTCGTAGCTGGAATCCATAGCTTGCGATCCATATCCATAGTGAGCTATGTAATGCGCTATCGACAGGCCGAAGCAAGGAGTTTCGCCATGGCAATCAAGAGCACTTCGTCGCAGTACGGCAGCGTCGCGATCGCCATCCATTGGACCAGCGCCATCGCCGTCATCCTGACTTTCGCCGCCGGCTTCACGGTGGCCAACGCCGTGCCGGCGGGGCAGGGCGCCCCGCTGCTGCTCGCCCACATCACGCTCGGGCTCATCGTCTTTGCGCTGACGCTGCTGCGCATCGTCTGGTGGCTGGCGGCCGACAAGCATCCGGGCGCCCCGGCCGGCGAGCCCAACTGGCAGGTCCGCGCCGCACAGGCGGTGCATCTGGCGCTCTATGTGCTGCTGGTGCTGATGGCGACGAGCGGCATCACCACGCTGATCCTTTCGGGCGCGGTGCCGGTGCTGCTCGCCGGCGGGCCGGTGCCGGATTTCTCCGAGCTGGTGCCGCGGGTCGCGCACGGGCTGATGAGCCGGATCCTGCTGATCCTTTTTGTCGGCCATGTCGGCGCGGCGCTCTGGCACCAGTTCGTGCGGCACGACCATCTGCTGGCGCGGATGGGGCTGGGACGGGCGTGAGGCTTGCGACGCTGCCCGGGCTGTGATCAGAGCCGCCGAGGCAATCAACCCGGCGGCTCTGATGCGCATCGCAGTGACCGGCACCCATGGCAGCGGCAAATCCACGCTGATCGAGGATTTCGTTGCGGCGTACCCCACCTATGAGCATGAGGCCGAGCCCTACTGGACCCTCGTGCAGCAGGGCGTGGCCTTCGCCGACGGCGCCTCGCTCCCCGACCTCGAAGTGCAACTGGGCGCCAGCGCCGAACTGATCCTGTCGCGCGCCGGCGATGCGGACGTCGTCTTCGACCGCTGCCCGCTCGACTTCATCGCCTATCTCGAGGTGGTGGGGGAAGGCGAGGGCATCGACTGGGCGCCGTCGGGCAAGCTGCTGCGCCGCATCGAACAGGCGCTGGCGGCGCTGGACCTCGTGGCGTTCGTGCCGCTGACGCGGCCGGACGAGATCGCGGCGACCATCGAGCTGCCGAAGCTGCGGGCGCGGGTGGACATGCGGCTGAAATCGATCCTCCGCGATGACGCGCTGGGGCTGGTCGAAGGCGCCGGACTGCGTGTGGTCGAGATCACGGGCTCGCGGACGCGGCGGGTGGAGGAGCTGGGGCGGATCAGCGAGGGGCGCGGTTAGGCTAGGGGGCGCGCAGTCGGTTCCTCCCCTATGGCAAAGCCATGGGGGAGGTGGCGCGAAGCGCCGGAGGGGGTAGCCCCACGCTCGGCGATTTCAGCTAGTTGGCAGGCGCAATGCGCGTGGCCACCCCCTCCGTCACGCTGCGCGTGCCACCTCCCCCACGACGCTGTCGTAGGGGAGGATTCCCGACTGCCAGCCCAAAACAAAAAGGCCGGGATCGCTCCCGGCCTTTCGCAAATCTCGAGGTCTGAAACCTTACTCGTCGTAGCCGGCGTCGGCGGCGGCGGAGCCGGCTTCGGCCTGGCCGGCGGCGAACTCTTCGGCGACTTCGTCGTCGAAGGTCTGGACGGTGAGGTCTTCGCCCTTGGCCTGGCGCTCGGCCTCGTCGTCCGAACGGGCGACGTTGACGTTGACGGTCACGGCGACTTCGGCGTGGAGGTGGAGCGGCACCGAGTGGAGGCCGACGGTCTTGATCGGGTCGGCGAGGTCGACCTGGCTGCGGGCGACGGTGAAGCCTTCCGAGTTCAGCGCCTCGGCGACGTCGCGCGAGCTGACCGAACCGTAGAGCTGGCCGGTCTCACCCGCCTGGCGGATGATGACCACGGTCTTGCCGTTGAGGCCCGAGGCGATGCCGGCAGCGGCTTCGCGGCGCTCGGCATTGCGCTTTTCGATCGAGGCGCGCTCGACTTCGAACTTCTTGCGGTTGGCTTCGGTGGCGCGCAGGGCCTTCTGCTGCGGCAGCAGGAAGTTGCGGGCAAAGCCGTCCTTGACGGTGACTTCGTCGCCGATATGGCCGGACTTGCCGACGCGCTCGAGCAGAATGACTTTCATTGGGATATCCTTGGCTGTCCCATCAGGGAGATGGTTAGAGGCCGCCGGTCATCGGCGACCCCAACGGGTTGGAAGCTGTCGCTTACGAGACCGCGTACGGCATGATGCCGATGAAGCGGGCGCGCTTGATCGCCTGGGCGAGCACGCGCTGCTTCAGCGCCGACACCGCGGTGATGCGGCTCGGCACGATCTTGCCGCGCTCGGACACGTAGCGCTGCAGCAGGCGGACGTCCTTGTAGTCGATCTTGGGCGCGTTCGGGCCCGAAAACGGGCAGGTCTTGCGGCGGCGCTGGAACGGACGGCGGGCCTGGGTGGTGGTGAGGTCTTTAATTGCCATTTTTCATCTGTCCTTGGAATTAGAACCGGCGGGGCGGACGGCTGTCGCGATCGCCGCGGCCGAAGCCGCCGCGGTCCGGGCGGCCACCGGGGCGGTCGCCGCGCTCGTCGTCGCGATCACGCTTCTGCAGCATGGCCGACGGGCCTTCCTCGAGCTCGTCGACGCGCACCGTCATGAAGCGCAGGATGTCTTCATTGATGCGCATCTGGCGCTCCATCTCGGCGACGGCCGGGGCCGGGGCGTCGATGTTGAGCAGGCTGTAATGGGCCTTGCGGTTCTTCTTGATGCGGTAGCTCAGGGACTTGAGGCCCCAATATTCGTTCTTGGTGACCTTGCCGCCGCCGGCTTCGAGCGTGGCGGTCATGTTGTTGGTCATCTCTTCGACCTGCTGGGGCGAAACGTCCTGGCGGGCGAGGTAGATATGTTCGTAAAGGGCCATAAGCGCCTTCCTTCTGGTGTTTCAAACACTGCACATGCTCGGCGCGGAGCCCCTTTGAAGCCGGGAAGGGCGACAAAGCAGTCTTGCAAAGAGCGGGAACACGGGAGGCCGGGTTTTACCCTACTTGCCGACGGCAAGCCCTCCGTTCAGCCCCCGGCCGAACGAATGCAGGGCGGCAGATAGGGGAAAAGCGCGGCGAAAGCAAGGCTTACTGGGGATCGGCGACGTAGCAGACGCCGAGGCGCTTCGCGGCGTTGTTCATCCGGACGTCTCGCGTCCAGACCAGAGTCTCGTTGTCCATCATCGCGGCGGCCAGAAGATGGACGTCGGTCAGGTCAATTCCGGTGGAATAGAGAGTATGGTTTTCGATCAGCAACATAACATCTTGGGTGGACGCGGTTCTGGCCTGTGGCATTTTTCGCATCGTGGCCAGCACATTGCTGCGGTCGCGCAGTGAGCCCAGCGCTATTTCCTGCAACACAAACGGATGCATCAGCACCGAGCGGCTAAAGAGCAGCCGACGCATCGCTTCATTTCCGTGGTGCAGGTGATCGACCCAAATCGAACTGTCGACCAAGATCACGAGGCGGCTCGGCGCTTTTCTTTCGGTGGCTCGGTTGCCGCACCGGTCTCGGGATAGGTCGATTCCCCGTTCATAAAGTTGGGTGGTCGGCGGCGAGGCGGATATGACAAGTCGGGTTGCGTCCCACCCATCTGTGCGAGGCGCCGACTTGCCTCCTGCTGAACCAAGAGCTTAAGGCCCATCCGGATCAACGTCGGCGTTTCCTTGATCCCCGTCGTTTCACGCGCGTCATCGATCAATGCATCTTCAATCGTCACTGTGGTTCGCATGATAGTCTCCTCGGGCATCATATTTAGCATCAGGTGATGCGCCATTCAAATGCGCCGCTCTTGACTCACACCTCAGCGTCCCCGATACGCCGCGCCAACTTGAAGCCGGGCGTTGCGGGCCATAGGCTGATTCAACACATCAGGGACGACGAGCATGGCCAAGCGCGCATTCACCTTTCCCGGGCAGGGCAGCCAGGCCGTGGGCATGGGCAAGGAGCTGGGCGAGGCCTTCCCCGAAGCGCGGGCGGTGTTCGCCGAGGTCGACGAAGCGCTGGGCCAGAAGCTGAGCGCCATCATGTTCGATGGCCCTGCCGAAACCCTGCAGCTCACCGAAAACGCCCAGCCGGCGCTGATGGCGGTGTCGATGGCGGTGATCCGCGTGCTCGAAGCGCGGGGCGTCACGGTCAAATCGAGCGCGGCGTATGTGGCCGGCCATTCGCTCGGCGAATATTCGGCACTCTGCGCGGCGGGCGTGTTCTCGCTGGCCGACACGGCGCGGCTGCTGAAGATCCGCGGGCAGGCGATGCAGCAGGCGGTGCCGGTGGGTCAGGGCGCGATGGCGGCGATCCTCGGGCTCGATCTCGAAACGGTGCTGCGGGCGGTCAACGACGCCGAGGACGGCGAAGTGTGCGGCGTCGCCAACGACAATGCGCCGGGGCAGGTGGTGATTTCGGGCCATGCCGGAGCGGTGGCGCGGGCGATCGAGCTGCTGAAGGCCGCCGGCGCCAAGCGCGCTCTGCCGCTGCCGGTGAGTGCGCCGTTCCATTGCGCGCTGATGCGGCCAGCCGCCGATGCGATGGCGCATGCGCTCGACCGGGTGACGGTCAATGCGCCGGTGGTGCCGGTGGTCGCCAACGTCCTCGCCCGGCCGACCAGCGATCCGGCGGCGATCAAGCAGCATCTGGTCGAGCAGGTGACCGGCATGGTGCGCTGGACCGAGAGCGTGCAGTGGCTGGCCGGCGAGGGCGGCGTCACCGAACTCTATGAACTGGGCACCGGCAAGGTGCTGACCGGGCTCGCGAAGCGCATCGCGCCGGATGTCACGGCCACGGCGATCAATATGCCGGCGGATATCGAGGCGGTAGTGGCGGCGCTGAGCAGCCAGTGAATGCAGAAATACCACTGTGTCATTCCCGCCTTCGCGGGAATGACACAGTGGAGACAATGAACGTGATTGAATCGTTTCCTAACAAGGAGCCGCCAAATGTTTGATCTTACGGGCAAACGCGCCCTCGTCACCGGGGCGTCGGGCGGCATTGGGCGCGAGATCGCCAAGGCGCTGGCCAAGGCCGGCGCCAATGTGGCGCTGAGCGGTACGCGGGTTGCGGCGCTCGAGGATACGGCCAAGCAAATGGGCGGCGCGAACCACCCGATCCTGCCGTGCAACCTCGCCGACACCGACGACGTCGACAAGCTCGTGCCCGCCGCCGAGGCGGCGCTGGGCGGGCTCGACATTCTCGTCAACAATGCCGGCATGACCCGCGACAACCTCTTCATGCGCATGAAGAATGAGGAATGGGACGAAGTGCTCGCGGTGAACCTCACCGCCGCCTTCCACCTGACCCGTGCGGTGCTGCGCGGAATGATGAAGCAGCGCTTCGGCCGCATCATCTCGATCACCTCGGTGGTGGGCGTCGCCGGCAACCCCGGCCAGGCCAACTACGCGGCCTCCAAGGCCGGCCTCATCGGCATGAGCAAATCGCTGGCCCAGGAGGTCGCGTCGCGCAACATCACGGTCAACACCGTGGCGCCGGGCTTCATCACCTCGGCCATGACCGACGAGCTCAACGACAAGCAGCGCGAGACGATTTTGACCAAGGTGCCGGCCGGCCGGCTCGGAACTGCCGAGGAGGTTGCCGGTTGTACGGTATTCCTCGCCTCGGACGCGGCGGCGTACATCACCGGACATACGCTCAACGTCAACGGCGGCATGCTGATGATCTGAAGCGGCAAGGCACCTGTGCGCGAAGGGCTTTGCCAATATGGTCAAAGCCGAACGAGTGTGTTAGTTGCCGCCGCTGATTATGGCATTACGGCTCACTTGCGGGCTTAGTGAAGCCCGCCTAAAGTCGCGCCGGCCTAGAGATAATCGAAGGCTCGGTCGCGTCTAAACGAACCGAACCAGACTTGCGAAAAGGGAAGTCAAAATATGAGCGATATCGCTGACCGCGTCCGCAAAATCGTCGTCGAACACCTCAACGTCGATGCGGAAAAGGTCGTCGACAAGGCCAGCTTCATCGACGATCTGGGTGCCGATTCCCTCGATCAGGTCGAGCTGGTGATGGCATTCGAAGAAGAATTCTCCGTCGAAATCCCCGATGACGCAGCAGAGTCGATCCAGACCTTCGGCGATGCCGTCAGCTACCTCACCAAGGCAGTCGGCTAAGCGCCTGCCGCGGGGACCGGCACCAAACATGGAACTGCGCCGCGTTGTCGTAACGGGAATGGGGATGGTTAGCCCCCTCGGATGCGGCGTAGAAGCCACCTGGGCGAACATTCTCGCGTCCCGCAGTGGCGCAAGGCACATCGACGATTTCAAGGTCGATGACATCGCCTGCCAGATTGCCCATCGCGTGCCCACGGGCGACTACGCCGAGGGCAAGTTCAATGCCGACGAATGGATGGATGTGAAGGATCAGCGCAAGGTCGATCCGTTCATCATCTATGCCATGGCCGCGGCGCAGCAGGCGATCGACGACGCCGGCGTCGCCCCCAGGACCGCGGACGAGGCCGAACGCACCGGCGTTCTCATCGGCTCGGGCATCGGCGGGCTCGGCGGCATCTACGAGACCTCGGTCGTCCTCCACGAGAAGGGACCGCGGCGCATCTCGCCGTTCTTCATTCCCGGCCGCATCATCAATCTGGCCTCGGGCTACGTCTCGATCCGCCACGGCCTCAAGGGCCCGAACCACTCGGTGGTGACGGCGTGCTCGACCGGCGCCCACGCCATCGGCGATTCCTGGCGCATCATCGCCATGGGCGACGCCGACGTGATGGTGGCGGGCGGGGCGGAATCCTGCGTCAACCGCATCGCGCTGGCCGGCTTTGCCGCCTGCCGGGCGCTGTCCACCGGCTTCAACGACCGGCCCGAACAGGCCTCGCGTCCCTACGACAAGGACCGCGACGGCTTCGTCATGGGCGAAGGCGCCGGCGTGGTCGTGCTCGAGGATTACGAGCGGGCCAAGGCGCGCGGTGCGAAAATCTACGGCGAGATCGTCGGCTACGGCATGTCGGGCGACGCCTACCACATCACCGCGCCGTCCGAGGACGGCGATGGTGGCTTCCGCTGCATGCAGGCGGCGGTGAAGCGCGCCGGGATTTCACCCGGCGACATCGACTACATCAATGCGCACGGCACCTCGACGCCGCTCGGCGACGAGATCGAACTCGGCGCCGTCACCCGGCTGCTGGGCGACGCCGCCGGCAAGGCCGCCATGTCGTCGACCAAATCGGCGATCGGCCATCTGCTCGGGGCGGCCGGCGCGGTCGAGGCGATCTTCTCGCTGCTCGCCATGCGCGACAACATCGCGCCGCCGACGCTCAATCTCGACCATCCGTCGGTCGACACCGTGATCAACCTGGTGCCCAAGGTGCCGGTCAAAAAGCAGATCGATATCGCGCTGTCGAACTCGTTCGGCTTCGGCGGCACCAACGCGTCGCTGATCTTCCGCAAGGTGGCGTGAGGCCACCAGTCCACAGGCGCGCAGCATCGGTGATCGGTCTGTCCTTGTTTTGCCCGTTTGCTTGAGGCAAATGGCCCCCGAGGGCTCTGATCCGAGGGAAATGCATGGCGTCGGGCGATAAAAAGCGCAGGCGGAGACGGTCGAGCGCAGTCGTGCTGCTCAACGCGGTGCTGACCCTGCTGGTGCTCGCGATCCTCGTGGTCGGCGGCATCGTCTATTACGGCATCAGCAAATTCTACGAGGCCGGGCCAAGTACGGCGCAAACCGCGTTCCTCGTCAATAAGGGCAGCAACCTCAGCGCGCTGGGCACCCAGCTTGCCCAGCAGGGCGTGATCGGCGACGGCATCGAACCGTGGATCTTCAGCGCCTCGATCAAGCTGCTGGGTGCCCACTCCAGCAAGCTGTTGCCCGGGCAATATCTGCTGCCGGCCGGCGCCTCGATGGACGACGTGCTCAAAATCCTGACGGAGACCAAGCCGCAGGAATTCTTCGTCAACGTCATCCCCGGCGAGACCTCGTGGCAGGTGGCGCAGCGGCTGAACGATCCTGGCGAGAGCCTCACCGGCGATCCGGTGACCCCGCCGCTCGAAGGTTCGCTCCTTGCGGTGCGCCACGACTTCTTCCCCGGCGACACCCGCCAGTCGGTGCTCGACGCGATGCAAAAGAAGATGGCCGACGAGGTCGCCGATATCTGGGCCGGGCACGATCATTCGATCGACGACGTGATCAAGACGCCGCAGCAGATGGTGACGCTCGCCTCGCTGGTCGAAAAGGAAACCGGGCTCGCGAGCGAGCGGCCCGAGGTCGCCTCGGTGTTCCTCAATCGGCTGCGCAAGCATATGCGGCTGCAGACCGATCCGTCGGTGATGTATGGAATAACGCTCGGCAAGGGTAAGCTCGACCGGCCCCTGACCACCGCCGACCTCAAGGCCAAGACCGACTACAACACCTACCAGATCGACGGGCTGCCGCCGGCGCCCATCGCCAATCCGGGGCTCGATGCGCTCAACGCCGTCGCCCACCCGGCCGCCACCAATTACCTCTATTTCGTCGCCAAGAGCTCTGACCCCAGCGAGGGCCACACCTTCGCCGGCAGCTATGCCGAGCACAAAAAGAACGTCGCTCTCTACCGCAAGGCCCTCGCCGACGACGCGGCCGAGGAGGCCAAGGAGGCGCTCGAAGCCGAGCAGGCGTCGGAGGCGGGAGACTCCGGCCAATAATCCGTGCTAAGCGGCCGGTCATGCCGAATTTTCTGCACAGCATGACCGGCTACGCACGCGCCCAGGGCGGCGTGCCCGGCATTTCGTTCTCCGTCGAGATCAAATCGGTCAACGCCCGCGGCCTCGATATCCGCATGCGCATGACCCCCGGCTACGACGCGCTCGAAGCCGAGGTGCGGAGGCGGATCGGCAAGGCGCTGGCGCGCGGCTCGATCACCGTCAATCTCAACGTCGAGCGCGAAGGCGAGGGCGGCCGCGTGGTGGTCAACCACGAAGCGCTGGACGCTGTGCTCGGCGCGCTGCGCGAAATCGGCGACCAGATCGATGCACGCAAGCCCAGCCTCGACGGCATCCTCGGCCTGAAGGGCGTACTCGAGCAGCACGATGCGCCCCTCGACGCCGAGAGCGAGGAGAAGCTGCAGGCCGCGATCTATGTCGCGGTCGATGCCGCGCTCGCCGACCTCGAAGCGGCGCGGCGGGCCGAGGGCGTGCACCTCAAGGATATCCTTGGCGGCCAGGTGACCGAGATCGAACGGCTGCGCGAACTGGCGGCGGCGCATCCCGGCCGCAGCCGCGAGGCGATCCTTGCGCGGCTCAAGGAGCAGATCGCCGAGCTGACCTCCGCCTCGCCGGCGCTGAGCGAAGAGCGGCTGGCGCAGGAAGCGCTGGTGCTCGCCACCAAGGCCGACATCCGCGAAGAGCTCGACCGGCTGACGGCGCATGTCGCTTCGGCGCGGGCGCTGCTCGGCGAGGGCGGTCCGGTCGGCCGCAAGCTCGACTTCCTGTCACAGGAATTTAACCGCGAGGCGAATACGCTTTGCAGCAAATCCAACGCCGTGGAACTGACGGCGATCGGCCTCGACCTCAAAGCCGTCATCGACCAGTTCCGCGAGCAGGTGCAGAATCTGGAGTAAGCGATGGAGCTCGCGCGGCGCGGCGTGATGATGGTTCTGGCCTCGCCATCTGGCGCGGGTAAGTCATCGATTTCGCGCGCGATCTTCGAACAGGATCCCAATATCTCGCTGTCGGTTTCGGTCACCACCAGGGCGCGGCGGACGGATGAGATCGACGGCAAACACTATCATTTCATTGACGTGCCGATGTTCAACAGGATGCGCGCGGAGGGTGAACTGCTGGAGAGCGCCGAGGTGCACGGCAATTTCTACGGCACGCCTCGCGGCCACGTCGAAGAAAAGCTGGAGAGTGGGCGTGACATCCTGTTCGACATCGACTGGCAGGGCACCCAGCAACTTCTGGCAAAGGCGCGCGCCGACATGGTGACGATCTTCATCCTGCCGCCATCGATCCGAGAGTTGCGCAAGCGGCTCGAACGACGAGCGCAGGACAGCACCGAAACCATCGAGAAGCGACTGAAGAACGCACGCGTCGAGATGGAGCACTGGCAGGAGTACGACTACGTTCTAGTCAATGAAGACCTGGACCAGAGCTGCGCCCGGGTCCGCTCGATTCTTGCCGCGGCCCGATTGCGCCGCGACCGATACACGCAGATGCAGAGCTTTGTGCGCGATCTGCAAGGACAGATCGAGAGCTTGTGAGGTTCACCGTGTCATTCCCGCGCAGGCGGGAATCCAGACAACGCCATCGGACAGCCAAGGACTCCGTCCTGGATTCCCGCCTGCGCGGGAAATGACACCGTGGATGTGGCAATCTTGAACTACGCCACTCGCGCCGCCCGCAGCGCCTTGGCCATCGTCAGGAACGCCTCGACCGGCAACTCTTCCGCCCGCTCATTGCCGGCCAGCCCCGCAGCAGCCAGCAGCGTCTCGACTGGAACGCCGGTCGACTTGAGGCTTTGCCGGACCATCTTGCGGCGCTGGCCGAAGGCGGCGCGGGTGATGGCTTCGAGGTCGCGCACGCGCACGTCGTCGGTCACGGGCTTCGGCACGAGATGCACTACGGCCGAGGTGACGTTGGGCGGCGGGGTGAAATTCTCGCGGCCGACAGTGAAGGCGATGCGCGCCGTCGTGCGCCAGCCGCAGAGCACCCCGAGCCGGCCATAGGCGTCGTCGCCCGGCTTCGCCACGATGCGCTGCGCGACTTCGCGCTGGAACATCAGCGTCAGGCTCTGCCAGAACGGCGGCCATTGCTCCACCGTCAGCCAGCGCAGCAGCAGTTCGGTGCCGATATTGTAAGGCAGGTTGGCGACGATCCGCGTCGGGCCTTCGGCCAGCGCCGCATAGTCGACCTCCATCGCGTCGGCGGCGACGACCGTCAGCCGGCCGGGATAGGCGGCAGCGATTTCGGCAAGGGCGGGGAGGGCCCGGTCGTCGCGCTCGATGGCGACCACCTTGCGTGCGCCTTCGGCCAACAGCGCCCGTGTGAGCCCGCCGGGGCCGGGGCCGACTTCGATCACGGTGACCCCCTCGAGCGACCCGGCGGTGCGGGCAATGCGCGAGGTGAGGTTGAGGTCGAGCAGGAAGTTCTGGCCGAGCTGCTTTTTGGCGCTGAGGCCGTGCCGCGCGATCACCTCGCGCAGCGGCGGCAGGTCGTCGATCTGGCTCAACCCCGCGTCATCCGGTCGGCGACGTGGATCGCTGCCAGCATGCTGGCGAGAGAGGCCTTGCCGGTGCCGGCCAGGTCGAACGCCGTTCCATGGTCGGGCGAGGTGCGGACGAACGGCAAGCCCAGCGTCAGGTTGACAGCCTGGTCGAACGCCACGGTCTTGATCGGGATCAGCGCCTGGTCGTGATACATGGCGATCACCGCGTCGTATCTCCGCCAGTTGGGCGGATGGAACGCGGTATCGGCCGGCAACGGGCCCTCGATCGTGACGCCATTGTGCCTGAGGTCGGCGATGGCCGGCGCGATGATATCGCGTTCCTCGGTGCCGATGCCGCCGCTCTCGCCCGCGTGCGGATTGAGCCCGGTGATCGCAAGGCGCGGCTGGGCAATGCCGAAGCGCGTCCGCAGATCGTGGTCGACGACGAGTACCGTATCGCGCACCAGCTTGCCGGTGATCGCGGCCGCCACGTCGCGCAGCGGGATGTGCACGGTCAGCGGCACCGCGCGCAGCTCTTCATGCGCCAGCATCATCACGGGCAGGGGCGTGCCCGCCGAATTGGCGCAGAGCGCCGCGAGATATTCGGTATGCCCCGGATAGGTGAAGCCGGCATTGTAGAGCGCCGCTTTATGGATCGGCGCGGTGACCACGGCGCGGCAGGCGCCGTTCAGCGTCTCGGCCGCGGCGCGCGCGATGGCTTCCATCACCACCTTGCCCGACAGGTGGCTCGTCTCTCCCGGCCGGTCAGGCACGAGGCCCTCGATGTGGAGCACCGGCAGCGCCACCGGGAACTGGCCGGTCGCTTCGGCCGGCGTCGTCGCGGTGAAATTGATGCTGAGCCCGAGCCGCCGCGCCCGGGCGGCGAGAAACGCCATGTTGCCGGTGACGATGAAGGGCGGCAGCCGATACTCGTCGCGCGCGGCGTAGAGCTGGAGGATCAGGTCCGGCCCGATCCCGGCAGGCTCGCCCATGCTGATCGCGATGGGGGCGAGCCCGGCCATGCCGTCAGCCGCCGATGATCTGGGCTTTGGCCTTGAGGCCGGCCAGATATTTGTCCGCCTCGGTCTTGAGGGCGCCGTTGCCGGCGGTCTGCCGCAGATTGTCGGCGATGTAGGTGGTGTCCTGCGACGCTTCCTTCGAGCAGATGGCAAGCATCGACACGCCGCCCTGCACCACGCGCGGCTTGGTGATGCCGCCGACATTGAGCTTGCTCAGCTCGTCGGCGATCGGCGGGGGCATCTGGTTGGCGTTGCGGCGGCCGATGTCGTGCACTGCCGCATCGGTGTAGGACAGCGAGAGCTGGACGGCGCTGTCGCAGCCCTTGAAGCTCTTGCGGTACTGGTTGGCCTGCGCCGTGCGCCCCGCGGCGTTCTTGCCGTCCGGCGTCAGGAACAGGATTTCCTTGAGGATGTAGTCGAAGCTGTTGGCGGCGGTGAGCTTGGCCTTGGCCGCCTTGTCGATGTCGGCGTCCGAAATCTGCACGCGCTGGTTGATGACCCCGGCCGTCACCTTGTTCCAGGCGATGTTGGCCTTCATGCGGTCGCGCAGGGTCTGCATGCCGACGCCATGGTCGGTCAGCACCTTGTTGAGGTTGGTGAGCGACACCTTGAGCTGCGTCGCGAGCTGCTGCACTGCGTCGTCGACTTCGGCATCGGTGACGGTGAGGCCGAGGCGCTTGGCCTCCTGCAGTTCCAGCGCCTCGTTGACCAGCTCGTCGGTTGCGGCCTGCTGGCTGCTCTTGCCTTCGAGCTTCATCAGCGCCGCGCGCTGCGAAATCTGGACGTCGGTGATGGGGTCGCCATTCACCTTGACCTTGACCGTCGCCGCCTCGGCCGGCGCGACGATCAGCAGTGCCGCAACGACCGCGAGTGCGCTCAAAACCCGATGCATCTTCATCTTTAGCCTATCCGGAAAGCCCTCTTGGCCTTCTCATCTTCGAAAATTACGGCCGAAATCGGGGTCAGAAGGCGATGCCGCCATCCGGCCCCTTGAGGGCCATATGGTAGCCGAACCCGTAGGAGTCGGGTTTCACATACGCGTTGCCCGAAATGGTGAAATAGCCGTCGTCGTAGCCGACGCGCCCCGTCACCTCGGCCCACCGGTTGGTGGCGATGTTGTGCGAATAGCCCGCATCGATGCTCCAGTAATCGGTGAGCGGCAGGTGCAGGTTGACGGCGGCCTCATGGTCGATGCCGGTGCCGAGCGCGGCGTTGGGGGCGGTGTAATTGTAGGATACCGAGCCGCCGATCCACCTGCTGCTGTAGCGCACGCCGGCGCCGAGGCGCGTCACCTTCATCGCATTGGGGTCGTACTGAAGCTTGGCGCCGCCCGAGATGCCGTTCGACAGCCCGCCATTGGCGCTGGCGACGATGTAGGACGCCGTGCTGCCGAGCCCGGTGCTGGTGCCGACCTGCGCCGCGTCGCCTTCCGCTAGTCCGTTGGGCCCGAGCAGGTGGAACGATTCGCCGGCGACGAGGTCGAGCCAGCTTCCGTCGGCGAAGGTGCCGAGATAGTGCGCGCCCAGATTGGCGCGCAGCCCCGTTTCCTGCCGGTCGATGCCGGAGAAGCGGTTGTACGAGAAGAGGTTCGACGTATCGAACACGAAGCTCTGTGCGTCGTCGTTGGTGATGCCGACATCGGTGGTCGACGAGCCGCGATAGACCAGTTGGGCGATCGGCTCGAGCAGGTGCACGTCGGAGCCGTTGGTCGCGACCAGCGGCCAGCGGAAATCCATCGCCGCGATCGGCGTGGCGCTCAGCAGGTCTTCGTCGGACTGCGCGGGGTAGCCGCCGGGCATCGGCGTCGCCGTCGTGCGGTCGTAGCGCGCCGCGTCGAGCCGCCCGCCGAGATAGGGCGAGGCGGTAATGCCGCCCGGCAGGATCCACTGGTTCTCCCAGGCGGCTTCGAGCTCGAGGTGCTGCTTGTCGCCTTCGTACCCGTAGACATATTTGGTGCCGTTGGTGCTTCCGGTCTGGTCCTTGGCGCGCGTGACGCTGAGCAGTTCGCCCGAAATGCTCACCCGCCCGGCGCCCGGCCCCAGGTCCTGGACGTGGTCGTATTTGATGTCGGGCAGCACCGTCGCCTGCCGGTCGGGATCGACCGACTGGCTCGCCGACGGCAGCGAGTCGCTGATGATGCTGAACTGCTGGACCCGCGCGTCGATGTAGGTGTCGTCGGTGACGTGCGTCGCGTAAGCCTCGTTGACCGACGTGTCCTTGTCGGTGAGGGCGTAGTCCTTGAGATAGCCGTTGTCGGTGAACGCCGTGTACGACCAGCCGACCGTCCAGTCCTTGGTCGGAGTGAACCGGCCGGTGCTCTGGATCGCGCCGCGCCACGACCGGTCGCCGTTGAGGCCGGCATAGGCGGATTTGTCGAGCTGGTAGAGCCCGGAGCCGCCCACCGTGATTTCGCCGAAGCCGCCGAAGCGCCATTCGAGCTGGCCCTTCATCAGCAGGCCCTGCCGGCTCAGCAGCGTCGGCGACAGCAGCAGGTCGGCATCTTCCCCGAGCGGCACGAAATAGGGCACCGTCAACGCCGCGCCGCGCCGGCCGTCGCCGCCGATCGAGGGCATGCGCAGGCCCGTGGCGCGCGGCTGCGTCGGATCGGGCACCCAGAACCACGGGAGCCAGGCGACCGGCACGCCGAGCACTTCGAGCGACGGCTGGGTCAGGTAGACCGCGGCGTTCTTGCGGTCGTAGACCATCGTCGCGGCCTTCACCTTCCAGCCGATCTTCTGGCCTTTGGTGTCGACGCAAAGCCCGCAGGGCGAATAGGTGGCGTTGGTGAGGGTGGTCGTCAGCGTATCGGTGTAATGGGCATCGGTCGCCGTGATCAGCGCGCCGGCCGGCGTCCGCAGGGTGAGCGAATTGACGAAGGCTTCCTTCATCCCGCCGGTCACCTCGACCGATTCCGCCCGGTAGATGTCGGCCACCGGATCGCGCATCACGACGTGGCCGGTGGCCACCAGCCCGCCGGTACCCTGATTGTAGACCACATTGTCGGCCCGGATGACGTAGCCGTCATAGGAGACGAGCACGTTGCCCTCGGCCGTGATCGTGCCGTTGGTGCTGTCATAGGCCATCTTGTCGGCTTCGACCGCGGCAGCCTTGCCGCCGGGATGCGGGGCCATGTTGAAGAAGCCGGCGGGCAGCAACTGCGCCTCGGCCGGCACCGCGGCGCCGAGAATCAGCAGGAATCCGATCGCGATGCGGGCCAGATGGCCGCGCAGCGCAAAACCAGACCATGTGCCGGGGCGCAACATCATCACGCTCGGCCATCTTTCCTGCAAAGCTGCACTGTCAGCCCGATACCAATTCCCCGCGAACACCGGCCTTGCGGCCGTCATTGCGGATACGATGATAGCGGCGAGCCGTGACAGGCCCATCCGCTCAATTGCAACATAAAGCATAAATACAGGAGCGATGCCATAAAGGACGCTGGCGCAAAGCTTATTTGTGCTTCGATATCCTGAAGCAAGTGCAAATCTGCTACCCTTTCGGGTTAATGGCGAAAGACGGGCACGAGTCATGCGCGCACCCGCCGGAATCCGACCGGTTGCAGCCAGCGGGCGCGCCGGGCGAGCAGCACCGCCCCGATCAGCGCGATCACCACGGAGCCGGACGCCAGGCTCAGCGGTCCCGGTCCGTGAACATAGGAGGTGAGCGCCCGCTCGACGAAGGCCGCGCCGAGCACCCAGATCTCGATCGGCACGCCAAAGCCCTGCCGTCGCCCGCTGGGGAAGGCGGCCAGTGCGGCCACGAACAGGCACATCGCGATCACGCGAAAACCCTCGGCCGACCGTTTCCACAGCGTCGTCACCGCGTCGCGGCTCCACTGGCCCGACAGCAGCCCGTCGCGCACCAGGTCCAGGCTGGGGGTGCTCGCCAGCGGATCGGATTTGTCGAGCGAGCCCGTCAACTGGTCCATCGCCAGATCGTAGCTGGCAAAGCTGATCTGCGAGAAACGCTGGTCGTCGGTCATATATTGCACCGCCCCGTCGCGCAGGCGCAGCACATAGCCCTTGTCGTCATGGGTGATGATGGCCGATTTGGCGAAATAGGTGCGGCGGGAGGCGGCATCGCGCTGATCGTCGGCAAAAAAGTCGGTGATGTTGCCGAGCCCGTCGCGCGCCCCGATCACCAGCGACACGCCATCCTGCAACTCGGTGAATTTGTGCGGCACCATGCTGCGCGACACGAGGTCGGCCGCGATGCTCGCCGACCAGTTGTTGTTGGCGCGCACGCCCATCGGGTCGAGCACATGGGCCAGCACCAGCAGGATCAGCGCTCCCAATACCGCATAGAGCCCGATGGCGCGCAGCAGCGGGCCGAGCAGGCCGTTGCTGTGGATCACCCCAAGTTCGCTGCTCGCCTGCAGGTTGCGCAGCGTCCGTCCCAGCCCGATGCCGAGGCAGACATAGAGGAACACGATCGCCAGCGACGGCATGCCCAGCACCGCCTGGCCGATCAGCGTGAGGACGCTCTGGCCCTTGTCCGACACCACGTCGAACAGCCTCAGGCACTGGATGAGGAACAAAAGAAACGCCGCCACGCCGAACAGCGCCAGCGCCTCGGACGAAAAAAGCCTTAACAAATAGCGGCTTAGGCGGTTCATCTGCCGCCTGTCGTCCGGTGCTGAATCGGTCTGCCCCTATGGTCGTCCCCACACCGACTGTCCCCTCCTTTGCGGGCGATAGCAAGGCGACGCGATACCGGATTGACGCGCGCCGGACTTCCTGTTGCGGTACGTCATGCCAGAGACCCTCACGATCGCCACCGCGCCGATGCCGCTGCAGCCGGCCGGCACCACCGTCATCTATGTCGCCGAAGGCACCCCGCCGCGCGGCGCCGCCGCCGAACTCTGGCAGAGGACCGGGCTCGATTTCGGCCGCGTCGCCGCTGCCGCTGGCTTCAGTGGCCGGCAGGGCCAGCTCATCGACATCGCTGCGCCCCCCGGCATCGAGGCGACGCGACTGTTCGTCCTGGGCACCGGCAAGGCCGAGCCGGAGCGGCCGTTTTCGCCGACCGCATGGACCGATCGCGGCGGCTCGCTCGCCGCCAAGCTGATTGCGGCCAATACCGCGGCGGCCAGCGTGCTGCTCGATGGCGACGAGGCGACGCCCGCTGCCATTGCCGAGCTCGCCGCCGGGCTGAAGCTCCGCCACTACCGCTTCGACAAATACAAGGCGCGCCGCGCCGCCGACCAGTCGCCCGAAACGCTGAGCGTCACGCTTTATGTGCCCGATCGCGCCGCTGCCGATGCCGCGATTGCCGAGCGCATGGCCGCCGCCGAGGGCACCATCCTCGCCCGCGACCTGATGAACGAGCCGGCCAATCTGCTCGGCACCGAGGAACTCGCGGCGCGTGCTGCGGCGCTGTCGGCGCTCGGCGTCGAGATCGAAACGCTGGGGGAGCCCGAATTGCGGGCGCTCAACATGAACGCCATGCTGGCGGTGGCGCAGGGCTCGCCGCGGCCGCCGCGCCTCGTGATCATGCGCTGGAACGGCGGCGCGGCCGGTGTGGCGCCCATCGCCTTTCTCGGCAAGGGCGTCGTGTTCGATTCGGGCGGCATCTCGATCAAGCCCGCTGCCGGCATGGAAGACATGAAGGGCGACATGGGCGGCGCCGCCGCCGTAATCGGGCTGATGCACGCGCTCGCCACCCGCAAGGCGAAGGTCAACGCCGTCGGCCTCATCGGCGTCGTCGAGAACATGGTCGGCGGCAGCGCCATGCGGCCGGGCGACATCGTGCGCGCCGCCTCGGGCACGACCATTGAGATCGTCAACACCGATGCCGAGGGGCGGCTCGTCCTTGCCGACGTACTCTGGTACGTCCAGCAGAAGCACAGCCCCAGCGCCATCATCGATCTCGCGACCCTCACCGGCGCCATCGGCGTCGCGCTCGGCAGCGATCATGCCGGCCTGTTCACCAACAGCGACGAGCTGGCGGAAAAGCTCACCGCCGCGGGCCTTGCGACGGCCGAAAAGCTCTGGCGCATGCCGATGGGGCCCGCTTACGACAAGATCATCGACAGCCGCTTCGCCGACGTGAAGAACTCCGGCGGCCGGCCGGCCGGGGCCATCACCGCAGCGCAGTTCCTCGCCCGCTTCGTCGGCAATGTCCCGTGGGCCCACCTCGATATCGCCAGCGTCTCGCTCGGTCCGCCCGCCAGCGAGACCAACGTCTCGTGGGCGCCCGGCTTCGGCGTCGCGCTGCTCGACCGCTTAGTGCGCGATACCTACGAGCGATGACGGAAATTCTGTTCTACCATCTCGAGACGCAGCCGCTCGAGCGGGTGTTGCCGGTGCTGGTCGAAAAGTCGCTGGAGCGCGGCTGGCGCGTCGTGGTCGAAACGGCGAGCCGCGCCCGCGCCGAGGCCATCGACGCGTTGCTCTGGACCTTCCGTGACGACAGCTTCCTGCCGCATGGCATCGCCGGCGATGCGACCGACCCCGATCAGCCGGTGCTGATTGCCACCGACGAGGGCAACGCCAACGCCGCCAATGTGCGCTTTTTCGTCGACCGCGCGGTGCCGCAATCGGGCGAGGGCTATACGCGCATCGTCTACATGTTTTCGGGGCACGATCCCGACGCGGTGACCGAAGCCCGCACCGCCTGGCGCGCCCTGCGCGACGGCAACGATCTCACCTACTGGCAGCAGGATGAATCCGGCCGCTGGGCCAGGCGGGGGTAGCGGCAGGGGGCGCCGGTTATGCCTGCTCGGCGGCTTCGAGTTCGGCGCTCAGCGTCAGCCAGCTTTCCTCGAGCCTGCCGATCTCGGTCTCGAACCGCGCCTTGTCCTTGCCGAGCAGGATCACGCGCTCCGGTGCGCCGTCGTAGATCTTCGGGTCGGCGAGAAAGCTCTCGATCTTGCCGAGTTCGTTGCGCAGCCGCGCCAGCTTCTGCTCGGCGTCCTTGATCGATTTGCGCAACGGCGCGACCTCGGCGCGGCGGGCGGCGCTGTCCTGCCGGGCAGCCTTGCGATCGATCACCGGGGCAGGGGCGGGCACCGCTTTCGCCGGCTTGTCCTTGCCCGAGGTCAGCATGCGCTGGTAGCTGTCGAGGTCGTCGTCGAACTCCTCGATCGTGCCGTTCTGCGCGATCCAGAGCTTGTCGACCGTGGCCTCGATCAAATGCCGGTCGTGGCTGATGATCAGCACCGCGCCGGTATAGTCGTTGAGCGCCTCGACCAGTGCGTCACGGCTGTCGATGTCGAGATGGTTGGTCGGCTCGTCGAGGATCAGCATGCCCGGGCCGCCGAACGTGATGAGCCCGAGCAGCAGCCGCGCGCGCTCGCCGCCGGAAAGATTCTTGACCAGCGTATCCATGCGCGAGGTGGTGAGCCCCATCTGCGCCAGCCGGCTCCGGCGCTTCGCCTCGCTGTCGTACGGCATCAGGTTCGCGACGTGCTCGATGGGCGTCTGCTCGGGCTTGAGCTTGTCCATCTGGTGCTGCGCGAAATAGGCGATCTCGAGCCCCTTGCCGCGCCGCATCTCGCCGCCCATTGGCTTCAAGTCGCCAGCGAGCAGTTTCGCGAACGTCGATTTGCCGTTGCCGTTGACGCCGACCAGCGCGATGCGGTCGTCGGGGTCGATGCGGTTGTCGATGTGACGCAGCACGACATGGTCGCCATAGCCCACCGAGACATTGTCGAAGGTCAGCATCGGCGAGGCCGGAATTTTCTTGGGGTTCTGGAACTGGAACGGCGCCGCATATTCGTCGAACAACGCCGCCGGCGGCTTCAGCTTGGCGATCATCTTGACGCGGGCCTGCGCCTGCTTGGCCTTGGTGGCCTTGGCCTTGAACCGATCGACGAAGCTCTGCAGATGCGCGATCTGCTCCAGCGTGCGCTCGCGGCTCTTGTTGTTGAGCTCCATCTGCATGCGGCGCGTTTCCTCGAACGTGTCGTAGCCGCCCTTGTAGAGCGTGAGCTTGCCGCGCTCCAAATGGACGATCGAGCTCACCGCCTTGTTGAGCAGGTCGCGATCGTGGCTGATCATGAACACGGTGTAGGGATAGGTCGCGAGATATTTCTCGAGCCACAGCGTGCCTTCGAGATCGAGATAGTTCGTCGGCTCGTCGAGCAGCAGCAGGTCGGGCTGGCTGAACAGCACGCCCGCCAGCGCCACCCGCATGCGCCAGCCGCCCGAGAGCTGCGACGTCGGGCCGAGCTGCCGGTCCTGCTCGAAGCCGAGGCCCTTGAGAATGGTCGCGGCGCGCGCTTCGGCGGTGTGCGCGTCGATGTCGGCGAGCCGCATGTGGATGTCGGAAATGCGGTGCGGGTCGGTCGCGGTCTCGGCTTCCGCCATCAGCGCCGTGCGCTCGGTGTCCGCCGCCATCACCGTGTCGAGCACGCTGAGCGAGGTCGCCGGCGCTTCCTGCGCCACCGCGCCGATGCGGGCGCGCTTGTTGACCTCGATCGAGCCGGCGTCGAGCGCGATCTGCCCCAGGATCAGCCGGAACAGCGTGGTCTTGCCGCTGCCGTTCTTGCCCACGAACCCCGCCTTCGCCCCGTCCGGCAAAACGAACGACGCCCCCTCAAAGAGCGGGCGGCCCTGGATGCGATAGGTGATGTTGTTGATGGTGAGCATGACGAGCGCTGGATATAGGGGCCGAGGCCCACAAGTCCAGCTTTCCCATGCACCGCAGCAGTCGGCACTGTTTTCCCTCCCCACACGGGGGAGGGAAACTGCGGTCATGGGCGCGTCTTGCGCCGTTCATTCCGCGACGATAAAAGGCGCGACCTTTTCCAAGCCTTTCAGGGACGAACCATGGCTCTCGAGCGCACTTTCTCGATCATCAAACCCGACGCGACCCGCCGCAACATCACCGGCAAGATCATCGCTTTGATCGAAGCCGCCGACCTGCGCGTCGTCGCCAGCAAGCGCATCCGGATGACCCGCGCCCAGGCCGAGGGCTTCTACGCCGTCCACAAGGACCGCCCGTTCTACGGCGAGCTGGTTGAGCAGATGATCGCCGCGCCGGTCGTGGTGCAGGTGCTGGAAGGCGAAAACGCCATCATCAAGTATCGCGAGACCATGGGCGCAACGAACCCGGAGAAGGCCGCTCCCGGCACCATCCGCAAGGAATACGCCCTCAACATGGGCGAGAACTCGGTGCACGGCTCCGATGCCCCCGAAACGGCGGCGCAGGAGATCAAGTTCTTCTTCACCGACGCCGAGATCGTCGGCTAAGTCTCAAAGGCCGCCTCCGGGCGGCCTTTTCGTTTCAGCGGAGGAGTTACCCATGCCTTACGTCAACGTCCGCATCACCAGGGACGGGGTCACTGCCGAGCAGAAGCGCCGGGTGATCAAGGGCATCACCGATGTGCTGGTGAAGGAACTGGGCAAGAACCCGGACACCACCTTCGTCGTCATCGACGAGGTCGAGCTCGACAATTGGGGCCACAAGGGCACCACCGTCGCCGAGCTGCGCAAGGCCGCCGCTGCGCCGGTGAAAGCCGCCGCAGCCGCCAGGGCGCCGGCCAAAAAGACCGCGACGAGGAAAGCCTGATGCCCGAGATCGTGGTTCACCTCGCCGAAGGCCGCACGACCGAGGCCAAGAAGGCGCTGATGAAGGACATCACCGCCGCGGTGGTGAAGAATTTCGGCGTCGCCGCCGAGCGCGTCGTCGTCCAGATCGTCGAGAGCCCCAAGACCGACAAGTCGCGCGGCGGCATCCCGTTCGACGAGATGTAGGGAACCGGCGAGTCCGCCGCCCCGTTGCCCCTCCGACCATTCGACAGGAGGGGCCCATGCCCGACAACAGGGACATCACCAGCGGCGCCGACCGCCGCCAGGTCGCCGGCCGCGAGGGCTACGAGGTGCGGGTCCTCGCCAGCCGGCATGGCATGACGCCCGACGAAGTTCGCGACATGATCGAGCGCATCGGCAACGATCGCGACGCGCTCGAACGCGAGGCCGCAAAGCTCCGCCGCCACTAGGACCTGGCCCCAGAACGCGGGGCTGGCATGCGCCGGGCCCGGATTGCCGGGCAGGGCGGCGTTCCCCATTTTGTGCAGTGAAAGGGGAACATCATGGGATTCATGACCACCATCCGCTCGGCGTTCCGCAGCCGTACGCGTGCCGAAGCCGAAATCGACTACCTGAACCAGTCCAGTTCGCGCGTCGACCTGGAGCTGCGCCAGCGCGAGATCGATCGCGGCCGCTTCCGGAAATTGCCGTATCGCGGCTAGTGAACTAGACTGCCGGCGCGGGGACGACCCCGCGCTGCAACACATTTTCGGTCGGGACGGCCCGCCACATGAGGTAACTCCATGTCGTGGGTGTTCCTGGCTATCGCCGGGCTCTTCGAAATCGTCTGGGCCATCGCCCTCAAATACGCCGAGGGCTTCACCCAGCTCTGGCCGTCGGTCATCGCCATCGTCGGCATGATTGCCAGCGTCGTCCTGCTGGAGCTGTCGCTCCGCGACCTGCCGGTCGGTACCGCCTACGCGGTCTGGACCGGCATCGGCACTGTCGGCGCCGCCATCCTCGGCATGGTGCTGTTCCAGGAGCCGGCGACGGCCATCCGCATCGGCTGCATCGGCCTCATCGTCTGCGGCATCGCCGGGCTGAAGCTCTTCGCCTGAAATCGATATTGTTGCCGCGTCGCCACGGCGGCGCGGCATTTGTTCGCGGCCCGGCAAAAATTCATGGAACCTTTCCACGGTTTGCGTAAGCATATGAGGCGCGGGGGATTTTCCCCGCAGAAACCTCGCATCGGCAAGCGTCGGCCCGTGCGGTTTGTTGAAAAGGCAAACCATGCTCGTCCGACCCCTCGAAGTCGCTGCCGTCCTCGCTCTCGTCGTCCTCCTCCTCATCGCCAAGCATATTCCCGCCCTCGACGGCCTGCCGCTGACGCAGGTGACGGGCATCGTCTGCTTCGCCTTCGCGATCTTCCTCGCCCTGCGCATCTTCCAGGAAGAGCTCGCCCGCATCCGCGCCGAGGAATAGCCGGGACGACACGCCCGATCCTTGACAGCACGGCCCGAAGCGATCATTTACCGCCTCGGTTGCTGGCGCCTGCCGCTCGCCGGGCATTACCCGATGGTGAAGCCAGCCCCGCACGACGCGGGCCGACGACAACGTGGACGCATCCTGATCGAGGCGGTCGCGGCAAGGCGGGCTCCCGTGCAAGAGGCCTCGATCCGAAGGATCGAACCATGTCGTTTTCTCTCGATACCATCTCCATCCAGACCCTGAAGTCGGAAGCGCGCGCGCTTCGCGACGAGCACGCGCTTGCCGGCACCCCGATGGGGCAGGGCCAGGCGCTGGAGGAAGTTGCCCGCCGCCACGGCTATCGCGACTGGAACACCGCCAGCGCCAAGCTGCCCGAACGCGTCGTCATCCCGTTGCAGGTGGGCCAGCGCGTGCGCGGCACCTATCTCAGCCGGCCGTTCACCGGGCTGCTGATCGGCATGCAATTGCTGGCCGACATGCAGCACTACGAAGTGACGGTGAAGTTCGACAAGCCGGTCAACGTCAGCAAGTTCGAGTCCATGGTGCACAACCGCCAGCGCGTGCGCGCCACCATCGGGCTCGATGGTGTCTCGTTGTCGCACACCTCCGACGGCGAGCCGCATATGCGGGTGGTGCGGGCCTGAACTGCCGCCAGTCGCTCTAGCAAAAAGTTGAGGGGCGACCCGGTTGCCGTCCATCGGTTTTTGCCGATAGAGTAACTCCGACCTCCCTGACGGCGCGTCATCGCAAATGTGACGCGCCGTCTCCTTTTAAGGCTTTTCCCCCCATGACCACCCAGACCAAACCGATCGAGCTGTTCTACGCGGCGACCCCCAATGGCCGGAAGATCACCATCATGCTCGAGGAACTGGGCAACGTGCCCTACGTCTTGCGGCCGATCTCGATTTCGGCCGGCGACCAGTTCAAGCCGGAATTCCTGGAGATTTCCCCCAACAACAAAATCCCCGCCATCGTCGACCCCGAAGGCCCCGACGGCCAGCCCATCTCGGTGTTCGAGTCGGGCGCGATCCTGCGCTACCTCGCCGAAAAGTTTGGCAAATTCTACGGCAAGAGCTGGGCCGAGCGCGTCAAGATCGACGAGTGGCTGTTCTGGCAGGTTGGCGGCTTCGGCCCGATGCTGGGGCAGGCCAATCACTTCGCCCGCTACGCCAGGGAAAAGATCCCCTATGCCATCGACCGCTACATCAACGAGACACACCGGCTGTTCAAGGTGCTGAACACCCAGCTCGAAAAGCAGGTGCGGGCCGGCAGGCACTACGTCGCCGGCGACGATGTCTCGATCGCCGATTTCGCCATTTTCGACTGGTCCAACGGCTACGCCAACTACGCCATCGACGAGAGCGAATTCCCGTTCTGGGGCCAGTGGCGCGACCGTATGGCTGCGCGCCCGGGCACGGCTAAGGCGCTGGCGATCAAGCTCGACGCGCCGCAGGTCGACCTCAGCAAGGATGCCGCGGCGCAAAAAGTGCTGTTCGGCCAGCGCTGAGCCAGCCGGCAAACAGCTCTGCAGGCGGCGGCCTTACTGGCCGCCGTCGCAGGTGAAGTCCGGCGTGCCGTCGCCGCGCTCGGGCACACGCGGCCAGTCCTGCGTCACCACGCAGATGCTGCCGACGCAGCCGCCGCCGATCCTGAGCGTATTGTTGTTGTTGACGATCCACACATTGACGTCGTTCGTGCTGCCGTCTTCGGGGTTGTAGACCGAGGCGGTGAACGCGGTGGGATCGCTCGTCGGCTTCATCTTCAGCATCTGCAGCCCGAGGATCGGGCGGCTCTGCAGCGATTTGTCCGGGTTGGAATAGTCCTGCATCAGCGCGGCAAACGCCTGCCGGTCGGTGGTCCGGCATTGGTCGGCATTCTTCTTGGGGATCACCACATAGGTCAGATCGCCGCAAAAATCCGTACCGGTCGGGCAGGGTGCCACCGTCACCTCGGTGCCGTTCAGCGTCCGCCACGTCCCCTGCGCCGGCGACAGCAGCGACGTCAGCGCCACCGGAGCGGCGTTCGCTACCCCCGCCGACGCCCCCAAAGCGACGACGAGGCCAAATGCGACAGCCGGAACATGCCGGCGCAGTTTCATCAAAATAGCTTCAAGCCACACAGCTCACCCCTGCCGGACACCGGCCGCACTGAACTTTTGCCGCCGCCCTATGCCCGAGATTCGCGCAAATATTATGGCGGCGACGGCGGGTGATTTCCGACGTTAGCGGCAAAGAACGCAAGTGCATTTGCTGCGTTGCAGCGCTGCATTTGCCGATCTGCTGATCGAAGCGGCAGTTCTGCATCAGTGGAGCGGCGCCGGTCAGCTAGCGGCGGCGGCCCGGTCCTCGCTGCGCCACACCAGCGCCGACCACGGCCAGGCCCGTATCCGGCGTCGTGGAACTCGAACCGCCCGGTGGACGCCGCGGGTTCGCGCAGCGACACCTCCATGTCGACGCGTTCACCCGTCGGGTTGAGCAGCATGTTGTAGCTGCCGGTCTCATAGTGCCAGGTGACGATGATGCCGTCGCCCTGCCGCGCCGACGCCGAGCGGAGGGACCTGCTCGAGCTCGGCGGCCAGATCAGCTTCCGCCGGAGCGCCGTCAATTCGCGGAAGCGCGCCAGGGCCTCCTCGTGTTTTGCGAGGCGATATTCGTCCCAGTCGAGCTTGGCCTTGCGGAACGTCTCGGGGTCCTGCGGATCAGCCAGTGCATCTGGTTCCTGATGTTCTCGATGATCAGCGCGGCGTCCGGCTTGTCGGCACGCGCCGCCGTCGCCAGCTCGCCCAGGAACAGGTCGCGCGCCTCGGTCGCGATCTCGTGCACCGCATCGACCCGCAGCCCGTCGAAATCGTACTGCGTGAGCCACCAGCAGGCGTTCTCGTAATAGAACTGCCGCACCATCGGCTGGCGGAAATCGATCGCCGGGCCCCACGGCGTCATGATGTCCTTGGCGAACCACTCGGGCGCATAGTGTGGAACGTAATTATAGACACTGCCGAAATGGTTGTAGACCACATCGAGGATCATCGTGAGGCCGAGCTCGTGCGCCCGCTCGACCAGCGCCCGCAATTGCTCCGGCGTGCCATACGCAGTGTCGGGGGCAAAGATCAGCGTGCCGTCGCCGCCTTGCGCGAGCTCTATCGGGGGGCGCCTTCGATCAGGAGTTCGACGGCGGATTGGCTGGGCGCCCAGAGACGGAACAGCGCGCCGCTGGGGTCGAGGAGGGGACCGAAAATGTATTGCATGGAAGCCGGGGGCAGGGACGATAGACACTGGTTTCTGAACGTGCCCCCTCGGCCTGGGTTCCCGCGGCGCTTTGCTCGCCTCATGCCCGCAAAAAATAATGTGAAGAGTCCCGTACTTTGCCAAAATGCCTTCAAGCACTTACGATAGCGCTGCCGGGGGGCGTTTGAGGGAGTTGCGCGATGCGTCGACTGGTGCAGTCCGCCGGCCTGCTTGCCGTGGCCTTTTTGCTGGCCGTCACCGCGGTCCATGCGGCGAGCAGCGTCACGGTGCTCAAGAATACCGACCTGCCGGGCTTCGATTACCAGACCGACAAGGGCGTCACCCTCGAGCAATGCCAGCAGGCCTGCGTCGGCGACAACATCTGCCGCGCCTTCACCTTCAACTCGAAATCGAAATGGTGCTTCCTCAAGGGCGCCGTGGGGCAGGCGAGCCCGTTCACCGGCGCCACCTCGGGCACCATCACGCTTGACCCCACCGTCGAGCAACTGGCCAAGACCCGCGCCGGCGACCTGCCGTTCCCCGCCGATGATTTGATCTCCTCGGCCCAGAGCTTCGCTTCGGGCCTGCCAACCTCCGACACGCCCCCGCCGGGCCTCGCCTATTCCGACCTGCTCAAGGCCGGCGATGACGCCGCCGCGCAGAGCGATCCGGCGAGCGCCATGGTCGCCTACCGCCACGCGCTCGCCATCAACGACAACGATCCGGCCGTCTGGCTGAAGCTCGCCGGCCAGGCGCTGATCACCGCCGATGCCGCCGTCGCCGCGCAGAATTCATCCGACACCTACGATGCCTCGGCCACCGCGAGCTACGCCGCCCTCGAGGCCTTCCTCCAGACCCCCGATGCCGACACTGCCGGCCGCGCGACCGGGCTCGGCGCGCTGGCCCATGCTCTCGAAGGCCGCCAGATGTGGCGCGAATCGATCCAGACCTATCGCGCCAGCCTCGCGCTGATCGACGATGCCGACCTGCAGGCCCGTCTCGACACCGTCGTCGCCCAGCATGGCTTCCGTATCACCGACAACAGCGTCGACGCCGAAGCGGCCGACCCGCAGATCTGCGTCACGTTCTCCGATCCGTTGCCGCTCGGAAACACCGATCTGTCGAGCTACGTCGTCGTCGACGGCGCCCCCAACGTCTCGGTCGACACGTCGCAGACCCAGATCTGCATCACCGGTGTCGAGCACGGCAAGCGCTACCACGTGACCTTCCGCGCCGGCCTGCCGTCGGCCGACAACGAGCATCTGCAAAAGGACGTGCCGCTCGACATCTACGTCGCCGACCGTTCGCCCTTCGTCGGCTTCGCCAACAATGCCTACGTGCTGCCCGCCGGGCTCGGCGGCGGCCTGCCGATCACCTCGGTCAACGCCAAATCGGCCGACATCACCATCTATCGCATCGGCGACCGCTCGATCGCGACCGCGGTGCGCAATGGCATCTTCAAGGGCACGCTCTCGGGCTACTCGGCGCAGGACATCGCCAACCAGTATGGCGAAAAGCTCTGGAACGGGCAGGTCGACCTCGCCGGCGGCGCCAACAACGAGATGGTGACCACCGCCATCCCGATCACTGCCGCCATGCCCAGGATGGAGCCGGGCGCCTACGTCATCACGGCGCAGGTCGCCGGTCAGCCCGCGACCGAGGACTACAATGATCTCGCCACGCAGTGGTTCATCGTCACCGATCTCGGCCTCTCGACCGTCACCGGCGACGATGGCGTCCATGCCTTCGTCCGCTCGCTGACCACGGCCCAGCCGGTGGTGGGCGCCAAAGTCCGCCTCGTCGCCGTCAACAACGAAATCCTCGGGGAAACCACCAGCGACGCCAATGGCGAAGCCACCTTCGCGCCGGGCCTCGCCCGCGGCGATGGCGGTCGTGCCCCGCAATTGCTGGTGGTCGAGACCGCCGCCGGCGACTACGCCTTCCTCGATGAATCAAAGCCCGCCTTCGATCTCACCGATCGCGGCGTCGACGGCCGCCCGTCGCCGGGGCCGCTCGACATGTACGCCACCACCGAACGCGGCGTGTATCGTCCGGGTGAAACGGTGTTCGTCACCGCGCTGCTGCGCGACGTGAAGGCCAAGGCCGTCGCCGGCCTCCCCATCACCATGCAGGTCGAGCGCCCCGATGGCGTCGACGACACCTCGGTCGTCCTCAACGACAAAGGCGCCGGCAGCTATTTCGATGCGCTGCCGCTCAATGCCGACGCCCAGCGCGGCGCCTGGACCATCAAGCTCTATGCCGACCCGAAAGCCAGCCCGCTCGATACGCTCACCTTCCTCGTCGAGGATTTCGAGCCCGAGCGCCTCGCCTTCGACATCAGTGCCCCCGATGCGCCGGTGAAGATCGGCGAAGTCACCGACGTCAGCGTTACGGCGAAATATCTCTACGGTGCCACCGCGCCCGGCCTCGGCATCGAAGCGGATTCGACGCTGCGCGCCGTGAGCACGCTCGACAAATACCCGGGCTACACCTTCGGTCGCACCGATGACGACTTCCAGAGCGATTTCGAGCCGCTCGGCAATGTCGGCACCACCGGCGACGACGGCACCGGCACCGCCGAGATCACCATCCCCGAGCCGCAGGCGACCACGCGCCCGCTGGTGGCGCAGCTCGATGTCCGCCTCGTCGACAGCAATGGCCGCACCGTGCAGCGCACGCTCACCCGGCCGGTGCTCGCCGACGGCGACCGCATCGGTGTCCGCCCGCAATTCTCCGACGGCACCGGTCTTGCGGCCGGCAGCAATGCCGGCTTCGACGTGATCACCGTTGCGCCGACCGGCGAGCTGACGGCCAAGACCGGGCTCACCTGGACCCTCAGCAAGATCGACACCAACTACGAATGGTATCGCGACAACGGCACCTGGAAGTGGGAGGACGTCACCACCACCACCGAGATGGCCAATGGCACCATCGACACCGCCGCCGGCGGCCCGATCTCGGTCGCCGCGCCGATCAGGTACGGCCGCTACCGGCTCGAGGTCGAGAGCGATGGCGAAGACGCCACCTCGACCAGCTACGAGTTCTACGCCGGCTACTACTATCCCGATGCCGGCTCCGATACGCCCGACACCCTGCAGGTGGCGCTCGACAAGACCGCCTACCATGCCGGTGAAACCGCGCACCTGCGGCTCGACCCGCAATTCGCCGGCACCGCGCTGGTGATGGTGGTCGACGACCGCATCATCGACATGAAGGCCGTCAATGTGCCGGCCGGCGGCACCACCGTCGACATCCCGGTCACCGACGAATGGGGGCCGGGCGCCTACGTCACCGCGACGCTCTATCGCCCCGCCGACGCCGCGCAGAAACGGATGCCGTCGCGGGCGCTGGGCCTCGCCTTCGCCGGCGTCGATCCGGGCGATCTGAAGCTCAAGGTGAACCTCGATGCGCCGCAGGTCGCCCTGCCGCGCACCAGCTTCACCACCAAGGTCACGATCGCCAACGTCAAGCCGGGCGACAAGGCCTATGTGGCCGTCGCTGCGGTCGATCTCGGCATCCTCAGCCTGACGCACTTCCCGATCCCCGATCCGGATGGCTGGTATTTCGGCCAGCGCCAGCTCGGGGTGGAGTTCCGCGATCTCTACGGCCAGTTGATCGACCCGACGCAGGGCACGCTCGGCGCCGTCCGTTCGGGCGGTGACGAAGCCGCCTCGCGCCTCGGCACCCCGCCGGCCACCTCGGTGCTCGTCGCGCTCCATTCGGGCGTCGTCGAGGTCGGGGCCGACGGCACCGCCACCGTCACCTTCGACATGCCCGACTTCTCGGGCACCGTGCGGCTGATGGCGATGGCGTGGACCGCCGGTGCCGTTGGCCACAGCTCGACCGATGTGATCGTCCGCGATCCCGTCGTCGTGACGCTGAGCCCGCCGCGGTTCCTGCGCTACAACGACACCTCGCGTCTGCTGGTGGAGATCAACAACGTCTCGGGCCCGGCCGGCACCTACCAGGTCGAGCTGCAGACCGGCGACGGCCTGACCACCGACGCGAAGCAGACCAGTGTCGATCTCGCCGCCGGCGCTAGAACGGCGCTCAACCTGTCGCTCACCGGCACCGGCATCGGCGACAACGACCTCAAGGTCATCGTCACCGGCCCGACCGGCGTGCAGCAGGTCAAGGATTTGACGCTCGGAGTCCGTGCCGCGAGTGCCCCGCGCACCGTGAGCGAACTGATCCCGATCGAGCCGGGCAAGACCATCGTTCTCGACAAGAGCAGGTTCGATGGCCTCATCGCCCACACCGCCCAGCTCAACCTCGCGGTCGGTCCGATCGCGCGGCTCGACGTGCCGCTGCTGCTCGATGCGCTCGACCGCTACCCCTATGGCTGCGCCGAGCAGGTGACCAGCCGCGCCATGCCGCTGCTCTATCTCAACGGCGTAGCGCAAAGCCTCGGCATAGGCACCGACGATGCGCTCGACCAGCGTATCCGCGATGCCATCGCCAACCTCCTCACCCACCAGACCTCGACCGGCGGCTTCGGCCTCTGGGGTCCGTACGACAGCACAGACATGTGGCTCGACAGCTACGTCACCGACTTCCTGCTCCGTGCCAGGGCCAAGAGCTTCATCGTGCCCGACCAGGCGCTGAGCAACGCGCTCGACAACCTCGGCAACCAGGTCTCGCAGTCGGCCGACTTCTCCAATGCCGGGGAGGGCATCGCCTACGCCCTCTACGACATGGCCCGCGCCGGCCGCGCCGCCATCGGCGACCTCCGCTATTACGAGGAAGCCAAGCTCGGCGATTTCGGCACGCCGCTGGCCAAGGCGCAGATCGGCGCGGCGCTGGCGCTCTATGCCGACCGCACCCGCTCGGCCGAAGCCTTCGACGCCGCCATCGCTGCGCTCGTGCCCGACGATCCGCGCAGCTACCGGGCCGACTATGGCAGCGAGTTGCGCGACACCGCCTCGGTGCTGGCGCTCGCCGCCGAGTTCAACCCGACCGGCGTCGATATCGCGGCGCTGACCAAGAAGCTCGCGGACCTGCGCGACCACGAGACCTGGACCTCCACGCAGGAGGATGCCTGGACCCTCGTCGCCGCGGCGGCCCTCGAAAAGACCGCCACCAGCGGCTCCGTCACCATCGACGGCAAGCCGCTGACTGGAACGGTGTACCAGCGCTTCATGCAGGAGCACTTCGACACCGCTTCGGTGACCGTCGCCAACAACGGCAACCAGCCGACGGAAGCGAAAATCTCGGTCACCGGCATTCCGGCGACATCGCCGAAAGCTTCGAGCAACGGCTTCACCATCAAGCGCGACTACTATTTGCCCGATGGCACGCCGGCGGACCTCAGCAACGTCCACCAGAACGATCGCTTCGTTGTCGTGCTCACCATGACGGCGACCGTGCTCGGCTCGGGCCAGTATGTCGTGGCCGATCCGCTGCCGGCCGGGTTCGAGATCGAAAACCCCGACCTCAGCGCCTCGCAGGGTGTGGCCGATCTGAGCTGGCTCAGCGTCACGTCGCCGACCCATGTGGAATCGCGCACCGACCAGTATGTCGCCGCCTTCCGCTACGTCGACGACACGCAGAACTTTGCGACCGCCTACATGGTTCGCGCCACCTCGCCGGGCAAGTTCGTCATGCCCGGCGCGACCATCGAGGACATGTACCGGCCCGAGTTCCGCGCCAACACGGCCGCCAGCAGCATCGCCATCGGCACGCCGGGCGGAGCCCCGGCGTCTCCGCCGGCCGGTGCTGCTCCCGCAGCCGATGCAGCGTCGGCCGGCGACGCTGCTGCCGCGGTGCCTGCTGCCGACGGGCTCACCGCCCCCGCGGTGCCGGCCGGCGTCGCCAACCGCAAGGTGACGACGATGTCCGTCCGTCCCGACGGCACCATCGCCGGGGCGAAGTAAGGCGCGACCGATGACGGTACCCGTCGCCATCAAGCCCGTTCCGCCGCGGCGCCTGCCGCGGTGGGTCGCCTATGTGCTGATCCTGCTGCTGGTCGCGGGCTTCGTCGCCATCAACTATGGCCGCGTCTTCATCCGCGACACCGAGGCTACGCTGCCCCATACGCCCGACGTCGCGACCATGCCCGTCTCGGCCGAAGTCGTCGACCGCAACGGCCAGTTGCTGCGTCCCTTCACCACCGCCGACGGCATCTGGCGCCTGCCGGTCGAGATCAAGGATGTCGACCGGCACTACATCGACATGCTGATCGCCTACGAGGACCAGAACTTCGATGCGCACCACGGCATCGACTGGCGCTCGATGCTGCGCGCCGCCGGCCAGTTCGTCCTCGCGGGCGGCCGCATCGTCTCGGGCGGCTCGACGCTCACCATGCAGGTGGCGCGTCTCATCGAAGGCGAGCCGACCCGCAACTGGCAGGCGAAACTCCGCCAGATCATCCACGCCGACAGCCTCGAGCATCAGCTCGGCAAGGACCAGATCCTTACCCTCTATCTCAACCTCGCGCCTTTCGGCGGCAACATCGAGGGCGTGCGCGCCGCGAGCCTCGCTTATTTCGGCAAGGAGCCCGCGCGGCTCACCACCGCCGAAGCCGCGCTGCTGGTGGCGCTGCCGCAATCGCCAGAAGCCCGTCGCCCCGATCGCGACGACAAGGCCGCGCTCGCCGGCCGCAATCTCGTGCTCGACCGCATGGTGGGGCAGGGGGTGATCACCGCCGAGGAAGCGGACGCCGCCAAACGCGAAGCCATCCCCCGGGCGCGCAAGGACTTCCCGATGCTCGCCGCGCACCTGGCGCAGGAGGCGGTGGCCGCGCGGCCCAATGCCCGCGAGCTGCAGCTCACCGTCGACCGGCATCTGCAGGATGCGCTCGAAAAGCTCGCCTCGGCCCGCGCCGCGGCAATGGGCCCGAAAGTCTCCGTCGCCATCGTCGCCGCCGACGAAGCGACCGGCGAAATCCTCGCCTCGGTCGGCTCCGCTGGCTTCCTCAACGATCAGGCGAGCGGCTATGTCGACATGACCGAGGCGGTGCGCTCGCCCGGCTCGACCCTGAAGCCGCTGATTTATGGACTGGCGTTCGAGTTGGGCCTCGCCCATCCGCAATCGCTGATCGAAGATCGCCCCACCGCGTTTGGCGGCTATGTGCCGGTCAACTTCGACGGCCTCAATCGCGGCACCGTCACCATCCACGATGCGCTGACGCAATCGCTCAACATCCCCGCTGTTGTCGTGCTCGATGCCGTCGGCGTCGCCCGGCTGGTGTCGCGCATGAAGCGCGCCAACGCCAACCCGCTGCTGCCCGACGCGACCGCGGCCGGCCTCGCCATCGGTCTCGGCGGCGTCGGTGTCACCCTGCGCGATCTCGTCTCGATCTATGCCGCCATTGCCCGCGGCGGCTCGCCGATCAACCTCAAGGACGGGGTGTCGGCGCTGCCGGCTGGCGCCACAGGGTCCGCCCCGGTGCTCGATCCGGTCGCGGCCTGGTACGTCACCGACATCCTTCGCGACGTGCCGCCGCCGCTCAACGGCTCGCCCGGCCGCATCGCCTACAAGACCGGCACCTCCTACGGCTACCGCGATGGCTGGTCCGTCGGCTACGACGGCAAGACTGTCATCGGCGTCTGGGTCGGCCGCCCCGATGGTACTCCGGTGCCGGGCCTCGCCGGCGTCGTCTCCGCCGCGCCCATCCTGTTCGAGGCGTTCGATCGACTCGCGACGCCCGCCGCGCCGTTCCGGCCCGCGCCGCCCGGTGTGCTGTTCGCCGACAATTCGCAACTGCCGCTGCCGCTGAAGCGCTTCCGCCACCCCAACAGCGACATGGTCGCCAAGGACGCCGCGCCCGAAATCGCCTTCCCGGCCGATGGCGTCGATGTCGATCTGGGCGTTGCCGCCGGCGATATCTCGCCGCTCATCATGAAGGTGCGCAACGGCGTGCCGCCCTTCACCTTTTTTGCCAATGGCGCGCCGTTCGGCCGCTCCGCTTTCGGCCGCCAGGAAAGCTGGACGCCCGACGGCCCCGGCTACGTCACCCTGTCGGTGGTCGACGCCAAAGGCCGCTCCGACAAGGTGAAGGTCTTCATCGACTAGAGCAAAAGGCGGCGCTCCAGCAGGGTTTGCATGTCGCGCCGCCCGTCGGCGATGACCATGATGAAGACCTTGGCGCCGGCGGTGCGGTAAATCAGCCGGTAGTGCTGCAGCAGGACCTGCCGGAAGTCTCGGATACCCAGTGCCTCGAGCTCCCTGGGGACGGCCCCCCGTAGGGGAAAGCTTGCCAGGCTTTCGAGGGCGCCGGCAAATTCGTCGAGCAGCGCATCGGCGTCGTCGGGCGAACGGCTCGCCGCCAGGTAAGCGTGAATCTCCCCGAGGTCAGTCTCGGCGCCCCGGGTGAGTTCGACCTCGAGTTGCGCTGCCGCCATCAGCGGTCGGACGGCTTTGACCGCAGCCTGTCGACAACCGCCCGGGCGGGCTTCGTCCGTCCTGCCTCGATGTCGCGTGCGCCCAGCGCCAGCAGCTTCAGGAGGGCAAGCGTCTCCTGCGCCTGCTCGAACGTGGCGACATCCTGAATGACCGCTTTGGCCTCGCCATTCTGAGTGATGACCAGCGGCTCGCGCGTCTCGGCGAGGTCCAGCAGCACTTCCGCGGCATTCGCTTTCAGATAGCTGATCGGTCTGACCTGGGTCGAATACCGCATGGCATCCTCAATGAACTAAATTCGGACTGAATATAGTTCGAGCCTGGACATGCCGCAACGGCCAGGAAAAGCGGCGGCGGCTGGGCACCTCGACCTGGTTGAAGGACATCGACCAAGGCTTTTGATTGTGTCCTGCGCCGTGGACAAACGGAACAAACAGACGAGAACAAACCCGGCATTCCGGACAGCGCAGCGTGAACACGCCGCGCACAGAATAGGGGTTTAACGCAGTGACGCTGCGTTCATATTTCCCGAAGGACAAAAATCTGGAATAGGAACCAGCCAGAAAAAGTCCTTGCGGCGCGGGGCTTTCACCCCTATCAGGGCCCCCGTGGAGAGGTGGCCGAGTGGTCGAAGGCACGCCCCTGCTAAGGGCGCAGACCTCTAAAGGGTCTCGTGGGTTCGAATCCCATCCTCTCCGCCAGTTCCCCCGATTTCCGGGCCTTTCCGACCATATTGCCGACGCCGGCAAAATGGTGCGTCTTGCAGTTTCGTGCGAACGATTGCGGAACACGGCGGCGATTTGCACAAAATCTCGTACGCCGGCCGTACAGCGTGTTGCTACAATGTTCACCCTGCCTTTTTGGCGGCGGCGCGCCCGGCCGTCATTGCGGCACGAACTTTTGCCGCGGCGTCCTCAGCGTGGGCATACGTCTTGAGCATCACCGCCGGATTCGACCATTTGTCCGCGGCCGCCGAAACCGGATCGATGGCCTGACGCACCACCATTTCCGTTCCGTAGCCGTGCCGACCGGCGGCGTGCGGCGGCAGGTACTCGATCCCCGCCTTGGTGCAAGCAGCCTGCCAGCGGCGATACAGCGCGCCATTGCGCGCGTTGGGGATGCGGAAAACCCGGTCGGCGCCCGCCTTGCGGAATGGCGGCTCCAGGTTGGCGATCATCGCCACCTCTTCGGGGTCCAGCTCCACCCAATGCGCGGCGTGGCCCTTGGACGCGTGGACACGAACCCTGCCGGCCGACAGGTCCATGTCATCCCGCCGGGTCATTGCGACGGACTGGCTGACCCGGTAGCCGTGCCGGAACATAAAATAGGCGAGGGCTGCATCGCGCGGGTCGGCGACAGCACAAAAGGCCAGCACCCACTCCCAGCTCCCAGGGCTTTTCGGCTGACGGCTCTGGCGGCCGCGTGCCACGTCCTGTTTGACGCGCTCCAGCTCGGAGTAGGCCCTGACCTTAATCGGGGCGCATTTGCCGAGCGCGTGCGCGTTATTGATGATGCTGCGCACTGGCGTCGTGATCTGCCGGTGCCAGGTGTCGGTCGAGGCGGTTGGCATCATCTTCGGACCGAGCTGCAGGACATAGGTCGGCGTCATGTCCCTGACGCGCGTCCGGCCCTCGCGCTTCACCAGCCGCTTGAGATACCCGGCTTCCTTCGGGGTTGCGGGGTAGAGAAGAACAGCGGCCGCGAAGGTCAACTCGTCTTCCGGCTTTGGCGCGTCCGGTCCAAGGATACGGCGTTTGCGCGCTGCCGCTTCGATCTCGCGGACCGCGGCGTTTGCGATTGCCTCGTCAGATGTGCCAAGGCTCTTTCGGACGTACTCGTCGCTGTCAGCAGGTCGGCCGCGAACCCAGAAGATGTCGCCGCGCTGGTAGAGTTCGAGCATAGCGGCTCCTCGAAAATCTGATCGATGTGCTCGGGCAGCAGGATCATGGTACTGCCCAGCATCCGGCACGCGCTCAAGGTGCGCGCTCGCGCCCGGAGCGTCCGTTCGGACACTTCGATGCCACGGGCGGCCAATTCGTCAACCCATTGGGCCGGCGTTTTCCCGTCCGACATGATTCGCGGGAGCGCGCTCACTGTCCGTCCTCCTGTGCGGGGAGGGGGAAATTGGCAAGTTCGAGCAGTACGTCGGCATGGCACGGGCCATCCAGCGGGCTTCCGGGGCGAGCCACGGTGACCGTGTTCGGTGGCATGCGCCAGCCTTTGCGCCGGCTGAGCTGCACGCGGACGGGCTTGCCCTCTGCCTCAGCCATTGCCACTCTCCCCCGCATGAAATCCCCGACCGAACGCCTCGCGCTCTCGAAACGAACGATAGACATCTGGGATGCTCATGGCGGACCTGGAGTCGGTCGGATCGCTGCCGTTCATGGATTCACCCGGTCTAAGAGGGCGACTTCGAGGGCGACCATTTCATCGAACGGCACGATCCACATTTTTTCGCCGCTCTCGTCCTGAATGCCGACTTGCCGATTGTTTCCTGCTCGATATGTGTCCGAACGGCTGGCGATCAGATCGCGGGCTGCGGCGACGAGCGATCCATTGTCCTTCGGTTTCGTCCGGCCCGCCATGGTGAATTCAACCGATGGCCTCTCAGCCTCATAGCGAGTGTCGATTACGAAGCCACAGATTTTACAGCGCAGAACATCTCCCACCATCTCGTCTGTGACCGCCACTGCGGCGGGGTGGGATGGAGCGGCAGGATCACGCCCTAGCTGCACGAGCCCCGCCATAATCTCGTCAGCCACGGTGCGCAACTCATCCTTCCCGAGAGCGGACGCCATGCCGACAACGGTCCAGCGCGAAATAGCCTCGCCAATCTGGCGGTCAGCTTCCTTATCTGGCTCGCTCAATTCCTCATATGGAACAAGCCATGACGGTTTCGGCGCCGGCTGAGTTGCGGCCCACCGAACCCATGCCTCGCGGACCATCCGGCCTAATTCGTCTCGCGAGAACGGGAGCGGCGCGTTACCATCGCCCACCGGCTGCGCTGGGATAGAAGATAGGGCGTCGCGGGACAATTCTTCGCCCATCGCGGCGTAATCGGTCGTATCCCAAACCGCGCCAATGCCACCGCATTCGTGACACCCTGCACCCATGATGCAGCCGAAGGCTTCGCTGAAGGGGTTGCCGTTGACGTTGTATCCGTCGCTGGTCTCGTAGCAGCCGGAACACGAGCGCCACATGCCAGACCCGTCGATGGCTGCCTCAGCTACGACTTCCTTCACACGCGCCTCAAGGGCCGTCTTGTCCAGTGTCGTCATGAGCGGTCTCCGAGGGCTTGGTCGATCATCCGCACGGTCTTTTGAACCGTCAGAAAGTCAGTCATCGTCCGGCATTTGAGGATCGCGGTTTCGAGATCGCCGATGTACGGCTTCGTCTCCATGGAAATGCTGAGATCGGTCATGCTGCCTTGCTCCCGCGCTCGTGCTCAAGGTCGAAGCCGCTCTTTGTGGTTTCGGTCCATTGGACGCCGTGCTCGTCGCCGTATCGATAGATGCAGGTGATCAGGTCGGACATCTGCCCTACCGATAGCTTTGAGGACCGGAAGCCGATGGGGAATGGTCCCGATCCGTCCAGCCCCTCGGCGAACATCACCTGGTGGCCGAGGGAGTGCATGAAGGCGCACTTCCACGTCTCTGGTACCCAGTTCCGCCCCTCGGGCTTGGCGCGCGCAACGTCCATCAGCATCGCCCACATCTTGTCGTTCTGTTCGTCGCTGCGCTTCGGCAGGCTGATGACGACGCGGAAGTTGAAGCCGGCATTGCGCACTGCCTCTATCGCGTTCGCCACGATGAGCGGAGACCGGAGATAGAAGACGTTGCGCTCGGCCATCAGATGGCCCTCGCCAGCCGAAGGGCTTCCGCGTTCCGATCCAGCCGCGCAATGACGGCCCGATAGATCGACATCAGGTACGTGCGCGATGCGCTGCGGAATCGGTCGCAGCCATTCGCGCGCCAGATGGCCTCCAACTCGTCTTTGCTGCTGGCACGGTCGAGTGCCATGCCGGCGGCGACAACTTCGGCGGGGACGCGGGGGAGGGTCATGCTGCCTCCAGAAGCTCGTAACGCTTCCGCAACAGCCGCACCTGAGCCTCGACATCATTGAGGAACAGAACGGCCTCGGTCTCGATTTCAGCGATGCGCGCCGGGTCGCGCGGCACACGCCGGATGAAGAGCGCCATTTCCTGCGGAAACCGCGGATCAAAACTCACGAAGTCACACCACCGCCGCCCGGTGCACGCCATCTGCCACTGCATCTGCAGAACGTATTTGTCGGCGATGGAGTCGGCGGTCAGCGTGTCCATGTGCGTGGCCGGGATCGGGCATTTGATCTCGACCAGCCCGTCATCGCCCACTAGGCCGTCAGGGCTCGCGCCGCTCATCGGGATCAACGGGTGCGGCACGAAGCCGACAAGCTCGACCGTGGCGTTGGTGCGGAACTCGTACCCCGCCCGCGCGTCGGGTTCCTTGTCGGTCCCCCACTGCATCGCGGCGTTGGTGTAGCCCTCGATGCGAACGCCGGTCAGCCGCTCGAGCACGAGTTCGGCGGCGTAGTTGGCGCGGCTCGTGCTGTAGCCGGTCTTGGTCCGCGCCATCATGTCGGCAATGCGCGACGCCGTGAGCTTGCCTAGCCGCTCGGCGAACCATTCTTCGGTGCGCTGCTCGGTCATTTCGCCTGCACCGTCGAATTGATGGCGGCGACCGCGCTCTTGAAGTCCTTCGCGCGGATCGACGAGACGCTGCCGACCTTCATGTATTTGAGGAAGGCGGCACGGTGCTTTTCGAGCTCGACGCCCTTCTTGTCGGCGGTCGTCTGAAGCAGCTCGTCGAGTTGGATGGTCTGCTCGTCGCTGATGGTTTCGCCGCCGCCCATTGCCTTGCCGTCGTCATCGTCGGATGCGGCGAGCCCGAGCGCCTGCACCAGCGTGTAGCGCTGCAGATAGGTCAGCGTGGACCCGATGGCCTGGATGGCGTTCTTGCTGCCTGAGGCGTCCGCGGGCCCGCTCAGGGTGTTCTCCTCCTCGTGGCCGTGGCCGGTGAGGATGCACGTCACGCTGATGCGCTCGCCCTGAACGGTGCGAAAGCGATAGGTGAGGCCGAAGGCGGCAAGCACCGGGTCGACGACCTTCGCGTAGGCCGAGAAATCGGCGTAGCGCTTGTCGTTGTGCCCGGTCGCGTTCTTGATGATCGGTGTCTCGGCGATCTTCGCCTTGGCCTGGGCGATGGCATTCGAGAACGCGAGCTTGGCCCGCTTCGCCTCCATGCCATCGTGCATGGCGATGAACCGCTCGACCCGCTCGGGACTGATCTCGGGATTGGTCGCCATGCGCTCGATCAGCGACAGGATCGCAGCGGACTCGGTGGTCGCCGGCAATTGCTCGGCGGGGCGCGCGGCAAGCGCTGTGTTATCGGCGGCCATTGTCGGCTTCCTTTCTCGGCGTGGTGAGGTCTGTCTTGGTGGCTTGGGCGGCGAGGAAGGCCATCACCGCCGATGCATTGTGGTACATGTCGGGGGTGACCGGCACGGAACGGCGGGCGAGGTCTTCGGCGGGGGTCACCTAGGCCTCCACCAGCTTGCCGGCATTGGCACGGTAGTAGGTGTCCGGCTTCAGCCCATCCTTGCCGATGCAGCCGACGGCGAAGCCGATGCACTTTCCATTGCGGTCGTACTCGGCGAGCGAAATCCAGGTGCCGTCTTTGCCGCACGCGAGCGTGCCGGGGCCGGAAGCAGCGATGACGGAGGAGTGCCCCGACGCCGCGAGCTTGGAGGAGTCCCCCGACGCCGCGAGATTGGAGGAGTGCCCCGACGCCGCGAGATTGGAGTAGTCCCCCGACGCCGCGAGCTTGGAGTAGTCCCCCGACGCCGCGAGATTGGAGTAGTCCCCCGACGCCGCGAGCTTGGAGGAGTGCCCCGACGCCGCGAGATTGGAGTAGTCCCCCGACGCCGCGAGCTTGGAGGAGTGCCCCGACGCCGCGAGCTTGGAGGAGTCCCCCGACGCCGCGAGATTGGAG
>Ga0153956_1000234_pt1 | contig 68331 bp, 66 predicted proteins | sample TSFL040MetaG_FD_104704 | JGI IMG/M metagenome (GOLD analysis project Ga0153956, IMG submission 104704) | Attine ant fungus gardens microbial communities from Florida, USA - TSFL040 MetaG | ecosystem: Host-associated > Fungi > Mycelium > Unclassified | place: USA: Florida, Wekiwa Springs...
CGATGCGAACTTCGGAATTAAAGGGACACTAGCAAGTTTATGATTCTCGTGTGGTTCAGGTTCAGAAGTTCGCTTGAAAAGCGTGTCGAGAAAATGAAGCGAACTTCTGAACCACCACACTAGGATACGGACCCAGGAATGACCCGGCAGACCAGCGCCGTCCGCGACAACAAGGCCCTGGGCCGCTTTGAAATGGAGGCCGAGGGCGAGATCGCCTTCGCGAACTATCGCCTCGCGCCGGGCAAGGTCATCATCACCCACACCGAAACGCCGCGCGCGCTACGCGGCCGGGGCATCGCCTCGGAGCTTGTAAAGGGTGCGCTGAATCTGATCCGCGCCGACGGCCAGAAGGTCGTCGCCGGTTGCGGCTTCGTGGTCGACTATCTCGAGAAACATCCGGAGTTCGCGGACCTGACCTGATAGCGCCCAGGCGTCCGCGCGATGCAACTCGCGCGGGCTCCGAGAGCGTCGCGTCACACGATCCGGATCGACATGTCCGGTAGGCCGTCGAGCTTGCACAAGAGCACATCGCCCTTGACGACGGGGCCGACATTCTCCGGCGTTCCCGAATAGATGATGTCGCCGGCCTTGAGCTCAAAGGCTTCCGACAGTTTTGCGATCTGCTCGGCCACGCTCCAGATCATCTTGCTGAGGTCGGAGTCCTGCCGCACCTTGCCGTTCACCGCCAGCGAGATCGCACCCTTGGTGAAGTGGCCGGTCTTGCTCGCGGGATGAATCGGCCCGAGCACCGCGGCGTGGTCGAAACTCTTGCCGATCTCCCACGGCTTCTTCATTCCGGCCATCTCGTTCTGCAGGTCGCGTCGCGTCATGTCGAGACCGAGCGCGTAACCGTAGACGTGGTCCAGCGCCTTCTCCGGTGGAATGTTGGTGCCGCCGGATTTCAGCGCTGCCACCAGCTCCACCTCGTGATGATAGTTCTTGGTCAGCGACGGATACGGATGATCGGCAACCTTGCCGACCGGAACGTTCTGGATCGCGTCGGTCGGCTTCTGAAAGAAGAACGGCGGCTCGCGGTTCGGATCGGAGCCGCGCTCGATCGCATGTGCGGCGTAGTTGCGGCCGATGCAGTAAATGCGGCGCACCGGAAACACGCCGCTTTCGCCGGCGATCGGGATCGTAATCAGTTCGTGCGGAAAGATCGGCTTCCGGCTGGTCTTCGCCTCGGCGGCGCCGGTGTCGGCGACGACAGCGCCGGCCAGCGCAGCCGCGCCGGTTGCCAAAATGGTCCTGCGATCGAATGATTCCATGAGAGAGTCCTCCTTGTTGTTGTTTGCTGCGTCTCCCATAGCAACGCGGCCGCTGGCATGCCAGCTTCTTGTATTATGGCCGCACCGATTTCGCTGCCGCACTGCACGATGCCGATGCGAGCCTGCAAGGCCACAAACCAAGGACGCAAAAAAGGCCCGCATCGCGCGGGCCCTTTCCGATCGGCAACGATTGGATCAATGCTTGATGTCAGCCGGCAGCTTGCCGCCATTCGCAGCGAGCTGACCCATGATCTGCTTGTGCAGCCAGATGTTCATGCTCGCGGAATCGCTGGTATCGCCGGTGTATTTCAGATCCTTGGCGAGTTCCTTGCGCGCCCCCAGGCTGGAATCGATGTCGAGCGCTTTCATCAGATCGACAATCGACGTACGCCACTCCAGCTTTTCCTTTTTGGCGGCGACGGCCTTGTCGAGAATGGCCGCGACATCGACGCTGTCGGCCGGCGCGACGCCCGAGCCTGAAGCCGGCGCTCCGCCATCCGCAGGCGCCGGAGCCGGCGTCGCCGCTTCCGCGTGCGTTCCGAAGATGGCGCCCATGATCTTTCCGAATATGCTCATTGTGTCGCTCCCAAATAATTTGAACACTGCACCGATCAGGACGGATTCCGCGTCGATGGTCCGCCGGATCGGCCAAAAGACTAGCCGTCTCACCGTGGCTTGCCAATGCGGCATGCGCGGCAAGTCTTGTCCGCTTTTTTTGAATCAGCCGCCCCGGATGACATCACAATGTCGCATTTGTGCTGCGAGCCGACGCGCGGCATCGTTCTCATGCGTGCGGTATTTCGCACTGCAATGTCGCCGCCGCGCCGAAATTCACCGAACCGTGAGCAACGCGAGTCGGGGATCGGCGTTAGAGTCGGGAAACAGGTCGCGGCAAGACCAGGTTCTTTGCTTTCGCGTCTGGCTTGATCGTGATCGTTTCCGAAGGGGCAGCCTTGCCGCCGCTTGGGCGACGAGTCTGTCACCGCAAAAGGGAGACAGCACGCATGGCCAGTTCTTATCCCGTTCCCGTCGCCTCGCACACGCAATCGGAAACCACGGCCGCCGCGCCCGTCATTCGGCACATCGGGCTTTCCGATCTGCGCGATGCGCTGCGGCTCGGGTGGGAGGATTTCAAGGCGGTGCCCAGCCACGCGATCATCCTCTGCCTGATCTATCCGGTGCTCGGCATCGTGCTGGCGCGGCTTGCGATGGGTTACTCCGTATTGCCGCTGCTGTTTCCGCTCGCCGCGGGCTTCGCGCTGCTCGGCCCCTTCGCAGCACTTGGCCTCTACGAGTTGAGCTATCGCCGCGAACTCGGTCAGGACGCATCGGCCTGGCATGCGACGCGGGTGCTGCGCTCACCGTCGTTCGGCGCGATGCTTGGTCTCGGCACGCTGCTGCTTGCCATCTTCGTCGTATGGGTCGCGACCGCGCAGGAAATCTACGTCGCGACATTCGGCAATGCGCCGGCGTCGGAGATCCCTGACTTCGTCACGCGCGTTCTGACAACACCGGAAGGCTGGCGCTTGATCGCGATGGGGTGCGGCGTCGGATTTTTATTCGCCGTGCTCGCCTTGTGCATCAGCATCGTGTCGTTTCCGCTGATGCTCGACCGGCATGCCGGCGTCACCGATGCCATGCTGACATCGCTGCGCGTGGTGGCAAAGAATCCGGTCGCCGCGGCGGAATGGGGCCTGATCGTCGCCGCGCTGCTGGTTGCGGGATCGATCCCCTTCTTCCTTGGGCTGGCGATCGTGATCCCCTTGCTGGGCCATGCGACATGGCATCTCTATCGCAAGGCAATCGAGCCGGTCCCGACGTCGCATGAGCCGCCCGCCGTACCGAAGGTACGGAGGTCCGCCGCCGATTTTCCGTCCTCGCTGTTCCGGTAGCAGGCGCAATCCTGATTTCCAGCCGGCCGCCAGCCTGATCCAGGGATCGGGTTGGCGGCTTGGGCCCCTCCAATCATAATAATGAATATGTATTCATGTCATTGACAATCATGTGGCAATGACATGGCAATGTCATCGACCGTTCCTATATTGGTCTTGTCGAGATCTGCCTATTCCCAGCCGTTTTGATGCGGAAAATGCACCAGAAGACGGGTATCCGGCTCGAATCAGCCCCCCTTTCGATAATTTTCGCGGGTGCGGCCTCAGTTGACCATCGATAGAAGATTGATCGATCCTTAATCGAGCCATACCGATTTCGCTTAGCTGCATCGCAACATTTGAACTGCTGCATCGCGATATAGTGCCCTATATTCACTTCAACGATGAAGCCGTCCTCCAAGGGCTGAATCGTAAAGACAAGGAGACTACCCATGCTGCTCTCATTCATTCGCATGATCCAGGCGTTCCGGGAGTATCAGCGCAACGTCAACGAGCTCTCGCAGCTCAACGATCGTGAACTCGCCGATATCGGCCTCGATCGTTCGGATATTCCGCGCGTCGCCGCGGGTTCCTACAACGGCTGACCCACTCCAGCGAGTGTCCTGAACGGATAACGCCCGCCTCGCGCGGGCGTTGTCGTGTCTGTCGCCCGCGTGGCGCAAACGCGATTCCTTTTGGCCGGAAAACACGCTACCCCTGCGGCCATGATCCAGATCGAATCCTCTCACGACGTCGTTCACGTCATCGGCGCCGGCCTTGCCGGCTCGGAGGCTGCCTGGCAGGTGGCCCGGGCTGGCGTTCCCGTGGTGCTGCACGAGATGCGCCCGCACCGGTCAACCGAAGCGCACCGGACCGATGGCCTCGCCGAGCTTGTCTGCTCGAACTCGTTCCGCTCCGACGACGCCGCCAACAATGCGGTCGGACTGCTGCACGCCGAGATGCGCCGGCTGGGGTCGCTCATTATGCGAAGCGCCGACGCCAACCAGGTGCCCGCCGGCGGCGCGCTGGCGGTGGACCGTGATGGCTTTTCGGCTGCGGTCACCAAAGCCATCCAGGATCATCCGCTGATCGAGATCCGGCGGGGTGAGATCGGCGGCCTGCCGCCCGCGGACTGGCGCAACGTTATCGTCGCCACCGGCCCCCTCACATCGGCTCCGCTCGCCGACGCGATCCGCGCGCGAACCGACGAATCCGCGCTCGCCTTCTTCGATGCCATCGCGCCGATCGTGCACCGCGATTCCATCGACATGTCGAAGGCGTGGTTTCAGTCCCGCTACGACAAGGTCGGCCCCGGCGGCACCGGCGCCGACTACATCAATTGCCCGCTGACCGAAGCGCAGTACCACGCCTTCGTGGACGCGCTGATCGAGGGTGAAAAAGTCGATTTCAAGGAGTGGGAGGCTAACACCCCTTATTTTGACGGCTGCCTGCCGATCGAGGTGATGGCCGAGCGCGGCCGCGAAACCCTTCGCTACGGCCCGATGAAGCCGGTCGGCCTCACCGATCCGAACAATCCGACGGTGAAGCCCTACGCGATCGTTCAGTTGCGGCAGGACAACAAGCTCGGCACGCTCTACAACATGGTCGGCTTCCAGACCAAGCTGAAGCATGGCGCGCAGACGCGAATCTTCCGCACCATTCCCGGTCTCGAAGCTGCGGAATTCGCCCGTCTTGGCGGCCTGCACCGCAACACCTTCCTGAATTCGCCAAAACTGCTCGACGCACAGTTGCGTCTGCGTGCCGAGCCGCGGCTGCGTTTTGCGGGACAGATGACGGGATGCGAAGGTTACGTCGAGTCCGCGTCCATCGGACTGATCGCCGGCCTCCACGCCGCGGCGGACGCCCGGACGCAGGCGCTCGCACCGCCGCCGCCGACCACGGCGCTCGGTGCGCTGCTCGGCCACATCACCGGCGGCCACATCGAAACGATCGATGCCGGGCCGCGCTCGTTCCAGCCCATGAACATCAACTTCGGCCTGTTCCCGCCGCTTGCCAGCCCGCCGACCAAAAAGCCGGACGGCACGCGGCTGCGCGGCGCCGAAAAGACGGTTGCGAAAAAGCAGGCCATCAGTGCGCGAGCGCTCGCCGACCTTGATCGCTGGATCGCGGACGCGCTGCGCGTCGCGCAAGCCGCCTGACGTTAGCGCCACCCCAGCACGATTTCAGGACCGGTTCATGCCCCTTCCGAAACAGGACATCGCGGCGCTGTCCGCCACGTGGACAGAGGGCGTGCTGCTGAAGCGCGACGTGTTCTCGACCGTGGAGCGCGGCCGGTTCCGCACTGGCGATGGCGAGGTCGAAGCGGTGCTGCGGCGGCTCGATCAGGTGCCCTGGTGGTCCTATCTTCCGGCCCGGCATCTGTTCGAGCGCGAGCGCAGGGCGCTGATGCGCGCGCGCGACCTTGATGTGGGACCGAAGTTGCTATGGGGCGGCCGCCGCGCGCTGGTGCGCGGCTTCATCGACGGCGTGGCGCTGCATCTGGCAAAACCCCATGGCGACCGCGCTTACTTCCGGTCCGCCAGGCAGGCGCTCCGCAAGCTGCATCGCGCCGGCATCTGCCACAACGATCTCGCCAAGGAGCAGAACTGGCTGCGCGGCAGCGATGGCCTCGCCTACCTGACGGACTTTCAGCTCGCGGCCTGTTTCGACCGGCGATCGCGGCTGTTTCGCATCGCGGCGTACGAGGATCTGCGCCATCTTCTGAAACACAAGCGCACCTATGTGCCGGAGGCGCTGACGCCGCGCGAGCGCAAAATCCTGGCGCGCAAGTCGATCGTGGCGCGGACCTGGTTGATGACGGGCAAGAAGGTCTATCGTGCCATCACGCGGGGCGTGTTCAATTTCACCGACCGCGAGGGCGGCGGCCGCCGACTCGTCAACGATGCGCCGGTGCTGATCGCACGCATCAAGGAAAATCCGGACGTCCGCGACGTCGCCATCGTCGCCTTCGCCGATCGCCGCACGGGCGTTGGCCTTTACGCCTTCGTCGAGGCCGATGGCGCGGGGCTCGAAGCAAAGCTGCGATCGGCGCTCGCGACCGCGAGCGATCCGAAGTCTCCCGAACATATCCAGATCGTGCCGCACCTGCCGCGCGATGCCGACGGCAAGGTGCGCACGGAAATTCTTCAGTTGATCGCCATGAACCAGATCGATCTGATCGAGCCGCTGATCGCGAGCCCCGCGGATCGCGAGTTCTTCCGCGGTATTCTGGAGACCCGCAAAAACCTGCGCGACCGTTTCAACTTCGGGACGACCGACCAGACGCTGCCGTCCTGATCCCCGCTCACGCGCGGAACGCCATCGTGCGCGATGCCCGCCACAGCGTCCACAGCACGCGCAACCGCGATGCCGCCTGCGGGACGAACGGGGCGACGCCGGCCCGCAGCGTCCGGTCCAGCGCCGGCCGCACCAGTGCCAGCGGCAGAAATATGGCCCGCGTGTCCGGCGGCGTGCCCGACAACAGGGACGATGCCGTATCGGCGTGCGATTGCGCCTCCTCCGCCAGTTCGCCAAGCGCGGCGTGAAGCTGCGGCGAATCCTGGCCCGCGAACACCCGCTCGAGGTCGCAGCCGTGCCGTTCCAGCAGATCCCACGGCACAAACAGTTGACGCCGCGATGCGTCGAAACCGAGCGTGCCGATGACTTGCGCGATACCGAGCGCAAGACCGGCGTGACGGGCAAGATGCTCTGTCTCGTCGGATCGTTGTCCGGCGATGCATGCGGCGAGCGACAGCAGCGCGCACACGGTCTCGCCGAGATATTGCTCCAGCGCCGCCATGTCCGGCATGAGGTCGTTGTAGAGATCGAACTGGTGCGCCTCGATCAGCCGCGACAATTGCGCGACCGGCAAACCGTGATCGCGGATGGCGAGCAGGAGTTCCGCCGCGACCGGATTGCTCTCGACGTCGCCGTGCCCGGCGCCCGCGAGCATATCGGTCCACCATTGCAGGCGGATTTCGCCGGGCAGCGGCTGAGTGACCTGCTCCCGCACCCTGACAATCTCGACATTGAATGCGTGAAGCGCCAGCAGCGCGCGGCGGCAGTGGACCGGCGCAAAGAGCGTTGCGGCGTAGGTCTGAAAATCGTGGTTGCGCACGAGGGCCGCGCAGAACGCAGCGGAGGCGTTCGCAGATACTGCGCCGCTCATGACAGGGCGATCGGCGTCGTCAGGCGCTGCAAATGCGGTGACGCAGTCATGGGACGGCTATCAGCGCCGCCAGGCGCTGCCTCAGCGTCGCGTTTGTCATGGGACGGCTATCAGCGCCGCCGCGACCCGGCGGCGCTCGCCCAGCATGATGTTGTAAGTCCGGATCGCAGGCCCGGTCAGCATGGCGTCGATCCCGACATGATGACGGCGAAAAGCCTCGCACAAGTCCGATGGCGGCAACCAGACCTCGGTGCCGGTGCCGATCAGCAGCGTGTCGATTCGGGCGGCCCCCTCGAAAACCCGCGCCAGCGCAGGGCGATCGATGTCGCCTGGCCGCGTCACCGGCCACGCCCAGACGCCATCGGGCAGGCACAACAGCGAGCCGCGATGCGACATGGTGTCGAAACGGAAGCCGCCGCTGCCGTAGGCCTCGATCGGCGCGGACCGCGGGAGGTGCGGCGCGTCCGGCGTTCCCATACTCACGGCTTCGATGGCTTCTTGGCGCTGGCGGGAGCCTCGTCGGCATCGGCGCGATGATTGCCGACGCCGAGGTAGATCAGGATCGGCGCCGCGATGAAGATCGAGGTATAAGTGCCGACCAGCACCACGCCGAACATCATCACCGCGGTGAAGCTGTGGATCGCAGGGCCCCCGAACAGCAGCAGCGCCAGCAACGCCAGCGTCACGGTGACGTGGGTGATGATCGAGCGCGACAGCGTGGAATTGATCGACTCGTTGAGCAATTCCGGCATCGGCATCTTCTTGTAACGCCGCAGCATCTCGCGAATACGGTCGTAGATGACGACCGTGTCGTTCAGCGAGTAGCCGAGAATGGTCAAGAGCGCCGCGATACTGGTGAGGTCGAAGTCGACCTGCGAGATCGACATGAACCCGATGGTGAGCACGATATCGTGCACATTGGCGATCATCGCGCCGAGCGCGAACTGCCATTCGAACCGGAACCAGAGATAGATCAGGATGCCCACGATCGCCAGCATCAGGCCGACCATGCCGTAGGCGAGCAATTCGCCGGATACCCGCGGGCCCACCACCTCGACGCGGCGGTAGGTAACGCTGTCGCCCAGAGCGCCGCGCACCTTCTGCACGGCGTCCTGTTGCGCGGCATCGCCGCCCGGCTGTTCGGCCACGCGGATCAGCACCTCGGTCGGACCGCCGAACTGCTGAAGCTGAACCTCGCCGAGGCCGAGCTTGTTCAACGTCGCGCGCATCGGCGCGATGTCCACGGCACCCGACTTGGCCTGCACCTCGAGCAGCGTGCCGCCCTTGAAGTCGATGCCGAAGTTCAGGCCGTGCGTGAAGAACAGCGTGATGGCGACGATCGACAGCAGCGCCGAAATCGGAAAACTGATGCGGCGGAAGCGCGTGAAATCGAACCTGGTATCGTCAGGCACGATCCGCAGCGACGGCAGCAGACCGAAGCAACTGACGATGGTCAGAACGACGATGAGGGCACCGAGCCCGAGCAAAATCCAGTGGGTCACAACCGGCTCCGCATTCTCAAATCGGCACGTCTTGCGGGCGCTTCCACCACACCCATGCCGCGACGATCAGCCGGGTCACCTCGAACGCGGTGAACACCGTGGTAATGATGCCGACCCCGAGCGTCACGGCGAAGCCGCGCACCGGGCCGGTGCCGATATAGAACAGCACGGCGGCAGCGATGAAGGTCGTGATATTGGAGTCCAGAATCGTCGCCAGCGCGCGCTTGAAGCCGGCGTCGATCGCCGAGATCGCGGTCCGCCCGCCGCGGATTTCCTCCCGGATGCGCTCGTAGATCAGCACGTTGGAGTCCACGGCGATGCCGACCGTCAGCACGATTCCGGCGATGCCGGGCAGCGTCAGCGTCGCGTTGAGCAACGACAGCACGCCGAAGATCATGGCCACGTTGATGGCGACCGCGATATTGGCGAACACGCCGAACAGGCGGTAGGTCACGAGCATGAACACGATCACCATGATCGAGCCGACATAGGCGGCGAGCTCGCCCTTCTCGATCGAATCCTGTCCGAGGCCGGGGCCGACGGTACGCTCCTCGATGATCGTCAGCGGCGCCGGCAGCGCGCCCGCGCGCAACAGGATCGCAAGGTCGTTGGCCTGCTGCACGGTGAAGTTGCCCGAAATCTGGCCCGAGCCGCCGGTGATCGGTTCGCGGATGACCGGCGCCGAAATGACCTCGTTGTCGAGGATGATCGCAAACGGCTGCCCGACGTTATCCGATGTCGCGCGCGCGAACTTGCGCGCACCGTTGGTGTTGAAGCGGAAGGTCACGATCGGTTCGCTGGTGCGCGAGTCAAATCCGGGCTGCGCGTCGGTCAGATCGCCGCCCGAGACGAGCACCTGCTTCTTGACGACATAAGGAACCTTTGGCGCCTGCGAACTCATCAGCACTTCGGCGTCCGCGGGCACCCTGCCCTGCGCGGCCTGATCCGCAGGAACGCTGGAGTCGACCATGCGGAAATCCATCTTCGCGGTCTTGCCGAGAATTTCCTTCAGCCGGGTCGGATCCTGCAAGCCCGGCACCTGCACCAGAATACGGTCGGCGCCCTGACGCTGGATCAGCGGCTCGACGGTGCCGAGTTCGTTGACGCGTTTCTCGACGATCTGGATCGATTGCTCGACCGACTGGCGGATGCGGTCGGTGACCGCGGCCTGCGGAACCGTCATGCGGATCACCCCGCCGCCGGCATCGCTGACCTCAAGGCTGCGCTGGCCGTTGGAGCCGAGCAGCCCGCCGAGCGGTTGCGACAAGTCGCGCAATTTGCCAAGCGCCGTCTGGAATTCCGTGTCCTTGCTGATGCGCACCTCGACGACGCCGTTCCTGACGCCAAGACCGGTGTAGGGAATCCGCGCGTCGCGCAATGTCTTGCGGGCGTCGTCACGAACCTGATCGAGCTTCTCTTTCTTGACGTAGCTGGAATCGACCTCGAGCAGCAGATACGAGCCACCTTGCAGATCGAGACCCAGCACAACGTGACGCTGCGCCCATTTCGGCCAGGTCTTGACCTTCGCCTCGGGAAAGAAATTGGGGACGGCGCACAGGCACACCACGAGGGCGGTCACGATGATCGCCAGTGCCTTCCACCGCGTAAAATACAACATCAAGGTAACCCGTCAGATTCCTGGAATGGCCCGCCCCCGGCACAACTGGTGGTCCGATTCTAACATTCGCGTCCCGTTTCAGCGAGCCTTCCCGCGCGAGTCTTCCTGCGAATGTCAGGATCGAACACGCGTGGCCGGGCCGGTCGCGAATGTCGAATTCAGTCCACTAGCTCGCGGCGTCGTCCTTGGCGGCATCGCCCTTGGCCGGCTCGCCCTTCGCGCGGACGCCGGAGATCATCTGCCGCATCTGCCGCACACGGACGCCGTCGGAGATTTCGAATTCGATCTGGTCGTCATCCACCACCTTGGTGACCTTGCCGACAAGGCCGCCGGTGGTCACCACAGTGTCGCCGCGCCGGATGTTCTTCACCAGCTCGTTGTGATCCTTCACCTTCTTCTGCTGCGGCCGGAGAATGAGGAAGTACATGATGACGAAGATCAGCGCGAACGGCAGCAGCGACATCAGCATGCCGTTCGGATCACTGGCGCCGCCAGCCTGAGCAAACGCGGGAGTAATGAACATGTCGGACGATTCCTTGGAAAACGGGGCATGCGGGCGCGACGGGAGGGGCGGCCGGTTGGGGCCGAATTTGCGCGGACTATAGCGACCGCGGTCCCAATTGCAACGCCGCCAGCCCCTTGATCGAGCCTCATTATTTCGGCTGCTTGCAGGTGCCGGGCCGCCCCGCTAAGGGTGCGCGGTCAGGAAAGGCTCAGATGGCAAAAAAATCACAAAAAACCAGATCCCGGACGGTGTCGAAGGCCGTCTCCCGCAAATCCCGCACAGGCGCGACAAAACGTCCGGTGTCGGCGGCGGCGCCCGTCGTCGCGGAGCGGATCGCCCGCGCCCTGGAAGCCATCGCCGCAGGCATGTCCTCGGCGGCAGCACGGCCCGACAACCACGGCGTTCTGGCAAAGGCGGACGCCTTCGTCTGGCACCCCGATGGGCGGCTCGCCCCGGTCCCGCGGGTCAGCCGCGTCGATCTCGGTCTGCTCAAGGGCATCGACCGGATGCGCGATATTCTCATCGACAACACCGAACGCTTCGCCAAGGGCCTGCCTGCGAACAACGCTTTGCTCTGGGGCGCGCGGGGCATGGGCAAGTCGTCGCTGGTCAAGGCGGCGCATGCCAGCGTCAACGTGCAAGTGCGCGGCCAACTCAAGCTGATTGAAATTCATCGCGAGGATATCGAGAGCCTGCCGGTGCTCATGGATATCCTGCGCGGATCGCGATTCCACTTCATCGTGTTCTGCGACGACCTGTCGTTCGACGGTAATGACGCCTCCTACAAATCGCTGAAAGCCGTGCTCGACGGCGGGATCGAAGGGCGGCCCGACAACGTGATCCTCTACGCGACGTCGAATCGCCGCCATCTGCTGGCGCGCGAGATGATCGAGAACGAGCGGTCGACCGCGATCAATCCCGGCGAGGCCGTCGAGGAGAAGGTGTCGCTGTCCGATCGCTTCGGCCTCTGGCTTGGCTTTCATCGCTGCAGCCAGGACGAATATCTCGCGATGGTGCGCGGCTATTGCTCCCACTTCGGCATCGAATTCGACGACGCCGAACTGGAACGCGAGGCGCTGGAATGGTCGACGACGCGCGGCTCACGATCGGGACGCGTGGCATGGCAATTCACGCAGGAACTCGCGGGCCGGCTGGGCGTGAAGCTGACGGCGAAATAAATGCCTCCCGCGTCCGACGACGTTCCGAAAACGAAAATGCCCGGCGAGCGCCGGGCATTTTGCTTCTGGACGTTCGGCGGCGCTTACGCCCCGCTCAGGAAATGAAGCGGGTCAACCGGTGTAGATCCCTTGCGGATCTCGAAGTGGAGCTGCGGCGACCCCACCTCACCCGACTGACCCGATTTGGCAATGACCTGGCCACGCTTGATGGTATCGCCGCGCTTCACCAACAGCTCACTCGCATGGGCATATGCGGACACGTAACCGTTGGAGTGCCGAACCAGGATCAAATTGCCATAGCCTTTGAGTTCATTTCCGGCATAAGTCACCGTGCCGTCCTCCGCCGCCTTCACCGGCGTGCCTTCGGGCACGGCGACATTGATGCCGTCATTCGACTTGCCGTTGGTATTGGCGCCATAGGCCGCGATCACCCGGCCGCGCACCGGCCAGCGGAACGTCGGCAACGCGCCGGTCGCTTCCGCTTTCTGGACCGCGGGCTTGACCACCGCTTCCTGCGGTGTCGTCGTCGCAACCGCGAGGTTTGCTTTTTGGACGGGCCCCGCAGGCGCCGCCGCCGCGACATGAACCGCGGGCGCCGGTGCAGCGACGGGTGCAGCCGCGACAGCGGCAGGTTGAGCAACCGCCGCGGCGGCCTTCGCGGGCACCGCGATCTTCATGCCGACCTTGAGCTTCGCGCCGGGCGGAAGATGGTTGGCCCGGGCGAGTTCGGCGACCGGCATGCGATTGTGGCGCGCGATGCTCATCAGCGTATCGCCACGATTGACGTAGTGAACGCCGGGCGCGGCCGCGGCTACCGCGACGGGCCTTGCCGCCGGAGCCGCATGGGCGACGACCGGCGCGGCCAGAGCAGCCGAACGCTTCGGAATGATCAACTGTTGACCGGGCTGCAACGCCCGCGGCCCGCGATAACCATTAGCCTTGAGGATTTCAGCGCCGGAGACGCCGTAACGATGCGACAGTCCTTCCAGCGTATCGCTGGTGCCGACGATGATCGTTGTCCCGCCCTTGTGGTTCCAGCCATCGCGCGCCGCGACCGAGCGCGGCGCGACAGTGCCGGTGCTGAGGACCGGATGGGCCGGAGGCGCGTAGGAGCCGACACCGCGGCCGCCACCCGACACACCTGACGCGACCGGATAGGAGCGCGGCGCCGAGATCGGCGGCGGCAATGGTTGCGATTGATATTGCGGCCGCGAATATTGCGGCAGTTCACGACGCTCGACCGGAGCCGCGGGAGCAGCCGCCACCGACCCGGTGGTCTCGCGCTGCCACCCGAAATGATTTGATTGCCGGGGACCACCGTCGAACTGCGCGAGGCGCGTGGACATGTCCGCGCTGCACCCTGCAAAACCGATCGACATCAGCGCCAGTACCGCCACCTGCGGTACGCGACGCGAGCAAAGCAACGCGACGACACGGGACATGGTTACTCACTCGTACGCAACACACCAACGAATTGAGTAAACACGCTCCCAGTAAACAAGCCTTTAACAGTCCGGATAACGTGTTGCCGCCGCAACCGAAGTTGAAATCGGTGTTTTCGCCCCGCCGTTACAGTTCGCGGGCGATGCCCGGCAGCGCCGGCACGAAGCGGACCTCGAGCAGCTCCTTCCGGACAAGCCCGTCGGCGGTCTGGCGGACCAGGACCAGGGTCTGGCGCCCGTTATGCGGGCCGACCGGCGCGATCAGAATTCCGTCCGGCTCGAGCCGGGCCGTCAGCGCTTCCGGAATTTGCTCCATCGCCGCCGTCACCATGATGCGGTCGAACGGGCCCAGGTCGACCGGGACATCGAAGCCGTCGCCCAGCATGACCTCGATATTGTCGAAATCCAGCCGGCCGAGCCGATCCCGGGCGCGGTCGGCGAGCGCCCGAAACCGCTCGATGGTCACCACTTCGCGGCACAAACGCGACAGGATCGCGGCCTGATAGCCGGAGCCCGTGCCGATCTCCAGCACCCGGTGCCGCTCGCCCACATCCAGCCATTCGGTCATGTAGGCGACGACGAACGGCTGGCTGATGGTCTGGCCGCAGGCGATGCCGAGCGCGGTATCGCGCCAGGCATCCTCGCGATTGCCCGGTTCCACGAAGATGTCGCGCGGGACGCTGTCCATCGCCCGCAGCAGGCGCTGGTCGCTGATCCCGCGCCGCCGCAGATTGAGCTGAAACATCATCTTTTCGGGCGGCGGACTGTCGGCGGGCATGGCTGGACTCGCAGGCGCTGGTGTTCGACCGCACATATCCCAGATAAGTCGACGCAAATCTGCGCTAATCGGCCGCCGGGTCAACTCCGCCACAGATTTGTTCCGAAACGGAACCGGCCGCCGGGACACCGCGTTACGCTGTCCGGACCTTACTGCATCCATCAATTGACCGAGAAACCGTCCGATCGTCGATGCGCTGCACGCATTGCGTTCAGCCGCATAATTTGCGACTCTGGGGCGGGAATTGGGCAAGGAATTTCACCTATGACGCCATCGAGGGCGCCTCTCAGCTCGGTGTTCCTGGTCGAGGACGATGTCATGATCCGCATGATGGTGGCGGATATGCTGGTCGAACTCGGCTACAGCATCGCCGCCGAAGCCGGCGATATCGATCAGGGGATCAAGCTCGCGCGCACGACGAGCTTCGACATTGCGATCCTCGACGTCAACATCAACGGCAAGATGATTTCACCGGTTGCCGAGGTGATCGAGGCGCGCAACCGGCCCTTCATCTTCACGACCGGTTACGGCGCGCACGGGCTGCCGCCCGAATATCGCGAACGGCCCGCGTTGCAGAAGCCATTCCAGATGGAAACTCTCGCGGAAATGATCGAGCGCACGCTCAAGGGCACCGCGGCAGCCTGATCCGAACACGCGGCGGATAACGCCATCCGTAGTCCATCGCCGCCAAATGTCATCCGGTGTCGTCTCGCCGCGAGCGGGCGGCGGAAATGCCCTACTTCAAAATGCCCGTCAGCGCCTGGGCGAAGACATCGTCGGTGCGGTCGAGCCGCAGCGGCGTCACCGAAACGCATCGCGCGGCCAGCGCTGCGAGATCGGTGCCTGCGGCCGGCGCCTCCATCATCGCGGAGCGCTCGAAGCCGATCCAGAAATACGGATTGCCGCGGCCGTCGCGGCGCTCATCGATCTTGAGGAAACCGAGATTGCGCTTGCCCTGCCGCGTCACCAGCACGCCTGCGACGTCCTCCGGCGCGCAGGCCGGAAAATTGACGTTGACCACGGTATTCTTGGGAATGCCCGCGTCAATCGCCTTGCGCAGGATCTGCGGCCCGAATTTCAGCGCGGTCTCCCACAACGGCTTGTCGCGGGTCTCCATGCTGAATTCCTGCGACAGCGCGAACGACGGCAGCCCGAGAATCGTGCCCTCCAGCGCGCCCGCGATGGTGCCGGAATAAACCACGTCCTCGGCGACGTTGCGACCCCTGTTGACGCCGGACAGCACGAGGTCCGGCCCTTTTGCGCCGAGAATGTGCCGCGAGCCCATGATGACGCAATCCGTCGGCGTGCCCCTCACCGCGAAATGGCGCGGCCCGACTTCGCGCAACCGCAGCGGATCGTTCAGCGACAACGAATGCGAGACACCGGACTGATCGAGTTCTGGGGCCACCACCCAGACGTCGTCGGACAGAGCCTTGGCGATCTGCTCGACGATCTTGAGGCCGGGCGCGTGGATGCCGTCGTCGTTGGTGCAGAGAATTCGCATTCGTAGGATGCCCTTTTGACCGCTGATGCGCCGTTCTGACCCGTCTTATCCGGCCGCGGCCGGGCTGGCAAACCGGCCGCTCAGCGAGATTCGCCTGTCGCCGCGCGTTCGCGCTCTATCTCGGCGCGCTGCAAAAATCCCCTGGCCAGCGCGTGATAGATGCCTTCCTGGCAGATCAGCCGGGACGTGCCGTAGGCGATCAGCGCTGCCGCCATCAGCGGCACAACCATGGCGTGGTTGTCGGTCATCTCGGTCACGATCACGAAGGCGGTGATCGGCGCCTGCACGACGCCTGCGAAATACGACACCATGCCGAGCAACAGGATCGTGGCCAGCGGCGCGGTCGGAAAGAAGTGCGCGACATTGGAGCCGAGGCCCGCGCCGACCGCGAGCGACGGCGAAAAGATGCCGCCGGGGATTCCGCTGACCGTCGAGAGCACCGTGGACAGAAGTTTCAGGATTCCGAAACTCTCCGGCAAGGGCGTGCCGCCCTCGAGCGCATGTTTCACCTGCGCGTAGCCGGTGCCGTAAATCGTGTCGCCGGACAAAAACCCGCAGACGGCGACCGCGAGCCCGCAGGCGAGCGCGAAAAGAACGGGATAGGACTTGATGAGCGATCCCGGCCGCCCGGGGAGCCCTCGCGCGAGCCGGATCACAAGGCGGCTGAACAATCCGCCGGCCAGACCGCCGGCAACGCCGCAGACCGGGACCGCCAGCCAATCGGTCCCGTTGCCGAGCATGGTCGCGCTGGAGCCGAAATAAGAATAGTTGCCGACCAGCGCCAATGACGTCAGACCCGCAGCGATCACAGTGCCGATGATGAGCCCGCTGGTGCGCACCTCGAAGGCCCGGCTCATTTCCTCGATACCGAACACGATTCCCGCAAGCGGCGTATTGAATGCCGCGGCGACGCCGGCGGCGGCGCCCGCCAAAATCAACCCCGGCTGGCGGCGCGGAGAAAACCGTCCGATCGCAAACATGATGGACGCACCGACCTGCACCGTCGGCCCTTCCCGGCCGACCGACGCACCGCAGAGCAGACCCAGCACGGTCAACAGGACTTTTCCGACGCCGATGCGGAACGAGACCAGACGGCTGCGCGCCTCATGATCTTCCAGTTCACGCGCCGCGATGGCCTGCGGAATTCCGCTGCCCTGCGAGTTCGGAAAGAAGCGAATGGTGAGAAACACCGACAGCGCAAATCCAAGCGGCGTGATCAGGAACGAGGCATAGTGCCAACGCTCCAACGCACGCACGAACATGAGCTGCGCCCAGTCCGATGCCTGGGCCAGTCCGACCGCGGCGGCGCCGACCGCAAGCCCTCCGGCGACAAAGATGATCCGCCGCTGCCAGCGCGTCGACAAGACCCTGACGGATCGCAATTGCCGTTCGGTAAGGTGCGGTCTCCGCATTATCTGTCGCCGCTGATTACCGTCATGCCGCCCATGTAGGGCTGCAACACGTCGGGCACGGCGATCGAGCCATCGGCCTGCTGATAGGTTTCCATCACGGCGATCAGCGCGCGGCCGACCGCCGTGCCGGAGCCGTTCAGCGTGTGCACGAAGCGCGGCTTGCCGTCCGGGCCGCGCGAGCGCGCATCCATCCGCCGTGCCTGAAAGTCGCCGCACACCGAGCAGGACGAAATCTCGCGGTAAGCGCCGCCCTCACCCTGCCCCGGCATCCACACCTCGATGTCGTAGGTTTTTTGCGCGGCAAAGCCCATGTCGCCCGCGCACAGCGTCATCACGCGATAGTGCAGATCGAGTTTGCGCAGCACCTCCTCGGCGCAGGCCAGCATGCGCTCGTGCTCGTCCTTCGAGGTCTCGGGCGTCGTGATCGAGACCAGTTCGACCTTGGTGAATTGATGCTGACGGATCATGCCGCGCGTATCCCGGCCCGCAGCCCCTGCCTCGGCACGGAAACACGGCGTCAGCGCGGTGAAGCGCAGCGGCAGTTCTTTCTCATCGACGATGGATTCGCGGACGAGGTTCGTCAGCGAGACTTCGGCGGTCGGGATGAGCCAGAAATTGGTCGCGTCGGCTTGAGCCGGCCCTGCGTAAACCGAAAACTGATCCTCACGAAATTTCGGCAACTGCGCGGTGCCGAACATCGCGTCGTCGCGCACCAGCAGCGGCGGATTGACTTCGGTATAGCCGTGCTCGCCGGTGTGAACGTCGAGGAAGAATTGCCCGATGGCGCGTTCGAGCCGCGCCAGTCCCTTCTTCAGCACGACGAAACGCGCGCCCGACATTTTCGCCGCCGCCTCGAAATCCATGAAGCCGAGCGCGCCGCCGAGATCGTCATGCGCTTTCGGCGCGAACGCATGGTCGCGCTTTTTGCCGAAGATATGACGTTGCACGTTGCCGTGCTCGTCGGCGCCATCGGGCACCTCGTCGAGCGGCAGGTTCGGAATCCCCGCGAGTTCTGTCTTCAGGTTCTCGTCGGCCGCCTTCGCCGCCGTTTCCATCTCGGGCATCGAGGTCTTGAGGTCGGCAACCTCCGCCATCAGCTTCGCGGCGCGCGCGTCGTCCTTCGCCTTCTTGGCGTCGCCGATTTCCTTCGAGGCCGCGTTGCGCCGCGCCTGCGCCTGCTCCGACGCCAGAATGGCGGCGCGGCGCTTCTCGTCGATCGCCAGCAGCGACGACGACAGCGGCGCGAGCCCTCGCCGCTTCAATGCGGCGTCAAAAGCTGCGGGGTTGTCGCGGATCGCCTTGATGTCGTGCATGGGGATGTTCCTGTGTCATGGCCGGATTTATTCCGGCCATCCACGTCTTTCTCGTAAGCAGGTCTGTAAAAGACGTGGATGCCCGGCACAAGGCCGGGCACGACGAAACAAAAGCATTTGGGGCGCAACGGCAAAGTCGAGACACCGGACCTTCCGCCTAGCCCCGCCCCGGCTCCGCCGTGAGCCGAAGGAAGCTGACGATCGCGCCGACGCCGGAAAACACCGCGCCCAAAGCCAACGCATATGTCGGCCCGCTGGCGCCAGCCCAGGCAAAGCACAGCGCGGTCAGCGTCGCGCCAGAGGTCTGGCCGATCAGCCGGGCGGTGGCGACGATGCCGCTGGCGCCGCCCGCCCGCTCCGGCGGCGCGCTCGACATCAGCGCCCGCATATTCGGCGTCTGGAAGAACCCGAACCCGCAGCCGCACACCGCCATGCGCCAGACGATATCGACCACGCCGGGGTGGCTCGGCAGGGCTGCCAGCAGCACCATGCCGACCGAAAGCACGGCAAGCCCGATCCCCCCCAGAATGCCGACGGGAAACCGGTTGGACAGCCGGCCCGCCACCGGCGCCATGATACCGACCACCACCGACCATGGCGTAATCAACAGTCCCGTCGCCACGGCCGACAGGCCCAGCGTGTGCTCGAACAGGAACGGCAACGACACCAGACCGAACTGTTGGGTGGCGAACGAGAAGAAGGCCGTCAGCGCCGAAAGCGCGAACATCGGCCGCCGGAACAGATCGACGGGCAGCATCGGCGCCGGATGATCGGCCTGACGGCGCACCAGCGCGGTGCCGAGCAACAACGCGCCGATCATCACGGCGATCACGACAAACGGCTTCCCGCCGTGGCCGACGCTGCCGAGACCGTAAATAAACAGACCGAGGCAGGCACTGGCCATGATCGCGCCCACCACATCGAACGCGTGCGCGCCGCGCGGCGTCTCCGGCAGTGTCTTCATCGCAATGAACACGGCGGCGATGCCGAATGGCACGTTGATCCCGAACAGCCACGGCCAATGCGCGACCGACAGCACCCCGGCAGCGACCGTCGGGCCGACGGAAAACGAGATGGCGACGACCAGCGCGTTCCAGCCAAATCCCTGCCCGAGCAACCGGCGCGGATAGATGAAGCGCACCAGCGCCGTGTTGATGCTCATCAGGCTGCTGGCGCCCAACCCCTGCGCGGCGCGCGCCACCAGCAATGTCGGCAGCGAATCCGCGAACGCGCAGGCGAGCGAGCCGGCGGTGAACAGGACGAGGCCGGCAAGATAGAGCCGCTTCAGGCCGACGATGTCGCCGAGGGCCGCGAGCGGCAGCAGCGTGGTGACCATCGCGATCTGGTAGATGTTGACCACCCAGACCACTTCGGCCGGGCTGACGCGTAGGTCGGAGGCGATTGCGGGCAGCGCGACATTGGCAATGGCGGTATCGAGCGAGGACATCGCCAGCGCCGTGAAGATCGTCAGCGCGGCCCAGCGCCGCCGGTCCGTGGACAGGCCGTCGATCTCAGCGGAGCCGTTTTCGGAAAGTCGCGCGTCCATTGGCGAAGTGCGAGCCTGTGGTTGTCATGCTGCCGCCGCCGTCCGATGGCACCACGCCAGAATAGTCGCTGGTGCCGCGATTCAGGAGCCGCGCCGGCGCATACAGCGTATGCGGCGTTGCCGCGCGCATTCCGCCCCGCACGCTTGCGCCGAAGGCTATTCCGCTGGGGTTTCCGCAGGCGGCGGAGCGTCGGCCGGAGGCGTCCCCGGGGTCGATGTGGCCGCCGCCTTCGCAGCCCTCTTTTCGACCATGCCGACGGAGACGATCGCGCCCTCGTAGAGCAGCAACAGAGGTATCGCCAGCGACGACTGGCTCAGCACATCGGGAGGCGTCAGCACGGCGGCGATGATGAACGCGACCACGATGAAATAACGGCGTTTGTCGCGCAGCGTCTTCGAGGTGATGATTCCGATGCGCCCGAGCAGCGTCAGGATCACCGGCAACTGGAAGGCGATGCCGAAAGCAAAGATCAGCGACATCGTCAGCGACAGGAACTCGCCGACTTTCGGCAACAACTGAATCTGCGCGGTTTCGGGACCGGACATCTGCTGCATGCCGAGCGAGAACCGCACGATCATCGGCAGCACGACGAAATAGACCAGGAGCGCGCCGAGCACGAAGAAGAACGGCGTCGCGATCAGATACGGCAGGAACGCGCCGCGCTCATGCTTGTAGAGGCCGGGCGCCACGAACTTGTAGATCTGCGTGGCCACGATCGGAAACGAGATGAAGCCCGCGCCGAACAGCGCCAGCTTCAACTGCGTGATGAAATATTCCAGCAGCGCGGTGTAGATGAATTTCGAGTTCTCGGCACCGGCGACCCAGACGAACGGCCAGACCAGCACGTTGTAGATCTGTTTGGCGAAGAAGAAGCAGAGGATGAACGCGACGCCGAAACCGAGCAGCGCCTTGATCAGCCGCGAACGCAGCTCGATCAGGTGGTCCATCAGGGGAGCCTTGCTGGCCTCGATCTCGTCGACGCTCATGACGCTTTGGCATCCTTGATCGCCTCGCCGGGCGTCTCGTGCGCCGCGACCGGCGCCGTTTCGTCGGGCTGGAATTCGCGGGTGATCGCCAGCGGCTCATTCGCCATGGCCTGCGCATCGGCCTCGGTGAACGTGTCCGGGATCTGCACCTCCGCCGGCGCGTCGCCGGCGGGCGCCGTGGATGAATCCGCGACGGGCTTGTCGAAATCCTCGAGCTTCGGCGGTTCGCCGAGCGTGTCGGCGAGCTTCGTCATCAGCTTGCCGCCGCTGAGGCCGCTCGCCGCCTCGCGCACCTCGTCGAAGGATTTTTTCAGGTCGGCCATATCGGCCTCGCGCAGGGCCTCGTTGAACTGGCCCTGAAATTCGCCGGCCATCTTGCGCAGCTTGCCGATCCACTGACCGATCATGCGCAGGACGCCCGGCAGCTCTTTCGGGCCGATGGCAATCAGCGCGACGACCGCGATGACGACCAGTTCACTCCACCCGATGTCGAACATGAAAATTTCCGCTCACGCGAGACTAGCGCCAGGGTCCGCCGTCGTACCATCGCGACCCCGGCCGATCCGTCCGGTCATGCCGCAAGCCGCGGCCAACATCAATGCACCAGCCCGATCAATTTACCGGTCCTGCGGACATCCTGCAGGCGTGCCTTTGAAGCCGCCTTGCAAGGTAACCTTGGGACTGCCTTCGGGACTGCCTTGGGTTTGCCGCAACGGATTGGTGTCCCCGCGGCGCGCCGCCGTCAGACCGCTTTGCTGCCGACGTCGGTTCGCGCCGCGCTGGCGGCGGGCACATTGTGGTCGATGGATTTTACGGGTTCGGACTTGTCCGCCGTCTTTTCATCGTCCTGCATGCCCTTCTTGAAGGCCTTGATACCCTGCGCGACGTCGCCCATCAGATCGGAAATCTTGCCGCGGCCGAACAGCAGCAGGACAACCGCGATCACAACGATCCAGTGCCAAATGCTCAGTGAACCCATCCTGCAACCCTCCAAATACGCGGCCGGAGCTCCGGTCCGAAGTTGTCCCCAAACTAGGCGCAGGGGGTGGCAAAAACAAGGACTTAAGCCTCGTCAAATCGACGGGGACGCGACCCATTGCCGCTACCGTTAATCACGCCGTCGCGGCCGTCGTTTGCGGCGCCCCAGGGCTATTCGCCGCCTTCTTTTTCGGGCTCGACCGCAGGCGCGAGCGCCAGTTCAAGATCCCCGGCCTCCAGCGGATCCTCGTCCTCACGCAGCGCGGGATCGTCGGACGGCGTGGGAACATTGAACCCACCGGGCAGACGGGAATCCAGCAGCCCCGTTCCCTTCAGTTCCTCCAGACCCGGCAGGTCGCCGAGCGCCTCGAGGCTGAACTGGGACAGGAACGCTTCGGTGGTTCCGAAGGTGAGCGGACGGCCGGGCGTCTTGCGGCGGCCGCGCGGTCTGATCCAGCCGGTCTCCAGCAAGACGTCGAGCGTCCCCTTGGACGTGATGACGCCACGGATTTCCTCGATCTCGGCCCGCGTTACCGGCTGATGATAGGCAATGATCGCGAGCATCTCGATGGCCGCGCGCGACAGCCGCCGGGTTTCGGTGCTTTCGCGCGTCATCAGCCATGCCAGATCGCCCGCGGTGCGGAACGTCCACTTGTTGGCGACGCGCACCAGATTGACCCCGCGGGAGGCATATTCCGCCTGCAGTTGCGCCAGCGCGACCTTGATGTCGACGCCGTCGGGCATCCGCTTGGCCAGCGCCGCCTGATCCAGCGGTTCGGACGAAGCGAACAGCAACGCCTCCAGCAATCGCAGTTCCTCGGGCCGCGCGGCAGGCTGTTCTCCCGCGGGGTCCATGAGCTGCGTCTCGGCCTGCACCTCAACGTGCTCCTCGACCTGCTCTACGCGTTTTTCCGCCAGGCTCGCCATGGCTTGGTCTCCTTCTTCTACTTACTGCGCCGGGGTTTCCGGCGCGGCCATCGCATCCGGTGTCGGCTGCGGCGCGCGCTTGCGAAAATAAAGCGGCGCGAAGGCCTGCTTCTGATTCAGGTCCATGACGCCTTCGCGGACCAGTTCCAGTGCGGCCGCGAAACTCGACGCGAACACGGTGGCGCGCTGCGAGGGATCGACGACATACGTCATCAGGTATTCATCGAGGCATCCCCAGTCCTCATCGGCCAGACCGACCAGGCGCTCCAGCGAGGCGCGGGCTTCGCTCAGCGACCAGACGGTGCGTTTGGCCAGATGAACGGTCGCCAGAACGCGCTGCTGGCGCTGGGTGGCATAGGCGGTCAGCAGATCGAACAGCTTCGCGGTGAATCGCGGATGGCGGATTTCCGCGATCGATTCCGGATTTCCGCGCGGAAAGATGTCGCGCTGCAATTGCGGGCGATTCATCAGGCGGTTCGAGGCCTCCCGAATGGCTTCGAGCCGGCGCAGACGGTTCGCCAGCGCGGTAGCCATTTCCTCGGCGCTGGGGCCGTCGGGCGTCGCGGGTTCCGGCAACAGCAATCGCGATTTCAGGAACGCCAGCCACGCCGCCATCACCAGATAGTCGGCGGCCAGTTCGAGGCGAATCTTGCGCGCCGCCTCGATGAAAACGAGGTACTGGTCCGCCAGCGCCAAAATGGAAATCTTGGCAAGGTCGACCTTTTGTTGCCGCGCCAGTGCCAGCAACAGGTCGAGCGGGCCTTCATAGCCCTCGACGTCCACCATCAACGCAACGTCATCGTCGATGCGCTCGGCCGGCCGCCCGGTTTCAAACGACAGAATTTCCGCACTCATGCGCTTGCTGCTCCCGCCCGGCTCACCAATGCGTCCAATTCCGCCTGCGCCGCCTCGCGGTCGAACGGCTGGGGCGGATGGCGCGATGCCAGCGCCCGTTGCGCGCGATCGAGGGCCTTGCCCGACAACACGGGGGTTTCTCCGGCCACCTGCCGCATCTCGTCCAGCCTGCCGTTGCAGTGCAGGATCACGTCGCAACCGGCCGCAACAATCGCCCGGCTCCGCTCGGCGATCGATCCCGCCAACGCATTCATGGACACGTCATCACTCATTAACAAACCCTGGAACCCGATCACGCCACGAATCACCTGTTCGATGATTGTCGCAGAAGTCGTCGCCGGTTGGGCGGGGTCAATTGCGCTAAACACAACATGCGCGGTCATCGCCATCGGCAGATCGGCGAGCGGGCGAAACGCAGCAAAATCAGACGTTTCGAGGTCATTTCTCGATGTTTGGACGACCGGAAGCAGGTGATGGGTGTCCGCGGTCGCCCGGCCGTGACCCGGAATGTGCTTGAGAACCGGCAGAACGCCGCCCTGCTGCAACCCCTCCGTCACCGCACGCGCGATCGCCGCGACCTTCGCCGGATCGGTGCCATAGGCGCGATCGCCGATGACCGCATCGGCGCCGGGAACGGGAACGTCGGCGAGCGGCAGACAATCCACGGTGATGCCGAGGTCCGTAAGATCGGCTGCGATCAATTGTGCGCCGAGCCGCGCCGCTTTCAACCCCGCCGCGCGATCACGATCGTAAAGGGTGCTGAACACCTGGCCTGCCGGATAGACCGGCCAGTGCGGCGGTCCCAGCCGCTGCACGCGACCGCCTTCCTGATCGATCAGGACCGGAGCATCGCCGTCGTCGACCGATTCACGCAACTCCTGAACGAGTCGAGCGACTTGCAAGGGGTTGTCGACATTCCTCTTGAATAGAATGAAACCCCACGGACGTTCCGCGCGGAGAAAATCGCGCTCGTCTGCGGTCAGGCTCAGGCCGGACACACCCGTGATAAATGCGCGTACGCTCATAGCGGCCGATTAGCCCGCGTCCGCGGCGGGGGTCAAGGAAACCGGCGTTAATTCCTTTGGACGACGCACTGTCCGCCGGCCGACTTGAGGCTGCCGCACAAGTGCGAAGCCTCCTCCGGAGAGCCAAACGGGCCGACCATGGCGCGATAATAGACCCCCTTGGGGCCGAGATCGGCGCGCTTGATCAGAGGCGACCGCGATCCCAGCACCGACGGGAATTTTCCCTGCAGCACCCGGAACGAGGCCTGCGCGTCCGCCTCATTCCGCTGCGAGGAGACCTGAACGAGATAGCCTCCGCTGCTGACCGCCGAGGGAGCAACGGGCAGCGGCGAATTATTCGCCACCCGGGTCCGGGATTCGGCAGCCGGGGCCTGCGGCGACAGCGACAGCGGCGCATTCGAGGGAGGCGCAGCGGCAACCGGTGGAGGCCCGCGGCGTGCCGTCGCGACGGCCACGGGCGCGGCCTGGGCCTCGGAAACTTGCGGCGGCGCGGGCCGGGCAACTGGCACCGTCGCGGTATCGACCTGATCGCCGTGAACCGCGAGGGTCTTGATCCTTCGCGGCTCATCGCCCGCGAGAGTTCCGTTTGCCACGATGGCAGGCGGCCGGACGTTCGGCGACACGCTCGCCGCCGTCGGCGGGTTGACGTTCTGGTTCAGCGGCGGGAACACCACGCGCGGCCCGGACGTCGTCGCGTCCTTGACGTCCACCGGCTGCTCTTCGCGCGATTTCATTTGCTCGGTGCCGTTGGCTGCCGACATCCGGTCCTGAATCAGCTTGCCGACCGCATCGCCGGAGCCGGTCTGTTGCGGAACGATCTTGTTCGGACCGGCATCAGCCTTGATGACCGGCGGCGGCCCGCTTCGTCCCGAGCCGACATAGGTGCGGTATGCGAACGCGGCCCCGGTGCCGACCACCGCAAGCACCAGAACGGCAACCACGGTCAGCAGCCCGCCCCGACGCCGGGGCGCCTGCTCATCCTCTCCATAACGGTCCTGATATCCGTACGGCTCATCCTGATACTGCCCGCCGGGAAACTGGCCGCCATAAGCGCCCTGGTCATCGGGCAACCGGCCATACAGCGCATCGTCGTAACGGTTCGCATGGGCCTGATAGGAATCCGGTTCGGCATGCTGGACGTGCGGCGAACTGGGGTAGACCGCCGCGCGGCGCAACACCGGGTGCGGCGTGCCCTCAAAATCATCCGGCTCCGGATGTTGCTGCGCCACCCGTTGCATCCATGCGGGCCGTTCGGGAGCGGCATCGTATTCCACCTGCTCCTGCGGCTGATAATGATCGTCATAGGCCGGAGCGGCCTCGGGCGACGGCTGCGCGCCCCGTCCGAAATTACCGAACGGATCGGTCTGACCGATCAGCCGGGCAAGTTCGGCCAACGGATCGCTTTCAGCTCCGGCGGCAGCGCGATGATCGTCGCGCGCGTAGTCGTCATCGGCGGGGAAAGCTCTGTCCTGATATCGATCAGCCATCGTGATGTCGCGTCCCTTCGGGAAAGGCGCCAACTCGCTTGTTCTAAACGAAACAGCCGCCACTCAAGCCGTCACAGCCACCCCACGTGTGATCGGCACCCCACTATCGCATCTCGTTCGGAGCATGGACGCCGAGAACGGCAAGCCCTGAAGCCAGAACCGAGACAACGCCCTGGACCAAGGCCAGCCGCGCCCTGGTAATCTCTGCATCATTATTGATAATGAAGCGTAAATGAGGCAAGTCGCGCCCCCTCGTCCATAGCGCGTGGAATTCGCTGGCGAGATCATAGAGATAAAAACCGATTCGGTGTGGCTCGTGTGCGGTCGCCGCCGCCTCGACGACGCGCGGATACAGCGCGAGCTGCCGCAGCAAGCTCAGTTCGGCCGGGTCGGTCAGCCGCTCGACGACGGCATCGCCGAGAAAGGCCACACGCTTTGCAGCGTCGTCGGGCAGATCCGAAAACGCCTCGCGGGCATTGCGGAAAATCGAAATGCCCCTCGCGTGACCGTACTGCACGTAGAACACCGGATTGTCTTTCGACTGCTCGATGACCTTTGCGAGGTCGAAATCCAGCTCCGCGTCGTTCTTGCGGAACAGCATCATGAAGCGCACCGCGTCGGAACCGACTTCATCGACCACCTCGCGCAGGGTGACGAAATCGCCGGACCGCTTCGACATCTTCACCGGCTCGCCGTTGCGCAGCAGCTTGACGAGTTGCACGATCTTGACGTCCAGGCTGGCCTTGCCGCCGGTCACCGCCTTGATCGCCGCCTGCACGCGTTTGATGTAGCCGCCGTGATCGGCGCCCCAGACGTCGACCATGTTGAGAAAACCACGGTCGCACTTGGTCTTGTGATAGGCGATGTCGGACGCAAAATAGGTGTAGCCGCCGTCCGACTTCTTCAGCGGCCGATCGACGTCGTCGCCATAGGCGGTGGCGCGGAACAGCGTCTGCTCGCGATCCTCGTAATCCTCCACCGGCGCGCCCTTCGGCGGCGGCAAACGGCCCTCGTAGACGTCGCCCTTCGCGCGCAGGAAATCGATCGTCGCGCCGACGCGATCCGTGCCCCCCTCGATCAGCGAGCGTTCCGAGAAAAACACATCGTGCCGGATGTTGAGCGCAGCGAGGTCGCCCTTGATCATCTCCATCATCATGGCGATGGCTTTGACGCGCACGACCGGAAGCCACTCGGCCTCGGGTTGCTTCAGCAGCCTGTCGCCGTGTTCGGCGGCAAGCGCCCGGCCCACCGGCTTCAGATAGTCCCCGGGATAGAGTCCTTCCGGAATCTCGCCGATATCCTCACCCAGCGCCTCGCGGTAGCGCAGGAACGCCGAGCGCGCGAGGACGTCCACCTGCGCGCCGGCATCGTTGATGTAATATTCCCTGGTGACGTCATAGCCCGCGAACGAGAGCAGGCTCGCCAACGCGTCGCCAAACACCGCCCCGCGGCAATGGCCGACATGCATCGGGCCGGTCGGATTGGCCGAGACGTATTCAACATTGACCTTCTCGCCGGCGCCGATTGCGCTTCGGCCATAGGCGTCGGCCTCCCGCAGCATGGCGCGCAACGCGTCCGACCAGACGCGCGCCTTCAGGGTCAGATTGATAAAGCCAGGACCGGCGATATCGACCTTTTCGATCAGGTCGTCGGTCCGCAGTTTTTCAGCGATTTTTTCCGCCAGATCACGCGGCTTGGCCTTCGCCTCTTTGGTAAGAACCATCGCGGCATTGGTCGCCATGTCGCCATGGGATGCGTCGCGCGGCGGCTCGACGACCACGCGCGACAGGTCGATCCCTGCGGGAAGCACGCCATCGCCCATCAGCGCGGCGCAAACCGCATGCACGCGCCCGAGCATGTTGGCGAACAGATGCTGCGACGGAGCGGGATTGGTCATGATTTTACGGGTTTTCTGTTCGGTTCGATGTTGTGCCGGGTGATCTGGCTACCACCACATTTGGCCGCCGCCTAACGCAATTCCGGGGTCGAGTCAAAAAGCCTGATGTGTTCGGTGATGGCAAAGCGGTCCGTCATTCCGGCGATGAAATTGCCGATCCGCCGCGCCCTTTCGGCGTCCGACTCCCGGCTCTCGCCTCCCTCCGGCAGCCACTCGGCCGGAAGCGCTGCCGGATCGTCCCGATAGCGCGCGAACAGATCCCAGACGATGGTTTCGGCATCGCCCATCACCCGCATCACGCGCGGATGACGATACATGTGTCGTTTGAGGAACGCCTTGATCCGCGCCTCCGCCCCGGCGGCATCCGGCGGGAAGGCAATCAGCGCCTGCCCGTGGCGGCGCACGCCGTCGACAGACCGCAACCCGGCATCCGCCAGCCGCTTGCCCGCCTCCGACACCACAGCCGTAATCAGATATGAAATCAGCTCACGCACCAGTTCCGCCCCTCGGCGGCCGTCATCCAGCAACGGATGCGCTGTCGCGATGTCGGAAATGATCGCCGCCGTCAGCGGCATCTCCTTCAAATCGTCCACCGTGAACAGGCCCGCCCGCAAGCCGTCGTCGATGTCGTGGGCGTCGTAGGCGATATCGTCGGCAATCGCGGCGACCTGCGCTTCGAGCGACGCGAAACTCCAGAGATCGAGATCGTAGCTCCGGTTGAAATCGGCAATGCCGGCCGGAACACCGCGGCGCCGGTGGCGTCCGACCGCATGGCCTTGCCGGTCGGTGAGCGGACCGTTGTGCTTGACGATCCCCTCCAGCGATTCCCAGGTCAGATTGAGGCCGTCGAAATCGGGATAGCGATGTTCGAGCGAGGTCACGACCCGCAATGTCTGCGCGTTGTGATCGAAGCCGCCATAGGCCTCGAGGCAGGTATCGAGCGCCCGTTCGCCGGCATGGCCGAACGGCGGGTGGCCGAGGTCATGCGCCAGCGCCAGGGCTTCCGTCAGATCCTCATCGAGCCCGAGTTGCCGGGCGAGCGCGCGGGCGATCTGGGCGACCTCCAGCGTATGTGTCAGCCGGGTCCGGTAGTGATCGCCTTCGTGATAGACAAAAACCTGCGTCTTGTGTTTCAGCCGCCGGAACGCCGTCGAGTGGATCACCCGGTCGCAGTCGCGCCGGAACGCGCTCCGCGTCTTGCTCGGGGGCTCGTCGAACAGGCGCCCGCGGCTCCGGCCGGAATCGCTGGCATAGACCGCGCGGGGGGCAGCCATTCCGACTGACACGCTGTTTTGACCCTCCAACCGTTTGATTCCACAGCCCGGCACACTTAACTACGACTTGCGGGTATTTCAAAACCTTGGGAACAATACCCGCCCATCGCATACGGAGTCGCAGGATGACCGCAGCCAACATCACCGTCAGCGAACGCGCTGCCCGCCGGATCGGAGAAATTCTCAAGACCGAGGGCGACGGCGCCATGCTGCGGATCAGCGTCGAAGGCGGCGGCTGCTCCGGCTTCCAGTACAAATTCGACGTCGAGCGCGACAAAACCGACGACGACCTGGTGATCGCCCGCGATGCCGCCGTCGTTCTGGTCGATCCCGCCTCGGTCCCGTTTCTGGCCGGCTCCGAGGTCGATTTCGTCGACGATCTAATCGGAGCGTCGTTCCGCGTGGTCAATCCGAATGCGACCGCGTCCTGCGGTTGCGGCACCAGTTTCTCAATCTGATCCGGGCCCACGCGGTCCCCTGCGCAACGGACGTCGGCATGCGGATAGCCACCTGGAACGTCAATTCCGTCCGGCAGCGGCTGGACCATCTGCTGACCTGGCTGCGGGAGACGTCACCGGACGTCGCCTGTCTTCAGGAGATCAAATGCGTCGACGAGCAATTCCCGCGCGAAGCGATCGAGGCGCTTGGCTACAACGTGGTGACCCACGGCCAAAAGACCTTCAACGGCGTGGCGCTGCTGTCCAAGCTCCCGTTCGACGAGACCCGTCCCCGGTTGGCTGGCGACGATGACGACGTGCAGTCGCGCTTTCTCGAGGGCGTTGTCTCGCTCAAGCACGGCGCGGTGCGTGTCGCCTGCCTTTATCTCCCCAACGGCAACCCGGCGAATACCGAAAAATATCCCTACAAACTCAAATGGATGTCGCGACTTATTGAGTATTCAAAGCAACGGCTGAAAAGCGAAGAGACTTTCGTTCTCGCCGGCGATTTCAATGTGATCCCTGCTCCGCGCGACGTCTACAATCCCGCGGCCTGGACGGAAGACGCCCTGTTCCGGCCGCAGACGCGCGAGGCATTTCAAACGCTGCTTGGCCTCGGGCTGACCGATGCGCTGCGCGCGACGTCCGATGCCGCCGGTGAGTATACCTTCTGGGATTATCAGGCTGGCGCCTGGCAGAAGAACAACGGATTGCGGATCGATCACCTGCTGCTGTCGCCGCGGGCCAGCGACCGCCTCAGCGGGGTCGGAATCGACCGCCATGTCCGCGCGTGGGAAAAGGCGTCCGATCACGTCCCGGTCTGGATCGACCTCGATCTGGAAACGGCCGGATCGGCCTGAGCGACCGGATATTCAGTCCCGCCGGCCCTGAACCCAGTGTTCGAGCATCTGGAGCGCCATCGCGCGATCGTCTTCCGAGGCTTTCGCGATCGCCCTGTTGTAGCTTTCCTTGATCCAGATCTCGTCGGGTGCGGCCGCATCCCGCGCCAGCGTCAGCCACATCAGCCCGCGCGCCGCCTGCCGGGGCAACTGATCGCCATTGAACAGCATCTCGCCCAGCATCGCCTGCGCCTGATGCTGGCCCTTCTGAGCCGCGAGGCCAAGCCAGCGCGCGCCATACTTGGCGTCGTGGGGAGCACCGATGCCCTTCAGATACAACCGCGCCAGATCGTACTGCGCGTCGGCGTTGCCGAAATAGGACGCCGCATAGGAAAACATCTCGCGCGCGCGCTCCGCGTCGCGCTTGATCTTTGAATTCGGAATGCCTTCGAGATAGTAGCGTCCAAGCTCGACGAAGGCGTTGGCGACGACCGCCGCCTGCGGCGCCGACGGACTGTCCTCGGCATGGGCATTGGCGAGCCGGCTGAAATACTCGAAGGCGCGCAGGTCATCCTGAGCAACGCCCTCGCCGTTCGCATACATCCGTCCAAGCCGCCACTGGGCGATGGGATGCCCCTCATCGGCGAGCGCCATCAATCCGGGCGGGACGGTCTTCTTCAGAACCTTGCCGGCGGTAAGCGGTGCGGTCACCGTCGGCAGCGCGACCGCTGCGTCGTGATCGCCCGGCACGGTGCCGTCAAACGCATAGGCCGGCGCTGCCGCGCAAACCGCGCCCCACGCCAACACCACGACGACTGCGCCCCTAAATATCGGCATAACACTGTTTCTCGTGCGCACCGCCAGGATGGGTCAGCGCGCCGCTAACGGCCGGTCCGACCTGCTGGGCATATTTCCAGAGCGCCCCGGACGCGTAGTTGGTCTCCCGAGGCGTCCACCCGGTCTTGCGATCCGCGAGTTCCGCGTCGGTCAACTTTACGTCAAGAGTCCCGGCGACCGCGTCGATTTCGATGACATCTCCGTCCCGGAGCAGCCCGATCGGCCCCCCGACGGCGGCTTCCGGTCCGACATGGCCGATGCAGAAGCCGCGCGTTGCGCCCGAGAACCGTCCGTCGGTGATCAGCGCGACCTTGCCGCCCATTCCCTGGCCGTAAAGCGCAGCGGTGGTCGCCAGCATTTCCCGCATCCCGGGGCCGCCTCTCGGTCCCTCGTAACGGATCACCAGAACCTCGCCTTCCCGATAATTCTTTGTCTGCACCGCCTCGAACGCGTCTTCCTCGCAGTCAAAGCAGCGCGCCGGGCCGGTGAACTTCAAATTCGACATGCCGGCGACCTTCACGATCGCTCCCTCCGGCGCGAGATTTCCCTTCAACCCGACCACGCCGCCCGTGACGGTGATCGGTTTATCCGCCGGACGCACGACATCCTGGTGAGGATTCCATTTCACGCTTTTCAAATTCTCGGCAATCGTGCGGCCGGTGACCGTCAGACAGTCGCCGTGCAGGAAGCCGTGATCGAGCAATGTTTTCATCAGAAGCGGAATGCCGCCAGCTTCAAACATGTCTTTGGCGACATAACGGCCGCCTGGTTTCAAATCCGCGACATACGGTGTCTTTTTGAAGATTTCCGCCACATCGAACAGATCGAACTTGATGCCGGCTTCACTGGCGATGGCCGGAAGATGCAATGCCGCGTTGGTCGAACCGCCCGACGCGGCGACGACGGCCGCGGCGTTCTCGAGGGCCTTGCGGGTGACGATGTCGCGCGGCCGGACGTTGGAGGCAACCAGCTCCATCACCTGCTCGCCGGCCGTCATGCAGAAGGAATCGCGGATTTCGTAAGGTGCCGGCGCGCCCGCCGAATACGGCAGCGCCAGACCGATGGCTTCCGATACGGTCGCCATGGTGTTGGCGGTAAACTGTGCGCCGCAGGCGCCGGCGGACGGACAGGCCACCCGCTCGATCTCGTCGAGATCGGCGTCGGACATCTCCCCGACCGAGTGTTTGCCGACCGCCTCGAACATGTCCTGAACCGTGACCTGCTGGCCACGGAAATTGCCGGGAAGGATCGAGCCGCCATAGATGAAGATCGAAGGCACGTTGAGGCGAACCATCGCCATCATCATGCCCGGCAGCGACTTGTCGCAGCCGGCTATCCCGACCAGCGCGTCATAGGCGTGGCCGCGCATGGTCAATTCGACGGAATCCGCGATGCACTCGCGCGACGGCAGCGACGAATACATGCCGGCGTGCCCCATCGCCATGCCGTCCGTCACCGTGATGGTGCAGAATTCGCGCGGCGTGCCGCCGCTGGCAGCGACGCCCTTCTTGACCGCCTGCGCCTGCCGCATCAGCGCGATGTTGCAGGGAGCGGCCTCGTTCCAGCACGAGGCGACACCGACGAAGGGCTGGTGAATCTGTTGAGTCGTCAGCCCCATGGCGTAAAGATACGAGCGATGGGGCGCGCGCTCCGGACCTTCCGTCACATGACGGCTCGGCAGTCTGCCCTTGATGCTCGCCTTGGCGTCCATTCCGAACCTGTTTTCCTCCCGCGGACTCATTGGGCGCCGAGGCATTCCGGCGTGGAACGCCCGCGGCCAAGCGTGAGCACCGTGGCCTTTAGAATGATTTCACGAAGCCGTGTGGCCAAATAGCGGCATCGGCGGAAGCCACCTGTCCGCAGGGTTAAATGTTCCGAATGTGTTGCGCCCGAGCAACATTTGTCGCTGCCTGGCAACGATCGGGGAGGACCGGGGGAGCGCTGGAAACCGGTGGCCGCTACTGAATCCTGACGTTCGCCGCCTTGATCATCGGCCACCATTTGTCGATTTCGGCCTTCTGCCACACCCCGAGCGCTTCCGGCGACAGCTTGTCGTCGGGCGGCACCTGCAGTCCCTGATTTTCGAGCTGCTTGCGTACGCCGGCGTCATGCAGGGCCGCGACGGCGGCGGCATTCAGCGTGGCAACGATCTCCTTCGGCGTGCCCTTCGGCACCCAGAGGCCGGACCACAGCGTCATGTAAAACCCCTTCACGCCGGCCTCGTCGGCGGTTGGAATGTTCGGCGCGGAATCGGCGCGTTTGGTATCGGTGACCGCATAGCCGCGAATGGTCCCCGCGCGAACCTGCGCGATCGAGTTCGAAAGCTGGTCGACCATCAGGTCGATCTGACCCGCGATCAGGTCGTTCATCGCAGGCGCCGTCCCGCGATACGGCACGAACTGAAACTTCGCGCCGGTCAGGTTCTCGAAGTAGATGCCCGCGATATGCGAGCCGGACCCGGCACCCGCGGTGCCAGCGGTCGGCGGCACAGGCTTGGACTTGATCCAGTCGGCCAATTCCTTCAGCGACTTTGCCGGCACCTTGTTGTTGCTGACGACGATCATCGGATTGCTCGGCAACAGCACAACCGGTTCGAGGTCTTTCAGCAGATCGTAGCCGAGTTTGTAGACCGCGCCGTTGGCCACGTGCGTGCCGAGGTGACCGATGCTGACCGTGTAGCCGTCCGGAGCCGCGTGCACGACCCGCGCGACGCCGATGGAGCCGGCTGCGCCGGTGACGTTTTCAATCACGATGCTCTTGCCGAGCTTCGCCTCCATGAACTTGCCGAGAATGCGCGCCAGCGCGTCGGTCGGTCCGCCCGCGGAAAACGGGACCACCATCGTGATCGGATGCGACGGGTAATCGGCGGCGGAAGCAGACCCGCCCAATGCCAGCAACGCAACGGCGGCTGCAACAATCGCTCGTTTCATCGACGTCCTCCATCGCAAGGCCCTACGACGGAGGCCCGCGCGCTAAAACTGTGCGTAGTCGATCGGCTTGTGACGATCGAGCGTCCGCGTGATCGGCGGCAACGGATACTTCAATCCCGTCGCGCAATTGAAAAGCATGACGCGGTCGGTTTTTGAAACGCGTCCGTCCGCAAGACTTTCCCTGTACGCAGCATATGTGGCTGCGCCTTCGGGACACAACAACAATCCTTCTTCGCGCGAGACATCGTGCAACGCAGCGGAAATCTTCTCGTCGCTGACCGCGATAGCGAAACCTTTGCTCTCGCGCACCGCGCGCAGAATAAGAAAATCTCCGACCGCCTGCGGCACGCGGATGCCGGATGCGATGGTGCGCGCGTCTTCCCAGCGCGGCGCGTGTTCCTCGCCCTTTTCATAAGCGCGAACCATCGGCGCGCAGCCCTCCGCCTGCACCGCCACCATGCGCGGGCGCTTCGCGCCGATGAAGCCGATCTTCTCGAGTTCGTCGAACGCCTTCCACATGCCGATCAGGCCGGTGCCGCCGCCGGTGGGATAAAAAATCACGTCGGGCACGTCCCAGCCGAGCTGCTCGGCGAGTTCGAGGCCCATCGTCTTCTTGCCCTCGATGCGGTAGGGCTCCTTCAGCGTCGAGGTGTCGAACCAGCCGACCTTCGCCTTGCCTTCGCCGACGATCTTGCCGCAGTCGTCGATCAGCCCGTTGACGCGGTAGACGGTCGCGCCCTGCAACTCGATCTCGCTGACATTCACTTCGGGCGTGTCGGCCGGACAAAAAATGGTTGTCTTGATGCCGCAATGGCTTGCATAGGCGGCAAGCGCGGCACCCGCGTTGCCGTTGGTCGGCATCGCCATGTGCTCGATGCCGAGCGCCTTCGCCATCGACACCGCCATCACCAGACCGCGCGCCTTGAACGAGCCGGTCGGCAGACGCCCCTCGTCCTTCACGATGATCTCGCCGCCGCCGATCTTTTTTGAGAGCCGGGGCAAGCGGATCAGCGGCGTCATCACCTCGCCGAGACTGACGATGTCGGCGGTCTTCCGCACCGGGAGCAGCTCGCGGTACCGCCAAAGGTCCGCCGGACGTTGCGCCAGCGCGTCCTTGGTCAGCGCTTTCCTGACGCCGGCGAGATCGTAACACACCAGCAGCGGCTTGCCGGCCTTCGACAGACCATGGATCCGGTCCGCCTCGTAGCGGTCGCCTTCCATCGCGCATTCGAGATGGGTCACGAACGTCGGGCGTTCGATCGTCAGATTGTCGTCGTCTTTCACGGGCGCCGCCTTTTCTTCTTACATGTTGAGCACGCGCCCATAGGCGTCGAGCACAGCTTCCTTCATTGTCTCCGAGATCGTCGGATGCGGGAAGATGGTATGGAAGAGTTCTTCCTCCGTGGTCTCGAGGTTCATCGCCACCACAAAACCCTGGATCAGCTCGGTGACTTCGGCGCCGACCATGTGGGCGCCGAGCAATTGGCCGGTCTTCCTGTCGAAGATCACCTTCACCATACCCTGATCTTCGCCCTGCGCAATCGCCTTGCCGTTGCCGACGAACGGGAAGCGGCCGACGCGGATGTCCTTGCCCGCCTCTTTGGCCCTGGCTTCCGTCAAACCGACGGACGCAACCTGCGGATGGCAATAGGTGCAGCCCGGAATCAGCAGCTTGTCCATGGGATGCGGATGCATCCCCTTGATCGCCTCGACGCAGATGATGCCCTCATGCTCGGCTTTGTGCGCCAGCATCGGCGGTCCTGCCACGTCACCAATGGCATAGATGCCGGGCACATTGGTCCTGCCGTAGGCGTCGATGACGACGCAGCCGCGCTCGGTTTTGACGCCGAGCTTTTCGAGCCCGAAGCCCTCGATGTTGCCGACGACGCCGACCGCCGAAATCACGCGGTCCACGGTCAGCGACTGCGTGCCGCCCTTGCCGTCGTCGATGGTCGCCGTGACGCTGTCCGCCTTCTTGTCGAGCTTGGTGACCTTCGCGCCGGTGAGGATCTTGATGCCCTGCTTCTCGAACTGCTTTCGCGCAAAGCCCGCGATCTCGGCGTCCTCCACAGGCATGATCTGCGGCAGCACCTCGACCACGGTGACCTCGGCGCCCATCGTCCTGTAGAACGACGCGAATTCGATGCCGATGGCGCCGGAGCCGACCACCAGCAGCGACTTCGGCATCTTGTCCGGGTTCATCGCCTCGAAATAGGTCCACACCAGCTTCTTGTCGCCTTCAAGCCCCGGCAGCGCGCGCGGGCGAGCGCCCGTGGCGACGACGATGTGCTTGGCCTGATAGCTGCCCGGCCCGAGCGAGCCTTTCGGCGCTTCGGCCTGCGAGGCCTTGACGGTGAACTTGCCGCCGCCCTCAAGCATCGCCTCACCCCAGATGATCGAAATCTTGTTTTTCTTCATCAGGAATTCGACGCCGCCGTTGAGGCGCTTCACCACGGCGCGCGAGCGCGCGATCACGGCCTTCGGATCGAACGAGACGTTCTCCGCCGACAGGCCGTAGTCCTTGGCGTGCTGCATGTAATGATAGATTTCCGCCGAGCGCAGCAGCGCCTTGGTCGGGATGCAGCCCCAGTTGTTGCAGATGCCGCCGAGATACGCCTTCTCGACGATCGCGGTCTTGAATCCGAGCTGGGCGGCGCGGATCGCGGTGACGTAACCGCCGGGACCGGAGCCGATCACGACGACGTCGAAGGATGTATCAGCCATTTACAACCGCTTCTCTTGCTTCGCTCTCCCCTTGCGGGAAAGGTGAAATATCACACCACCATCATGACCGGATTTTCGATCAGCTTCTTGAACGCCGTGATCAGTTCCGCGCCGAGCGCGCCGTCGATGGCGCGATGATCGCACGACAGCGTCACGCTCATCATGGACGCCACCACGATCTGGCCGTTGCGCACCACCGCGCGGTCCTCTCCGGTGCCGACGGCGAGGATCGAGGACTGCGGCGGGTTGATGACGGCGGTGAAATCCTTGATGCCGTACATGCCAAGGTTCGACACCGACGACGTGCCGCCCTGGTATTCGTTCGGCTTGAGCTTCTTCCCCTTGGCGCGCGCGGCAAGATCCTTCATCTCGTTGGAGATCGCCGACAGCGTCTTGAGCTCGGCCTGCCGGATGATCGGCGTAATCAAGCCGAACGGCAGCGCCACCGCGACGCCGATGTCGGAATGCTTGTGGCGAAGCATGGCGGCCTCGGTCCACGACACGTTGGCTTCCGGAATTTTCTGCAGCGCCAGCGCCATCGCCTTGATGACGAAGTCGTTGACGGAGAGCTTGTAGACCGGCTTGCCCTCCTTGTTCTTTCCTGCCGCGGCGTTGATCTCCTCGCGCGCGGCATTGAGCTTGCCGAGGTCGCAATCCACCGTGAGGTAGAATGTCGGCATCGAATTCGTCGCGGCGGTGAGCCGCTGCGCGATGGTCCGGCGCATCGAGTCGTGGGGGATGCTCTCGTAGTTTCCCTGCTCATACAGCGCGAGGATCTGCTGATCGGACATCGCGGGCGCGGCGCCTGCGATCGCTCCGCCGGCCGAAGCCCCGGCCGCCGGCGCTTTCAGGCCCTTGCCGGATTTCGCCTCGGCCACGTCGCGCGCGACGACACGGCCATGCGGCCCGGTGCCGGCGATGCGCGATATCTCGATGCCCGCATCCTTGGCGAGACGCCGCGCCAAGGGCGAAGCGAACACGCGCGCGCCGTTGGATTGAGGCGTCGTCCCCCGACCCGGCGCGGCCTTCGCCGCGCCACCCTCCCCACCAAGGGGCGAGGGAGAAACTTGCGGCTTCGATAGAGCATCGGATTTCGATTCCGAAGGTCGTGACGCGGCGGCTTCTTTCCCTCCCCCCGCTTGCGGTGGGGAGGGTGGCGCCGCAGGCGTCGGGTGGGGGGAACCCGCAGCAGCCCCTGCGCCCGCCGCCTTCACATCCTCGCCGTCGCCGGCGAGCACTGCGATCACATCGTTGACCGGCACGTCGGCGGTGCCTTCCGGCACGAGAATTTTTGCGATGGTGCCTTCATCCACCGCCTCGACTTCCATCGTCGCCTTGTCGGTTTCGATCTCGGCGATGACGTCGCCCGACTTGACCTTGTCGCCCTCTTTCTTGAGCCATTTTGCAAGGTTGCCCTTTTCCATCGTCGGCGACAGCGCGGGCATCAGAATGTTGATCGGCATTGTCAGTGACCTTGTTGCGAACGCGGCGCGGTGTTGCCCATATCGGTCGGGCGCGCGATTTCGGCTTCAAACATATCGACGATGCGCGTCAGCGCCTCTTCTTCGGAATACTCGCTGTCGCGCGCATAGGCACGAGCGGCGTGCCGCGCGATATCGACCAGCATCAAACCCCACATGTCGGGTTCCTCGAACGCGCGCGTGAACGCGATCGACAGCCCGCCATCTAGCACGAACGCGCGCAGAACTTCCGTTGCGTCGTCGCGGCCTGCGACATCCGGGGGCAACGGCTGTTCTTTCGGATTGCCCATCGAACTCACCGATAGCAGACGGCCTTGGCCGCCTCGACGACCTCGGCGACCGACGGCAGCGCGAGCTTTTCCAGATTGGCCGCGTACGGCATCGGCACGTCCTTGCCGGAGACGCGGGTGACCGGCGCATCGAGATAATCGAAGGCGCGCTCCATCAGCCGCGCCGCAACCTCGGCGCCGACGCCGGACTGCTGCCAGCCCTCCTCGACGACGACCGCGCGGCCGGTCTTCTGAACGGATGCCACGATGCTTTCGGTGTCCATCGGGCGGAGGGTGCGCAGGTCGATCACCTCGGCCTCGATGCCCTCCTTCGCCAATTCATCCGCGGCCTTCAATGCGTACGTCATGCCATTCGACCACGCGATCAGCGTGACATGGTGACCGGCGCGCGCAATCCGCGCCTTGCCGATCGGCAGCACGTAATCGGCGAGTTTCGGCACCGGACCGGTATGGCCGTAAAGGATTTCGTTTTCGAGGAAGATCACCGGGTTGGGATCGCGGATCGCGGCCTTGAGCAGGCCCTTGTAGTCGGCGGCGGTATACGGCGCGACCACCTTGAGGCCGGGGATCTGCGAATACCACGCCGAATAATCCTGGCTGTGCTGGGCGGCGACACGCGCGGCGGCGCCGTTCGGCCCCCGAAAGACGATCGAGCAGCCCATCTGGCCGCCGGACATGTACAGCGTTTTCGCGGCGGAGTTGATGATCTGGTCGATGGCCTGCATCGCGAAGTTGAAGGTCATGAATTCGACGATCGGTTTCAGACCCGCCATCGCCGCGCCGACGCCGACGCCGGCAAAGCCGTGCTCGGTGATCGGCGTGTCGATCACGCGGCGTGCGCCAAATTCCTCCAGGAGTCCCTGCGAGACCTTGTAGGCGCCCTGATATTCGGCGACTTCCTCGCCCATCAGAAAGACGTCGGCGTCCCGGCGCATTTCCTCGGCCATGGCGTCGCGCAAGGCTTCGCGGATGGTCATGGTCACCATTTCGGTGCCCGCAGGCACATCCGGATCGGCCTCGGCAACAGCATGCGGCGCGGCCGGAGCCCTGCCGGCGATCTCGCCGCCCGTACTGCCTGCTCCCTCTCCCCTCTGGGGAGGGGGGCCACTTTCCTTTGGCGCCGAAGAGGCTCCCTCACCCGGCACCTTCGGTGCCGACCTCTCCCCGGCGGGGACAGGTGAAGCAGCCGCCGACGCATCCTCGCCATCGGCAAGGATCATGGCGATCGGGGTATTGACGGCGACGTCGGCGGTGCCTTCCGGCACCAGAATCCTGCCGAGCGTGCCTTCGTCGGTCGCCTCGACTTCCATCGTCGCCTTGTCGGTCTCGATCTCGGCGATGACGTCGCCGGACTTGATGGTCTCGCCCTCCTTCTTGAGCCACTTGGCGAGGTTGCCCTTCTCCATGGTCGGCGAAAGCGCGGGCATCAGAACTTGAATTGGCATGGTCGCTCCGGAAAAGGCTGACGCGCTTAGCGGTAAATGTCGGTGTAGAGCTCGGACACGTCGGGTTCGGGATCGTTTTGCGCGAAGTCCGCGGCCGTATTGACGATCTCGCGCACTCCGGCGTCGATCTTCTTCAATTCATCCTCGGTGACCTTGTCCGCGAGCAGACGATTGCGGACCTGCTCGATCGGGTCGGAATCGTGACGCACCTTGTCGACTTCCTCGCGGGTGCGGTACTTCGCCGGATCCGACATCGAATGACCGCGATAGCGATAGGTCTGCATTTCCAGGATGAACGGGCCGTTGCCCTCGCGGCACCACTTGACGGCTCTGTCGCCCGCTGCTTTCACGGCGCGGACATCCATGCCGTCGACCTGTTCGCCGGGAATGTTGAAGGAGACGCCGCGCTTGGAAAAATCGGTCTGTGCCGACGAGCGCGTCACCGAGGTGCCCATGGCGTAGCGGTTGTTCTCGATGATGTAGATCACCGGGAGCTTCCACAGCTCCGCCATGTTGAAGCTCTCGTAGACCTGCCCCTGGTTGGCGGCGCCGTCGCCGAAGTAGGCAAGGCTCACATTGTCGTTGCCGCGATAACGGTTCGCGAACGCAAGACCGGTCCCGAGCGAGACCTGCGCACCGACGATGCCATGGCCGCCGAAGAAGTTCTTCTCCTTGCTGAACATGTGCATGGAGCCGCCCTTGCCCCTGGAATAGCCGCCGCGGCGTCCGGTGAGTTCCGCCATGACGCCCTTGGCATCCATGCCGCAGGCCAGCATGTGACCGTGATCGCGGTATCCGGTTATGACCTGATCGCCCTCCTTGAGCGCCATCTGCATTCCGACCACGATCGCCTCCTGGCCGATATAGAGATGGCAGAAGCCGCCGATCGCACCCATGCCGTAGAGTTGGCCGGCCTTTTCCTCGAAACGCCGGATCAACAGCATATCGCGCAGGGCGTGAATGTCCTGCTCGCGGGTGAATTCAAGGGGGGACGGGCTGCGCGAGCCGTTGCCTGCCGCCTGCGCGGCGCTCTTCTTGGGTGCGGCCATATCAAATCCGAATGCGAGAAAGGGACAACCCTCTCTAACCCAACTCAGACCGCCTTGAAAGCAGCGCGTGCTCAAAGCGATGCAGCGCGTCTCTTGCAGTGCAGCGAGAGACGAAATTTTCGTGACCGAAATCGCAGATTTTTGAAATTAGACAAAATCGCGCGGCGACGAACGGCCGCGTTCGCGTTTCACGAACGACCGGCCGCGCCGCGACGTCGATCGGAGAATTTATTTCGGGCGAATGACATGGACCAGTTCGTGCGGATTGGCGTAGTCGAGCTGGTAGCGGACCCGCTCATCGAGCATATCGGGATCGATCCCGCTCGACCGCAACAGCGAGACCCGCTGCTCGCCCTCGGCCCGCTCCTGCTTCAGCCGCGTCAGTTCCGACGTCAGCGCAACGATCTCCTGATCGAGCTCCTGCCTGGCGTTCAAGCCGTACTTGCCGGTGTAGGCGTTGACGCCAAAATAGCCGACGATCATCGCCGCCAACGTATAAAGGGCGAGCCCGGTGAGCACCGATTTGAGTCGTGAGCGCGAGACCATGGCTCACGATGCGGCGGCGCGGTTAATGCTTCGCTAAGAAGCGCGCCGCCGCATCGGCCCGAGCACCTATTTCTTCTGCTGCGCCACCCAGGCGTCGAAAGCCCTGATGTAGGTTTCGAGGAATTCCCGCGTGGGCGCCTTGACCAGATCGCCCTTGTCGTCGAACGCGTCGCCGATGCCGCCGACATAGGCTTCCGGCTGCTGGAGGACAGCGATATTGAGGAAGGTCAGCGATTGCCGCAGATGATGATTGGCGCCGAAACCGCCGATGGCGCCCGGCGAATGGCTGATGACGCCGCCGGGCTTGCGGTCGAACACGCTCTGCCCGTAGGGACGCGATCCGACATCGATGGCGTTCTTCAGGACGCCGGGAACGGAGCGGTTGTATTCCGGCGTCACGAACAGAACGGCATCCGCCTTCCTGACCCGGTCGCGAAAGCTCACCCAGTCGGCCGGCGGGGTCGTTTCAAGATCCTGGTTGTAGAACGACAGTCCGCCGAGCGTGACGACATCGAGTCGCAGCGACGCGGGCGCGAGCTTCGTCAAGGCCTTGGCGATCTTGAGAGAGAACGACTCCTTGCGAAGACTGCCGACGATGACGGCGACGCTATACGGGGATGCCATGGATGAGTCCTTCGGTTGTGTGGCCCTTGACGGCCAGTCGGCCCGAACCTAGCGATACCCCGAGATGGATGCAAGTGCATCTATCTCGGCAGCCGCGTTATCACAAAAAGTTTTGGATCTACTCGGCGGCGGTTGCCCGCCCGTGCCCGGCCAGTTCGCCGTTATGCTGACCGAGCTTCGGTGCGTCCGACCGCGGACAGGGGCGCTCGCCATCGAACACAATCGGGAGTCCCACCACGTTCAGCGCGGTGCCCGGCAGGTTGCGCAACAGATCCGCGGCCCTGAGTTGCTCGGTCTGCGACAGTTCCGGCACGTCGTTGACCGGACTGCAGGGCACGCCGGCTTTTTCAAGTCCCGCCATCCATTCGGCCCGCGTCCGCGTCAGCACCACCGGCTTCATCAGATCGATGAGCGCATTCCGGTTGGCCGCGCGGTCGCGCACCAGAACGAAGCGCGGATCGGTGATCCATTCGGGATGGCCGAGCACGTTTGCGCATTTCGCGAACAGCCGGTCGTTGCCGGCGGCGATGCAGATCGGACGGTCCGCGGTCTCGAACACCTGGTAGGGCACGAGCGTGAAGCTCGCGCCGCCGTGGCGCTTCGGCGGCTTTCCGGTGTGCAGGTAATTGTTGAGGGGCCCCTCCACCCACGCCACCGCGCTGTCGAACAACGCGGTGTCGATCACGCAGCCCTTGCCGGTGGCATGGCGCGCCTGCAGCGCGCCGAGCGCGCCGATCACGCACCACTGCGCGGTGGCGCGGTCGTTGATCGCCGGCGCACAGAACGTCGGCGGATCGTCGGGACGTCCGGTCAGCGACATCACGCCGCCATAGGCCTGCAACAGCGGATCGAATCCCGGCGCTTCGCGCAGCGGCCCCTTGGGACCGAACGCCCACACCGAGCAATAGATCAGGCGCGGATTGATCGCGCACATCACGTCGGGGCCGATGCCGCATTGGGCCACCACGCCGGAGCGCAGGTTCTGGATCAGGATGTCGGCATCCGCCACGAGCACTTTCAGTTTCGCGACGTCATCCGGATTCTTGATGTCGAGGGTTACCGACTTCTTGTTGCGGTTCATCGCGTGGAACAGCATGGAGTCGCCTTCGATGAAGGGCGGTCCCCAGGCGCGCGCATCGTCGCCGCCGTCGTGCTTTTCGATCTTGATGACCTCGGCGCCCATGTCGCCCAGGATCATGCCGGCCATGGGCCCCGCGACCGCCTGGCCGATTTCAATGACCTTGATGCCCGCAAGCGGTCCGCTCATCCCACGTCTCCCATTTCCGTTCTTATCGCAGCGACAGTGTCATCATTCCGGATCAGCGAAGGCAAGCGGCGCCATCGCAGGCGCGTCCCGATGAAAGGAAATATCGGAAATCAGTAGATTCCGGGAATGATCCGTTTGGTTTCCTGCATGTAGCGGCGATAATCGTCACCAAAAATGTCGATCAGCATCTGCTCCTCGAAGCGCACCCGCGCGAAGAACAACACCGCGATCGCCACAAGACCGCTGAAGGCCGCGACGACGTTCGGCAGCAGGCAGGCCTGCGCCGCCGCCCACAGCCAGAATGAGGCGTACATCGGATGTCGGATGCTCCGATAGACTCCGCTGCGCACCACCTGATGATCCTGACGCACCTCAAGCGAGGCCGACCACTGCCGGCCAAGATCCTTATGCGAACGCCGAAACAACCACAGCGACAATGCAAACAAAGCGGCTCCGAGCACAACCAGTCCGTAACCCGGATCTCGCGCGAAGGCGCGTGGCCATCCCGTTGCGAGATTGAGGGCCGGTATCGCGAACAATCCGGCGAACGCGATCGCCAGAAGAACGCGCTCGCGCCAGGTTCCGTCACGACGCAGGGTCGCGGTGCGGCGCGCGCGGCGGGCGTAGGGATAGCGGATGATGAACCATGCGATCAGGCCGACGACCCAGATGATCTGTCCGAGGGCGATCGGGGAAACGGTCGAGGACATGAGCCGCTGCCGCTACGCTGCGTCGACGGCGACGCTCGCCGGCCTGGCCGCGTCGGACGACGCGGCGGGCGGCGGAAGCAACGCGCCATCATCCCCAAAACGGCCGATGCCGCCGCGCGGCGCCGTGATCTCATCGAACGGCAGCGGGCCGCAGACGATGAGGCAATAGTCATAATCGGCGCGCACGGTGTTCCCCATCAGAAACTTGTAATGCAGCAGCATGAAATTGAAGCGATGCCGCCGGAAAGTATCCCTGTCCATCATGGTGTGCATCTGCACGCGGCGAATGTTCGGACGCCCGTCGGAGCGGTCGCGGCCGAAGCGCTTGAGCGTCACCGGATCGAAGCGGTAAAAGCTGATCGCATCGTCGCGCGCATGATACTCGGTCCAGCGAATTCCGCGCTCGCCGGCAACGGCGCGCGTCGCCTGCCGGATCCGTTCGCCGCGCGAATGCAGCGCGAATTTCGGGATGGTCGCACCGACCGTCAGGACGCAGAGCGGAGGACCGCGCCGGGCCAGTTCCGGATCGCGTTTGAGCGCCCGCGCCACCGAATCCATCACCAGCGCCGCGCCGAGGCAATGGCCGATGATGACGATCTCGTCGACATCGGCACGGCCGATGCGATCCAGGATTCGTTCCGCGAACCGATCTATGCGCGCGTCCATCCGCGGACGCTGGCCGTAAACGAACTCGCGGGAGAAAATCCAGTCGTCGAACACATGATTGATCGGCCGCCGCCAGCCGAACACCTGCAGCAAGCCGGCCATGACGCAAAGCGTCACCGCGCCCGCGAGCAGGACGGCGATCGCTCCCGTCAGTCCCGTCAGCCAGACGAGGCCGTATCCCAGCGCCGCTCCGCAGGCGACGAACAGAGCCACGTAGAGATAGGGAAACAGGAAGAACCCGGCGTATTTCCAGCTCGAATAGATGAAGCGGAACAAGGTTCCGGTGACGATGAAATCGTAGAGCGTGACGAATCCCTGAGCGAGACGCGACCACATCCCGCGGGCGTGGTCCTCAAGGATCAGGTCGTCCCAGCGCAGCATTTCGTAAGTGGTCCGGGTTTTCCAGTTGGGAGCCGACGTCTCGATGTCCCAGGACGCGCTGACCTGCGTTGCCTGTATATCCGTGACGATCTCGGCCTTCGCCCCCCATGTGCGCTGAAACGCCGACAGGGATCGCTGGACCCGATGAAGCTGCTGCTCGGGCGTGATGGGATCGTATCCGCCGATATGGAAAACGTGCCGACGCGCGATCATGCGATCTCGCCACCTTGCTTTCACTGCCGCCTTGTGTGCTTGAGTCGCCCAGACACCGGCACCTGGCTGTCCGACCCGGTGCAGGATACCCCAAAATCGGGGCGCGGGGTCAAGTTCTTGATCGCCCCGGACATGTGACGTTTCAATCACAACAAACAGGATTTATGGACGGACAATTGACGGCCGAACGCGAAACCGAAATATATGCAGGTGTAATCGCAGTCATTTGGATCGGATTCGGTTGATGTCGATGACGTTTTTGCCCAGACAGCCCGGCCTGCGCGCCGCGTTGGTATGCCTCGCCCTGCTTGCGGCCGGAACAATCCTGCCGAGTTCCGCCGATGCGCAGACATCCTCGCCGCGGCATCGGCCCGGTCACGTCTATCTGATGCGGGGACTGCTCAACGTGTTTTCGCTCGGCATGGACGAGCTGGCCGCGAAACTCGAGAACGCGGGCGTCAGCGCCGAGGCCGTGTCGTATACCTCGTGGTCGTCGATCGGCGACACCATCATCGCCAGATATCATGCCGGCGACCGCTCACCCGTCATTCTGATGGGACACTCCTATGGCGCGGATACCACGATCTCGCTCGCGCGGAAGCTGAACGACAACGGGATTCCCGTTGCATTGATCGTGAACTTCGATCCGACCTCGCCGGCGCCGGTTCCCCCGAATGTGCGCCGGATCATCAATTTTTACGTGCCCACCGCCTGGGGCCGCCCCGTCGAGGCGGGCAAACAGTTCCGCGGCAAGATCAGCAACGTGGACGAGAGCGGCGCTTACAACCACTTCGTCATCGACAAGGCCGAGACGCTTCACCGCAAGGCGATCGCGGCCGTACTTCAGGCCGTTGGCGGGGGCGGTCACCATATCAAGCGGGCTCCGAAACCCGCGCAGGTTTCGGCGGCGGGCGCGCAGTAACGTCCACGCCGCGCTGACGCCATAGCGTTTTCGAGCGAAGTGGATACCGGTTCGCGTCAAGAAAACGCGTCGAATCAAAATCATGGAGCCCCGCTTCTGATTCCGTCGGAAGCGGAAAGGCTCTAACGGCAACGGCCGGTCACGCACCATCGTGACCGGCCGTTTCGTTTGTGTTGGGCGGTTCAGACCCTGGCTACGTGAGGGCCTGTGCCGGCAAATCCATCAACCGGCCTTGTTCGGATTGATGAGAAATTTCTCGCCGGTCGCGCGCTTGGCGTAGGCCGCAACATTGCCGGGCTGCAACGCTTCCTGCAACGACACCACTTGGGTGTAGTGGCTGGCAAAGGTCGCCTTGAGTTCATCGACGACGCGCCGACGCAACCGCGCGCCGTCAGTGGCGCCGATCTTCATCAGGAACGGAAACAGCAGCCAGCCGCCGACGCCCCATGCCATGCCGAAGGCGCGATTGAGTTCGATCGGTCCGGGATCGAGGCTGCCGTACACATAGACCTGCTTGTGCACGCTGGAGCCGTAGCGGCTGTAGACTTTTGCGGTCTTGTTCGCGGCCGTTTCCATGCAGGTCAGGATTTGTCCCGCGAGCTTGCCGCCGCCGATCGCGTCGAAAGCCACGGTCGCTCCGGTCTCGACCAGCGCGTTGGTCAGGTCGTCCATGAAAGTCGGCGACGTGGAATCGGCGATGTATTTTGCGCCGATCCTGCGCAGGATATCTGCCTGCTCCTTGCTGCGCACGACGTTGACCAGCGCGACACCATCCTTGATGCAGATCTTGTTCAGCATCTGGCCGAGATTGGAGGCGGCGGCGGTATGCACCAGCGCCTTGTGCCCTTCCCGCCTCATGGTCTCGACCATGCCGAGCGACGTCAGCGGATTGACGAAGCACGACGCACCGTCCGCCGCCGTCGCGTCCGCCGGGAGCAGCAGACAGTCGCGCGCCTTCATGGTGCGGTACTGGGCGTACATCGCACCGCCGATCATCGCGACGGTCTTTCCGAGCAGGGCTTGCGCTTCGCTCGACGAACCCGCCTTCACCACGGTGCCAGCGCCTTCGTTGCCGACCGGCATCGATTCATCGAGCCGCCCTGCCATGGCCTTCATCGCCGCATCAGGCACTTTTGCCGTCAACACAGGCTGCGTGGGCGTCCCCGAAACGGTCACGGTCTTGAGATCGGCCGGTCCGAGCAGCAGGCCGAGGTCGGACGGATTGATCGGCGTCGCTTCGACGCGGACGACGATCTCGTCGGCAGCCGGTTCGGGCACATCGACGCGCTCCAGCGAGACCTGGAGTTCACCGCTCTTTTTGAGCAGGGAGCGAAGCTGAAATCCTGTCGTGTGATCGGTCATTATATTTCCCCCTGCGGCGTCTGCCGGTTCTCCGGCCGGGCGATGCCACCGTATTTGGCAATCGGATTCAGATCGGCCGTCCGCCCGACCACGTCGATGGCTTTCCCTCAAAGGCCGATTTCGCGCGCTTGCCGAGCCAATAGGAATATTGCGACGGCACCAGCGCGAAATCCGGATCCGCGCCGAGCTTCTGCGCGGCATCCATCGGCCAGTTCGGATTGTAGAGAATTTCACGCGCGAGTGCGACGAGGTCGGCCCGTCCCTCCTGCAGAATCGACTCGGCCTGATCGGCATGGACGATGTGACCGACCGCCATGGTCATGACCTCGGCTTCGGTGCGTATCTTTTCGGCATAAGGAACCTGGTAGCCATAGTGCTTCGCACGCGCGCTATCGTTCGGCGAATAAGCAAGCGTGCCGCCGGACGAGCAGTCGATCACATCGACGCCCCGTGCTTTCAGTTCCCGCGACAACCGCACGCTCTCGCCGGGACCGAAGCCCGCATCGTCCTCGCAGGACAAACGCATGAACAGCGGCTTCTCCAGGGGCCACGCCGCGCGGACGCACTCGGCGACCTCAAGCGCGAACCGCATCCGCTTCTGCTCCGAGCCGCCATATTCGTCGTTACGTATGTTGGCGACCGGCGAGAGGAATTGATGGATCAGATAGCCGTGCGCGGCATGAATTTCGACCATGTCGAAGCCGGCCCGGTCGGCACGCGCGGCGGCCTCGCCCCATTTCACCGCAAGGTCGCGCACCTCGTTGCGCGACAGCGCGCGCGGCGTCGGCGATTTGTCCGAATGCGGCACCGCGCTCGGCGCCACCAGCTCCCAGCCGTCCCAATCGTAGATGCCGGGTTCGTTGCCGATGAGCGGCTTGCCGCCTTCCCACGGACGCGACAGGCGCGCCTTGCGGCCGGAATGTCCGAGCTGGATTCCGGCGCGCGCGCCGTGAGCCTTGATGAAATCGGCGCATCGCGCCAGTGCGGGAATAAATTTATCGTCCCACAAGGCGGTATCGCCGACCGTGCCGCAGCCGTTCCGCGCGACTTTGGTGGACTCCATGATGACGAGGCCCGCGCCGCCTTGCGCGAACCTGCCCGCATTGACCAGATGCCAGTCGTTGGCAAACCCTTCGACGGCCGAATACTGATGCATCGGCGCGACCACGACGCGATTCTTGAGATGAAGCGACCTGATCTCGATCGGGGAAAACAGCAGCGGTTTCGTCATCGCCTTCACCTCGTCGGTCACATCCCTGACAGCGCGGCCGTGATCCGGCCGCGCGAGCGACGTTCAGGCCAGCGCCTTCAGCGCCGCCCTGCCCGCGTATTTCGCCTGGCTGCCAAGCTGCTGCTCGATGCGCAGCAACTGATTGTATTTCGACGTGCGGTCGGCGCGCGCCAGCGATCCCGTCTTGATCTGTCCGCAGTTGGTGGCGACCGCGAGATCGGCGATGGTGGAATCCTCGGTCTCGCCGGAGCGGTGCGACATCACGGCGGTGTAGCCTGCCTTGTAAGCCATCTCGACGGCGGAAAGCGTCTCGGTCAGCGTGCCGATCTGGTTGACCTTGATCAGGATCGAATTGGCGCGGCCGTTCCTGATGCCGTCGGCAAGGCGCGTCACGTTGGTGACGAACAGATCGTCGCCGACGAGCTGGCACTTGCCGCCGATCAGATCGGTCAGCTCCTTCCAGCCGTCCATATCGTCTTCGCTCATGCCGTCTTCGATCGAGACGATCGGATAGCGTGACACGAGGTCGGCCAGATATTTGGCCTGCTCGGAGCGTGAGCGGGTTTTGCTCTCGCCGCCGTAGACATATTTGCCGTCCTTGAAGAACTCGGTGGCGGCGCAGTCCAGCGCCAGCATCACATCGTCTCCGGCCTTGTAGCCGGCCTTGCCGATGGCGCCCATGACGAAATCCAGCGCGGCATCCGCGGATGGAATGTTCGGCGCGAAACCGCCCTCGTCGCCGACATTGGTATTGTGTCCCGCCTTTTTCAGCCCGGCCTTGAGCGTGTGGAAAATTTCGGAGCCGCAGCGCAGACCTTCCGCGAAGGTCTTTGCGCCGACCGGCATGATCATGAATTCCTGAAAATCGATCGGGTTGTCGGCATGCACGCCGCCGTTGATGATGTTCATCATCGGCACCGGCAACGTCCGCGCCGAGGTGCCGCCGACATAACGGTACAGCGGCATGTCGAGCGACTCCGCCGCCGCTTTCGCCAGCGCCAGCGAAACGCCCAGGACGGCGTTGGCGCCGAGCCGGCTCTTGTTGGGGGTGCCGTCGAGCGCGATCAGCGTCTCGTCGATCTGCACCTGCTGCTCCGCATCCATGCCGCCGACGGCGTCGAAGATTTCGCCGTTGACCGCATCGACGGCCTTCCGGACGCCCTTGCCGAGATAGCGGCCCTTGTCGCCGTCGCGCAATTCGACCGCTTCATGAGCGCCGGTCGACGCGCCCGACGGCACCGCGGCGCGGCCCATCGCGCCGTCCTCCAGAACCACATCGACCTCGACGGTCGGATTGCCGCGGCTGTCGAGAATTTCGCGGCCGATGATGTCGACGATGGCGGTCATGAGGAACCTCTTGAACTGGGGGCGGGATTTGGCCGTGCTTCTACAGCAATGATCGGCACGGGAAAAGGCCGCGCGAATGTGCCCGCCCCGTGACGTATCCGCCGGGATTGGCTATCAGGAGCGCCAAACGGAGACCGTCATGGCCAAAAAGCCCCTCCCATCATCCAGTCCGTCCCGGCTGCAGCTCGGCCATGCGGTCGAATGGCCGCAAACGCCGGACGCCGCAAAACTCGACCGCGTGCCCAACCCGCAGACGGACACCGATTACGTGGCGCGGTTCACCGCGCCTGAATTCACCTCGCTCTGCCCGGTGACGGGACAACCGGACTTTGCCCATCTCGTGATCGACTACGTGCCGGGATCGTGGCTGCTGGAGTCGAAGTCGCTCAAACTCTATCTCGCGAGTTTTCGCAATCACGGCGCGTTCCACGAGGACTGCACGGTCGCGATCGGCAAGCGGATCGCGGCGGAGGTCAGGCCGAAATGGCTGCGCATCGGCGGCTACTGGTATCCGCGCGGCGGCATTCCCATCGATGTCTTCTGGCAGACCGGGAAATTGCCCAAGGGCATGTGGGTTCCCGATCAGGGTGTCGCGCCCTATCGGGGACGGGGCTAGGCATCGGCCGCACGAACCGCCTTGCCGGCCAGCAGCCGCGCGCAGACGAATCCGAGAATCGCGATGATGACGGCGCTGGCCGCAAGCGTCGGCATCTTGCCGGCGCCGGACAGGCTGATGCCATAAGCGATCGGGCCCGCCGTCTGGCCCATGAAAAAGAAAAACGAATGAAGCGACAGCGCGGTCGCCCGCGCCTCTTCCGACAGTTCGCTGGCGAAGACCTGCAGGCAGCCGTGCAGCATGTAGAAACCCCAGCCCATCAGGATGAAGTTGACCATCTGGATGCGCCAGTCGAGCCCGAATCCGATCGCGACGATCTGCGCGGCCACCAGCAAGCCGCCCGATATCATCATGCCGCGCTCGCCAAGCCGCGGCAGGAAACGCGACACCGTCAGGGTGTAGAACAGGCCGCCGACAGCAAAGCCGGCGATGACAATGCCTGCGATCGACACCCGGGTTTCACCGAGGTCGAACAGGAACGCCGCGACGTAGGGGAATAGCCCGAGCACGCAGCACCCTTCGACGAAGACGGCCGAGTAGCAGACTTTTGCATTGGGATTGCCGAAAATCTGCCCGTAGCCATGACGCAGATCGGCGAACCGCATCTGCCGGGAGGTCGCAATCGCGTTGCTGCGGCGGAATCCCGTTCCGACGGCGATCGAGGCGACCAGCACCAGTCCCCCGAGTACGACCAGCACGCCTCGCCAGCCCACGAGATCGCCGATGATGCCAGAAAACGATGCGCCGAGCAGATTGCCGGTCATCGATCCCGCGAGCGTCCTGCCGATCGCAACCTGCCGCTGCGGCACCGGGACGAGATCGCTCGCCATGCCGAGCGCGACCGGAAACACGCCGCCGGAAGCGATGCCCGCGAAGATGCGCGTCGCGAACAGCGCAGTATAGGACGTGCAGAACGCGCCGGCGATGCTGGCGATGCCGAGCAGCACCAGACACACCAGCATCAAGCGGCCCTTGCCGAAAACGTCGGCAGCGGCGCCGATCAGCGGCTGCACGACGGCGAACGAGAATGCCGTCGCCGCCGACAGGCCGGCGGCGGTCGCGACCGTCACCGCGAGATCGTCGGCGACATGCGGCAGCACCGGGTCCATCGCCCGCGTCGAAAGGCTCGCCGCGAAGGTCGCCATCGCAATGATATTGAGAAGCGGCGGTAGCTTGTGCTTTCCGGCCGCCGCCGCGACCGCTGTCATCTGGCGCGCGCCGGATCGGACGCCTTCGCAAGCGCGTCGAATCCCATCAGTGTCCGCACCAGCCCCTCGAATTCGCGCAGCGGCACCATGTTCGGCCCGTCCGACGGCGCGCGATCCGGATCGGGATGGGTCTCGATGAAGACGCCGGCGACGCCGACCGCGACCGCCGCGCGGGCCAGCACGGGCACGAATTCGCGCTCGCCGCCGGACGAGGTGCCCTTGCCGCCGGGTTGCTGCACGGAATGGGTGGCGTCGAAGATCACCGGGGCGCCGGTGGTGCGCGCCAGAATCGGCAGCGCGCGCATGTCGGAGACGAGCGTGTTGTAACCGAACGAGGCGCCACGCTCGGTCACCAGCACGTTGGGATTGCCGCCGCCCACGATCTTGGCAACGACGTTCGCCATGTCCCACGGCGCCAGGAACTGACCCTTCTTGACGTTGACGACGTTTCCGGTCGCGGCCGCCGCCAGCAGCAGATCGGTCTGCCGGCACAGGAAAGCAGGGATTTGCAGCACATCGACCGCCTGCGCCACCTCGGCGCATTGCGCGGCCTCGTGCACGTCGGTCAGGACGGGCAGCCCCAGTGACGAACGGATTTCGGCAAAAATCGGCAGCGCCTGCTCTAGCCCCAATCCGCGCGCGGCGGCGGCGCTGGTGCGGTTGGCCTTGTCGAACGAGGTCTTGTAGACGAGGCCGATCTTCAGGCGGGCGGCGATCTCCTTCAGCGCGCCCGCCACCTCGAGCGCGTGGCTGCGGCTTTCCATCTGGCAGGGACCGGCGATGATCGCCAGCGGGCGATCGTTACCAAAGGTGACGTCGCCGACAGCGACGACGGGCGCGGCGGAAGCGGACTGACTCAAGATGAATTCCTTTTCCGGCCGACCATGCCGGGCAGCGGCGGCAGGATCAACCCCCGCCGGTGAGTTGCGAATGTTGGAATCGGCCCACTAGTGTCCCGATTCCGAAGTTCGCATGTCCTTGCGGCGACCTTTGATGCGAACTTCGGAATTAAAGGGACACGAGCAAGTTTATGATTCTCGTGTGGTTCAGGTTCAGAAGTCCGCTTCACCGACTCGCTGCGATAGTGTGGCGGACTTCTGAACCACCACACTAGACGGCTTCGAATACGAGGGTTGCGCCTAACGCGACAGCCGGCGGAACGACCACGTATTCGCCATGGCGAACGGCTGCAAGGCCTCCCCTTTGCAGCACGGCGGAGGTGGCGTCGAGATCGGCCACGCTCATGCGCAAGCCGTTGAGCGCCATCCCCGCGCCCGTGATCGCCGGCGCGATGCCAAAACGCGCTCGGAACGCCGCCGGCGTCATCACGGCGATCTCGCCATTCGATGTCGGCACGGCGATGCCGTCAGCCTCGGATCCGGGCGCAACACCACCGGCCAGCGCACGCAGCACCGCCGCGTGATCGGCAGGCTTCTCCGCCACCAGGACGGCGCCGAGCAGGCGCTTTGCGCCGTTGGCATGCCGCTGAAAATCCGGATTCCAGAAGTTCTCGGGATAATGATGCCGGCACACCGCAAAGCGCACCTCGGGCGAGGCCGGATCCTGCGCGAACGCCAGCGAGAACGCGAGGCTGACGACCGAGCCGTCCGGCCGCCTGCCCTCGCGGGCGAAATCGAACGTCCTGAACCCGCCGATCCCGGCGGCATCGAACGCTTCTGCGTCGGCCACCGCATCGCTGCTTTTCAACAGCAGCATCGACAGCCCCTCGTGCGCCCGGAGAAAATCACGATTGTAGGCGCCGAACGAAAACGCACCCGCGCCGGGCGGCTGGATGCGCTCGGGGTCGGCAATCGTCAGCAACTCGAAATAGAAATCGTCGAGCTGGATGATGCGATTGTGCGTCCCGAACGGATGCATGTTGCGCACGCCGACCGAAAAGCCGGCGCGCGCATAGATGTCCGACAGCGCATCGAGGTCGCCGGCGACATGCACGATATGGTCGGGACCGCCAGGCATCCGGCGATTTACTTCACGGATGAAAACGCGGTCGGCAGCAGGAACTGGTTGACGATGTTGCCGACGATCTGGCCGTCTTCCTCGGTCTTCGCGCGCGCGGCAATCCAGTCGGGATCGCTCTGGAACGCGTTCCACTTCTTTTCGCGATCCCCCATCGAGTCCCAGGCCAGCAGATACGTCAGTTCCTGATTGGATTCGCCGACCAGCGTGGTGAAGAAACCGGCCTGCTTGATGCCGTGCTTTTCCCAGAGCTTGAGCGTGGTATTTTCAAAGCGCTTCAACAGCGCCGGCAGACGGCCCGGCACACAGCGGTAAACGCGCATTTCATAGATCATGGACATTTCCCTTGTCTTCTTGGGTTTTCGCGCGGGTCTTATAAGCCACTCCGCCGCCGATGTCGCGCCCACCGATCATGGTCCGACCGCGCCGGATTTGATAGGCTGCACGCGCCTGTCTCCGGAGGTCTCGATGCGCTTCTTCCTGACGATGCTGCCCGCCGCTGCGCTCATGGCAATTGACATGGCTCAATTCGGATCAGCATGGAGCCAGACTCCCGCGCCCGGCCAGCCCGGCGTCATCACTGGCGGAAGCGCGAACGTGACGATCAACGGCAAGCCTGCCGCGCGTCAGGGCGACACCACGACAGGTGGCGCGCTGATCGAAGGGGTGCCGAATGTGATTATCAACGGCAAACCCGCCACCGTGATCGGCGATCGCAACGGATGCGGCGGCGCCATCGTCTCGGGCGGCCATGGCGTGTTCATCAACGGCAAGCCGATGGCGGCGCAAGGCGACCGGACATCGGCCTGTGCGAAATAGCAGCGCCGCTACACCAGCCGGCTCTGCACCACCGCCGCCTGAATGAACGAGGCGAACAGCGGATGCGGCTCGAACGGCCGCGACTTCAACTCGGGATGGTATTGCACGCCGATGAACCACGGATGGTCCTCGTATTCGACGATCTCCGGCAGCACGCCGTCGGGCGAGAGCCCCGAGAAACGCAGGCCGTGCTGCTCCAGCCGGTCCTTGTAGGCGGTGTTGACCTCGTAGCGATGACGATGGCGCTCGGAAATCTCCGTCGCGCCACCGTAGATTTGCGAGACGCGGCTGCCGCGCTTGAGTGTCGCGGGATAAGCGCCGAGCCGCATGGTGCCCCCGAGATCGCCCGCCCTCGAGCGCTGCTCAAGTTCGTTGCCGCGCAGCCATTCCGTCATCAGGCCGACCAGCGGCTCCTCGGCCGCGCCGAATTCTGTGGAGTTGGCGTTCTCGATCCCGACCAGATTGCGCGCCGCCTCGATCACCGCCATCTGCATCCCGAAGCAGATGCCGAAATACGGCACGTGGCGCTCGCGGGCGAACCGCGCCGCCTTGATCTTGCCTTCCGCGCCGCGCTGACCGAAACCGCCGGGCACCAGAATGCCGTCGACATGTTCGAGGAACGGCGCGGGATCCTCGTTCTCGAACACTTCGGATTCGATCCAATCGAGATTGACCTTCACCTTGTTGGCGATGCCGCCGTGGCTGAGCGCCTCGATCAGCGACTTGTAGGCATCCTTCATGCCGGTGTACTTGCCGACGATGGCGATGGTGACGGCGCCTTCCGGATTGCGGACGCGCTCGTTGATCTCGTGCCAGCTCTTCAATTCGGGCGGAACGCGCGACTCGATGCCGAACGCGGCCAGCACCTCGTCGTCGAGACCGGCGGCGTGATAGGCCTCCGGCACCGCGTAGATGTTGTCGACGTCGCGCGCCTCGATCACGGCGCTTTCGCGCACGTTGCAGAACAGGCCGAGCTTGCGGCGTTCCTCCTTGGGAATTTCCCGGTCGGTCCGGCACAGCAGGATGTCGGGCTGGATGCCGATCGAGCGCAGTTCCTTGACCGAGTGCTGGGTCGGCTTGGTCTTCAGTTCGCCCGCGCTCGGAATGAACGGCAGCAGGGTGAGGTGGACATAGACCGCATGACCGCGCGGCAGGTCGTTCTTGATCTGGCGGATCGCCTCGAAGAACGGCAGGCCCTCGATGTCCCCCACAGTGCCGCCGATCTCGACCAGCACGAAATCGCAGCCATCGTTGCCGGTCAGCACGAAATCCTTGATGGCGTTGGTAACGTGGGGAATCACCTGGATGGTGGCGCCGAGATAGTCGCCACGCCGCTCCCTGGTGAGGATGTCCTGATAGATTCGGCCGGTGGTGATGTTGTCCTGCTTGGTGGCGGGACGCCCGGTGAAGCGCTCGTAGTGCCCGAGGTCGAGGTCGGTCTCGGCGCCGTCGTCGGTGACGAACACCTCGCCGTGCTGATACGGCGACATCGTTCCGGGATCGAGGTTGAGATAGGGATCAAGCTTGCGAAGGCGGACCTTGTAGCCTCGTGCCTGCAACAGCGCGCCAAGAGCCGCCGATGCCAGACCTTTTCCGAGCGAGGAGACCACGCCGCCGGTGATGAAAATGTACCGCGCCATGGGACTCAACCTTTAAGGCTCCAACGCCGATTCGCCAAAACCAATCGCAGCCGTCGGCCGAAATGGGGTCGGGCTGTGGGTGACTTCAAAATCCAAACGATTGCAGTCTCTTGATGGAGACTGCTGATGCGAAGCGGTAGGTGCCGCCTCGCATGGCGCCCCTGCTTTATTGCGAACGCGGGGCTTGCGGACCGGCAGGTGCCGGCGCGGCGGGTGCCTGTTGCTGCTGCTGGTCCGACTTCAGCGAATCCAGAAGGCCGCCGCCGCTGGTCGGCGCGGTCGGCGTCCCTCCCAGCGGCTGCGACTGCGAGGCGGGCGCCGCATCCAGAATCGAACTCGGCGTGTGGACGTAACCCGCGAGCCACGACAGAAAGAGGCTGGTCAGGAAGAACCCGGCCGCAAGGATCGCCGTGGTCCGCGTCAGCAGGTTCGCCGTGCCGCGGCTCGACATGAACCCCGCGCCGCCGCCCATGCCCAGCCCGCCGCCTTCGGACTTCTGCAACAGCACGACGCCGATCAGCGCTGCGACGATCATCAGGTGGAGCACGATAATAACGGTCTGCATCTCTGGCCTTCCATCGCAAGCATGCCTGCGCCGACCGACCGGCAGCACAGCAGGGTTGCGGGGGTTGAGTTCGGGCGGTGTCTACACGATCGAAACGGGCTTTGCCACCCCGGGCCGACCGGCGCTTCGTCCATGATCCCGGAGTCAGGGACAGCCGGCCGCGATCGCAAGGAAATCGGCCGCCTTCAGGCTGGCGCCGCCCACCAGCGCGCCATTGACGTTCGGAACCGCCATCAATTCCGCGGCATTCGACGGCTTGACCGAACCGCCGTAGAGGATGCGGACAGCGCCCCCTTCCCCGTTAAATCGCTGGCTGAGCCGATCCCGGATAAATCCATGGACTTCCTGCACATCCGCCGGAGTCGGCGTGCGCCCGGTGCCGATCGCCCAGACCGGCTCGTAGGCAACGACCAGATTGGCGGCGGTCGCACCGTCCGGCACCGAGCCGGCGAGTTGCCGGCCGACCACCGCGAGCGCCTGCCCGGCATCGCGCTGGTCCTGGGTTTCGCCGACGCAGACGATGGCGATCAGCCCTGCCCGCCATGCCGCCTCGGCCTTTTGCCGCACCAGCGCGTCGGTCTCGCCGTGATCGGCGCGCCGCTCGGAATGGCCGACGATGACGGCCGTGGCACCCGCGTCAGCCAGCATCTCCGCCGACAGATCGCCGGTGTGGGCGCCGGACGGCGCGGGATGACAGTCCTGCCCCCCGATCCGGACCGGCGAGCCCTCGGCCGCCGTTACAAAACTGGCCACCAGCGTCGCCGGCGGACAGATCAGCAGGTCGGCCGTCCCGGCCGCTCCGGCCGCCCCCGCGATCATCCGGCGGAGTTCTTCGGCGGAGGCCTTGAGGCCGTTCATCTTCCAGTTTCCGGCAATCAGCGGTCGCGGCTTGGTCATGGCTCTCTCTTGGGCAAGTCCTCTTGGGCAAGTCTTGCTTGGGCAAGTCTTGCTTGGGCAAATCTCAACGGGGCTATCGACAACGGGCCTCCAGCGCTAGCAGACGCGCCCCGCCGGGGCCAGCGGCGGCTTGGCCCCGGTCGCGGCGGCAAAGAACCGCCCCGGCCGGCGCCCCCCGAGGTTGCGACGGCGCGTCCGCCACTTTATGATGGATTATCAATTCGGTGACGCCCTTTCGCGGTATCCGCTCTGGTGCGACCCGGTTCCCTCCTGAAAAAAGACGGACTCATGCTTCGAGGAATACGAAACGCCTCATCCAACTGGCTCGGCAAGATCATCATGACCATCGTCATGGGCCTGCTGATCGTGGCCTTCGGTGTCTGGGGCATCGCGGACATCTTCCGGGGCTTTGGCCAGTCGACGCTGGCCACGGTCGGCGGCACCGAGATTTCCATCGAGCAGTTCCGTCAGATCTACACCGACCGGCTGCAACAGATCAGCCGCCAGTTCGGGCGCTCGCTGACACCCGATCAGGTCAAGGCCTTCGGCCTCGACCGGCAGGTGTTGCAACAGGTGATCGCGGAAACGGCGCTCGACGAGGATGCCCGGCGCAAGGGGCTCAACGAGTCCGACGACGAAATCCGGCGCCAGATCATGAACGACCCCAATTTCAAGGGCATCAACGGTCAGTTCGACCCTGCACGTTTCGCCGGGACGATCCGGCAGATCGGCTTCACCGAGCAGCGTTATGTCGCCGAGCAGCGGCACGTGGCGCTGCGCCGCCAGATCGCAGGCACCGTCACGGCGGGCGACACCCCGTCCAAAACGCTGATCGAGGCGCTGAACCGCTTCCAGAACGAGCAGCGGACCATCGAGTACGTCAAGCTCGGCGCGGCGCAGGCCGGCACGATCGAAACTCCGTCGCCGGAGACGCTTGCGGCTTACTTCGACCAGCACAAGGTGCAGTTCCGCGCACCCGAATATCGCAAGCTGTCCTTCGTCGTGATGTCGCCGGAGGAGATCGCGAAATGGACCGTGGTCTCCGACGAGGACGCGAAGAAGGCCTACGAGCAGCAGAAGGCAAGACTGTCCACGCCGGAAAAGCGCCAGCTCTGGCAGATCGTCTTCCCGAACGCCACCGAGGCTCAGGCCGCGCGGACCAGGATCGACGGCGGCACGTCCTTCGACGATATCGCCAGGGAGCGCGGACTCGACGCGTCGGATGTCGAGCTCGGCACGATCTCCAAGGCCGAAGTCATCGATCCTGCCGTCGCCGACGCCGCGTTCTCGATGAAGCCGGACGAGGTCAGCCAGCCGATCCAGGGCAAGTTCGGCGTCGCGCTCGTCAAGGTCGGCAAGATCGAGCCGGGCAACGTGCCGAGCTACGACAGCGCGGCGCCCAAGCTGAAGCACGACATCGCCGTCGATCGCGCCCGCGCCTCCGTCAACGACCTCCACAACAAGATGGAAGACGAGCGCGGCGGCGGCGCGAGCGTGATCGAAGCCGCCGGGAAAGTCGGCCTCACCGCTGTCACGATCGACGCCATCGATCGTTCCGGACGCGGACCGGACGGCATGCCGGTGGCGGGACTTCCGGCGGGCGCCGACCTCGTCGCACAGGCGTTCGCCAGCGACGTCGGCGTCGACAACGAGGCCCTGCAGGTGGGCGACAGCTACATCTGGTTCGATGTGCTCGGCATCACCCCCTCGCGCGACCGCACGCTCGACGAGGTCAGGGATCAGGTCGAAAAACGCTGGCGCGACGACCAGATCACCAGCCGCCTGATGACCAAGGCCACCGACATGGTGCAAAAGCTCGGCCAGGGCGGCAAGCTCGCCGACGAGGCCGCGGGCCTCGGGATCAAGGTCGACACCGCGAGCGCCTTCAAGCGCGACGCGAGCGGCGGTGGCCTCCCCGCCGCCGTGGTCGCAGCCGCGTTCCGCACCGCCAAGGACAGCGCCGGGCAAGCCCCTGGCGCGGGCAACGACGAATGGGTCGTGTTCCGCGTTACCGACATCGCGGTCCCGCCGCTCGATCTCGCCTCCGACGAGATGAAGAAGCTCAAGGACAGCCTTCAGCGCAGCCTCGCGGATGAGGGCGTCGGCCAGTACATCGCCAAGCTCGAAACCGAGATCGGCACCACGATCAATCAGGCGGCGGTGGAGCAGGTCACCGGCGCGAACAGCAACAACTGACGGGTTCGGCAACGGCGCGCCCGCCATTCTTCCGAAAGCATCTGATGGACGATCTCAAGGCCCTCATCGGAAAAGTCGCCACCGGCGCGACCCTGACGCGCGAGGAAGCCTCCTCCGCGTTCGACAGCGTGATGTCCGGCGAGGCCACGCCCTCGCAGATGGGCGGTCTCCTGATGGCGCTGCGCGTGCGCGGCGAGACCGTCGACGAAATCACCGGCGCGGTGGCCGCGATGCGCTCCAAGATGCTGCGCGTCACGGCGCCGCCGAACGCGGTCGATGTGGTCGGAACCGGCGGCGACGGCTCCGGCTCGGTGAACGTCTCGACCTGCGCGTCGTTTATCGTCGCAGGCGCCGGCGTCCCCGTCGCCAAGCATGGCAACCGCGCCCTGTCCTCGAAATCCGGCGCGGCCGATTGTCTGGCCGCGCTTGGCGTCAGGATCGATCTGACGCCCGATCAGGTCGGCCGCTGCGTCAGCGAGGCCGGGATCGGCTTCATGTTCGCCCCGACGCATCATCCGGCGATGAAGAACGTCGGGCCCACCCGCGTCGAACTCGCGACCCGCACCATCTTCAACCTGCTCGGGCCGCTGTCCAACCCGGCCGGCGTCACCCGGCAGATGGTCGGCGTGTTTTCGCGGCAATGGGTGCAGCCGCTGGCGCAGGTGCTGAAAAATCTCGGCGCCGAGTCGGTCTGGGTCGTGCACGGCTCCGACGGTCTCGATGAAATCACGATTACCGGCCCGACCTTCGTCGCAGCGCTCGAAAACGGCACCATCCGCTCGTTCGAGGTGACGCCGGAAGACGCCGGTCTGCCGCGTGCCGGTGGCGACGCGCTGAAGGGCGGCGACGCGGCGGCCAATGCGGCCGCGCTGCGCGGCGTGCTCGAAGGCAGGCAGACCCCCTACCGCGATGTCGCGCTGCTCAATGCCGCGGCGGCACTGATCGTCGCCGGCAAGGCAAAGGATCTCAGGGACGGCGTCGCGCTCGGGGTAAAATCGCTCGACAGCGGCGCGGCCATGGACAAGCTGAAGCGGCTGATCGCGGTTTCAAACGGTTGAGGACAGGAACGTGGCCGACATCCTGACCAAGATTGAAACCTACAAGCGCGAGGAAATCGCCGCCGCGAAGCGCGCCCATCCCCTGAGCGCGGTCACCGCCGCCGCCAAGGCCGCATCCGCGCCGCGCGGCTTCGTTCGCGCGATCCGCGCAAAGCTCGCGCAGGGCGACTACGCGCTGATCGCCGAGGTCAAGAAAGCCTCGCCCTCGAAGGGGCTGATCCGCGCCGACTTCGATCCGCCCTCGCTGGCGAAGGCCTACGAAGCAGGTGGCGCGGCCTGTCTCTCGGTCCTGACCGACACGCCCTCCTTCCAGGGCCATCTCGATTTCATGGTCGCAGCCCGCGCCGCCACGGCGCTGCCGGTGCTGCGCAAGGATTTCATGTTCGATACCTATCAGGCGATCGAGGCCCGCGCCCACGGCGCCGACTGCATCCTGGTCATCATGGCCGCATTGGACGATGCCGCGGCGCGCGACATCGAAGCCGCAGCCCTCGATCTCGGCATGGACGTGCTGCTCGAAGTCCATGACCGGGCCGAACTGGATCGCGCGTTGAAACTTCGGTCGCCGATGATCGGCGTCAACAACCGCAACCTCCGCACCTTCGAGACCACGCTTTCGACCAGCGAGGCGCTGGCGCCGCACATTCCCGGCGATCGCCTGATGGTCGGCGAGAGCGGCATCTTTGCGCCCGCCGATCTGGCGCGGCTGGAGCGCGCCGGCATGTCGACGTTCCTCGTCGGCGAGAGCCTGATGCGTCAGGCCGACGTGACCTCAGCCACCCGCGCGCTGCTGACGCGCGGGCAAGCTGCAAGCGCACAGTGATGACCAGCGAACGTCCTTCGCCCTCCCCTGGAGGGGGAGGGTGAAAGACACACATGGCCCGCACATCCAAAAAATCCGCCCTCACCCATATCGACGCCAAAGGCGAGGCGCGCATGGTTGACGTCTCGGCAAAACCCGCGACCGAGCGCATCGCCGTCGCCGAAGGTCAGGTCGTCATGACCAAAGCCACGCTCGCCATGATCGAAAGCGGCAACGCCAAGAAGGGCGACGTGCTCGGCACCGCGCGCGTCGCCGGCATCATGGCGGCGAAGAAAACGTCCGACCTGATCCCGCTCTGCCATCCGCTGGCGCTGTCGAAGGTCACGCTCGACATCGAGACCGACAAAAAAATTCCCGGCTGCCGCGTGCGGGCCAGCGTCAAGGTGTCCGGGCCGACCGGCGTCGAGATGGAAGCGCTCACCGCGGTTTCGGTCGCCTGCCTCACGATCTACGACATGATCAAGGCGGTCGAGCGCGGCGTCCGGATCGAGGGCATCCGTCTGATCGAGAAGAAGGGCGGCAAGTCCGGCCACTACCTCGTGACGGATGCTCCGTCAGTGAAATAGCGGTCGGTCGTCCTCGCGCAACTCCGGACGGCGGGCTTCGTCCTCCCTGTCCTTCACCGGCCATATCTCCAGCGCCGCCGTGAACGCGACCACGACGCCAATGGCGATGCTGAAATGCATCCATTCCTCGCCGCTGCGAGCAGAAGGTTGTAGAGATCGAGCACCGACTCATGTCGCCATTTGCCGGTCATGGGGATGCCTCCGGTTCGGACGGCATTGACGGCTGGCGTTGCCGCGCAGAGGGTCGTATTTTTCGACGACCTCATCGCGAATATCGAAGGGGCACGCGCGTGCGGATTGACCGCTGTTCATGTAACATCGGCCGATGGCGTCGCGAAGGCACTTGCGGCGCTGAACATCCAGGAGAATGCCCGTGGCCCTGATGGCGGTTGCCGACGCGCTCGCCGCGATTCTCGACGGGGCCACTCCCCTGCCGGAGGAAATGATCGCTCTCGACGCCGCGCATCGGCGCGTGCTGGCGCGCGATCTTCCATCGCGGCGGACACAGCCGCCTGCCGCGATGTCGGCCATGGACGGCTACGCGGTGCGCGCCGCCGACGTCGCCGGCGTGCCCGCGCGGCTGCGCGTCATCGGCGAAATCGCGGCGGGACGCCCGTTCGAGCGGCGGTTGGCCGCCGGCGAGGCGTTACGGATTTTCACCGGCGGCGTGCTGCCCGACGGCGCGGATACGGTCGTGATCCAGGAAAACACCGAGCGCGACGGCGATATCGTCACCATCACGGAAACGGCGTCGCTCGGAAAAAACATTCGTCCCGCCGGCATCGACTTTCGCGAGGGCGACGTGCTGCTCCGCGCACGCAGCCGCCTGACGGATCGTCACCTCTCGCTCGCCGCCGGCATGAACTATCCCGACCTGCCGGTACGCCGCCGCCCGAAGGTCGCGGTACTCGCAACCGGCGATGAACTGGTGCTGCCGGGAACGACACCCGCCCCGGGACAGATCGTGCTGTCCAATGGCTATGCGCTCCGCGCGCTCGCCGCCAGCGAAGGCGCGGAGGCGATCGATCTCGGCATCGCCACAGACACTATGGACGCCACCACGGCAGCCATCCGCCGCGCCCGCGACAGCGGCGCCGATATCCTGGTCACCACCGGCGGCGCGTCGGTGGGCGACCATGACCTGGTCAAGCGCGGGCTGGAAGCTGAAGGCGTTGCGATGGCCTTTTGGCGGATCGCCTTGCGGCCCGGCAAACCGATGATGCACGGACGCCTCGGTGCGATGCGCGCGATCGGCCTGCCCGGCAATCCGGTGTCGTCCTACATCTGCGCCTTCCTGTTCATGGTGCCGTTGATCCGCGCCCTGTCGGGACGTGACGACATCCACCATCGGATGGAACGGGCGGTGCTCGGACGCGATCTCGCCGCCAACGACGTCCGGCAGGATTATCTGCGGGCGCGGCTCGACCTCACCGACGAGTTGCCCATTGCGACGCCGGTCGGCCAACAGGACAGTTCGCTTCTGGGGAATCTCGCCGCGGCCGACGCCCTCGTCGTCCGCCCGCCCCATGCGCCCGCTGCAAGCAAGGGCGAACCCTGCACCATCATCAGGCTATCGCCGCCGTGAGCGGCGGCGCCACGGCATCCGAGTCACACATCCGGCGCGCGGCCGTGCGCCGACCTCGCGCCCGACCGCCCGGCAGGGATGATGTGATCGCGAGCGAAACGGCCCCACGTTGACGTTAAATTAAATAGTTGCGGAACACATATGGAACATATAGTGTCCGTTCATGATTTGTTTCGAGTAACTCATGCCGCTGGATCGCGGGCCGCAAGCCCGAGATCCCGGAATCTGACGGCAGGCGCCATCAACTGGGGATTGGTCGAGATGCTCACGCGCAAACAGTATGAACTCCTTCGTTTTATCAACGAGCGGCTGAAGGAAGCCGGCGTACCGCCCTCGTTCGACGAAATGAAGGACGCTCTCGATCTGCGGTCGAAGTCCGGCATTCATCGCCTGATTACCGCGCTGGAGGAACGCGGCTTCATCCGCCGCCTGCCGAATCGCGCCCGCGCCATCGAGGTCATCAAACTTCCCGAACTCGCGGCGTCCGGCGGCGGTAACCGGCGCGGCTTCACCCCGAGCGTGATCGAAGGCCATCTCGGCAAGGTGCGGCCGGGTGCCGGCGGCGGCATGGCCGAAGATGGCGAGCGTCCCGTGGCGGTGCCCGTGATGGGCCGCATCGCGGCCGGTACGCCGATCGAGGCGCTGCAGACCCGCAGCCACACCATCAGCGTGCCGCCCGACATGCTCGGCCCGGGCGAGCATTACGCGCTCGAGGTGCGCGGCGACTCGATGCAGGAAGCCGGCATTCTCGACGGCGACATGGCGCTGATCCAGCGCAACGAGACCGCCGACACCGGCGACATCGTCGTTGCCCTGATCGACGAGGAGGAAGCAACCCTCAAGCGTTTCCGCCGCCGCGGCGCCTCGATTGCGCTCGAGCCCGCGAATGCGGCCTACGAGGTCCGCATCCTTCCGCCCAACCGGGTCCAGATCCAGGGCAAGCTGATCGGCATCTACCGCAAATACTAACAAATACCAAGACGCCGTCGAGCGAAGTGCCGCTCCGCGCGAAGACCCCGTGAAGCCGGACATGAAGTCCCCGCTTCCTGCTCCATCTGAAGCGGAAGCGCCGACGACGTGGGCGGCGTTCAATCATCCGGCCGGAGATCGGCGGCCGCGGGCGTGGCGTCCACCGCGCGCGCAGGTCGCGTGGCGGCATGTGGCGGCTTGTCGCCGCCCGGGGCTGGCGACCAGGGCCTGTCGACGGTCGCCGGCCGGATGGCGCTGACCGCAAAATTAGGGCGTCCGGGGCCATGTCCGCTGCGATGTCCGCTGCCTTGGGTTCGCCGCAAGACCAAGGCGCCCTCCCGCTGCAGCCTGTCCCGGTCGATCACCTCCGCGCCGCAGCCGGCCGGGGCCTGCCACGGCGTCACGATCACCTCCGCCCGCGTACAATCGTCTTCCAGCGCTTCCGGGCGCTGCGCCAGCGCGACAATCCCGCCGCCGGCCATCTCAACCACGCAGCCGGCGTCGTCGCATGACACGCCCTCCGCAAGCGTCGGATCCGAAGGCGGCCGTCCGTCCGCATCCGCGGCCAGCCACTCCCTGACCATAAACGTATCCTTGGCCGTCCGAATGAGATGCAGCCGGCCGTCGCTGCCGCGCACACCGACATTATGACCGTCGGCGGACACCAGAATGTCCGGCGGCTTCACCGCGAGCGACCATGCGATCGCAAGGCCGACCATCGCCGCGCCGCTCCAGCGCAGCGGCGTCCGAAGCAACCCGAGCAGGACGATTCCCGCGGTCGCCACGACCAGCGGCCCGGTGCCGAACGCCGGTATGCGGCCGATGGCGCCGGGCAACGCCGCCACCCACTGCGCGACAGCGATCATCCATTCGATGCCGAAGTCCATCAGCCGCCAGAACACGCCATCGAAGCCGAACGGCATCGCGACGAGCCCGAGAAGCCCGGCCGGCATCACCAGTATTGAAACGACGGGCATCGCCAGCAGGTTGGCGATGACGCCATAGGGCGTCACGCGATGAAAATGGAACGCGGCATAGGGCGTCGTCGCAAGCCCGGCGACGAACGACGCCAGCGCGAGCGTCACGATCTCGCGGCCGCCCCACAGCGCCACCCGCGCCGTCGGCGAATGGTCGGGCGACGCAAACAGTTTTGGCATCCCGATCTGCACCAGCGCCACCAGCCCAAGCGTCGCGGCGAACGACATCTGAAAACTCGGATGCACCAGTGCTTCCGGCGCCATCGTCAGCACGATCATCGCCGCCACCGCGAGCGTGCGAAACGTGATGGCGCGGCGATCCACCATGACTGCGATCAGCACCACCGCCGTCATGAAAAACGAGCGCTGGGTCGCGACTTCGGCTCCCGACAGCAGCAGATAGAACGCGGCGGCGACAAGCGCGGCGGCCGCGGACCATTTCTTGATCGGGAACGTCACCGTCAGCGCCGGGATCAACGCCAGCAGCGCGCGCACCGCGAAAAACACCACGCCCGCGACCACCGCCATATGATAGCCGGAGATCGACAGGACGTGGCCGAGCCCGGAAATGAACATCGCATCGTTGACGGGCGTCGTGATGGCATCCCGCCGGCCCGTCAGCAGCGCGGTGGCAATGACACGGGAATCGCCGCTGAGCACGAGGCGTATGCGGGCATCGATCGCGTCGCGAAGCTGCTGCAGCGCGCTCGCGTAGCGCAGGATGAGCCCGCCGCTGACGGGTGGATCGATGACCTTGATCGCGCCCATCGCGAAACCGGAGGCCCCGATGCCCTGAAAATACATGTCGCGCCCAAAATCGTAACTCCCGGGCCGCATCGGCGCGAGCGGCGGCTGCAGCCGCGCCTTCAACTCCACAAAGCTCCCGACATCGGGCGCGGTCCCCTTTCTGACCGACAGCCGGACACGATCCAGTTTGGTATGTCGCCACGGATCGTCCATCTGCACCACCCGCAGAACAAACCTGTCGGTGCGCTCGCGCACTTCGCGGTTTTCCACAAACCCCTTGAGCAAGGGTGAATAGATCGGCCGCATGAGGACAACATGCGCGACGCGCGCGGTCTTCACCGTGGCGACGGCAAAGCCGGCCGCCATGGCCGCCATCAACACGGCAGCGGCAAACAGCTTGTGCCGCCGCAGCAAAAAGGCCGCGCAACAAGAAGCGGCCGCGGCCGCGACGACGATCCAGGCGACCGGCTCATGGTCGGCGGTGAAATAGAGCGCGATGCCCACGCCGAATGCCACCGGCACCCACGGCAGCAATCGTCCGGCGCCCGCTTCCGCGCGAGCCCAACTCTGGAGTTTCCCGGCAAAGGCTGAACCCAGTCCTTCGGAAAAGGACGGCGTGGCGGTGGCGACGTCTTCCCGTGGCGGCCACGTGCCTGCGTAGCCACCCGTCCGATCCCGAGCCCCGCCCCGCTCCGGCATCCGGCCGCTCCTCGCGCCCTCTCGGCCGAATGCTAGTGTCCCGATTCCGAAGTTCGCATGTCCTTGCGGCGACCTTTGATGCGAACTTCGGAATTAAAGGGACACTAGCAAGTTTATGATTCTCGTGTGGTTCAGGTTCAGAAGTCCGCTTCA
>Ga0153956_1000235_pt1 | contig 68106 bp, 63 predicted proteins | sample TSFL040MetaG_FD_104704 | JGI IMG/M metagenome (GOLD analysis project Ga0153956, IMG submission 104704) | Attine ant fungus gardens microbial communities from Florida, USA - TSFL040 MetaG | ecosystem: Host-associated > Fungi > Mycelium > Unclassified | place: USA: Florida, Wekiwa Springs...
ATGCGAACTTCGGAATTAAAGGGACACTGGCAAGTTTATGATTCTCGTGTGGTTCAGGTTCAGAAGTCCGCTTCACCGACTCGCTGCGATAGTGTGGCGGACTTCTGAACCACCACACTAGTAATGCGGCGGCGGCTCATTGGCGGGGCCGGGCCGGTTCGCTTCGGCCTCCCGCACCTGCTCGCCGAGCTCCGCGACCTGCCGTGTCAGCGCGTCGATCTGCTTCCACTGCGCGGTGACCGTGTTGTTCAGCGTCTCGATGGTCTCGTCCTGATAGGTCAGACGCATTTCCAGCGCCTCGATGCGGTCGGTGAGCGCCTTGTCAGTCATCGTCGGGCGCTCCATCCGTGAACATGTCCGCGCGCCGCGACTCCGTCAGTCCGTGACCGAGCGCGATGCGGTCGTCGAACACAAAACATTCGCCCTGCCAGCGGCTGTCCTTCTCGGGAATCCCTTCGAGGTATTTCAGGATGCCGCCCTTGAGATGGTAGATCTCCTTGAAGCCGCGCGACAGCAGATAGGAGCTCGCCTTCTCGCAACGGATGCCGCCGGTGCAGAACATCGCGATCCGGCGGTGCTTGTCCGGATCGAGGCGCCGGGCGACGAAATCCTTGAATTCGCCGAAACGCGACAACTGCGGGTCGACCGCACCCGCGAAGGTGCCCATCGCCACCTCGAACGCGTTGCGCGTGTCGATCAGAAGGGTATCGGGTGCCGCGATCAGCGCGTTCCAGTCCTGCGGCTCGACATAGACGCCGACCGCGAGATTGGGATCGGTGGCGGGATCGCCGAGGGTGACGATCTCCTTTTTCAGCCGCACCTTCAGGCGCGCGAAAGGCATGGCCGACGCGTGCGAGAATTTCAGCTCGAGGCGATCGAGCCGACCCCCGAACAGTGCGCCGGTCTGCAACTCCGCGACCAGCGTATCGATGGCCTCCGGCGTGCCCGCGACGGTGCCGTTGATGCCTTCGTGCGCAAGCAGGATCGTGCCCTTGACGGCGAGCGAGGCGCAAAGCGCACGCAGCGGCTCGCGCAAGTCGCGAAAGTCCGGCACCGGCGCAAATTGGTACAAAGCGGCGACCTTGAGCATGGGCGCTGTTTATCAGGCCGGGCGATGCCGGGAAACCCATGCATCGCGACGAAACGAGCCGCGCGGTTCCGCGCATTGCCGCGCTGGCTGCGGTGTGCCAAAAAACGCCGCCCCGTTTTCGACGGCAGGCCCCGCAATGCACGACGCAGAGAGAGATTTGGCATGAGAAACTTCCATCTCGCCGGCCGTTCCACGGTCCACGCCCTGAACGGCATGGTGGCCACGTCGCATCCGCTCGCCGCGTTGACGGCGATCGACGTTCTGAAGGCGGGCGGCACGGCGGCGGACGCCGCGGTGGCGGCCTGCGCGCTGCTTGGCGTGATCGAGCCGCAATCCACCGGCATCGGCGGCGACTGTTTTGCGCTGATCCAGCCGAAGGGCGAAGGCAAGATCGTCTCCTACAACGGCTCCGGCCGCGCGCCCAAGGCGGCGACGCCCGAGTGGTATATCGAGCGCAAGATGCACGCGATCCCGACCACCGGCGTGCATTCGGTGACGATTCCCGGCGCGATCGACGCCTGGGCCACAATCCTGCGCGATCACGGCAGGTTCGGCCTCGACACGCTGCTGCAGCCCGCGATCAGGGCGGCGGAGGAAGGGTACGTCGTCGCGCCGCGTATCGCCTTCGACTGGAAGAACGGATTCGAGAAGCTCAAGGCCGGCATCAACGCGCCGCGCTATCTTTTGCCGAACGGCAAGCCGCCGGTCGCGGGCGACGTCATCACGCAGCCCGACCTCGGCAGGACGCTGCGCATTATCGCCCAGAAGGGCCGCGACGGCTTCTACAAGGGCGAGGTCGCCGACGACATGGTGGCAACCCTGAATGCCCATGGCGGGTTGCACACGCTGGACGATTTCGCGGCTCACACCACCGAAACCACGGTGCCGATCGGAACCGCCTACAAGGGTCTCGATGTCTGGCAGTGCCCGCCCAACGGCCCCGGCATCACCATGCTGGTGATGCTCAATATCCTGAGCCATTTCGATCTGACGAAATATCCGCCCATGAGCATCGAGCGCTTCCATCTCGAGGCCGAGGCGGCGCGCTGCGCCTATCTGATGCGCGAGGAACATATCGGCGACCCGGCTCACGTCGATGTCGACGTCGAGCGCATCCTGGCCAAGGAGTTCGCGGCCGACTATGCAAAGAAGATCCGTATGGATCGCCTGCTCGAACTGCCCAACGTGTCGCCGCCGATCAATCCGTCGACCGTCTACATCAGTGTCATCGACAAGGACCGCAACGCCTGCTCGTTCATCAATTCGATCGCGCATTCGTTCGGGTCCGCCGTCGTCACCGACAAGACCGGCATTCTCTTGCAGAATCGCGGCGCGGGTTTCCGCGTGCAGCCGGGTCATCCGAACTGCATCGCGCCGGGCAAGCGGCCGCTGCACACGATCATTCCGAGTCTCACCACGAGGAACGGCCGCGCCGAAATGTGCTTCGGCGTGATGGGCGGCCAGTATCAGCCGGTCGGACAGACCCGCGTGCTCACCAATATGCTCGACTATGGCCTCGACGTGCAGGAAGCGCTCGATCAGCCGCGCGGGCTGCACTACGAGGGTGTCTATCAGCTCGAGGACGGCGTGCCGGCCGAGATCGTCGAAGGCCTTCAGAAGATCGGTCATCGGACGACCAGGATCGTCGCACCGCTCGGCGGCGGTCAGGCGATCCGGATCGACTGGGACAAGGGCACGCTGACCGGCGGCTCCGAGCCACGCAAGGATGGCTGCGCGCTGGGGTATTGACCGGCGGCCAGGGCTTTTAGAGTTTCAGCCGCAAACAAAAGGACCGGCCCGAACGGGCCGGTCCCGGTTCACGTCAACGCAGTATGCCGGGAATCAGAGGTTCTTGTTGGCGGCATCCGCCGCCTTGTTGACGGCGTCCCTGGTCGCTTCCTTGGCGTCGCCAACGGCCTTTTGACCTTTGCCCTTCACTTCCTGAATGACGCCTTCGCCTTTCAGCTTGTCGGAACCGGCGGCTTCGCCGAGAACCTGCTTGGCCTTGCCAATTGCCTCGTTGGCGGTTCCCTTGATCTTGTCTGCGGTCGCACCCATAAAGCATACTCCTTCGTTCTGAGCTTCGATGAGACAACGGCAGACCGGATGAAAAGTTCCTGGCGATCTGCGTTCAAGCGCAGCGCGACACCATGCACCATGCAACCGAAATGTTCTTCAAGGACGACTTAAAATGAGCGGATCGCACCATCATCCTCACGATCGCAGCCACGATGACGACAAGTGGAAGCATGACGGTGTGCGCGTCATTCCGGGCAACCAGCTCGATTCCAATGTTCCCTCGACCGCCGGCATGGACCGCAAGGCCGCGATCAATTTCGCCCGCGTCGGCGCGCAGAAGCTGTGGGCCGGGACGGTGACGATCAGGCCCGATGCGAAGACCGGCGCGCATCATCACGGCCATCTCGAAAGCATCATCTATGTGGTGAAGGGCAAGGCGCGGATGCGCTGGGGCGAGCATCTGCAGTTCACCGCCGAAGCCGATCCCGGCGACTTCATCTTTGTGCCGCCCTACGTGCCGCATCAGGAGATCAACGCGAGTCCCGACGAACCGCTGGAATGCGTGCTGGTGCGCAGCGACGGCGAGGCGGTCGCGATCAACATCGACATCGAACCGGTGGAGAAGCCGGAAACGGTGCTCTGGATCGATCCGATCCACCGCGATCCGGCGCAGTCCAAATAACGCATATCCGATAGATTGCGCACGGCCGTCTTTTCGCGCGGTTCGCGGCGGTGCCGATAACGGCGCCGGCCGCATGCGGGCGATTCCGACACGCCGCGCAGAGCCGCCCCCCGATTCCGGAATGTCTGTTGAACCGGTCCCGATGCTACGACGCGGGAGCGGCCTTTGCCGCGGGCAAGGATACGGGGAGAGGAAACAGATGAGCCAGATCGCTTCCGGCGCGCGCCTGGATGACGCCATCAGGACCGAACTCGAGCGAAGCACCATCCGCGCCATCTCGTGGCGGCTGATTCCGTTCCTGGTGCTGGCCTACTTCTTCTCCTATCTCGACCGCGTCAATCTCGGCTTCGCCGCGCTGACCATGAATCGCGAGCTGAACATCACGCCGCTGATCTATAGCTGGGGCGCGGGCATCTTCTTCATCGGCTATTTCATTTTCGAGGTGCCGAGCAACCTCGCGCTGGAAAAATTCGGCGCGAGCCGCTGGATCGCCCGCATCATGGTGACGTGGGGCGTCATCTCCGCGCTGATGGCGCTGACCGCCGGCGAATGGAGCTTCTATATCTTTCGCTTTCTGCTCGGCGTCGCCGAGGCCGGCTTCTTCCCCGGCATCATCCTGTACCTGACCTACTGGTATCCCGCCGAATACCGCGCGCGGTTTCTCGCGCTGTTCGCAATCGCCGTGCCGGTTTCCACCGTGATCGGCGCGCCGGTCTCGGGCCTGTTGCTCGGCCTCGATGGCGCGATGGGGCTGAAAGGCTGGCAATGGCTTTTCATCGTCGAGGGCATTCCCTCGATCCTGCTCGGCATCGTCACCTGGTTCTACCTCACCGACAAGCCGGCCAAGGCCACCTGGCTGACCGCGGAGCAGAAGGCGTGGCTGTCGTCCCGGCTCGACGGCGAGATCGCGGCGCGGCAGGCCGCCAGCCACCTGACCCTCGGGCAGGCGCTGACCTCGCCGAAGGTGATCGCGCTCAGCGCGATCTATTTCGGGTTCGTCGGCGCGCTCTACGGCATGCAATTCTGGCTGCCGCAGATCGTCAAGGGATTCGGTTTCAGCAACGCGCAAACCGGCTTCGTGGTCGCGGTGCCCTATCTGATCGGCACCATCGCCATGATCCTGTGGGCGAGGCATTCGGACTCGACGCGCGAGCGCGTCGCTCACGTCGGCCTGCCGCTGCTGCTGACGGCTGTTGCGCTCGCCGCGGCGGGCTACTTCACCAATCCCGCCGTCACGATGGTTGCGATCGCGATTGCCGCGGTCGGCGTGTTCTGCACCTTCGGCGTGTTCTGGGCGCTGCCGACCGCGTGGCTCAGCGGCGCCGCCGCGGCCGGCGCGATCGCGCTGATCAATTCCATCGGCAACCTCGCCGGATTCGGCGGGCCGTATCTGGTCGGCTGGGTCAAAGAGAACACCGGCAGCGGATCGGCCGGGCTTCTGGTGCTCGCCGCGATGCCATTGATCGCCGGCGTTCTCGTGTTCGTGGGGAATCACGGCACCGCGCACGAGTTCGCGGCAACCGCGCCGGCGAAATCCGGATAAGGGTTCGCTCCGGACAACAGCTTTCGCGACAAGCCGCCGATCGGCCCGGTTCGTTGATCCGGCCCTGTTGTACCTGCCGGGCCTCTGCGCGCTCCGGTTCCGCAAAAGCCTCGCGGAGAGCGGTTCGCGCGCGCAAACCGATCTTGCGCCGCGGCATCGTGACGGGCCGCAGCCCGCTTTTCCGCTTGCCACCGCCGCCGAATGATTGAACATGTGCTGACATGACGATGATCGGGCAGGTCGTCGCCGAAGGCGTCGCAAGCGGCGAATGCGAGACCGACGACGTGCCGCTGGCCGCGATGTGCGTCTGCTGCGCCATGGAGCAGTTCTTCCATCCGCAGATGATCGCGGAGGCGGTTGCAAAACCGTTCGGTCCGAAGATCGACCGGATGATCGATTTCATCCTGGCGAGCCTTGCACCGCGCGGGGCGAAGAATTAAGGCAGCGTCATTGCGAGCGCAGCGAAGCAATCCGGAGCCTCACAGACGGACTGGATTGCTTCGTCGCTTCGCTCCTCGCGATGACGGAAGCAAAGGAAACCCTGTATGGACGCCACCCGCCCGAAGGATCTGCATTACTACGAGCCGAAAGACGGTCACGGCCTCAAGCACGATCCCTTCAACGCCATCATCGCCCCGCGCCCGATCGGCTGGATTTCGTCGCGCGATCCCGAGGGTAACGTCAACCTCGCGCCCTACAGCTTTTTCAACGGCTTCAACTACACACCGCCGATCATCGGCTTTTCCTCGACCGCCTGGAAGGACACCGTCGCCAACGTGCAGGAGACTGGCGAATTCGTCTGGAATCTGGCGACCATGGATCTGGCGAAACACATGAACGCGACCGCGGCCCATGTGGCGCGCGAGGTCGATGAGTTCGGCGTTGCCGGTTTGACCGCCGTGCCGGGCAAGCTCGTCAACGTGCCGCGTGTCGCCGAAAGCCCGGTGTCGTTTGAATGCAGGCTGACCCAGATCATCCAGCTACAGGGCGCCGACGGCAGGAAGGTGCAGAGCTGGCTGACGCTGGGCGAAGTGGTCGCCGTTCACATCGACAAGGCCATGATCCGGGACGGCGTCTATCAGACCGCGCTGGCGCGGCCCATTGTCCGGGCCGGCCGCCGCGGCGACTATTTTGAAATCCGCCCCGAGAACATGTTCGAGATGGTGCGGCCGGATTAGGGGCCCCGTAGGCTGGTCATTGCGAGCGAAGCGAAGCAATCCGGCAGGCCGCAAGAAGATCCGGATTGCCTCGTCGCCCTTGAACTCCTCGCAATGACGAGATTGTCTAAGCCCGAACCTTCTTTGTCTGATCCGCGAGAATGACGGTCATTGTGATGTCTCCCGGCTTGCGCTAGACACCCTCGCTTTCCGCCCCAAATGGGCATTCCCGAAGCGGATGAACGAGCATGGCGCGTGATATTCTGATCCTCGGAGCTTCCTACGGCTCGCTGCTGGCAACGAAGCTCCTGATGGCCGGCCACAACGTGACCCTGGTCTGCCGCAAGAACACCGCGGCGCTCATCAACGACAAGGGCACCGAAGTCCGCATCAAGCTGCGCGACGAGCCGAAGCATCGCTCGATCTTTTCGCGCGATCTGCCGGGAAAGCTCGACGCGAGTCAGCCTCAGGACGTCGATCTCGGCCGCTACGATCTGGTGGCGCTCGCGATGCAGGAGCCGCAATACACCAACCACACCATTCGGGTGCTGATGGTCAAGATCGCGGTGGCCGGTCTGCCGTGCCTGTCGATCATGAACATGCCGCCGCTGCCGTATCTGAAGCGGATCGGTGCGCTGGCGGAGATGGACCTCGAAGAGGCCTACACCAACGCGCAGGTGTGGGAGCGCTTCAAGCCGGGACTGGTGTCGTTGTGCTCGCCCGATCCGCAGGCCTTCCGTCCGCCGGAAGAAGCCGCGAACGTGCTGCATGTCGGCCTGCCGACCAACTTCAAGGCCGCGGCGTTCGAGGACGAAGCCCACAACAAGCTGCTGCGCGAACTGGAGGCCGATATCGACGCGGTGCGGCTCGACGGCCACGACGTGCCGGTGAAGCTGAAGGTGTTCGACTCGCTGTTCGTGCCGCTCGCCAAGTGGTCGATGCTGCTGACCGGCAACTACCGCTGCATCACGCCCGAGGAGCCGCAGTCGATCCGCGAGGCCGTGCACGGTGATCTGAAGCGTTCGCAGGCGATCTACGATCATGTCGATGCGGTCGCGCGGAAACTCGGCGCCGACCCGGCCGATCAGGTGCCGTTTGAAAAATACGCCAAGGCGGCGGAAAGTCTTTTGAAGCCGTCGTCGGCCGCACGCGCGGTCGCCGCCGGGGCGCCCTTCATCGAGCGCGTCGATCTGCTGGTGAAGTTGATCTCGCATGAGCTCGATATGCCGAACGCCGATATCGACGCCACGGTGCAGGTCGTCGATCAAAAACTGAACGAGAAGATCGATGCGGACGGCGGTGGCGACTGACGGGACTTGATGGAAGCCGTATCTACGCTGCAAAGGTCATCGCGGCGCGGTGGCGCGCCGCGCGGGACGTCACCGACGGCCCGATTTCGACGCCTCCGCCCGGCGATCGAGTCCCGCGCGCCCCGGCCGCCGATGCCGTTGCAGCAGGCGCCGTTGCGGATGCCGTGAACCAGCCCGCGCGGCGTTTGCCGGCGGCGGCGGCAAATCGCTGCGCCCGATCTGGCCGGACCGTCGGCCGTCCGGTCTCCCAAAATCGCGCTTTTGCAAATCGCATCCTGGGAACTCCTGGGCTGTCCTGCGGTTGTCAGCGAGAAAACGGGCCAATTTCGCTTAATTTTCAATGCGAAGCGTAAAGTGAAACTCAGGTTTCCCTTTTAGGGCTATGGTCGTGAGCCATCGCGGGCCGAACGGTCGCGCGGTCGCTCGAAGAACGAGGATATCGCGATGAGCTTTCGCCGGGATACCATCACCAAGCCGATTTTCGCCTGGGCGCGCGGCGTGCTGCCGTCGATGTCGGACACCGAACGCGAGGCGCTGGAGGCGGGCGACGTCTGGTGGGACGCGGATCTGTTCACCGGCAATCCCGACTGGGCCAGGCTGCTTGTCCAGACGCCCGCGGCATTGACGCCGGAGGAGCAGGCGTTTCTCGACGGACCCGTCGACGACCTCTGCGCCATGCTCGACGACTGGAAGATCAACTGGGAATGGCGCGACCTGCCGCCCGAGGCGTGGGAGTTCATCAAGGCGAAGAAATTCTTCGGCATGATCATTCCGAAGGACTACGGCGGGCTCGGCTTCTCGCCGTATGCCCACTCGGAAGTGGTGCGAAAGATTTCGTCGCGCTCGCTGGTCGCCGCCGTCACCGTGATGGTGCCGAATTCACTCGGGCCCGGCGAACTCCTGATGCGCTTCGGCACCAAAGAGCAGCAGGACAAATGGCTGCCGCGCCTCGCCGACGGCCGCGATATTCCCTGCTTCGGATTGACCAGTCCCGAAGCGGGCTCGGATGCCGCGTCGATGATCGACACCGGTATCATCTGCAAGGGAACGTTCGAGGGCCGCGAGGTGATCGGTCTTCGTCTCAACTGGCACAAGCGCTACATCACGCTCGGCCCGGTGGCGACGCTGCTCGGCCTCGCTTTCAAGGCCCATGACCCGGATCATCTGGTCGGCGCGGAGGAAGACCTCGGCATCACCGTGGCGCTGATCCCGACCCATCTGCCGGGCGTCTCGATCGGCCACCGTCACCTGCCGGCGATGCAGGTGTTCCAGAACGGGCCGAACTGGGGCAAGGACGTTTTCATCCCGCTCGACTACATCATCGGCGGCCAGGAGCGCCTCGGTCAGGGCTGGAAGATGCTGATGACGGCGCTCGCCGCCGGCCGCGGCATCTCGTTGCCGTCGCTGTCGGCCGCGGGCGCGGCTTTCGCGGCGCGCACCACGGGAGCCTATGCCCGTATCCGCGAGCAGTTCGGAATTGCGATCGGCAAGTTCGAGGGCATCGAGGAGCCGTTGGCGCGCATTGCCGGCACCGCCTATCTGATCGACGCCGCGCGCAGGCTGACCTGCGCCGCGCTCAACCAGGGCGTCCACCCGGCGGTGATTTCCGGCATCATGAAACTGCACGCCACCGAGCGGATGCGCGCCGTCATCGACGACGCCATGGATATCCACGGCGGCAAGGCTGTCATCGACGGGCCGCAGAACTATATGGGCAACCTCTATCGCGCGGTGCCGGTCGCGATCACGGTGGAGGGCGCCAACATCCTGACGCGCAACCTCATCATTTTCGGGCAGGGCGCGATCCGCGCGCACCCTTATCTGCTGCGGGAAATGAACGCGCTTGGCGAGAGCGACCATGCCAAGGGCCTCGACGCCTTCGACAAGGCGTTCTGGGCACATGTCGGCCAAAGCGTCACCACACTGTTCCGCGCCTGGGGCCGAAGCTGGACCGGCGGCATGTTCGCGCCCGCTCCGGATGCCGGTGCGGCGACCCAATTCTATCGCCGGCTCTCGCGCTATTCGTCGGCCTTCGCGTTGTGCGCCGACATGGCGCTGCTGACGCTCGGCGGCGCTTTGAAGCGCAAGGAAATGCTGTCGGCGCGGTTCGGCGACATCCTGTCCGAGTTGTATCTGCTGTCCGCCGTGCTCAAGCGCTGGCAGGACGAAGGCCGCCAGACCGCCGATCTTCCCGCCGTCGAATGGTGCATGGCCACCGGCTTCCGGATCATCGAGCAGCGCTTTGCGGATATTTTGGCCAATCTGCCGAACCGCTTCGTCGCGGTCGTGCTGAAATTCCTGATCCAGCCGTTCGGCGCGCGGGTCACCGGTCCGTCGGATGCGGTGGTGCATGCTTGCGCGCAACTCGTGCTGGAGCCGTCGGCGGCGCGCGACCGGCTGACGCCGAATCTCTCGCATGTCGATGACGACCGCGGTGTGGCGCGGCTGGAAAAGGCGTTTTTGCTGGTCACGGCGGCGGACGATATCGCCAAGCGGATGCGCGCGGCGCATCTGCACGACCCCGCCGCGGCGGTGAAGCAGGGCGTCATCACGCAGGCGGAAGCCGACCGGCTCAAGGTGGCGCACGACGCGGTCGCCGCGGTCATCGAGGTCGATGATTTCGCGCCGGACATGCTGTCGCCGATTTACAAGAAGCCCGCCGACGTGCATCAATTCTTCCAGGAACCTGGTGAAACGAGAGCGGTGGGCTGATGGCGCGTCCGGTCTATATTGTTGACGGCAGCCGTACTCCCTTCCTGAAGGCACGCAGCGGTCCGGGGCCGTTCACGCCGGTCGATCTCGCGGTTCAGTGCGGCCGGCCCTTGCTGGCGCGGCAGCCGTTCGCGCCGGACGCGTTCGATCAGGTCATCCTGGGCTGCGTCAACGTCATCGCCGACGAGATGAATCCGGCACGCGTCGCGGCACTTCGGCTCGGTCTGGGCGAGGCCATGGTGGCGTTCACGGTGCAGATCAACTGCGGCTCGGGCATGCAGTCGATCGACACCGCCTATCGCTACATCCGTGACGGCAACGCCAACCTGATTCTCGCCGGCGGTGCCGAGGCTTTGAGTCACGCACCGCTGGTGTGGCCGCAACAGGGCGTGCGCTGGTTCGCGGGACTCGCCGGCGCCAAGGGAATTCTCGCCAGGATCGCGGCGATCGCGAAGGCGCGGCCGGCCTATTTCAAGCCGATCGTCGGGCTGGAGCGCGGGTTGACCGATCCGATCACCGAACTGAACATGGGCCAGACCGCCGAAGTGGTGGGCCACCTGTTCGGCATCACCCGCGAACAGTCCGACGCCTATGCGGTCGAGAGCCACAAGCGGCTGGCGAAGGCGCAGGCCGAAGGCTGGCTCAAGGGCGAGGTCGAGACCGCGTTCGCGCGCGACGGAAAATTCTACGATCACGACGACGGCGTGCGGCCGGATTCGTCGATGGAGACCCTGGCGAAACTCAAGCCGGTGTTCGAGCGGCCGTGGGGTCAGGTCACCGCCGGCAACTCGTCGCAGATCACCGACGGCGCCTGCTGGACCATTCTCGCCTCAGAGGATGCGGTCATCAGGCATGGCCTCAAGCCGAAGGCGATGATCGTCGACAGCCAGTGGTCGGCGCTCGATCCGTCGATCATGGGGCTTGGTCCGGTGCTCTCGTCGACGGAACTGTTGAAGCGCAACAAGCTGTCGCTGGCGGACATCGAGACCTGGGAGTTGAACGAAGCCTTCGCGACGCAGGTGCTCGGCTGCCTCGCCGCGTGGGAAGACGAAAAATTCTGCCGCGAAGTGTTGGGCCTCGACGGCGCGGCCGGCGCGATCGACCGCGCCAAACTCAACGTCGATGGCGGTGCGGTCAGCCTCGGCCATCCCGTCGGCACTTCGGGCAATCGCATCGTGGTGCATCTCGTCAACGCCATGAAGCGGCTCGGCACCAGGCGCGGCATCGCCACCGAATGCATCGGCGGCGGGCAGGGCGGCGCCATGCTGATCGAGATGGTGTGAGGGCGTCATGAAGTCGAAGATCCTGGACGTTCTCGCCGACCGCGTGCCGGAACTGGGCCCCGCACCTGACGCGACTGGCGCTTACCGCAACTTCAAGCTGACGCGCGACGCCGACGGCGTGGCGTGGGTGCTGTTCGACCGCGCCGGGTCCAGCGCCAACACGCTGTCGTCGGAGGTGCTGGAGGAATTCGACGCGATCCTGAGCGTGCTGGAGAACCAGCGGCCCACCGGGATCGTCATCCGCTCTGCGAAGACGTCCGGCTTCATCGCCGGCGCGGATGTCAACGAGTTTCGCGGCGCCACCGATGCGCGCGAGGTCGAGGCGAAGATCGGCCGCGCCCATGCCGTGATCGACCGGCTGGAGGCGCTGAAGATTCCGAGCGTCGCCGTGATTCATGGCTTCTGCCTCGGCGGCGGGCTCGAGGTGGCGCTGGCGTGCCAGATGCGCATTGCCGTCGACGATGCGCGGTTCGGTTTCCCCGAGGTGATGCTCGGTCTGCATCCGGGCCTCGGCGGCACCGCGCGCTTCACCGGACTCATCGGCCCGGTGCAGGCGATGCCCCTGATGCTGACCGGCAAGACCATCGATGCGCGGAAAGCGAAATCGCTCGGCCTCGTCGATGCGGTGACGCAGGAACGCCACGTCCGCAACGCCGTGAAGGATGCCGTGGCCGGTCGCCTCAAGCGCGCGAAGCCCGGTGTGTTGAACAGTCTGCTCAACTTCGGCCCGGTACGCGGCCTGCTCGGCTCGCGCATGCGCAAGGAAGCGGAGAAGGCCGCGCCCCGCGAGCATTATCCCGCCCCGTACGCGCTGATCGATCTCTGGGAAACCCACGGCGGCGACAAGGCCGCGATGCTCAAGGCCGAAAAGACGTCGTTCGCCGGCCTGATGGTGACGCCGGCGGCGCAGAACCTGATCCGGGTGTTCTTCCTGCGCGAACAGATGAAGAAGCTCGCCGGCGACGGCAACACGGTGAAGCATCTGCATGTCATCGGCGCCGGCGCCATGGGCGGCGACATCGCCGCGTGGTGCACGCATCAGGACATCCGGGTGACGCTCTCCGACATGAAGCCGGAGGCCATCGCCGGCGCGATCAAGCGCGCGGCCGATCTCTACGGCAAGATCGTCCGCAAGCGCACGGATATCCGCGATACGCTCGACCGGCTGATGCCGGACCTCGGCGGCGACGGCGTCCGCAACGCCGATCTCGTCATCGAAGCCGTTCCCGAAAAGCTCGAGCTGAAGCAGAAGGTCTATGCCGGGCTCGAGCCGGTCATGAAGCCGGGCGCGATCCTCGCCACCAACACCTCGAGCATTCCGCTGCAGGATTTGCGCACCACGCTGGCGCATCCGGAGCGGCTGATCGGCCTGCATTTCTTCAATCCGGTGTCGCGGCTGCAACTGGTCGAGGTGGTCGGTCACGACGCTGCCGACCCGCACGTGCTGACGCGGGCGCTGGCCTTCGTCGGCGCCATCGATCGCCTGCCGCTGCCGGTGAAAAGCTCGCCGGGCTTCCTCGTCAATCGCGCGCTGACGCCGTACATGCTGGAAGCCATGGTCATGCTCGACGAGAAGATCGACAAGACCGCGATCGACGCGGCGGCGGAAAAATTCGGCATGCCGATGGGGCCGATCGAACTGGCCGATCAGGTCGGGCTCGATATCTGCCTCGCGGTCGGCGACATGCTGCGCTCGAAATTCGGCGACATGTTGCCGCCGACGCCGGCGTGGCTGCGCGAGAAGGTCGCGAAGGGCGAACTCGGCCGCAAGACCGGCAAGGGCTTTTACACCTGGCGCGACGGCAAGGCCGACAAGGGCGGCACCGGTCCGGGCGCCCCGCAAGTCACGCCGGAGATGATCGATCGCCTGGTGCTGCCGATGTCCAATGTCTGCGTCGCCTGTCTGCGCGAGGGAATCGTCGACAACGCCGATGTGGTCGACGGCGCGATGATCTTCGGCACCGGCTACGCGCCGTTCCGCGGCGGTCCGCTGAATTATGCGCGCACGCGCGGTCCGGACAATGTCGAAGCGGCGTTGCGTGCGCTGGCGCGGAAATTCGGCAGCCGTTTTGCGCCCGACGCCGGCTGGGCCGATTTCAAATAGGCAGAGTTTTGCAATGACCGATGTAGCCCCAGTTCACGCCCCGGCCAACACCGAAACCGCGCCGCTCGGGGAACTCTGCACCCGCACGCTGGCGATGCCCGCCGACACCAATCAGAACGGCGATATTTTCGGCGGCTGGCTGCTCAGCCAGATGGACATCGGCGGCGGGATCTTCGCTTCAAAAATCGCCAAATCGCGCACCGTGACGGTGGCCATCGACGCCATGAATTTCCGCAAACCGGTGTTCGTCGGCGATCTCGTCTCGGTTCACGCCACGCTGGTGCGCGTCGGCAAGACCTCGATCACGGTGCATCTGGAAGCCTGGGTGATGCGCCGCAAGGAGATGCAGTTCATCCTCGTCACCGACGGCAATTTCACTTACGTCTCGATCGACGATCGGGGCCATCCGCAAGCGATCGAACGCGACGATCCGCCAATTCCCGCGTAGTTGCGATGTCCCGGTTCCATCCGGGTCGCAAAGTTGCCTTCCCGAAGTCATCTGTCCGTTGCGCGGCGCATCTACCCCTGCGGCCGATTGACCGGGAACGTTTTCCGCTGCTCCCCGTTATCGGCGCGGCCTCCCGGCCGGGGAAAATGCGAGTGGATATGTCGAACACCTACATCATCGAAGTCGATTCGGAGTCCGCCGGCATCGTGGTGCGCGATCGCGCCGGGTTCCGGTTCTTTTCGGCCTCGCGGCGGTTCAATTCGCTGGAGGGGAAGCTGTTTCGCAGTCCACGCGAGGCGGAGCGCGCGGCGATGGAGTTTGCGCGGCGGCGCGAGGCTCAAGCCGCGTAGCGGCGCCGCGCAAGGCACGGCCCGGCGATGCGCGCTTTACCACGTTCGGCTTTTTTTGGTGGTTTGACCCAAAGGGTCCGGCAATCCTGCGTTGACCGCGCCCGCGAACACCAGCACCATGGCGCGCCATCGGACGTCGTCAAGGTGCTGAAGTGACCGGGCTTACCCAGCGTCAATCGGATATTCTGAACATCGCCCGCGCGTTCGGCCGGGTGATGGTGGACGACCTGGCCCGGCGGTTCGAGGTCTCGGCCCAGACCATCCGCAAGGATCTCAACGATCTCTGCGACCAGCGCTCGCTGACGCGCATTCACGGCGGCGCGATTATCGCGTCCGGCGTGGAGAATCTGGCCTACGAGGCGCGCCGCTTCGTCGCCGCCGACGAGAAAAAGGCGATCGGGATCGCGGCGGCGGCGCAGATTCCCAACCGCTGCTCGCTGTTCATCAACATCGGAACAACCACCGAGGAGGTCGCGAGCGCGCTTACCTCGCATGAGGATCTGCTCGTCATCACCAACAATCTCAATGTGGCGATGCAGCTCTACCGCCATCCGCGCGTCGAGGTGATCGTCGCGGGCGGCAATGTCCGCCGCTCCGACGGCGCGGTGATCGGATCGAGCGCGATCAGCCTGATCGGTCAGTTCAAGGTGGACTACGCCATCATCGGCGCTTCGGCGATCGACGAGGAAGGCGCGCTGCTGGACTTCGACTACCGCGAGGTGCAGGTCTCGCAGGCGATCGTCGCGAATGCCCGCAGCGTGATGCTGGTGGCCGACAGCACCAAACTTCGCCGCAGCGCGCCGGTGCGGATCGCCCATATCAGCCAGATCCAGACTTTCGTCACCGACGCGCCGTTGCCGGCCGGCCTTCAGACGATCTGCGAGGCGAGGGGCATCGACGTGATCGTGGCGATGCCGGGCGAGACCGAGGATCTCGATGAGGGAGAGGCGGACACCGGCGCAGCCAACGGGCGCTCCGGAACGAGGCCGTGATCGGCCCTATAGCGTTTTCAAGCGAAGTGGATACCGGTTCGCGTGAAGAAAACGCGTCCAGTCAAAATCATGGAGCCCCGCTTCTGATTCTATCAGAAGCGGAAAGGCTTCAGGTGAGTTTCGATTGACCCGTCATGCCCGGCCCGATGCCGCGCATCCCCGTGTCTTCATTCCCCATGTCTTCATTCGCCACGTCTTCATCTCCACGGCATCCGGCCCGCGACATCCGGCTTGAGCCAATTTCACGATTCCACATGCTTTCGCCATAATTGCGATTGCTTTCGTTTTCGATTGTGATTTAATCGAAATCCGAAAGAAAACCGCTGTAATTGAACGCCAGCGGAGTCGCGACGTGCTGAATTTTCAGCGTTTCGCGACGAAAGTATGAGGGAAGCGTCTGTGGGGCAGGTTTTCGACCTCGCGATCATCGGCGGCGGCGTCAACGGCTGCGGCATCGCGCGCGATGCGGCGGGGCGCGGCAATTCGGTTTTCCTGTGCGAAATGAACGATCTGGCCAGCGGCACCTCGTCGTGGTCGACCAAGCTCGTGCACGGGGGCTTGCGCTATCTCGAATATTACGAGTTCCGTCTGGTGCGCGAGGCGCTGATCGAGCGTGAGATTCTCTGGCAGATCGCGCCTCACATCATCCGCCCGCTGCGTTTCGTGCTGCCGCATCACGCCGGCTTGCGGCCGGCATGGCTGCTGCGGCTCGGCCTGTTTCTCTACGATCACATCGGCGGACGAAAACTCCTGCCGCCGACGCGTTCGGTCGATCTTGCCCGCGACGAGGTCGGCAAGCCGCTGATCCCCGGCCGCTACCGCAAGGGCTTTGAATACTCGGACTGCTTCGTCGACGATGCCCGCCTCGTCGTCCTCACCGCGCGCGACGCGATGGAGCGGGGCGCGGATATCCGGACGCGGACGCGCGCGGTCGAGACCCGCCAGGCCGACGGCCTCTGGCATGTCACCGTCCAGGACACGCTGACCGGCGAACGCAGCACCATCGCGGCGCGGGTGCTGGTCAACGCGGGCGGCCCGTGGGTCGAGCAGGTGCTGACGCTCGGCGCCGGCATCAACACCCGTGCAAAAGTGCGGCTGGTGCAGGGCTCGCACATCGTGGTCAGGAAGCTCTACGACCACGACCGCGCCTACATCTTCCAGAACAGTGACGGCCGCATCGTGTTCGCGATTCCGTATCAGGACGATTTCACCCTGATCGGCACCACCGATCGCGATTACGACGGCGATCCCGCCAGGGTGAAGGCCACGGACGAGGAGATCGCCTATCTCTGCGCCTCCGTCGGCGCGTATCTGGCGAAGCCGGTGAAGCCGGAGGACGTGGTGTGGACCTATGCCGGCGTGCGGCCGCTCTACGACGACGGCGCCAGCGAAGCCAAGGCCGCCACGCGCGAATACGCTTTTGAACTCGATACGCCCGGCGGCGCGCCGCTGCTGTCGATCTACGGCGGCAAGATCACGACCTATCGCCGGCTCGCCGAGGAGGCGCTGGAAAAGCTGTCGCCATATCTGAAAGGCAGCAAGGCGCGCGAAGGCTGGACCGCGAAGGCGGCGCTGCCCGGCGGCGACATGGACGTTTCAGCCGTCGCGGCGCTGACGGCGGAGTTGCTGCGCGACTATCCGTTCCTCGCGCCGGCGCATGCCAACCGTCTCGCCCATGCCTACGGCACCCGCGCCGCAAAGACGCTGGGGGCGGCGAAATCCTCCGGCGATCTCGGCCGGAATTTTGGCGGCACGCTGACCGAGAGCGAAGTCCGCTATCTGATCGCGAACGAATGGGCCTGCACCGCCGAGGACATCGTCTGGCGGCGCTCCAAACTGGGCTTGCGGATGTCGGCGGCCGAGGTCGCGGCGCTCGACGACTGGTTGACCGCGCAACGGCCGCGAGCCGGGCGCCCGCCGGTGGAAGCGGGAGCGCGGTCATGAGCGTCGCGCTCGACCATGTCACGCGGATGGTCGATGGCGTCGCGACGATTCGTGACGTGTCGCTGACGCTGGAGCGCGGCGCGCTCAGCGTGCTGCTCGGCCCGACACTGTCGGGAAAAACCTCGATCATGCGGCTGCTCGCCGGTCTCGACAAGCCGGCGGAGGGCCGCGTGCTGGTCGACGGCAAGGACGTCACCGGCTTCGATGTGCGCAAGCGTTCGGTGGCGATGGTCTATCAGCAGTTCATCAACTATCCCTCGCTCACGGTCTACGAGAACATCGCCTCGCCGTTGCGGGTGCAGGGCAAGCTCCGAGCCGAGATCGAAACGCGCGTTCGCGATGCCGCGAAACTTCTGAAACTCGAGCCCTATCTCGACCGCACGCCCCTGCAATTATCCGGCGGCCAGCAGCAGCGCACCGCGATCGCGCGCGCGCTGGTGAAGGGCGCCGACCTGGTGCTGCTCGACGAGCCGCTTGCGAACCTCGACTACAAGCTGCGCGAGGAGTTGCGCACCGAATTGCCGCGCATTTTCGAGGCGTCCGGCGCGATCTTCGTCTATGCGACGACCGAACCGTCGGAGGCGCTGCTGCTCGGCGGCCGCACCGTCTGCATGTGGGAAGGCGAGGCGCTGCAGGCCGGCGAAACGCCGAAGGTCTACCGCCATCCCGATACGATGCGCGTGGCGCAGGTGTTTTCAGACCCGCCGCTGAATGTCGTCGGTATCGAGAAGACCGGCAACGCGGTGCGCTACGAGGCAGGTATGGAGGCGGCGGCGAGCGGTCTCTACGCCGCGTTGCCCGACGGCGCCTATCGCGTCGGATTCCGTGCCCACCAGCTCGAACTCGCGAACGGCCACGTTGGCCGGCATGTGTTCCCGGCCGAAGTCACCGTCACCGAAATCACCGGCTCGGAGAGTTTCGTGCATATCAAGCGCGCGCAGGCCGATTGGGTCGCGGTGCTGGAAGGCGTGCACGAATTCCTGCCGGGCGAGACGATCGAGGTCGCCCTCGATCCCGGCGACGTGTTCGTGTTCGACACCGGCGGCCGTCTGGTCGCCGCCCCCGGCGCGGCGTGAGAGGGATACAGGCATGGCCCGCATTGACCTCGTCGATCTCGCCCATTCCTACGCCGGCAACGATGCCGACCCCGAATCGTTTGCGCTGAAGCCGATCTCGATGACCTGGCGGCAGGGCGGCGCCTACGCTCTGCTCGGTCCGAGCGGCTGCGGCAAGACCACGCTGCTCAACCTGATCTCCGGCATCGTCACGCCGTCGCGCGGCAAGATCCTGTTCGACGGCGTCGACGTCACGTCGTTCTCGACCCGGAAGCGCAATATTTCCCAGGTGTTCCAGTTTCCGGTGATCTACGACACCATGACGGTCGGGCAGAACCTTGCCTTTCCGCTTAAAAATCGCGGTGTCGCCGGGCCGGAGATCGCCGCGCGGGTCGCCGAGATCGCCGAACTGCTCGATCTCACGCCTTATCTCGACCGCAAGGCGACGCGGCTGACGGCGGACGCCAAGCAGAAGATTTCGCTCGGCCGCGGATTGGTGCGTTCCGACGTCGCCGCCGTGCTGTTCGACGAGCCGCTGACCGTGATCGATCCTGAATTGAAATGGGAGCTGCGCTCCAAGCTGAAGGCGCTGCACCGCGCGCTCGACCTCACCATGATTTACGTCACTCACGACCAGACCGAGGCGCTGACCTTCGCGGATACCGTCGTGGTGATGCACGACGGCCGCGTCGTGCAGAGCGGCACGCCGGAAGAGCTGTTCGACAAGCCGGCGCATACCTTCGTCGGCTACTTCATCGGCTCGCCCGGCATGAACATCGTGCCGGCCGAGGTGAGAGGACGCGAGGCGCGCATCGGCGGCCACGTCATCGCGCTCTCGCGCGGTTACGACAAGCTGCCGGCGGGAGCCGCGATCGAGGTCGGGGTCCGGCCCGAATTCGTCAGCGTCGCGCCGCCCGCGCCGGGGCTGCTCGCGGCCAACATCGAACGCATCGACGATCTCGGCCGCGTCCGCTTCGCGCGGGTCCGTGTCGGCGACGCCAAACTCGCCGCACGGGTGCCGCCGGGCTTTTCGATCCCCGATAGCAGCGCGGGGCTCGTGTTCGACGCCGCGCGCGTTCACGTCTATGCCGACAGTCGGCTGGTCGAGGGGGTTTTGTAATGGACAAGACCGTCAACCAGAAAGCGTGGTTTCTCGTCCTGCCGGTGTTTCTGATCGTGGCGTTTTCCGCCGTGCTGCCGCTGATGACGGTGGTGAACTACTCGTTCCAGGACACTTTCGGCAACAACCAGTTCTTCTGGAACGGCGTCGGCTGGTTCAAGGAACTGCTCGATCCCTCGACCGATCTCGGCAGCCGCTTCTTCGCCTCGCTGTGGCGCAACCTGTTCTTCTCGGCGGTGATTCTCGCCATCGAAGTGCCGCTCGGCATCGTTGTCGCGCTGTCGATGCCGCGCGAGGGTTGGCGGGTCGCGGCCTGCCTCGTGATTCTCGCGCTGCCGCTGTTGATTCCATGGAACGTGGTCGGCACCATCTGGCAGATCTTTGGCCGCCCCGACATCGGCCTGCTCGGCTATGTGCTGAACAACATCGGCATCGACTACAACTACGTCTCCAACGAATTCGACGCCTGGGCCACCGTCATCGTGATGGATGTCTGGCACTGGACCAGCCTTGTCGCGCTGTTGTGCTACGCCGGGCTGAAGTCGATCCCGGACGCCTACTATCAGGCGGCGCAGATCGACGGCGCGTCGCGCTGGGCGGTGTTCACCGCGATCCAGTTGCCGAAGATGAACCGGGTGCTGCTGATCGCGGTGCTGCTGCGCTTCATGGACAGCTTCATGATCTATACCGAGCCGTTCGTCGTCACCGGCGGCGGTCCCGGCAACTCGACCACTTTCGTGTCGATCGAGCTGGTCAAGATCGCGCTCGGACAGTTCGACCTCGGCAAGGCGGCGGCGTTGTCGCTGGTCTACAACCTCATCATCATCATCGTGTGCTGGGTGTTCTACACCGTCATGACCAATGCCGGCGCCGATCGCAAGCCGAACCAGGGAGCGGCGTGATGCATTCCATTCCCGGCCGCCGGATCATTCTCTCGCTGTTTCTGGTCTTCCTGCTGTTGCCGATCTACTGGCTCGTCAACATGAGCTTCAAGACCAATACCGAGATCGTCTCGACCATGACGCTGTGGCCGAACCATCCGACGCTCGCCAACTACATGCGCATCTTCACCGACGAGAGCTGGTATTCCGGCTACATCCATTCGCTCAACTACGTGGTCATCAACACGGTCATCTCGATATCGTTCGCGTTGCCGGCGGCCTACGCGTTCTCGCGTTATCGGTTCCTCGGCGACAAGCATCTGTTTTTCTGGCTGCTCTCGAACCGGATGGCGCCGCCGGCGGTCTATGCGCTGCCGTTCTTCAACCTGTATTCCGCGATCGGCCTGTTCGACACGCCATGGGCGGTGGCGCTCGCGCACTGCCTGTTCAACGTTCCGCTCGCGGTGTGGATCCTGGAAGGTTTCGTCTCCAGCGTGCCGCGCGAGATCGACGAGACGGCGTTCCTCGACGGGTACTCGTTCCCGAAATTCTTCGTCAAGATTCTGGTGCCGCTGATCGCCAGCGGCATCGGCGTCGCGGCGTTCTTCTGCTTCATGTTCTCATGGGTCGAACTGCTGCTGGCGCGCACCCTGACGTCGGTGGACGCCAAGCCGATTTCGGCCGTGATGACCCGCACCGTCTCCGCCGCCGGCATGGACTGGGGCCTGCTTGCCGCCGCGGGCGTGCTCACCATCATTCCCGGCGCGCTGGTGATCTGGTTCGTCCGCAATTACATCGCGCGCGGTTTCGCGCTCGGCCGGGTGTGAGGAGGGGATGATGCGCGATTTGCGAATAGCCGCTTGTCTTCTTTCACCTCTCCCCGCGTGCGGGGAGAGGTCGACCGGCGAAGCGAAGCGGAGACGGTCGGGTGAGGGGGCGTTTCCTAACGGTTTCGGAATTGCCCCTCACCCCAACCCTCTCCCCGTAAGCACGGGGAGAGGGAGTCGGCTGCCGTCGCGCTGGCACCTGCAATCGACGGTTTTGTGGGAGGCCAATCGATGAGCAACTTCGCATGGATGGCATGGACGCTCCCGACCGCGATTTTCTTCGCGGCGCTGGCGCTGACGCTGCTGACGATGACGTATCTCGCCGTCGCCTATCCGGAAGCGGAGCGTATCGGCGTGCTGCGGATCCCGACCACGCGCGGCGACCGGTTGTTCATCTCCCTGATTCTGGCCGCGGTGATCCATTTGCTGTGGATCGGGTTTGTGGGGACGGATGCCATCGCGACCATTCCCGTCGGCGAGGAAGGAATCGAAGTGTCGAGCCTGTGGCTCGCCACCGTAATTTCGTTCGGTGTGGCCGTGCTTGTCTTCCGCACGGTGTGACGGACGAAGGGGACAGGTTCGGATGTCCGGACCTGAATTTTGTTGAGTTGCTGCAACGGAGGAAACGAAGATGCTGAACTTGAGAGAACGAGGAAGTCCCGCGAGCAGGACGCGTCTCCTGACGATGGCGAGCGCGGCGGCGCTGGTCGCCGTAACGGTCACGCTGGCGTCGCCGGTGCGGGCGGACGACGCCACGATCCAGAAGTGGATCGACAGCGAATTCCAGCCCTCGACGCTGTCCAAGGCGGACCAGAAGAAGGAACTCGAATGGTTCGCCAAGGCCGCCGAACCCTACAAGGGCATGGAAATCAACGTCGTCTCGGAGACGCTGACGACGCATGAATTCGAGTCGAAGACGCTGGCCAAGGCGTTCACCGAAATCACCGGCATCAAGATCAAGCACGACGTCATCCAGGAAGGCGACGTGGTGGAAAAGATCCAGACCCAGATGCAGTCCGGCAAGAACGTTTATGACGGCTGGATCAACGACTCCGACTTCATCGGAACGCACTTCCGCTACGGTCAGGCCGTCGACCTGACGGACTGGATGGCCAAGGACGGCAAGGACGTCACCGACCCGATGCTCGACGTCAACGACTTCATCGGCAAGTCGTTCACGACCGCGCCGAACGGGCATCTCTACCAGTTGCCGGACCAGCAGTTCGCGAACCTCTACTGGTTCCGCTACGACTGGTTCACCAATCCGGATATCAAGGCCAAGTTCAAGGCCAAGTACGGCTACGATCTCGGCGTGCCCGTGAACTGGTCGGCCTATGAAGACATCGCTGATTTCTTCACCAACGACATCAAGGAAATCAACGGCGTCAAGGTCTATGGCCACATGGACTACGGCAAGAAGGATCCCTCGCTCGGCTGGCGGTTCACCGACGCGTGGCTGTCGATGGCCGGCAACGGCGACAAGGGCATTCCGAACGGCCTGCCGGTCGACGAATGGGGCATCCGCATGGAAGGCTGCCGTCCGGTCGGCTCCTCGATCGAACGCGGCGGCGACACCAACGGCCCCGCGGCGGTCTACTCGATCGTGAAGTATCTCGACTGGCTGAAGAAGTATGCCCCGCCGCAGGCGCAAGGCATGACTTTCTCCGAGTCGGGTCCGGTGCCGGCGCAGGGCAATATCGCCCAGCAGATCTTCTGGTACACCGCCTTCACCGCCGACATGGTGAAGCCGGGCCTGCCCGTGATGAACGCGGACGGTACGCCGAAGTGGCGTATGGCTCCGTCGCCGCACGGCGCCTACTGGAAGGACGGCATGAAGCTCGGTTATCAGGACGTGGGCTCGCTCACGCTTCTGAAGTCGACCCCGGTCGATCGCCGCAAGGCAGCCTGGCTCTATCTGCAGTTCATCGTCTCCAAGACGGTGTCCCTGAAGAAGAGCCATGTCGGTCTCACCTTCATCCGTGAATCCGACATCTGGGACAAGTCGTTCACCGAGCGTGCGCCAAAACTCGGCGGCCTGATCGAGTTCTACCGCTCGCCCGCGCGCGTGCAGTGGACTCCGACGGGCAACAACGTGCCGGACTATCCGAAGCTCGCGCAGTTGTGGTGGCAGAACATCGGCGATGCGGCGTCCGGTGCGAAGACTCCGCAGCAGGCGATGGATGCGCTGGCGGCGGCCCAGGATTCGGTGATGGAACGTCTTGAACGATCCAAGGTTCAGGGCGCTTGCGGACCGAAGCTGAACAAGAAGGAAACGGCCGAGTTCTGGTACAAAAAGTCGGCCAAGGACGGCAACATCGCGCCTCAGCGCAAGCTGGCGAACGAGAAGCCGAAGGGCGAAACGATCGACTACGACACGCTGATCAAGTCGTGGCCGGCGTCGCCGCCGAAGCGGGCCGACGCCAAGTAAGACGCGGACGTCCGCGACGACCAACAAAGGGCCGGGAGCAATTCCGGCCTTTTTATTATACTGTTGCCGGCACAACGGGCCTGACGCGAGCAGGAGCTTCCCATGCGCATGACCTTTCGCTGCGATCCCGCGCTGGCGGACCGTCTGCCAAAGCCGTTTCCGGCCCGCGGTGCGCTGCCGGACTGGCTGCGTGCGATGCCGGCGAAAGCGCATTCGGACATTCACGGGCGCGAGATTCGCACCGTCAAGCAATGTCCGCCGTTCGTCGACGCCATGGCCTATGGCGTCACGATCCCGCTGCCGTGCGATGTGAACGTGGCGCGCGGGGCGTTCTCGTGGGCGTGGGATATTCCCGAGCCGGCGACGCCGGGCCATCCGCGCGCGCCGCTGAGCTTTCATCCGCCCGCGCAGTTTCCCGGCGCGCCGTTTGCGCGCGATGGACAGGCCGCGATCAAGTTCAACAGTTTCTGGACCATCGAACTCGAGGAAGGCTGGTCGCTGTTTGCGACCCATCCGGTCAACCGCGACGATCTGCCGTTCCGTCTGATTACGGGGCTGGTGGACGCCGATCGCTTTCACGACGGCGGCATCAATTTTCCGGCGGTGTGGACGCAGCCGGAATTTTCCGGCGTGTTGCCGCGAGGGATGCCGGTCGCGCAATGTTTTGCGGTTCCGCGCGCCGCGCCGGCTCTGGTGTTTGAGTCCTTCGACGAGGCTCACAAGGCGGACTACGCTGCGACCGTCACCGAGGTGCTTGCGGCCCCCAACGTCTATCGCAAGCGATTTCGCGCGCGGCGCGGCCGCTCGGCCGCCGGGTGAGACGCTATAGCGTTTTCGAGCGAAGTGGATACCGGTTCGCGTGAAGAAAACGCGTCACATCGAAATCATGGAGCCCCGCTTCTGATTCCGGCAGAAGCGGAAAGGCCCTATCCGCCGAGCGATTTGCGCAGCGCATCCTCGTCGAGCCACAGGCGGCCGTGCGACCCCGATGTCAGGGCCATTGCGATGGTGCCGAAGGTTTGCGGGCGAAGCCGATAGGCGTTTCGATAAGATTCCATTGCGCCGTCCACGTTGCCTGCTTCCTGCCTGGCGATGCCGAGATTGACGGCGGCCTCCGCATGATCGGGGCTGCGCGCCAGCACTTCCTCGTAGGCGGCTTCCGCTCCGGCGAAATCGCGTAGATCCTGCCGCGCCAGCGCCAGATCGAACCACGCCGAGGCGGGCACATCGGTGGCGACGGCTTGCGATAGCAGGCGCGCCGCCATGGTTGCGTCGCCGTCCTCCCACAGGAGGCGCCCGAGCCGCGCCATCGCCTCGCGGTTGTGCGGCATCGTCTTACGCACGGCCTGCCAGGCGGCGCGGCGCGCTACGCGGTCGCCGAGACGGTCGAGGATGCGGGCCGCGAGCAGCAGCGCCTGCGGATGATGCGGCCGAACGCGCAGGCTGGTCTCGATGTGGTTTCGCGCGGTCTCGTGCGATCCGTTCGCGAACAGGATGGCGGCGAGCAGATGGTTGAGCGCGGGGTCGTCCGGTGCCTGCGCCAGCCCCGCCTCGCAGAGTTTTTGCGCGTCCTCGCGGTGCCCGGCGTTGAAGGCCGCGGCGGCGCGGCGCACGATTTCGTCAATTTGTCCCTGGGCGGGTGCGCTGGCCATTCGCACAGCCTAGCAAAGCGGCGCGGCCTTCGTCACGCAGTCAGACTTTGTCGCGCAATCAAAAGGCCGGTCTCGCCTTCTCACCCTCCCCCGGGAGGGGAGGGTGAGCCACGCGATGGCGAACACCGGAATAACGCCGCGTCTTACTCCGCCGCCTGTTTGCCGCCGAGCGCCGGATAGTCCGTGTAGCCCTTGGCGCCGCCGCCGTAGAACGTGTTCTTGTCCCACTCGTTGAGCGGCGCGCCGGCCTTGAGCCGTTCCACCAGATCGGGATTTGAGATGAACGGCTTGCCGAATGCGATCAGGTCCGCGGCGCCGCTGTCCAGCATCTTGTCGGCGAGCGCGAGGTCATAGCCGTTGTTCGCCATGTAGGTCTGCTTGAAGCGTTTGCGCAGCGACGCGTAATCGAACGGCGCGACGTCGCGCGGGCCGCCGGTCGCGCCCTCGATGACGTGGATATAGACGAGTTTCAGCGCGTTGAGCCGGTCGACGATATGATCGAACAACGGCTGCGGGTTGGAATCGGAAACGTCGTTGGCGGGCGTTACCGGCGAGATGCGGATGCCGGTGCGATCGGGGCCCACAACGCCCGCGACTTCCTTCGAGACGTCCAGCATCAGCCGCGCCCGGTTCTCGATGGAGCCGCCATAGGCGTCGGTGCGCTTGTTGGTGCCGTCCTTGGCGAATTGATCCAGCAGATAGCCGTTGGCGCCATGGATTTCGACGCCGTCGAAACCGGCTTCCAGCGCATTGGCCGCGCCGCGCTTGAAGGCTTCGACGATGCCGGGGATTTCCTCCAGCGCGAGCGCGCGGGGTTCGGACACGTCGGCGAAGCCGCCGTTCACGAAGGTCTTGCCCTTGGCGCGTATCGCCGACGGTGCGACCGGCGCCTGGCCGCCTGCCTGGAGATCGACATGCGAGATGCGGCCGACATGCCAGAGCTGGATGAAGATACGGCCGCCGCGCTCATGCACGCGATCCGTCACCTTCCTCCAGCCGGCGACCTGGTCCTTTGAATAGATGCCGGGGGTGTCCTGATAGCCCTGACCCTGCTGCGAAATCTGGCTCGCTTCGGTGACGAGAAGCCCGGCGGAGGCGCGCTGGCCGTAATAGTCGGCCGCGAGCGGATTGGGCACCATGCCTGCCAGCGCGCGGTTGCGCGTCAGCGGCGCCATCACGGTCCGGTTGGCGAGGGTGATGGAGCCGAGCTTGTAGGCGTCGAACAGCTTTGAAGTGGGCATGGTTTGTCTTCCCGTGACGTTTCAATGCAAGTGCATCTATGCCGGTCGCGCACCCGGCGCAAGACGCCGCCGCAACATTCGGCGACAATCTGCAAATGTGCCGGTATCCGTCATGGCCGCCGGCGGACGGGAAGAAACATGCTGCGGCATGCAACTCGTGTGGTGGTTCGGAAGTCCGCCACACTATCGCGGCGAGTCGGTGAAGCGGACTTCTGAACCTGAACCACACGAGAATCATAAACTTGCCAGTGTCTCTTTAATTCCGAAGTTCGCATCAAAGGTCGCCGCAAGGACATGCGAACTTCGGAATCGGGACACTAGGGATGCCGGCGGGGCGGGGCAACTCCCTCGTGACCGGGTTCATGTCCGGCTATCCACGTCACGCCATTCCGGGGCGCGGGTGAAACGAGCGAGCCCGGAATGACGGAAGCAAGCTTAACGTCCCGGCGGCAACGGTCGCGGCGCCGCACGCGGCGCGGCATGTCGTGGCGCGGCGGGCGTTGCCGCTCCGGCGGGACCGCCGGGTTGCGCGGCGTTGCCGCCCATCCGCGTCAGCAGGTCGGCGGTCGGCCAGGAATCCGCGGGCAGGCCGTACTTGACCTGCATCGCCTTCACCGCGATGCGGGTCTGCTGGCCGAGCACGCCGTCGACCTTGCCGACGTCGAAGCCTGCCCTCACCAGCAATTGTTGCAGGTGCCTGATCTGCTCGAACGGCAGTTGCGCCACCGCCGCCGACGGCTTTCGCATCGGCGCGGCTCCGGCGATCCGCGTGGCGAGATAGGCCGCCGTTGTGGAATAGATCAGCGAGTTGTTCCACTCGGTATAGGCGCCGAAATTATCGTAGGCGAGGAACGCCGGGCCGTGGCGTCCCATCGGCAGCAGGAGCGACGCTGGCAGCTTGTCGTTCGGCAGCGGCCTGCCGTCGGCGAAAGTCACGCCCCAGGCCGCCCACTGGCTGCGCGGGTGCCTGATCGTGAGGTCCGCCTGATCCCACGGTACGTTTGCGGCGACGCGCACCTCCTGCAGCCACGGCTCGCCGCGCTTCCATTTCAGCCCGGTCGCGATGTAGTTCGCGGTCGAGCCGATCACGTCGTCGGCGCTGTGGATCAGGTCGCGGCGGCCGTCGCCGTCGTAGTCCACGGCGTAGTCGTAATAGTGCCGCGGCAGGAATTGCGTCTGGCCGAGTTCGCCGGCCCACGAGCCGATCATCTCGGACGGCGCGAGATCGCCGCGGTCGATGACCTTCAGCGCGGCGATGGTTTCGTCGTGGAACATCTGGGCGCGGCGGCAGTCGTAGGCCAGCGACACCAGCGAGCGCAGCGTCGGCAGCTTGCCCTGAATGGCGCCAAAGTCGCTTTCCAGCGCCCAGAACGCGGTGATGACCGCCGCCGGCACACCATATTGTTTTTCCGCGCGGGCAAAGGCCTGCGCATGCTGCCTGATGAGTTGCTGCCCGCGCACCCGCCGCGATTCCGAGGCCATGCGGCCGGCGAACTGCGTGAACAGTTGCCCGAACACACGCTGCCCGCGGTCGCGGTTCACGATGCCTTGATCGTAGACCATGTAGGGCGCGGCTTCTTCGATCGCGCGGCGCGACACGCCGGCCTTTGCGGCGTCCTGCTCCAGACCCGACAGGAATTGCGGAAAGCTCATGCCGCTGTGGCAGGAGGCGCCACTCTGGGCGGGCGCGGGGGAGGCGCAGGCGACCGTCGCCACGATTGCCAATACTGGCAGACACGTCCCGGTTCGCCGCAGCATGAAAGGCTCCATTTCATCCGTAGGATCCAACGGTACTGAACGGGCGGCGGACGCCGGTCAAGCATGATCTGCGGGATGAGGGCATCGACCGTTCGCGCCGCGCCTGATATGCACGCGAACGTCACCGGGAGAACCGCCGATGCCCGATCAAGAAGCCCGCCATTTGACATTCCGGTGTCCTGCGGAGCTGTTCGATGTCCTGCCGCCGCCGGTGCCCGCGACGCTCGGCATGCCGGACTGGATCAGGAAGATGCCGCCGCGGGCTTTCAACGGGATCAACCAGCGCGACGAGGATACGGTCAAGCGCTGTCCCCCGTTCATCGATGCGATGACGCATGGATTCCTGATTCCGCTGATGTGCGATCTTCGCGTCGAGAATGGCGAATTCGTCTGGGACAACGAGATCGCGCCGAGCGGGGGAGTCAATTTCCCGCGGTCTCCGATCGGCTTTCACGATGCCAGCCAGGTGATCGGATCGCCGCTGTTCGATGACGACCGCTTCGTCATCAAGTTCCACAATTTGTGGACCATTGAAGCGCCGGAGGGATATTCGGTGTTCTTCACCCATCCGCTGAACCGGTTCGATCTGCCGTTCACGACCCTGACCGGCCTTGTCGATTGCGACCGCTACGTCGACAACTGGATTCATTTTCCCGCGCACTGGCACGACATGAATTTTTCCGGCGTGCTGCCGAAGGGGACGCCGGTGGCGCAGTGCTTCGCGGTGAAGCGCGAGGACTGGGCTTTGAAGACCGCGCCGTTCGATGCCGGAGACGAACTGCGTGTCGATGCGCTTGTCACCGCCATCACGCGGCAACCGGGTTACTATCGCCGCAAATTCCGGGCGTGACCCGGTCAGGACGAGCGTTTGAGAAAGGCCGCGGCCGCGCTCGGCCGCAGGAAGAAGCGCCCGTGCGGCGTTCCCGCCAGCACATGGGTGACGCGCCCGAGCAGCGCCGGCTGGTCCCGCAGCGCCCGGCGAAGCGCGGCTTCGCCCGCCTCGCGGTCTCCGGTTTCAAACAGGCCGACCGCCAGATCGGTGCGCGTCATGGCATCGGCGGGGTGAAGGGCGAGGGCGCGGCGCAGCAGATCGATCGCGGCGGGATAGTCGCCGTCGCGCATCGCAATGCGCGCCAGCGCCGCCGCGAGATCGGGACGGTTTTGTGCGCTGTCGAACGCACGCTGCAACAACGCGCGCGCTTTGTCGCGCGCATGGGCGCTCTGGTAGAGCGCGGCCAGTTGCTGCATCAGCGGGATTTCGCCCGGCGCGAGCGTCAGCGCCTCCTCCAGGACCGCGATCGCTTTCGCGGTGTCGCCGGACGTGCCGAGCAGGTTGGCGTATTCGGCAAACGCCGGCGGAAACGGAGGACGTCGCGCGACGATCTGCCGTAATTGCGCGAGTGCATCGTCCGTGCGGCCATCGGCGGCCAGCGCGGAGGCCAGCAGCGTTTCAAATTTCGGATCGCCGCTCGCGCGCGCGATCCGCTGCAACACCGGAACGGCTTCGGCAAGACGGTTCTGCGCCCCGAGCGCCTGCGCCAGGACGAGCGCCGCGCCGGCGTGGCCGCGGTTGGCCTTGAGGACGGACATCGCCAGCCGTTCGGCTTCATCGGCGCGTCCGGCGCGCAACGCCGCCGCGGCCCGGTTCAGCGCGGCGTCGGCGGCTGGATTGGCGCGGGGTGACGCCTGCGGCGGTTTCGGCATGGGGCTCGCGTTCGGGATCAGCGTGTCGCCATCACCTTCGGCGCGGCGCAACGCGACACTACAAACACAATGGCCCAAAAGTCCAATCGCTTCCATCTCTCCGCTTTTGGCGGAGGCTGTTTCTCGGCCTGCGGAAATCCGGCGTTGTTGCCCTTGATGGTGAGACTTTGAAACCCGAGCGATCCAAAAAGCGCGGAACCTTTCGATCCTAACCGTGTTTCGCCGGAGGAAGACCTGAAGCTGATCCGCGCTGTGATCGAGATTGTCCCAACCGGCTTCCGGCCCCTGAATGCCTTGGAGACCGTTTGAAAGTCGGGAACAGGCAACGCCGGCGCGTCCCGTTTTCGCCGAATTTGGCTGATGGTCAGATTTTACAGGTTGATCGGCCGTCTGCACGCAAGCACAAAATCGTTCACCATTACCATGTGAATTTGTCAGGCGATTTTGGTGCCCGACGTTTAATGTTTCGTTCCAAGTTCAAACGCGATCAATTTCTGAGCATTCTTCGTTCGCTTCGGCCGGATGTGAGGATCACGCGTTGGTCTTGAGTCGTTAAGCACATGTCCCTACATTAAATGTGCCGGTGCTGCTTCCAACAGCACCGGCTCGGGGGCAATGCTCAACGATGGAGACCAACATGAGCAAAGCCGAACTACGGAAGCAGATCGAACTGAAATTGTGGCTGGTCAAACTGACTGGCGATATCCGCCACATGCCGACACCGGCGGAGGTCAATCAGGCACGCTAGTGTCCCGATTCCGACGTTCGCATGTCCTTGCGGCGACCTTTGATGCGAACTTCGGAATTCAAGGGACACTAGCAAGTTTATGATTCTCGTGTGGTTCAGGTTCAGAAGTCCGCTTCACCGACTCGCTGCGATAGTGTGGCGGACTTCTGAACCACCACGCTAGACTCCTGCAATTTCCAGGTTTCGGGTTTTGACGGATCGTAATCCTTTGGAAGCCGACCGTTTGCCTTGTCGCGCTCGATTGGCTTCGCCAGCACGGGATTTATGTTCGAGAACGGAGACGTTTCCATCAAGCCGTTGGTGACGTTACGTCTCCGTCGAATATACGGATTGCGCCAAAACCACGGTTCCTGCGTTGCTTCGATAAAGGTCGCCCGTTCGACGTCCGGAGATATCTTCGGGCCGCACGGGTCTGATGATCACGTCCGTACTCCAATCATGTCCTTGTCGTATCGCATCGCATACGGAGCAGTTCCTTGCTGTTGATGTGAAACCCTGCGCCATTGCTGGCGGCCCATGTGATCCGGATTGGTCGAGGGCGGAGAAAAACCCGACAGGGAGCGACCTTGTCAGGAGATCGCCTGATGATTTCGGCGCGTTATCTCCTCACACCTCCCTCGCGTTTGAAAACGCGAAGCTCGTCACGCGCCTTGTGTTCTCGTCCAGAATCAAGGTCCGCGTGATCGGCGGCTCGGCGCGCTGGGCGCAGTTCTCGCGCTCGCAGAGCCGGCAGTTGACGCCGATCGGCGTGCCCTCGGCCTTCTCCAGGTCCATGCCCGACGCATAGACCAGCTTCGCCGCGTGGCGGATTTCGCACCCGAGACCGATGGCGAAGCGCGGCTGGGCCTGCGGATGCGGCGCCGCCGCGCGGCGCGTCATCTGCGCGATGGAGAAATACCGGTTGCCGTCCGGCAGTTCGATCACCTGTTTCAGCAGGCGGTCCGGCGTGTCGAAGGTGGAGTGCACGTTCCACAGCGGGCAGGTGCCGCCGAATTTCGAGAACGGAAATGTGCCCGACGAAAACCGTTTCGAGACGTTGCCGGCGTTGTCGACGCGCAGCATGAAGAACGGCACGCCGCGCGCATTCGGCCGCTGCAGCGTGGTCAGGCGGTGGCACACCTGCTCGAATCCGGTGTTGAAACGCTGCGCCAGCACGTTGATGTCATAGCCGAGGGTTTCGGCGGCCGCGTGAAACGCCTGATACGGCATCAGCACGGCGCCCGCGAAATAATTGGCGAGCGTGATGCGGTAGAGCCGGCGTGGCGTCTCGTCGAGCGCGCCGGCGCGCCCGACGATGGCCTCGAACGCGGGCGTGCATTCGGCGAGCCCGATCTGGAAGGCGAGCTGAAACGCGCGGCCGGGCGCATCCACCAGTTCGGAGATCAGCAACTGGCGGCGATGGCGGTCGAAGCGGCGCAGCGTCTCGCGCATCACATCGACCGGCATGATGCGGGTCTGGATCGAATGCTTCTCGCGCAGCCGCGCGCTCAGCGCGGCGAACACGTCCTGCGACGGCACGTCGATCTCGTCGCGCAGGTTTTCGGCCGCCTGCTCCAGTTCGGGAAAGTAGTTGCGGTTGGCTTCGATCAGGTCGCGCACGCGCTCGATCGGATTGGCCTCGAAACGGTGGCCGGTGCTTTCATCGCGGTCGGCGAACTGCGCCGCCACCATGGTCTCGCCGCGCCGTGCTTCGGTATAGGCGGCATAGAGCCGCTGCAACGCGTGGGTCACGCCGGGGCAGAGCTCGGCGAGATCGCGCAGCTCCTGCTTCGGCACCTCGATCTGACGGAACAGCGGGTCGGAGAAAACTTCATTCAGCTCGGCGAAGAAGCGGTCCTCGTCGGCGGTGGCGAGGTCGCGCAGGTCGAGGTCGTAGCTTTCGGCGAGCCGCAACAGAATCTGCGCGGTGACCGGGCGCTGGTTGCGCTCGATCAGGTTGACGTAGCTCGGCGAGATGCCGAGTCCCTCCGCGATCTGGGTCTGCGACAGCCCGAGTTGCTGGCGGATGCGCCGGAAGCGCGGACCGACGAACAATTTTTTTCCCGAGTCGGTTGCCATGGCTCGCCTCTCGCTGTGTGCCGGAACGAGCGGCACCGTTTCGATCGTCGTGGCGGCGGCGAACCGGCTCGCCGGATCCGCCGTCGCGCCTGCCCCGATTCCGCCGCAACGGAGTCCCGTTGCCTTGAGTTCGCCGCATCATCTGCGGGGCGGCCTGATTTTCCACCGTTCACACCGTCATAGCCGTTAGTTTTACAAAGTTTACAAAATAACATATATGACATGTATATATGTTACATGAAATCACCATTTGAAATCAAGCTATCTGTACGAGTTTGAGGTTTTAGCGTTTACCTCTGGCTACGTTTTGCGATGCACTGTCACGAATGTGGATTAAGAAAGGACGCGCTATGAACTTCCAGCCACGCGGGCTCGGCGATCAGACCCTTCTCGGCACCGGCTCCTACCTGAGCGAGGTCGAAGCTGCGGCCGCGCTGCTCAAGACCAGGGAGACCTGGAATGGCGTCACCGCCGAGGCCGTGGCCCGGATGCGCCTTCAGAACCGCTTCAAGACCGGTCTCGATATCGCCCGCTACACCGCGGCCCTGATGCGCGCCGACATGGCGCGCTACGATCAGGACGCGACCAAGTACACCCAGTCGCTCGGCTGCTGGCACGGCTTCATCGCCCAGCAGAAGCTGATCTCGGTGAAGAAACATTTCGGCACGACCGACCGCACGTATCTTTATCTGTCGGGCTGGATGATCGCGGCGCTGCGTTCGGAATTCGGCCCGCTGCCCGACCAGTCGATGCACGAGAAGACGTCGGTGCCGGCGCTGATCGAGGAACTCTACACCTTCCTGCGCCAGGCCGACTCGCGTGAACTCAACGACACCTTCCGCGCGCTCGATGCGGCCCGCAAGGCCGGCGACAAGGCGAAGGAAGCCGACCTGATCGAGAAGATCGACAACTTCCAGACTCATGTCGTCCCGGTCATCGCCGATATCGATGCGGGCTTCGGCAACGCGGAAGCAACCTATCTGCTCGCGAAGAAGATGATCGAGGCGGGCGCCTGCGCGCTGCAGATCGAAAATCAGGTCTCCGACGAGAAGCAGTGCGGCCATCAGGACGGCAAGGTCACCGTGCCGCACGAGGTCTTCCTGGCGAAGATCCGCGCTTGCCGCCATGCTTTCCTCGAGCTCGGCGTCGAGGACGGCATCGTCGTCACCCGCACCGATTCACTCGGCGCGGGCCTGACCCAGCAGATCGCGGTCAGCCGCAAGCCGGGCGATCTCGGCGACCGGTACAACAGCTTCCTCGATTGCGAAGACGTCGACGCGTCGAAGATCGGCAACGGCGACGTCGTCATCACCCGCAACGGCAAGCTGATGCGTCCGAAGCGGTTGCCCAGCAACCTGTACCAGTTCCGTCCCGGCACCGGTCAGGACCGCGTCGTGCTCGACTGCATCACCTCGCTGCAGAACGGCGCCGACCTGTTGTGGATCGAGACCGAGCGGCCGAACATCGAGCAGATCGCCAGCATGGTCGATCGCATCCGCGAAGTCGTTCCGAATGCGAAGCTCGCCTACAACAACTCGCCGTCGTTCAACTGGACGCTGAATTTCCGCTGGCAGGTGTTCGACGAAATGAAGGCCGCCGGCAAGGATGTCAGCCAATACAACCGCGCCGAATTGATGAAGGCGGAGTACGACGAGACGCCGCTGGCGAAGCAGGCCGACGAACTGATCCGCACCTTCCAGGCGGATTCGGCGAAGCGCGCCGGTATCTTCCATCACCTCATCACGCTGCCGACCTATCACACGGCCGCGCTGTCCACCGACACTCTCGCCCGGGATTATTTCGGTGAGCAGGGCATGCTCGGCTACGTGAAGAACGTCCAGCGTCAGGAAATCCGTCAGGGCGTTGCCTGCGTGCGGCACCAGAACATGGCCGGCTCCGACATCGGCGACGACCACAAGGAATATTTCGCAGGCGAGGCGGCCCTGAAGGCGGGCGGCGCTCACAACACGATGAACCAGTTCGGTTAAACGAAGGAGACGACCATGACGATGGGTAGCAATTTCTGGGTGATTGGCGGCGAGTTCGGATCGATGAACTTCCACAAGCTCGTGGAAGGCTCGGCCCAGGTGCAGGGCCCGTTCAAGACGCGGAAGGAAGCCGAAGACGCCTGGAAGCAGGTGTCCGAGGCGAACCGTCACCGCGCGGGCGTGCGCTTCTCGATCGTGGAGGAGCCGAGCCGCCTGGCGAGCTGAGGCTTCGGATTTTTCAAGTCGGTTTTACCAGGAAACGTCCAGGGCGCGACGGCCCCATCCGGTTTGCCGGGTGGGGCCGTTCTCGTTTGGCGAACCGGCGCGAATCTCCTGCATCCGGTAGGGGTGTTTGGCTGTCGTCACATTATAAGCCTTTGGAAATAAAGGCTCTTTGCTCTGAACAGGGTTGCTGCTAGGTTAACAGCGGCCGGACGGCTGCGGGAAGGGCAGAGAACTGATGTCGGACGCACAGAGCAAGGGAACGGGTGCGGCGCGCGATGCGAAGCCGATGCGGTTGCGCGACGCCCTGCGCCAGGCACGAATCGAGGCGGCCGACCGCACCGGTGTTGTGGTCGATCTGCGCGACGCCGAGGTGGCGCGCCTTGAGATTCTCAATGAAGCGCTCGATCCGTTGTTCGCGCAGGTGCCCGATCAGGTCGACCTGTTCGATCGCGGCATCAGCCAGGGCGACACGCCGCGGCTGTGGATCGACGCGGTCGCGCATGTCCTCATGGGCCGCGACAAGCGGATGTACCGCTTCGTGCAGGACACCCGCTTCGGCCGGATCGTGCTCGCTGAATCTCACGACGCCGCCGCGATTGTCGATGCCGTGACCGACTATGTCGCGCGCCGCATGATCGAACGCGAGCATGCGCTGGTGGCGACGCCGTTGCCGGAGCAGGCAGACGAAAAAAAGCCGGCACGCCGCAGCGGGTTCTGGACGTTCGCGTTCGGATTCATCGTCGGCGTCGCCGCGCTGTTCGGTTTTGCGCTGATCGCGGCGCTGCGAAGCTTGTGAGCATCGTGCCGTAAGCCGCTACCCGCGCGTCATCCTGAGGTGCGAGCGAAGCGAGCCTCGAAGGATGAGCCGTATGTGGCCGTCGCCCTTCGAGACGCCGCTGCGCGGCTCCTCAGGGTGACGGACTGAAATAAGCAGCGGCGCCTCAAATCACCGTGATATTCCGCACATCGGCGATCTTGTCGCCAACAAATCCGCGCACCCGCTGCTCGCAGCGCCAGGTATCTCCGTCGCGCGCGATCGAAAACAGATTGTACGCTGCGGCCGGGGTGTGGCCGTGGGCGACCGCCGAAGCCGACGGCACGCCGATGGCAGGCACGCGGCCATGCGGTCCCTCGAACCACATGGTCGAGTGGATATGATCGTGGCCGTGCAGCACGAGATCGACGCGATGCCGCTTCAGAAGCGCGATCAGTGCGTCCGCATCGGTCAATCGTTTGTAGGACGATTTGGATTGTAGCGGGTGATGGATCAGCAGCACGCGAAAGTCCGGATCGTCCGCGAGTCTTTCGAGGATGCCGTCGAGCGCATCGAGTTGCGTCCGCCCCAGCTTGCCGGTCGCCATGAACGGACCCGTCGGCACCGCCGACGACACGCCGATCAGGGTTAGCGGTCCTCTCCGGCGCACAAAGGGAAACGCGGGCGTTGCATGTGACGCAGCTTCATCGCCGCGCAAATAATCCTGCCATTCGGCGAGGCGGGGTTTCGCGGATGCGACGTAGGCGTCGTGATTGCCCGGCACGACGGTCACGTCGTGCGATCCGCCAACACCGGCAAGCCACGCCCGCGCCTGGGTGAATTCATCGGGCAGCGCGAGATTGACGAGATCGCCGGTGACCGCGATGTGGTCGGGTGCCTGCGCCTTGACATCCGCGACCAGCGCATCGACGGCATCGCGCAGGTGAAAGGCGTGGCGGTTGCGCTTCCAGTTCAAATAACCCAGCGCGCGTTTGCCCGCGAGCTCATGCAGCTTCGGCGGCGGCAGCGGCGCGAGGTGCGGGTCGGACAGATGTGCGAGCGTGAATGCGGCCATTTATGGAGACACCATTATCGAAAGCGCAAACGTGATGGATTTTTTTGCCGCATGATCTCTCCGGAAAACCGGTTTCCACTTTTTTCCGGATCATGCGCTAGTGTCCCGATTCCGAAGTTCGCATGTCCTTGCGGCGACCTTTGATGCGAACTTCGGAATTAAAGGGACACTAGCAAGTTTATGATTCTCGTGCGGTTCAGGTTCAGAAGTCCGCTTCACCGACTCGCTGCGATAGTGTGGCGGACTTCTGAACCACCACACTAGGCGTTGCCAATCAAAATTCCAGCGAGGAATACCAGCGCGCCGCCGACCGCGATCTGGAATGTCGCCTGCAACCATGGCGTATCCATGAAGCGGTGGCGCACCCACGAGATCACGCCGAGTTCGACGATCACCACGGCGACCGCGAGCACGGTCGCCACATGGAAATCCGGAATCAGGTACGGCAGGGTATGCCCGAGGCCGCCGACCGCCGTCATCAGGCCGCAGACGCCGCCGCGGATCCACGGCGAGCCGCGGCCGCTCAGTGTGCCGTCATCCGACAGGGCCTCGGCGAATCCCATGGATATGCCGGCCCCGACCGACGCCGCGAGGCCGACCAGAAACGTCTCGAACGGCTTGTGGGTGGCGAACGCAGCCGCGAACAGGGGCGCCAGCGTCGAGACCGAGCCGTCCATCAGGCCGACCAGGCCCGGTTGCACATACTGCAAAATGAAAGCGCGCCGTTCGCTGTCGGCTTCCCCGGCCTTGACGTTCTCCGTCAGGTGTTTCGCGGTGAGCTGGTCTGCCAGCGAGTCGTGCCTGTCTTCGTCCTCGGCGAGGCGGATCAGAAGCTCGCGTGTCGATGCGTCGCGGGTGGTCTCCGCGGCCTTGCGATAGAATCGCGCCGCTTCCTTCTCCATGCCGAGCACGTATTTGCGAACGTCATCGAGGTGCAGCGGGCGCGTCAGCCACAGCGGCTTGCGCCGGATGAAGCCCTTGACGTCATGGCGGCGGATCAACGGCAGATAGTCGCCGAATTTTTCGCGATAGAGATCGAACAGCCGGCCGCGGTGGCGAACTTCCTCCTCCGCCATGCCGGACAAGACGGCGGCGGAGGCCGGGAACTGATCCGCCAGCCCTTCGGCGAATCCGTGATAGACGCGACTGTCCTCCTCCTCGTTCGAGATGGCGAGCGCCAGAATCTCGCGCTCCGTCAAATCCGTAAATTGTTTCACCGCTGCCTCATGCCCACGAATGTTCTCAAGTTTTGGCAAGAGGGCGGCTATGATGCAAGAATTCTCGGGCTCGCGCTGGTAGAATCAATCCGGAATCGATCCATGAATTTGCAAGGTCCGCGCCGCGCTTTTGAACCCGTGCTGCGCCGACTCTTCCACCTGTACTGGCGGTTCGCCCGCGGCATGACGCTGGGCGTGCGCGGCGTCGTGATCGATGGCAACGATCGCGTGTTTCTGGTCAAGCACAGTTATGTGGCCGGGTGGCACCTGCCGGGCGGCGGCGTCGAAGTCGGCGAGACCTTCCGGCTTGCGCTGCACCGCGAACTGATGGAGGAGGGCTGCATCGACATATCGGGCGAGCCCGCGCTGCATGGCATTTTTCTCAACAGCCATGTTTCACCCCGCGATCACGTCGCGGTCTATGTGGTCAGGGATTTCCGGCAGGATCGCAAGCCTGAGCCCAACCGCGAGATTGTCGATTGCGGATTCTTCGCCGCCGATGCCCTGCCGCCGGAGACCACGGATGGCACGCGGCGGCGGATCGCGGAAGTGCTCGGCAACACGCCGCCGATCCTCACCTGGCGTGGATGACCGACGCGGATGACCGGACCGGTCATGATATCGGCTGCGGGCAATGGACCGCGCCGCCGCCAGATGCTATCCCGCGCCCCATCATGTCCGACCTGTCCCTGACCATTCTGACCGAGAGTCCCAACGACGCGCAGGCGATCGAGCGTCTGCACGAGCGCACCTTCGGCCCCGGCCGTTTCGTGCTCAGCGCCTATCGGCTGCGCGAGCATGTCGATCACCGGCTCGACCTGTCGTTCACCGCACGCATCGGCACGCTGCTGGTCGGCTCGGTACGCCAGCTTCCGATTTGCGTCGGCGACACGCCCGCGCTGCTGCTCGGGCCGTTGACCGTCGAACCTCCGTTCCGCGATCGCGGTGTCGGCCGCGCGCTGCTCGATCGCGCGCTGGCGGATGCAACGGCCAAGGGAATCCGCTTCGTGGTGCTGGTCGGCGACGAGGCCTATTACAAGCGGGTCGGCTTCAAGGCGATTCCGAAAGGGCAGGTCGATATGCCCGGTCCGGTCGATCGCACGCGGCTGCTGGTCTGTGAACTCGTGCCCGGCGCCTTCGCGGGCGTCTCCGGCATGGTACGGCCCGACTGGACCTTTGCGGGTGAGTGATCGTGAACTGAAACAGTTCTCATATTGATGGGAATGCATCATCCGAATGCTGAGAAGCTCCCTCTCCCGCTTGCGGGGGAGGGTTGGGGAGGGGGAGGTGTTCGGTAAAGATGCCCCCACCCGACCGACTTCGTCGGTCGACCTCCCCCGCAAGCGGGAGAGGTGAAAAAGGTACTTCAGAACTTCTGCGCGACGCCGACATAGAAGCCGCGGCGCGGGCCGTATTGCGGGGCGAACACGCCGATGCCGGAGCCGTCCCTGATCTGATAGACGGTGTCGAACAGGTTGACGACATCGAACCGCAGCGTGGTCGGCTTGGTGGCGCTGACAATGTTGAAGTCGTGCGACAGGCCGAGATTGACCTGGGTGTAGGACGGGACGTGGCCGCCGTTCGGCGTGCCGTCGGCACCGTCGGCGCGCAGGCCGCTGCCGAAGATGGCCGACGCGCTGAATCGCGTTCCGCGCCACAGATAGGAGGCGCCGGCCGACGCCGTCCAAAGCTGCGCGTGGTCGGTGTAGATCGAATGACCCGCGATATAGGCGAGGTCGGCGGCGTCGAACAGATACTGGTTCGAGACCACGTTGCGCGCGATCTGCCGGCCCCAGGCGACGTTGCCGTAGGCGCGGAAGTTGCCGTTGGTATAGGTGCTCTTGAACTCGACGCCGGCGTTCTCGGCGCTTTCGTAGTTGAAGGCCGTCAGCACATAGGCCGCGCCGAACTGGCCGTCATCGAGCAGATCCTTCGCCTTCTTGTAATAGGCGTCGAGACCGACCTCGAGACCGGGCACGGCGTAAATCTTCTGGGTCACCCCGATGTCGAACACATGCGACCGCTCGGGCAGCACTGGATCGTTGGTCGTGACGGAGGGCTGCTGCGTCGTGTTTCGCACCAGCGCGAGATTGACCGGCGCGGACAGCACCTGCGGCGGCGGCGTGAAGTTGCGCGCGTAGCCGGCATGAAACGTCGTGCCCTCGAACGGTTTCCAGGTCACGCTGATGCGCGGGCTCAACTGGTTGGCACTGATGTATTGCTCCATCTGATCGAAACGCAGGCCGGCATTCAGTGTCCATTGATTGTTGATCTTCCATTCGTCCTGCAAATAGGCGCCGAACAGATATCCGGTCTTGCCGCTCGAATCGAACACGGTGAACGGCGCATCGAACGGGTCGCCTGCGCCATTGAGCGGCAACACCGTGGAGGTGTTGTTGACGAGCGAATTCTCCGCGCTGGCGGAAAAGCCGAAGCGCAGGGTGTGGGCATAGCCGGCGCGCCAGGCGGTATCCTCTTGAATGCCGTTGACGACGCTGCGGCGATAGATGTCGGAGGCCACGCCGTTGAAGACGAGATCGCCGATCGGGTCCGGCGTGAAGTGCAGTATGCTGGTGCGGTTGAAGTAGGAAATCTGGTAATCGATGCCGTCGGCCGACTTCTGATAGGCGAGCACGTTGAACTGATTGAATTCGTTCTGCCGCTGATTGAGCTGCGACGAATCGAAATTGGAAACGCCATAGGCGGTGAAGGCCGGCGTCTGTCCGGGATTGTTGGGAATTTGATAGGTGCCGTTCGAGACGCCGCTGATGAGCGTCAGGCGGCTCGTGGGATCGAGCACGGTCGACAGATAAAGGAAGCCTTTTTCCTGGTCGGTGTGATCGTGAATGGCGCCTCGGTTCGCCGTGGGGTTTTCCAGGCCGAGGTCGCTGCCGAAATAGCGGCCGGAGACGAAATACTGCGTCTGGCCTGCGGTGCCGCCATATTCGACGCTCGGGGTGACGGTGCCATGGCTGCCGCCGTAAACGCTGACCGTGCCGCTGTTGTCGAACGCGCTGGTCTTGGTCGTGATGTCGATGACGCCCGCCGTGCGCAGCCCGTATTGCGCGGGCAGCGCGCCCGTGATGAGCGACATGTTCCCGACCAGCGCGGTGTCGAGGATCTGGCCGAAGCCGCCGACGCCGTCGGGCAGCGCGATGCCGTTGATGCGGTATTGCAGGTTGCCGTGCTCGTTGCGGACGTGGAAGTCGCCGCTCGCCGCCGAATCCTGCGTCACGCCCGGAGCCTGCAACAGCACCTTGTCCAGCGACGCGTTGGTGCCTTGCGGCAGCGCTGCGATGGCCTGCTGATCGAGCACGTAAGGCACGGCGCCCGTCGGCGCGACGATGCTGGCGCGTGCGGCATCGAGAGCCGTGGTTGACGCGGCCAGCCTCTCGGCTCCGGTCGGCGGCGGTGGCTGCGGGCCCTGCCGGTGCCGCTCGGTCGCGACATGCGTGCGCGGCCGCCGCGGCCGTTGCGGATGGCGCGGCGCCGTCACCTGGATTTCCGGGAGCTGTGTGGCGTTGCCTGCGGCCGGCGCGTTCTGGGCCTGGGTGGTGGCTCCGAGGCCGCACCAGAGCAGGGAGGCGGACGAGGACGCGAGCAGCGCGCGTTTGATGGAGAAGGGCATTATTTTAGTCCTGACAGCACCGCGATCGCGTCCATCGTCATCGATGAAGTGGGAAGGCGGTTCCCCGTCGATCTGCGACAGGTTGATTTCGACGTCGGTCCGCATGAGACGAACCGATCCAGCGGATGGCCGTCGGCGTCAGGAAGCCGGAGGTGCGCGGGGCTGGAAAACGACGCGTTTGGATTTGAGATGACTGAACTCGGCGTCGGTGGTCGCGTAGAGGAAATGATACGCCTCGGGCAGCAGCAGTACCGGCGGCTCGGTGAACAGCACCGTGCCTGCGAGCGTCATGACTCCGCAGATCGCGCAATTGTCGCCGTCGTGACGAGGGTTCGGCGCGGGCCTGGCGGGCGTCACGGCCAATGCCGGGGTGGAGTCGTCGACGGCTGCGGTTTGCGCCGCCGGTTGTTTGGCCGTGGTGGTCCCCGCCGGCGCTCCCGCGTCGCCGGCCTGTGCGGCAATAGCGGGTGCCGCGAAGGCTACGGCCCCGTGGTGATGCCCGAACGACAGCACGAGCTGGATCGCAAGCGCGAGCAGCGCGAGCCGCGATCCATGCCCGATGTTTGACCGGAACCACTTCATTGCAAACGTACGCCCCCCATCGCAGAGGACCGGGGGTCTCCGGCCAGCGATGTTATAATGTAACATCGCAAGGAATGTCCGCCCCTGTCAACGGGCTTGATGCTCCGTCAGCGTCCTTCGCGCAGCCACGTCGCCGCAAAGGCACCGAGCAGCAGCAGCAGCCCGATCAGCCCGGCGAACACCGGCAGCACCCCAACGCCGCGCACGACGCTGGCGTCGCGCATCCGCACGCCCATCCAGCCGTCACCGCGAAAGACGCTCGCGGCGTGGACCGGGACGATACGCGGAACGTCGACGCCGGAGCCATCCGCGATCCGTCGTGCATCGCCGCCGCTGGCCCGCGCGAGCGGCTTGAGGTCATCGACCGTCGACGTCACCTCGGAGAATTCCTTGGGGTTGACCGGACCGACATTGACCAGTGCCTTCAGGGTGCCGTCGGTCGCCTGCCACAGTCCGAGTTCGTCGGCGGTCAGGGTCGCCTTCCACAGCCCGGGGTCGGCGGCGCTGAGCGTCAGCTCGCGTGTCTTGCCGGATGGCGACGTCACGGTGACCGGCGTGACGCTGTCGGCCATGGTCTGGCGCTGGACCGTGAGATCCTTGCCGCGGACGTCGAGCCGCAACGCTTCTTCATCGAGCTCGGGTTGCTTCATCAGCCAGTGCGACATCCGCCGCAGCAGGTCGTGATGGGGGCCGCCGCCCTCATAGCCGCGTGCCCATAGCCAGATGTGATCCGACAGCAGCAATGCGACGCGGCCCTCGCCGTAACGGGACAGCAGCAGCAGCGGTTTGCCGTCCGCTCCGGTCATCACCGGCGGCACCGATGCGTTGCGGGTGTCGACCTCGCGGAAAAACCGGCTCCAGTGCGGCGGGTCGCTCGCGGATCCCTCCAGTCCACGGGTGACAGGATGACGTTTGCCGGCGTCGCTGAGGCGCGCGTGAAACGGTTTTTCGGTGACGCCGACCGGTTCGGCGGGCAGCACGGTATCCAGCGGCGTGCGCCAGATGCTGGTGGTGGAGGCATAGTCAGGGCCGGCCGAGACCAGCACCGCGCCGCCGCCGCGAACGTAGCGTGCGATGTTGTCGAAATAGGCGATCGGCAGCACGCCCTGACGCGCGTAGCGGTCGAAGATGATGAGCTGGAACTCGTGAATCTTCTGTTGGAATAATTCACGCGTCGGAAAGGCGATCAGCGACAATTCGTTGATCGGCGTGCCGTCCTGCTTTTCGGGCGGCCGCAGAATCGTGAAGTGAACCAGATCGACGCTGGGATCCGACTTCAGCAGGTTGCGCCATGTGCGCTCGCCGGAATGCGGCTCGCCCGACACCAGCAGCACCCGCAGCTTGTCACGGACGCCGTCGATCGGAACCACGGCGCGATTGTTGACCGGCGTCAGCTCGTTTTCCAGCGGCGAGGCCTCGATCTCGACGATGTTCTGCCCCGCGTGCTTGATGCCGACATCGACATTGACGGTCTGCCCGCTCAGAACGGTGCGCTCGCTGATGACGTCGCCGTCGCGGCGCACCGTTACCTTCGCCCGCTCGCCGCTGACGCCCTGATCGTCGAGCCGGTAGGTGATGGTCTGATTCTGGCCGACGATGCCGAAACGCGGCGCCGCGACGATTGCGATGCGGCGGTCGCGCTCGTCCTTCCGTCCGGCGATGAGCGCATGGACCGGCGCGTGAAAGCCGAGCGCGGCGAGATTTGCCGGGATGTCATGGACCCGCCCGTCGGTGATCAGGAAGGCGCCGGCGACACGGTCGGTCGGCACGTCGGATAGCGTCGATGCGAGCGCCGAAAACAGCTTGGTGCCATCGGTTTCGCCGTCCGCCTGACCCGCGTCGACGACACGAACTTCGAGGCCCTTGATCTGCTTGAGGCGACTGACCAGCGTCTCCTGCGCCTTCGCCGTCTGATTGGTGCGATCGCCGAAACTCTGGCTGGGGCTCTTGTCGACGATGACGGCGGCCACCGACGATAGCGGCTCGCGGTCCTCGCGGGTGAAGGACGGATTGGCGAGCGCCAGCAGGATCAGCGCCAGCGCCGCCACGCGCACCGCGGCGCCGCGCGCGCGCGCGATCAGCAGCAGCACCGCGATCGCGGCGATGGCCGCGAGCGCGGTCCACAGCACGACCATGGGAACCAGCGGAGCGAAGGCGATGCCGTAGGTCATGCGCACGCCTCGACGCGATGTTCACCTCGCCCCATCGGGGAGAGGTCGGCGCGCAGCGCCGGGTGAGGGGGCCTTTGCCGGCCGAAATAGCGTACGCCCTCGCCCCACTCCTCTCCCCACGGGAGAGGGAGCATGCTGTGCTTGCGGCGGTGTATTCTCATCACTGTCCCAGCCGTTCGATCAGGGCCGGCGCATGGACCTGATCGGCCTTGTAGTTGCCGGTGAGCGTATACATCACGATGTTGACGCCGGCCCGGAAGGCGAATTCACGCTGCCGCGGTTCGCCCGGCGAGAGCGGCAACATCGGCTGGCCGTCGGGCCGCATCGCCCACGCGCCTGCCAGATCATTCGAGGTAATGATGATCGGCGAGACGCCGTCGCCGCCACGCGCCGGCCGCGACGCGGCCTCGTCGTTCTCGTCGCGCGGCAACGCCTCGACCCAGGTCTGGCCGGTGGTGTAGCGGCCGGGAAAATCGTGCAGCAGGTAGAACGTCTTGGTCAGCACGTGTTCGCGCGGCACCGGTTCGAGTTCGGGGATATCGAGCGACGACAGGATGTTGCGAAGTTCCTGCATACCCGGCGTTTGGGATTCGCCCCCAGTGCCCGCCGGAGCCTCGATCGCGTCGCGGGTGTCGAACAGCACCGTGCCGCCCTGTTTCATGTAGGCATCGATCTTGTTGAGAGCGTCTTGCGGAGGTTTTGGCGCGCCCGGCACGACCGGCCAGTAGATCAGGGGAAAGAATGCCAGTTCGTCGCGCGCGGGGTCGACGCCGACCGGCTCGCCGGCTTCGAGCGCCGTGCGCTGCGCCAGAAACAGCGTCAGTCCGCTCAAGCCGGCCTTCACGATGTTGTCGACGTCGGCATTGCCGGTCACGACATAGGCCAGCCGTGTCTGCGCGGTCGCCTTCATCGCGAACTCGTCGCTTGCGCTGTCGGCCCGCGAGGGCGAGGTCACCAGCGCCGCGGCGGTCACCGTCAGCGCGACCAGCAGCGCCGCATGGGCGGCGCGGCGGCGCATCAGCGCGGCGAGGCCGCCGCCAAGCAACGCCACGACAATGGCATCGATCAGAAACAGCGCGAGCGATGACGACAGCAGGATGCCTCGGAGATCGCGCGGCTCCGCATTGGTGAAGCTGGCGCGTCGCGCCTGCAACGCCGATGTATCGAGCGGCACGATCCGGTCGGCGGGCGCCAGCGCGTTGACGGCAATCGGCCCGTCGGCGGGTCCGTAGAATCCGGGCGGGTGCTCGATTGTGCCGCGGCCGCGATAATCGACCTGCAGCGGCTTGGCGGTCGAGGGCGGCGGCCCGAACGCGCCAAAGCCGTCCAGCGTTCGCAGCGGCGCGACGGTCTCGGCCTTGGTATCCGCGGCGGGGCTCCGGCCGGTGTTGGCAGTGTAGCCGGAGGCATCCACGATCCGCCGCAGCATTTCGACGAAGCTGCCCGACATCGGCAGATCGGACCAGCGCATGTCGGCGCTGATATGGAACAGGACCAGCAGGCCCTTGCCGCGATGCTCCCCGGTGACGAGCGGCGTTCCGTCCGCAAGGGATGCCCAGCTCTTGGCGGCAAGCGCCGCGTCCGGTTCGGCCAGCACCTGCCGGTTAACGGTGACGTCCTTCGGCACGGAAAGGCCGGCGAATGGTCCATCCGATGCGAAGGCTGCGAGATGCTGCGGCTTCTCCCAGGTCAGGCTGCCGCCGAGACTGCGGTCGCCGCGGCGCAGCTTCACCGGCACCAGATCGTCGTCGGCCTGCGCCAGCCGCGGACCGGCGAACCGCACCAGCACGCCGCCGTGGTCGAGCCACGCGTCGACGCGTTCGCGAAGCTCCGGCGACAGCGTTCCGACATCGGCCATCACGATCATCGACAGCTTTTGATCCAGAAACTGGCCGACGGCCTGCTGCGGCGCCGCCTTGTCGCCGAGCCGGACGTCGGCGAACGGCGCCAGCGCGCGCGTCAGATAAAACGTCGAGGCGAGCAACGGTTGCGCGGTGTCGGTGCTCGATCCGCTGACGACACCGATGGCGCGGCGGCGCCAGCGCTTGTCGAGCAGTTGCACCGCGCCGGCGGAGCGCTCGTCGGCGATTTCCAGCCGTGCGATGTCGTTGCGCAGTTCGACCGGCAGGTCGAACGCGGCCTCGGTCTCGCGGTCCCGCGGCGAGAAGGCGTAACGCGTTTCGCCGATCGGCGAGCCTTTCTGGTCGAGGGCGCGGACGAGACCGGCGGCCGGGCCGTTCGCGGCGGCGCGCAGCACTTTCACGGTCATCTTGGCGGCTGCGTTTTCAGCCCCGACCAGGGCATGCGCCGGCTGCGCGCCACCCTCGAAGATGGTCAGGGAGCGATCCCCGATCAGTTTGCGAAGGCCGTCGACGAATTCCGCCCCGCGTCCGCTATCGATGCCGTCGGACAGCCAGACGAGGTCGCCGTCGCCGGTCGCCTTCAGGAAGCGCTCGATCGCCGGCAACGTTTCGACGCGTTCGACCGCATAGGGTTTCGGCGACAACTGCCGCAGCGCGACGCGTGCCGTTCCGGCCGGCATCAAGGCGATGTCGCGCGTCGGCTCCGAGAGGGGAATGATCGCGACGCCGCGCCGGTCGTTGTCGGCGTTGGCGATCAGTTCATCGGCGGCCCTCATGCGCGTGTCCCAACTCGACGCGGCGCTCCAGCCGTCGTCGAGCAGGATCACCACCGGTGCCGTGCCGCGCGCCGCCCCGGCTTTCGGATTCCAGACCGGCCCGGCGACCGCGACAATCACCAGCGCCGCGGCCAGCAGCCGCAATGCCGTCAGCCACCACGGCGTGCGCGACGGCGTTTCTTCCTTCGGCGCGATATCGAACAGCAGTCGCGTCGGGGGAAAATCGATCCGCCTCGGGCGCGGCGGCATCACGCGCAGCAGCCACCACAACAGCGGCAGGCTGAGCAGGCCGAGCAGCATCAGCGGCTGAAGGAAGGAAAGCGGGAGCGCGGAGATCATGCTGTACGCCCTGCCTTCACCGAACTGGCAGCACCGCCCTTGCTTGCCATCATGCCGCCGTGGAGGAACAGCAGCAGTTCGGCCGCGGAGCGGTCGGTGGTGTGGGTCGAGAACAGCCAGTCGAGCGTGCTGGTCTCGCCGCGGATCTGGTCGCGATGCAGCGCGACGCGGGCGATATAGTCGCGCGCCCATCGCTCGGCGCGGCCCGCGGTGATCGCGCGACCGTCCTCCGGCTCGACGAATTCGACGCGTCCCGAATAGGGGAACGTCTCCTCCGCGGGATCGACGACCTGCAGAAGCGTGCCGTGAGCGCCGGAGGCCGACAGCCCGGCGAGCATCGCCCGGATTCCGGCGATGTCAGACCAGAAGTCGGACAGCACCACGACCTCCGATCGCGCCGACGGTACGAACGAGGGGGGCAGGCTGGCGCGGGTGGCGTCGTCGTGCAGGATCGCCTGCGCCATCTTGTCGATGACGTTGCGGCTCGCGGTCGGGTTCATCAACCCGGGAATGCCGACGCGTTCGCCGCCCGCCACCAGCAATTCGGCCAGTGCGAAGGTGACGATCAGGGCGCGCTCGAGTTTGCTGTCGCGCGCCTGCCGCGATGCGAAGGCCATCGAGGCCGAACGATCCGGCCACACCCAGACGGTATGCGCGGCTTCCCATTCGTGTTCGCGGACATACAGATGATCGTCGCGCGCGGAACGCCGCCAGTCGACATTCTGCGAAGGTTCACCGGAGACGAAACGGCGATATTGCCAGAAGCTCTCGCCGGTGCCGGCGCGACGGCGACCGTGCAGACCATGAATCACGTTGGCGGCGATGCGCCGGGCTTCCAGCACAAGACGCGGCAACGAGGCGGCCAGTGTGCGGCTTTCACCGTCGGCACGCCTGACTGCTTCGATCTCCTGCTTCGCATGCTCGGCGGCTGCGGCCATCAACCGATCCGCGTTTTCAGTTGCCTGATCACGTCCGGAATGGTCCGGCCCTCGGCGCGGGCGGAGAAGGTCAGCGCCATGCGGTGCTTGAGGATGGGCTCGGCCAGGTCGAGCACGTCGTCGATCGACGGCGCGAGCCGTCCGTCGAGCAGCGCGCGGGCACGTACCGCGAGCATCAGCGACTGGCTGGCGCGGGGGCCGGGGCCCCATGCGATCAGCTTGCCGGTCTCGCCGCCGTCGGGTCCGGGGCGCGCGGAGCGCACCAGCGAGAGGATGGCTTCGACCACGCTGTCGCCGACCGGGAGCCGGCGCACCAGCCGCTGCGCGGCGACGAGCGCGTCGGCGTTCATGGCGGCCCTGGCGAGGGTTTCCTCCGCGCCGGTGGTCTCGAACAGGATGCGGCGTTCGGCATCGCGGTCGGGATAGTCGACGTCGATCTCCATCAGGAAGCGGTCGAGCTGGGCTTCCGGCAGCGGATAGGTGCCTTCCTGCTCGAGCGGATTTTGCGTCGCCAGCACATGGAAGGGTTTTGGCAAATCGTGACGCGCGCCGGCGACGGTGATGTGCTGCTCCTGCATCGCCTGCAGCAGCGCTGATTGCGTGCGCGGGCTGGCACGGTTGATTTCGTCGGCCATCAGAAGCTGGGCGAACACCGGTCCGGCGATGAAGCGGAACGAGCGCTTGCCGGTGCCGCTCTCGTCCAGCACTTCGGCGCCGAGGATGTCCGATGGCATCAGGTCCGGCGTGAACTGGACGCGCTTGGCGTCGAGCCCGAGGGTGACGCCGAGCGTTTCCACCAGCTTGGTCTTGGCGAGGCCGGGGACGCCGATCAGGAGCGCATGGCCGCCGGCAAGGATCGTCACCAGCGTATTTTCGACGACGCGATCCTGGCCGAAGATAACGGTGGAAATCGCCTCCCTGGCCGCACGGATTTGCCCCGCGACCTGTTCGGCCGAGCGGACGATCGCGTCTTCCAGATTCTCGACATTTTTATCGCCCGCTGTGTCTGCGCCAGTCATCGGTCACTCCTTGCGCGAACGCGCGCCACCCGCGTTGCGCGACGCCGCACCCATTGCATCGTCACGCCATGATCCGCATGCTAAACTCATGCGAAGGCTATGTATTCGCTCGATTAAACTATCCCCCACATTATCGGGATTCAGGGTTGTGAACGGCATCACGATATGGCGAGACGGAGCGCAACTCCGATTCCATGTTCAAAACACCGTCGAGCACCATTTGTGCCAAAACCCAAGTAAAACCCAAGTCAAGCAACGTGCCGGGCAAGGTCGGAATAAACCATGGCGAAGCAAGGGCAGACGGTGAACCGGAGTTTGGACGGGCTGACGACAGCAGCCCGGGATGCTGCCGCGGGGGCCTCCGGCAAGGGTCTTCCGCCGGTGCATCTGTGGAACCCGCCGTTTTGCGGCGATCTCGATATGCGGATCGCCACCGACGGCACCTGGTTCTACATGGGAACGCCGATCGGTCGGCCGGCGCTGGTGCGTCTGTTCTCCACGATCCTGAAGCGCGAGGACGGCAAGCACTTTCTCGTGACCCCCGTGGAGAAGGTCGGCATCCGCGTCGATGACGCGCCGTTCCTCGCCGTCGAGATGGTCAGGGATCAGGACGACGACGGCCGGCTGCTGCGGTTTCGCACCAACGTCGATGACTGGGTGCCCTGCGATTCCAGCCACCGCCTGCGTTTCGAGGAGGCCGAGGACGGCGGCCTGAAACCCTACCTGCACGTTCGGGCGGATCTTTGGGCCAAGGTGACCCGGGCGCTGTACTACGATCTTGTTGACATGGGCGAGCAGCGAATGATCGATGGCCGGATCATGTTCGGGATCGAGTCCGGCGGCGAGTTCTTCGTGATGGCGGATGCGGAGCAGGTGAGGGACGCAGGTTGAACGAGCCGATGGTGAAGACCGGCGCGGCGACCCCCGACGTCGGCACAGCGGAATTCTTCGACCGCGCGCGGGCGCGGCTGCGGTTCGACATCCCGCCGGGCCTCACCGACGCCAGCATCGTCCCGCTGACCGGCGATCGGGGTAACGATTTCATGCTGCAGGCGATCGCGCAGGAAAAGCCGATCCGACCGGCGGCGGTGCTGATCCCGGTAGTGGCGCGCGACGAGCCGACGGTGTTGCTGACGCAGCGCTCCGCCCATCTCAACGAACATGCCGGCCAGGTCGCCTTCCCCGGCGGCAAGATCGATGCGACCGACGCTTCGCCGGTCGATGCGGCGCTGCGCGAGGCATGGGAAGAGGTCGGACTTGCACGGGAGTATGTCGAGCCGATCGGATATCTCGATCTCTACGGCACCGGCTTCGGCTTCCGCATCCTGCCGACGGTGGCGCGGGTGCGGCCGGGGTTCACGCTCAGCGTCAATCCGGGAGAGGTCGACGACGCGTTCGAGGTGCCGCTGTCGTTTCTGATGAATCCGCTCAATCACAAGACGGGTCAGAAGGAATTTCGCGGCATGCAGCGCTCGTTCTACGAGATGCCATATGCCGGGCGGTATATCTGGGGCGCGACCGCCGGAATCCTGCGTGTGCTGTACGAGCGGATCTACCTCAAATGATCCGTCCGGTTCTCACCGAAATCGGAATTTTCCTGATCCCGTTCGCGGTCTATGCGATGTTTCTGATCGCCACCCGCGCGGGCTTTCTCTCGACCGGTTCGTGGCCGCTGCACATCGTCGCCCGGCTCTCGTTCGGCGCATTGTTGCTGGTGGTGCTGAGCTTCATCGTGCTCGCGCATTTTTCCGGCGCGCCGCCCGATTCGACCTACATCCCGGCGCACATCGAAAACGGCAGGCTCGTTCCCGGAGTCGAGAAATGAGCGCGGCTCGCTCGCTGCGCGCGGCGTCGTGGCTGACAACGGGCGGTACCGCCCGGATTCTCGCGCTGCTCAACGGCAACGGCGAGGAGGCGCGCGTGGTCGGCGGTGCGGTCCGCAACGCCCTGATGGATCTGCCGGTCGGCGAGGTCGATATCGCCACGACGGCGTCGCCCGATGAGGTGGTCCGGCGCGCGGCGGCCGCGCGCATCAAGAGCGTTCCGACCGGTATCGAGCACGGCACCGTCACGCTCGTCGTGGAGGGCAAACCGTTCGAGGTCACGACGCTGCGCGAGGACGTCGAAACCTTTGGCCGCAAGGCGAAGGTCGCGTTCGGCCGCGACTGGGCGCGCGACGCCGCGCGGCGCGATTTCACCATCAACGGACTGTCGGTCGGGGCCGACGGCACGGTACACGATCACGTCGGCGGGCTCGACGACATCGCGGCGAAGCGCGTGCGCTTCATCGGCGATCCCGATCGGCGCATCGCCGAAGATTATTTGCGCATTCTCCGTTTCTTCCGCATTCACGCCGCCTACGGCGCGGGCGAGCCGGATCGCGCCGGGACTCTCGCCTGCATCCGCGGCCGCGCCGGACTTGCGACATTGTCGGCGGAGCGATTGCGGGCGGAGATGCTGAAACTCCTGATCGCGGACGGCGCCGTGGACGCGCTTGTCGCGATGGCCGATGGCGGGCTGCTGCTCGCTATTCTCGGTGGCGTCACCTATCGCGGGCCGCTTGCGGCGATGATATCCGCCGAACGGACGCTCGGCCTCGCGCCGGACCCGATCCGGCGGCTGGCATCGCTCGCGGTGTCGGTGTCCGAGGATGCGCGGCGGATCGCGGCACGGTTGCGGCTCTCCAATGCGGAGGCGAAGCAACTGGATTCGATGGGGCATCGCTGGTGGCGGCTCGGCGGCATGGACGAAACGATCGCGCGGCGCCGGCTGTACCGGTTGGGGATGCCGCTTTATCGCGACCGGCTGATGCTGGCCTGGGCGAGGGCGCGACATGGTGCCGATCCCGCATCATGGAAATATCTCGCCGACTTGCCGCAGCGCTGGCAGCCGCCGGCATTTCCGCTGAAGGCGGCGGATTTCGTCGCGCGCGGCATCGCGGAAGGTCCGGCGCTCGGGCGCGTTCTCAGGCTGGCGGAAGATGCCTGGCTTGCCGCGGATTTCCCGCTCGATGCCTCGCGCCTTTCGGCAATCGCCGATCAGACGGTGGAACGGTTCACGCGCGATCACCGGCTGTAAGCGCGGCCGCGGGCAACAACTCGGTCAGCGAGCGGATGATGCGGTCGGGCGTGACGCCCGAGCCTGGCGGCAATCCGTCTCCATGCACGTCCATCCAGATCGCGTAGATGCCGAGACGCTGAGGCGCCTCGACTTCCCATTCCAGATTGTCGCCGATCATCCATGTGTCGGCGGCGGTGACGCCGAGCGCCGACATGGCATGGAGATAGGCGCGTTCCTCCGGCTTGCCGAAACCGTGCTCGCCCTCGATCTGGATGTGATCGAACCGATGGGACAGTGCAAAGCGTTCGACCTTGGCGCGCTGGGTGTCGGCGGCGCCGTTGGTCACCAGCGCTAATTTGACGCCGTGCGCCTTCAACGCGTCGATTGCATCGTGTGCGCCTGGAAAGACGAACATCTCGTCTTCGCGATAGGCCGTGAAGCGATCGGCCACGCGAACCGCGAGATCGTCGTTCAGCATGGCATGTCCTTCGGCCGCGAGCGCGGCAAATCCGCCCTTCACCGTGAGGCGGCGCGCTTCCGCGAGCTTGAGCCGCCAGACCGGCTCGGCGGTCGCCCAGAATGTCTTGGCGAAGGCCAGAACGGAGGTTGCGACCTGTCGCGGAGACAGCGCCCCGAACTCGGCCGCGAATTCCGCTGCAATCGTATTCCACGCGATCTCCGGGCGGCCGTAGGCCGACAGGATGGTGTCGTCCATGTCGATCAGCATGGCGCCTGGCAGCGGCGGCATCGCGCTCATGGCCACTTCACCTCGGGCGGCATCGAGGACAGGATCGAGGCGACGTTGCCGCCGGTCTTGAGCCCGAAGATGGTGCCGCGGTCATAGAGCAGGTTGAACTCCACGTAGCGTCCGCGCCGGATCAACTGCTCCTCGCGATCGGCCTCGTTCCATGGCGTCGCGAAGTTGCGGCGTACGAGATCGGGATAGATCTTCAGGAAGGCGCGGCCGACGTCCTGCGTGAAGGCAAGGTCGGCATCCCAGTCGCCCGAGTCGTGCCAGTCGTAGAAGATGCCGCCGATCCCGCGCGCTTCCTTGCGGTGGGGCAGGTAGAAATATTCGTCGCACCAGGTCTTGTATTTGCCGTAAGGCGCGATCGCGGCATGGGCATCGCAGGCGGATTTCAGCGCGTCGTGAAATGCGGCCGTATCGGCATCCTCCTGGGTCCGGCGCCGGTCCAGCACCGGCGTCAGGTCGGCGCCGCCGCCGAACCAGGCCTTTGTCGTGACAACGAAACGCGTGTTCATGTGAACGGCCGGCACATGCGGGTTGCGCATGTGGGCGATCAGCGAAATGCCCGACGCCCAGAACCGGGGATCGTCGGCGGCGCCAGGAATTTGCGCGCGGAATTCAGGCGCGAACTCGCCATGCACGGTCGAGCAATGCACGCCGACCTTCTCGAACAGCCGTCCGTGCATCATCGACATCATCCCGCCGCCGCCGGGCTTGCCGGTGTGATCGGTGCGCTCCCACGGGGTAGGGACGAACCGCCCCGCGTCGCCGGGGTAAAGCGATGCGGGCGCGTCGTCTTCCAGCTTTTCAAAAGCGGCACAGATCCGGTCGCGCAGGGTTTCGAACCATGCGCGCGCGCTCGCTTTGCGTCGTTCGATGTCCGCCGCGATCATCGGCGTCAGCCCTTCGGCCCGAAGTAGGTGCAGCTTTCGCCGCAACTGGGGCGATGCACGCTGACGCGGGTGACCTGGCCGGCGTCCTGCACGCGCTCCCAGATGAAGCGGGTGAGGTTCTCGAGTGTCGGCAGGCCAAGGCCTGCGACGTTATTGAGGAGTTTGTGGTCCAGTTGTTTCTGCACGTCGGCGATGCTGCGTTCGAGCAGTCCGAGGTCCGTGACCATTGCGCTTGTGGGGTCGGGAACGCCGCGAATCGTGACATCGGCCCGGAACGAATGGCCGTGGATTTCCTCGCTCGCTTCGCCAAAGGTCGTTCCGGTCAGCGAGTGTGCGGCCTCGAAGCCGAATGATTTGGTCAATTCCCACATTCCGTCCGGTCCTATCTTATCCCAAGCGTCTTGTGCGTCTGCAGGCTGAGCCGCCATTGCGGGTGCCGCAGACAATAGCCGACGGCGCGGGCGGTGTTGTCAGCCACATCCGGCCCGTCCATCGGCTGCAGCGAGAATCGTTCGAAAGCGAGGCCGGCGAAGTCCGCAGGGTCGTTTTCAGGCTGCGGATATACCAGTTTCAATTCGTGGCCTTTGCGAATCCGCAAAGTCGTGCCGGCTTTCGGGCTGACGCAAAGCCAGTCGATCCCGTCCGGCGGCTCGATCGTGCCATTGGTTTCCATGCCGATCTCGAAGCCCCTCGCGTGCAGGGCGTCGACGAACGCCGTATCCACCTGCAACAGCGGTTCGCCTCCGGTCAGCACCACATAGCGGTTCGAGGCCGTGCCCGTCCATTGCGCGGCGACGGTGTCGGCCAGCATGTCGGCGGTGGCATAGCGTCCGCCCAGCGTCCCGTCCGTGCCGACGAAATCGGTGTCGCAGAAGCGGCAGGTGGCGGAGGCGCGGTCCTCCTCCCGGCCGCTCCAGAGATTGCATCCGGAAAACCGGCAGAACACGGCCGCCCGGCCGGCATGGGCGCCTTCGCCTTGCAGGGTCAGAAAGATCTCCTTGACGGCGTAACTCACGACATCTTCTCCGGCAAAACCTTTTGCGGAATGTCCGCCCCTGTCTGCCGCAAAGCCTCTCCGAGCGCCATCGCGACGGCCATGGCGACGTTCAGCGACCGCAATCCCGGCCTGACGGGTATCACCAGCCGGGCGTCGGCGGCAGCCGCGACGTCGTCGGGAACCCCGGCGCTTTCCCGCCCGAACAGCAGGATATCGGTATCGGCAAAGCGATGATCCAGATAGGCGCTTGCCCCCTTGGTCGTAAAGAGAACCAGCCGAAGGGCTTTTTTCGCGCGCCATTGCTCGAATTTCGGCCAGGAAACGTGTCGCACGATGGTCACCTGGTCGAGGTAGTCCATACCCGCCCGGCGGAAATGACGGTCGGACACCGGAAACCCGGCGGGCTCGATGATATGGGCCTCGACATCGAGGCAGGCGCACAGGCGGAGAATCGTCCCCGTGTTCTGTGGAATGTCGGGCTGAAAAAGTGCGATCCGCATTCGTTCAAAGCCCCTCGGGCCCTCATGAAATGGCTGGAAAATTCGTTGCCGGCGGCAGATTTAGTGCATGGCACCAAGGTCAGCCGATAGCGGGCTTGCGCTTGTCCGGCAAGGGTGCCAATAGAACGATTCTGGACTGAGTGTTTCGCCTGATTGGCCGGGACAACTGGTCTTTCTGCCGCCGCGGGGGTCGCGGGCGCCGGCAGCCTCTCCCGGTTGCTCGCAAGATGCTGCCGGGGCGGTTCCTCCGGTAGCAGATAAGAAAGGGTTTGGAATCGTGACGACAGCGTCTTCGGCGGGGCATAGCCGCCGTGATTTCCTCTTCGTAGCCACCGGCGCCGCCGCCGCGGTCGGTGCAGCCGCCACCGTCTGGCCGCTGGTCTCCCAGATGAACCCGGACGCCTCCACCATCGCCGCCGGCGCGCCGATCGAGGTCGATATCAGCCCGATCGCGGAAGGGCAGGACATCAAGGTGTTCTGGCGCGGCAAGCCGATCTACATCATGAACCGCACCAAGAAGCAGATCGAAGAGGCCCGGAACGTCAACGTTTCCGATCTGCGCGACCCGCAGCCGGACTCGGCGCGCGTCAAGGAAGGTCACGATAACTGGCTGGTGGTGATCGGCATCTGCACCCATCTCGGCTGCATCCCCATTGCCCATGAAGGCAATTACGACGGCTTCTTCTGCCCCTGCCACGGGTCGCAGTACGACTCCTCGGGTCGCATCCGCCAGGGGCCGGCGCCGCTGAACCTGCCTGTCCCGCCTTACGCCTTCGTCTCCGACACCAAGATCAAGATCGGTTAAGGCCGCAACGGCTCTTCACCGAACGCGTCGCTTCATTCCTCAGGATCGCATCATGAGCGGACCATCCGACTTTCAGCCGCAGAATCCCGTTCTCAAGTGGGTCGAGCGGCGTCTGCCGATCTTCGGCCTCGTCCATTCCTCGTTCGTGGCCTATCCGACGCCGCGCAACCTGAACTACTGGTGGACGTTCGGCGGCATCCTGTCGTTCATGCTCGCGGTGCAGATCGTGACCGGCGTGATCCTGGCGATGCACTACACGCCGCATGCGGACCTCGCCTTCAACTCGGTGGAAGGCATCGTTCGCGACGTCAACTACGGCTGGCTGCTGCGCTACCTGCACTCGAACGGCGCGTCGATGTTCTTCATCGCCGTCTACATTCACATGCTTCGCGGCCTGTATTACGGCTCCTACAAGGAGCCGCGTGAAATCCTCTGGATCCTCGGCGTCATCATCTACCTGCTGATGATGGCGACCGGCTTCATGGGGTACGTGCTGCCGTGGGGCCAGATGAGCTTCTGGGGCGCCACCGTCATCACCAACCTGTTCTCGGCCATTCCGTATGTCGGCGAGAGCATCGTGACCTTGCTGTGGGGTGGCTATTCGGTCGGCAACCCGACCCTGAACCGCTTCTTCTCGCTGCACTACCTGCTGCCGTTCGTGATCGCGGGCGTGGTCGTGCTGCACGTCTGGGCGCTGCACGTCGCAGGCCAGAACAATCCGGCCGGCGTCGAGCCCAAGACGGAAAAGGACACGGTACGGTTCACGCCTTACGCGACCGTCAAGGATGCGTTCGGCCTGTCCTGCTTCATCCTGTTCTATGCATGGTTCGTGTTCTACATCCCGAACTATCTCGGCGATCCCGATAACTACATTGTCGCCAATCCGGGCGTGACGCCCGCGCACATCGTGCCGGAATGGTACTACCTGCCGTTCTACGCGATCCTGCGCTCGATCCCGAACAAGCTGGCGGGCGTCGTGGCGATGTTCAGCGCGATTCTGGTGCTGGCGTTCCTGCCCTGGCTCGACTCCGCCAAGACCCGATCGTCGCGCTATCGTCCGCTGGCCAAGCAGTTCTTCTGGATCTTCGTCGTGGTCTGCCTCGGCCTCGGCTATCTCGGCGCGCAGCCGCCCGAGGGCATCTACGTGATCGCAGGCCGTATCCTGACGGTGTGCTACTTCGCCTATTTCCTGATCGTGCTGCCGCTGCTCAGCCGCATCGAGAAGCCGCGTCCGGTGCCGAACTCGATCGCCGACGACGTGCTGTCGAAGGGCCGCTATGTGGCGTCCGCCGTCGCGGTATTCGCCGTCGCCGGGCTGCTGATGCTCGGCAGCGGTTCGCAGGCACGGGCCCAGGAGCACAACACGCCTGCTCCGCCGTCGCTGACATGGTCGTTCGCCGGCCCGTTCGGCAAATTCGATCAGGGGCAGCTCCAGCGCGGCTACAAGGTCTACAAGGAAGTCTGCTCGGCGTGCCACTCGCTGAACCTGCTGCACTATCGCAACCTGGCCGATCCCGGTGGTCCGGGCTTCTCGCTGGCGCAGGCCGCCGCGCTGGCTTCCGAGATCAAGGTCCAGGACGGCCCGAACGATGCGGGGGACATGTTCGAGCGCCCCGGTCGTGTCGCCGACAAGTTCCCGGCGCCGTTCCCGAACGAGAATGCGGCCCGTGCGGCCAACGGCGGTGCGGCTCCGCCCGATCTGTCGCTGATGGCGAAGGCGCGCGGTTACGAGCGTGGCTTCCCGCAATTCATCTTCGATGCCTTCACCCAGTTCCAGGAGAAGGGGCCGAACTACATCCATGCGATCCTGACCGGCTTCGAGGAAAAGCCGCCGGCCGGTGTCGCGCTGCCGGAAGGCTCGCACTACAACAGGTATTTCCCGGGCCACGCCATCAAGATGCCGCCGCCGCTGTCGAAGGACCAGGTGACGTATGACGATGGCTCGCCGCAAACGGTCGATCAGTATGCGACGGACGTGTCCGCGTTCCTGATGTGGGCCGCCGAACCGAAGCTCGAGGAGCGCAAGCGCACCGGCCTGCAGGTCATGGTGTTCATGCTTATCTTCGCCGGCCTGCTCTACTTCACCAAGAAGAAGGTCTGGGCCAACGCGCACTGAGTGCCAGCGGCTCCAAATCGAAACCGGCTCCAAATCAAAAAGGCTCCCTCGCGGGAGCCTTTTTCGTGCGGTTCTTCGATCTGCTGTCAGCGCTTGAACAAGCCCATCACCGCCGACTTCGCCAGCGTGTTGAAGTGGAGCTGGAAGCCGACCACCGCCGCCGACGTGTCGGCGCCGGCGTTGATGTCGCCGCCGACGGCATGCACGGTGAAGAAATAACGGTGCGGGTGATCGCCTTCGGGCGGGCAGGGGCCGCCGTAGCCGGGTGCGCCGAAATCGGTGCGCGTCTGCAACGCGCCTTTCGGCAGCTTGCCGCTCTTGGGGTTGCCTGCATCGAGCGCCAGTTCCGTCACGCTGGCTGGAATGCCCACCACCACCCAGTGCCAGAAGCCGCTGCCGGTCGGCGCATCCGGATCGTAGCAGGTGACGGCGAAACTCTTCGTGCCCTCGGGCGCGCCGCTCCAGCGCAGGTGCGGCGACTGGTTGCCGCCCGCGCAGCCGAATCCGAAGTCGGCGGACAGGATATGATCCTTGCCGAGGTAGTCGCCGTCCTTGAAACTATCGCTCACAACCTTGAACGCCATCGATCCTCTCCGAGTTTGTCGTGATTGCGGGAGACTAACGCGTCCGGCCGGTGAAGCCAACGCGGCGGCGCGATTGACGCGGTTTTGACGGTTGCGTATTCCGGAAACCAATGGGCGCGAATGTCACCATCTCGAATCTCAGCGACCGGCCTGAATTCTTCGATACCGTCGCGGATCGCATCTGGCGGGCGTGGTGGCAGCCCCACGGCGTTCCGCTCGCCTATATCTCCGGCCGCCTTCAGGAGGCCAGGACGGCCGCGCCGATGCCGCGCGCGTTTGTCGCGCATGCCGGGCCGACGTTCGCGGGGACCGCGTCGGTGATCGCGTCCGATCTCGACGAGCGGCCGCAATATTCGCCGTGGGTGGCGGCGGTCTGGATCGAGCCGCAATTTCGCTCGCAGCGCCTCGGCCGCCGGCTGATCGCGCACGCCGCCGATCACGCCTTCAGCGTCGGGGTGTCGCGCGTGTTTCTCACCGCGCGCCCGGCGCGGCGCTCGCTTTATGAAGACCTCGGCTGGGACGTGGTGGAGGAAGGCGTCAGCCATCTCCAGTTGACGATTTTTTCGCGCGACGCGCCGGCTCAGCGCTAACCGTTTCGCCCGCTGACGCCGTCCCACCACGGACACGCGCCGTTGAGTCGTGTGAAATTGCCGTCCATCACATTGACCGGCGCGCGGCGGCCGTCCGCAGCGGCGCGCATACGCATCTCGCGGGCGACCTTGCGGTCTTCGGGCGACAGCCACACCCGCTCATGGCCCCACAAACTCGGACCGTCGGTGAGTTCGACCGGCGTCCATGTCGCGGGGTCGATGTCGCGCCCGCCCCAGCCGCATTCGACCATGAAGGACGACGGCGTCCTGGCGTAAAACGAGGTCATGAGGTCGTTGGTGTGGCGGCCGAGCGTGACGTTGACGCGGCTCTCGCCCGCCTGCGCCACGTCGTAGGACTGGCCGACATCGTCGAGCGAAAACAGCTCCACCATCAGATGATGCATCCCGTTGGTGCCGGTTTCGATCAGCGCCAGGCTGTGATGCCGCGCGTTGATGTGAAAGAAATAGGCGCGGAACGGCTTGTCCATGTAGTCGCTGAGGCCGAATCCAAGCAGATCGACATAGAACGACATCACCGCGTCGATGCGCTCCACGGTCAGCACCGCGTGGCCGAGGCCGAGCGGGCCGGTGCGGAAGCCGGAAATCGAACGGCCCGGCTTGAATGGCGTGTCGTCGGTTTCCGCGCCGTGAAAGGCTTCGAGCCGGTTGCCCGCGGGGTCGCGAAACGAGATCAGGGCGGCGACGCGGCGCGCATCGGCGAGCGCTCGCGATTCCGTCGCGACCTGAACGCCGGCCCGGTCGAGCTTCGCCGCGAGCCTGTCGAGCGCCGATGCGTCAGCGACTTCCCAGCCGAAAAAGCGCTCGCCCTCGGGCAACGTGCGGTCCACCACGAGGCGTTGCTTGCGGTCGTCCATCCGGAACGCGAGCAGGGAGTTGCCGCGCTCCACGGCCTGCAGCCCGATGAGCGAGGTGCCGAACTGCCGCCAGTCGTCGAGCGCGCGCGATCCGAAGCCGACATAGCCAAGCGCCTGCAGCGTCATTCGGCCTCTCCGCGAAAGCCTGCCCCTGGAATCGAGTTTGCGCCAATATCCCGGAGAGAACCAGTGGGTTCGCCCGAGGGGGCGTCCATGCATCGGGCGGCCGGGCGCGAACGGCCTTGACATCTTGCCGCTGCGGTGATGATTTCGCGCCCATGAACACCGTTGCCCGCCCATCCCGTCGTTGGTGGCCCACCTTCTGAAGGTGGCCGGTGCGATTTTGCTTCAATTTCAATCGACAGTGGCCGTCACGCAGAGCGACGGCCTTTTCGTTTGTTCCTGTGTGGCGCTCCCTTCGCAAGTCTCGTAAGAGGAACACATGAACAGGACCGTCTTTTCGCTGCCCGCGCAGAGCGACTACACGACCGCCGGCGGTCTCGCGGTGGCGCGATCAAGCGAGCATTTTACCGGCGGCAGCAGGCTCGACGATCTGATCGATCTGCTCGACCGCCGCCGCGGCGTGGTGCTGTCGTCCGGCACCACGGTGCCGGGGCGATACGAGAGTTTCGACCTCGGCTTTGCCGACCCGCCGCTCAAGCTCGAAACCACGGGCCTGACGTTTTCCATCGACGCGACGAACGCTCGCGGCGAGGTGCTGATCGCCTTTCTTGCCGATACCCTGAATGAGCCCTGCGCCGTGGTGACGGAGAAATCCGCGCGCAAACTCGCCGGCCACATTGTGGGCGGTGAGGCACCGGTGGAGGAAGATCGGCGCACGCGGCGCGCCAGCGTGATGTCGCTGGTCCGTGCGCTTGTGGCGGCGTTTGCGTCATCCGCCGATCCGTTGCTGGGGCTGTATGGCGCGTTCGCCTACGACCTCGTGTTCCAGATGGAAGACCTGGTGCAGAAACGCGCGCGGGAGGCCGACCAGCGCGATATCGTGCTCTATGTGCCCGATCGCCTGCTGGCCTATGACCGCGCCACCGGCCGCGGCGTGGTGCTGTCCTATGATTTCGCGTGGAAGGGCCGTTCGACCAAAGACCTTCCCAACAACACGCCGGAAAGCATCTACGCAAAGACGTCACGTCAGGGCTTTTCCGATCATGCGCCGGGCGAGTATCAGGCCACGGTGGAAACCGCCCGCGCGTCCTTTGCGCGCGGCGACCTGTTCGAGGCGGTGCCGGGACAACTGTTCGCGGAGCCCTGCGAGCGTTCGCCGGCGGAAGTGTTCCAGCGGCTGTGCCGTATCAATCCGTCGCCCTATGGCGGACTGGTCAATCTCGGCGACGGCGAATTTCTCGTCTCGGCTTCGCCGGAGATGTTCGTGCGCAGCGACGGGCGGCGGATCGAGACCTGTCCGATCTCGGGCACCATCGCGCGCGGCGCCGACGCCATCGGTGACGCCGAGCAGATTCGCGAGTTGCTCAATTCGGAAAAGGACGAGTTCGAGCTCAACATGTGCACGGACGTCGATCGCAACGACAAGGCGCGCATCTGCATGCCCGGCACCATCAAGGTGCTCGCGCGCCGCCAGATCGAAACCTATTCAAAGCTGTTCCACACCGTCGATCACGTGGAAGGCGTTCTCCGTCCGGGCTTCGACTCGCTCGATGCGTTCCTGACCCATGCCTGGGCCGTGACCGTCACCGGCGCGCCGAAGAAATGGGCGATGCAGTTTGTCGAGGACAACGAGCGCTCGCCGCGGCGCTGGTATGCCGGCGCCTTCGGCGTCGTCGGATTCGATGGTTCGATCAATACCGGCCTCACCATCCGCACGATTCGCATGAAGGACGGTCTTGCCGAGGTGCGCGTCGGCGCCACCTGCCTGTTCGACAGCAAGCCCGAGCTCGAGGATCGCGAGTGCCAGACCAAGGCGGCGGCGCTGTTTCAGGCATTGCGCGGCGATGCGCCAAAACCGCTGTCGGCGGTCGCGCCTGACGCGACTGGCTCCGGCAAGCGCGTGCTGCTGATCGACCATGACGACAGTTTTGTGCACATGCTGGCGGATTATTTCCGGCAGGTCGGCGCCACCGTCACCGTGGTGCGCTACGTCCACGCGCAGGACATGCTGAACAAGCAGGGCTACGACCTGCTGGTGCTGTCGCCCGGTCCCGGCCGGCCGGAAGATTTCGGCATCGCCAAAACCATCGAGACGGCGCTGAGCAAGAAGCTGCCGGTGTTCGGCGTCTGCCTCGGCGTGCAGGCGATCGGCGAATATTTTGGCGGCCAGCTCGGCCAGCTCGCGCAGCCGGCGCACGGGCGGCCGTCGCGCGTGCAGAATCGCGGCGGGCGGCTGATGCGAAACCTGCCCAACGAGATCGTCATCGGCCGCTATCATTCGCTTTACGTCGAGCGCGACGGCATGCCGGACGTGCTCGAGGTGACCGCCACCACCGACGACGGCGTGCCGATGGCGCTCGAGCATCGGACGTTGCCGGTCGGCGGTGTGCAGTTTCATCCGGAGTCGCTGATGTCGCTTGGCGGCGAGGTCGGCTTGCGGATCGTCGAGAATGCGTTCCGGCTTGCTCATTCTCCCTCCCCCCTTGTGGGGAGGGGTCGGGGAGGGGGGTAAATGGCAGGTATCATTCTCTGTACCCCCATCCCCAACCCCTCCCCACAAGGAGGAGGGGAGCAGTCCGGGTCCGCCGCCGTATTTTCATTTTTTTGTTCAGCAAAGAAATCATGATGACCTTCGAAGACGATTTGCAGGCTTCCGTTCGCACCATTCCGGATTATCCGAAGCCCGGGATCATGTTTCGCGACATCACCACGCTGTTGGGCGACGCGCGGGCGTTTCGCCGCGCCGTCGATCAACTGGTGCATCCGTGGGCTGGCGCGAAGATCGACAAGGTCGCGGGCATCGAGGCGCGCGGCTTCATCCTCGGCGGGGCGGTGGCCCATCAGGTGTCCGCGGGCTTCGTGCCGATCCGCAAGAAAGGCAAGCTGCCGCATCAGACCGTGCGGATGGCTTACGCGCTCGAATACGGCACCGACGAGATGGAGATGCATGTCGATGCCATCGCCAGGGGCGAGCGCGTCATTCTGGTCGACGATCTGATCGCCACCGGCGGCACCGCGGAAGGGGCCGTGAAGCTGCTGCGTCAGATGGGCGCCAATGTGGTGGCGGCCTGTTTTATTATCGACCTGCCGGATCTTGGCGGAGCCGCGAAATTGCGCGCGATGGATGTGCCGGTGCGCACGCTGATGGCGTTCGGCGGGCACTGAGCCGATTTACTCTTCTCCTCCAGGGGAGGCAGGGTTACGTCCGCCGCTGCGCCAGTTCCAACTCAAGTTCACGAAAGTTGAAATAGGTGTTGCGGATCCACTGATGCAGCTCGGTGGAGGCGTCCTTCTCCGTTCGCAGATAATCGGTGAAGGAGAATGTCAGGCGGTCGATGTAGGTTTTCAGGAACAACGGCAGCGCGGCGAGGCGCAGCACCCGGCCATGAGCGAAGGCCTCGGGCATTTCCCCGCGCAGGACGAATTCGTTGTCGACGGTGACGATCGCGCGCGGCGGCAGCGTGGCCCGCAGGGTTTCATAGCCGCGGGCGGACACGCGGTCGCTGTCGGCCACGAACAGGACGACCGGCGACACGTCGCGCCGCGCGGCCTCTTTCATGAATCCGATTTCTCCGATCATCGCGAAAAATTCATCGAAGCCGTGGTAGCCGAGGTCGATCACCTTGGCCAGGCCGTCATTGACGATCAGCCGGTCCATCAGCGCGATCTTGCCGAAGGTATCGTCGATCTCCGCGGTCTCGGTGAGGCGCGGCAGATAGTCGAGCAGCGACGGCTCTTTCAGATTGACGTCGAAGGCGATCACGTCGCCGCGCTGGAGCCGGAGGAATTCGCTGAGCAACCGCGCCACCAGGGTCTTGCCGACCTGGGGGCGAGGCGAGCAGATGATGTAGACCGGTGTGCGGGACATGGGGACGATATATCAAACGGGCGAATGTCTGTGGTGTCTGTTTCTACACCGCCGTCATTGCCGGGCTTGATCCGGCAATCCATCGTTTTCATGGATGCGCGGGTAAAGCCCGCGCCTGACATGACAGTCGTGGTGACGCCTGCAGTCCGATCAAAACCGGCTATCCTCTACTTTTCGCTTCCGCTCGTGCGCGAGGCGCCCTTGTCCTTGCCGACGATATCGGTCAGCTTGATGCGGTCGAATTCGCTCCACACATTCGCCAGCCAGTGGCGGACATAGCCGCGCAGCACGAACGAATAGTTGGCGGCCTCGTCCTTCGCGCCCTTGTTGGCCACGAACTTGAGGAACGGCACCGAAGATACCTCGACCTGCTCGTAGGCCATTTCGTTGAGCTTCGGGATGGTGATCTCGGTCGCATCCCTGATCTTGTGAAAATACGAATTGTAGGTCGCCTGGTCCCATTCGAAGAAGCTGGTGTTGTTGATGAAGTTCTTCACCAGGAAATATTTGGCGCCTTGCATGAAATTCGCGGTCTCGGCGATCTCGTCCAGCGACGCGATCGAGGGGCCGAGGATGTGGAACACCGCGAAGGTGATCTGCCCCGACTTCGCCGCATCGAGGAATCCGATGTCGCGGAGCGAGGCCAGCGCCGGGGACAGCAGTCCGGCGCGAACGTCGATGACGGTCACCGAGGGCACGTCGTTGTTCAGCGTATCGAAGATCTTCATCTGATCGGCCGTGGTCGTCATGTCGACGATCTCGGTGATCTCGGGGTGGAACCGTTTCAGCGTGCCGCGCGGCGACTCCGTGTCGAACGCCCGGGTCGGGACGTTGTTGGCGCTGAAATAGTCGAGCACGGTGCGCGACACCGTGGTCTTGCCGACGCCGCCCTTGTCCGCGCCGACCACAATCACTGCTGGCTTCGCCATGAGACCCCTTTGAGCAAGCTGAAATCCGGAAACCGTCTGAAGGTCGTCAGCGCGGTCTGTCCCCGTCTCTCGCGGTTGTCTGCTTTGGGCGCGAACATGGCAGAAACAAGGGAGAATTCAATTCTTTACACGGCCGATATGGTAAATCCGGCGAAATTCGTTAACACCCGCAATCCGTTGGATAATTGCGCCGGTGCGGATTTGCGGGCAAATCCGGCTTTGAGCACAGGATTCAGGGCTGATTGCCCCAGGGCCCGGCCGTCGGAGGCGCCGTGCCGTCCGGCGCGGCCGGCTCGCTCCAGGGGCCCGGCGGGAGATTCTGTCCGCTCGGGTGACCGGCTTGGGCGGCGCCCGCTTCATCGCGCTCATGCTGGTAATGCGACCGCATCGGACCGGGATCGTGGCCGCCGGCATACGTCACCAGTGCGCGAACCCGCGCGTCGATGGATGGATGGGTGGCAAACAGGTCGGAAAAACCTTCGCGCGGATTGTCGATGCACATCTCCATCACGGCCGAGGTCGCACCCGGCAATTCGCCGCGATTTTCGATCTTGCGCAGCGCCGAGATCATGGCGTCGGGATCCTTGGTCAGTTCCACCGAACCGGCATCGGCCATCAGTTCGCGTGAGCGCGACAATGCCAGCCGCACGACCTGCGACAGGAACCATGCGAGCGCGATCAGGGCGGCTGCGAGCAGCAAGACAACGATGGCGCCGCCGCCCTTGCTGTCGCTGCGACCGCCCGACGACGATCGCGACGAACTGCCCCAACCGCCGGACGACGAGCTTGACGAACTCCACCCTCCGCCGATTCTCGCTCCACCCTGGAAGACACGGAAAACCAGCTCGGCGACGAACCCGGCCACCCCGGCGATGATGACCGCGATCACCATCAACTGCACGTCGCCGTTGCGGATATGGGTCAGCTCGTGGCCGAGCACCGCTTCCATCTCCCGGTCGTTCAGCCCTTTCATCAGGCCGGTGGTGACGGTGACGGCATATTGGCGGCGATTGAGGCCGGTGGCGAAGGCGTTCAACGCCTCGCTGTCCATCACCTTCAGCTTCGGTATCGGGATGCCGCGCGAAATGCAAAGGTTCTCGAGCAGGTTGTAGAGCCGTGGCTGTTCCTTGCGGCCGACGTCATGGCCACCGGTGACCGCGTCGATGATCGACTGATGGAAGAAATAGGCGATCACGATCCATAGCGCGGAAGCCGCCGTGGCCCACGGCAATGCGACGATCAGGTCGCGCCATGCGCCGCCGAGGTAGAACATCGCGGTGCGGTTGGCGCCGCGGAGAATAACCTCGGCGATCAGTGCGCCGGCGAACACCATCACGTAGATCAGCAGGAACAGCCCGGCGAGCAGCAGCATCGAACGGATCTTGTTCGACGCGATGTGGGTGTAGAGGCCGTAGGCTGCCATCAGATCGACCTGTCCGCACCGCCACACAGGGAGGCTGCTCGTTCCCTCCTGCCTTGTGGAGGGCCAGGGAGGGGGGCGGAGACAAAATCTGTCTCAGCGGTCGAATGACCCCTCTCTTCACCTCTCCCCCACAAGGGAGGAGAGAGCCGGTCCTGCCCGTTGCGATGCATCGGCAAGAATCTCAGAACTTCACTTGCGGCGTCGCCTCGACCTCCGTTCGCGACGCGCCGAGATCGAAGAAGTCCTTTCTGGTGAAGCCGAAGGCGCCGGCGAACAGCGCGGCCGGCATCTGCTGGATGCCGGTGTTGTATTCCTGGACCGCGTTGTTGAAGAAGCGGCGGCTGGCGGCGATCTTGTTCTCGAGGTCGGACAGTTCGCCGGCGAGCTGCTGGAAATTGGCGTTGGCCTTGAGGTCCGGATAGGCCTCCGATAGCGCGATCAACCGGCCGAGCGCACCGCTCAACTGGTTTTCCGCGGCGCCGACCTGCGCCGGTCCCTGCGCCGACATGGCCGAGTTGCGGGCCTTGATGACGTCGTCGAGCGTTCCACGCTCGTGGGCGGCGTAGCCTTTGACGGTCTCGACGAGGTTCGGGATCAGGTCGTGGCGCTGCTTGAGCTGCACGTCGATGTCGGCGAAGGCCTGGCCGACGCGCTGGCTGAGCGCGACCAGCCGGTTATAGGCGGCAAACGCGAACAGAACGAGGATAACGATGACGCCGAGAACGATCCAGCCGGTCGACATGGGCAAGGCTCCTGATGAGGCGACGAATGCGGGCAACCTGATGGCATCACACTAGTGTGGTGGTTCAGAAGTCCGCCACACTATCGCAGCGAGTCGGTGAAGCGGACTTCTGAACCTGAACCACACGAGAATCATAAACTTGCCAGTGTCCCTTTAATTCCGAAGTTCGCATC
>Ga0153956_1000236_pt1 | contig 68011 bp, 53 predicted proteins | sample TSFL040MetaG_FD_104704 | JGI IMG/M metagenome (GOLD analysis project Ga0153956, IMG submission 104704) | Attine ant fungus gardens microbial communities from Florida, USA - TSFL040 MetaG | ecosystem: Host-associated > Fungi > Mycelium > Unclassified | place: USA: Florida, Wekiwa Springs...
GCGAACCGGTTGCGCTGCTCCACGGCATCGGTGAGTTCGCCGAAGCCGTTCGCCAGCTCGACGCCGCAGGCATAGACCTCGAAGCGCTCCGCGACCCGCGGATCGCGCGCGCTGGTCCGTGCCAGCGCCGCTTCAGGCGCGGGATATTCGTACAGCACCGTCATCCTGTTACGACCGAGATGCGGCTCGACATGCTCGACCAGCACCTTGCTGAAGATATCGGACCACGTATCGTCATCGGCAATGCGCACGAGGCCGCGTGCCGCGCCGGCCAGCGCCCCACGGTCGCCCTCGCCGTCCGCGATCGTCCCCAGCAGGTCGATGTTCGCGAACCGCTCAAAACCCTCCGCCACGGTCAGCATCTCCGCATCGGCCAGCGGATCGGCGGTCTGGCCGCGAAAGGTGAACCGGCGCGTCCCTGCCGTATCCGCCGCAACGCCGATGACGGCAATACAATCGCGGATCACCGCCGCGTAGTCCTCATTGGCGCGATACCATTCCAGCATGGTGAACTCCGGCAGGTGGCGATCGCCCCGCTCCCGGTCGCGAAACACCCGCGCCAGTTCGAATATCCGGACTTCACCGGCCGCCAGCAGTTTCTTGCAGGCGAATTCGGGGGACGTTCGCAGATACCGCTCCAGCCGGTCCCCCTCCGGTCCGGTCAGATCGGCCCGGGCGGCATGCAGATGGGTTTCATTGCCCGGTGAAACGACGAGCGCGCTCGTTTCGACTTCGGTGAAGCCCTCGGCCTCGAACCAGCCCCGGACCGCGCGCGTTATCCTTCCCCGCGCCGTCAGGAACCCGCGGCGATCCGCATGGCGACCGGCGCTCCACCACGGCGAAACGGGGGTGGCCGCGCCCGTCAAGGGAGCGCCTTTTTCGGTTGCAAACCGCTGGCATTAGGACCGGAAATCAGTATGTTGCAGCCCGAAATCGCTTCGCGGGCCGCGCGGCAATCGTGCTTCAGCCGGCCGCAGCCGACAAATTCAGGAAACATCACTTTGAGAGTCATCGCCAGTTCTATTCGCAAGGGCAACGTCATCGAGCAAGACGGCAAGCTCTACGTGGTTCTGTCCGCCGAGAACATCCATCCCGGCAAGGGAACCCCGGTCAGCCAGATCGAAATGCGCCGAATCAGCGACGGTGTGAAGATCTCGGAGCGTTACAAGACCACCGACCAGGTGGAAAAGGCGACCATCGAAGATCATAATTTTACCTATCTCTACCAGGACGGCGACGGCTTCCACTTCATGAACCAGGAAACCTATGACCAGGTTCAGGTTCCGCCGGATGTGGTCGGCACGTCGGCCCCCTATCTGCAGGAAAACATGGTCGTGAAGCTGTCGCTGCACGACATGGTGCCGGTCGCCATCGTGCTGCCGCAGCGCGTGACGCTCGAAGTGGTCGAAACCGAGCCGGTGACCAAGGGCCAGACCGCCTCGTCATCCTACAAGCCGGCGATCCTGTCCAACGGCATCCGTTCGGCGGTTCCCCCGCATGTCGGCACCGGCACCCGCATCGTCGTGCTGACCGAAGACGGCTCCTACGTCGAGCGCGCCAAGGACTGATCCGGCGATCCATGCGAGACATTGCGGAGGCGGGTGCGACACGGTCGCCCCGCCTCTTTGCTTTTTGGGAGCTTGGGTTCTTTCGTACTGCGGTTGATGGCCTCCCTCCCCCAAGCCGCGCAGCGGCGCAGTAGGGAGGGAAAAGCTTCGCGCATCCGCCCTACGGCTGTCTCGAAAACAATCTACAATCACCTCATGAAACGCACAGATTCGTTCCTCACCCGCCGCGCACTGCTGCTAGCCGGGCTGAGCACCGGCATGACGCTGACGCCCGCGCTCGCGGCCCCTGCGGGCTTCGCGCAATGGCGCGATAGCTTCCGCGCCAAGGCGATGGCTCGGGGTATTTCCGACGCGACCTATACGCGCGTGATGGGGCACATCGAGCCGGACATGTCCGTCTTCACCAAGATGCGGAAGCAGCCGGAATTTCACGAGCAGGTCTGGCAATATGTGAATCGCCGCGCCTCCGACTGGCGCATCATCGCCGGCAAAGAGGCGCTGCGGAAGAACACCGCGCTGTTCGATCGCATCGAACGCGACTTCGGCGTCGAGCGCGGCACGCTGCTCGCGCTGTGGGGCGTCGAGTCCGCCTTCGGCGATCCGCTGGTGCAGCAGAACCACATGCGTCCCGTGTTTCCCTCGCTCGCGGCACTGGCCTGGAACGAACCGCGCCGCCGCAGCTATTGGGAAACCGAACTCATCAACGCGCTCCGTATCGTGCAGAACGGCTGGGGCACGCCGGAGGAGATGCGCGGCTCCTGGGCCGGCGCCATGGGCCATACACAATGGATGCCGGAAGTCTGGCTCAATGTCGGCATCGACTACGACAAGGACGGTCGCGTCTCGCCCTTTGGAAAACCGGACGATGCGCTCGGCTCCAGCGCGCGCTTCCTCGTCAACCGCGGCAAATATCCGCGCGGGGAGCATTGGGGCTATGAGGTGCGCGCCGACGGCGCATCATCCGATGCGAAGCGCAGCTACGCGGCATGGACCGCCGCCGGCGTGACGCGCGCCGACGGGCGGCAATTCCCGCAGCCGAATGCGACAGCAAAACTTTGGACGCCGGTGCAAGGCGGACCGAGCTTTCTGCTTGGACAGGGCTTCTACGCCGTGCGAAGCTACAATCCGTCGATGAACTACGCGCTCGCGATCTGCCATCTCGGCGACCGCATCCTCGGCGCGCCACCGTTCATCCAGCCCTTCCCCGGCTCGGAGCGGATCCTCACGCTCGCCGAAGTGCAGGAGATGCAGACCCGCCTCACTCGCGCCGGCTTCGACACCGGCGGCACCGACGGCCGCGTCGGCAACGACACGATGCAGGCAGTGCGGAACTATCAAAAGAAGACAGGACTGCTGCCGGCAGACGGCTACGGCGGACTGAAGGTGCTGGCGCGGCTGAGGCAGGGTGGATGACAACACTCAATCCCTCATGCTCCTCAGGATGAGGGTGGAGTTTCGAGCATCACCGGATCATTGCCGGCTCCGCCGCCGGCAGCGCGACGTCGATCACGCGCATCTGGACGCGCTCCTGCCCCTGCCAGCGATCGACGGTGAGTGAGCCCGCCACGTGCACCTGCTGGCCGCGATACTCCTGCAGGGCGTTGCCGAGTTTCTGACCGATGGAGCGGAACGCGATGCCGTTGACCATGGCACCGTCGCTCGCCTTCAGGCGCACGCGCAGATGCGCCTGACCGACTTCATCCACATAAGCGAGCTGATGCGCGGGCAGCGCGATGATCGGTTCGGGATTGCCCTGGCCGAACGGGCCGGCGCGGTTCAGCGTGTGGACGAGATCGGCGGTGACGCCGCGCGCGGTCAGCGCGCCGTCGATAAAGAGCTCTTTTTCGTTGCGTGACTTCGCGACATCCGCGGCAAGCCTCGCTTCGATATAGGCGCGGAATTCGCCGAGCTTCTCTTTGCGCAGTGTGACGCCAGCCGCCATCGCGTGGCCGCCGCCCTTGATCAACAGGCCATCGGCCACGGCTTGCCTGACGGCTTTGCCGAGATCGACGCCGGAGATCGAGCGGCCGGAGCCGGTACCGATGCCGCCGGGCTCCAGTGCGATCGCGAAGGACGGCCGTGCGAACTTCTCCTTCAGGCGCGAGGCGACGAGGCCGACGACGCCGGGATGCCAGCCCTCGCTTGCGGTAACGATCACGCTGCCTTTGTCCTCAAGGCCGAGCGCGGCGAGCGCTTCGGCCTCCGCCTGCGCTACGGCATCCTGTTCGATGACGCGGCGTTCAAGGTTGAGGCGGTCGAGTTCGGCGGCGATCTTCGCGGCTTCGGAAACGTCGCCTTCGAGCAGCAGGCGCACGCCGAGATCGGCGCGGCCTATGCGGCCGCCGGCATTGATACGCGGCCCCAGCATGAAGCCGAGATGCCAGGCTTCCGGCGGCCCGTTGAGGCGCGCCACGTCCATCAATGCGGTGTGGCCGACATGATCGCGGCGGCGCAGCGCGATCAGGCCCTTGGCCACGAACGCGCGGTTGAGGCCGATCAGCGGCGCGACGTCGGCGACGGTGCCGAGCGCCACATGATGCAGCATGTCGAGCAAATTCGGCTCGGGCATCCCCGGCGTCCAGAAACCGCGCTGCCGCAGTTCGCGGTTGACGGCGACCAGCGTGATCAGCACGAGGCCGACGGCGGCGAGATGGCCGAGGCCGGAGATATCGTCGAGCCGGTTGGGGTTCACGATCGCATCGACCTCGGGCAACTCCTCGTTAGCCTGATGGTGGTCGATGACCACCACGGACATGCCGAGCTTCTTCGCCTCGCCCAGCGGCTCGAAGGATGTGGTGCCGCAATCGACGGTGACGAGCAGCGTGTTGCCCTTCCCGGCCAACGAACGGATCGCATCGACGTTCGGGCCGTAGCCCTCGAAGATGCGATCGGGAATATGGATTTGCGGATCGAGGCCGCAATGGCGCAGATGCCACGCGAGCAGCGCGGCGGATGTCGCGCCGTCCACGTCATAGTCGCCGAAGATCGCGACCTTCTCGCGCCGTTCCGCGGCGTCGGCGATGCGCTTCGCCGCGGTTTCCATCTGCGTGACGGTGAACGGATCCGGCATCAGCTTGCGAATGGTCGGATCGAGGAAATCCTCGACGGCGTCGAGCGCGATATTGCGGCCGGCGATGACGCGTGCCAGCATCTCCGGCAGCTTGTACCGCTGCACCATCGCCAGCGCCCGCGCCGCCCCGCGCGCATCCACCCGGTCGCGCCAGATCCGGCCGGTGGCGGATTGGGTCACGCCGAGAAAAGCGGGGCGGATCAGATCGGGGATGTCGGTGGTTGGGGACATGCGGAAGGAATAGGCGCGATCGCATGCCGGAGCAAATGCAGCACCCCACTTCCTTCTCCCACCCTGCACAGCTTCGCTGTGCTTGGGGGAGAGGGAAAAAGATCAACACCCCATCCGCTTCGCCAGATCGTTGAAATCCTCCGCCACCACGTCCCAGTCGCCGTCGGCCTTGAAGTCGCGGTTCTGCAGCGGGCCGTATTCGGTGATGCGGGGGACGAAGCCGGTCTTGAGACCGTATTTTTGCGCGGCGGCGAGATCGTTGTTGTGAGCGGCGACCATCATCACCTCGTCAGGCCGCAGGCTCAGCAGTTCCGCCGCACCGAGATAGGTTTCGGGATCGGGCTTGTAGTGCTTGAACAGCTCCGCACTCAGGATGAGATCCCACGGCAGGCCGGCGAATTTCGCCATGTTGGTGAGCAGGACGACATTGCCGTTGGACAGCGGAGCGATGAGATATTTCGTCTTCAGCCGCGTCAGGCCGACGACCGAGTCCTGCCACGGATGCAGGCGGTGCCAGCCGAGCGTCATATATGCGAGGTCGTCGTCGGTCAGCCCTTGGATGCCGAATTTATCGACCAGCATTTCAAGCGATTGCCGGTGCAGCTTGTCGAGCTTGAGAAAGCCGCGTTCGGGATGGTGGCGCACACTGTCCATCGACGGCATGTAAGCTTGCCGCCAGGCGTCAACCAGCGCCGCCCAGTCAGCGGTGATTCCGCGCGTCGCGCTCCATTTGGTGAAATCGTCGATAAGGCTGCTGCGCCAGTCAACCACAGTGCCGAAGACGTCGAAGACCAAGGCTTTGACGGCGGAGATATCGCCCATGTTGCGTTCCCGTTTTTGTTTTTGTTCTCGACTGTCATTCCGGGGCGGACGCGGCGCAAGCCGCGTGAGAACTCGGAATCTTGCTGTGTTTGAACTATTGCGAGATTCCGGGTTCGCAATCGCCTGACGGCGCTTGCGCCCCGGAATGACGGGCTAAAACACTTTCCGATACTGCATGAACCCGGAATTGTCCGCAATCCGGTCGTACAGGATGCGTGCCTGCGCATTCTCGTTCTGCGTCAGCCAGTGCACGCGGCTGCAGCCGTCCGCCTTGGCCTTCGCATAGACGGCTTCGATCAGCGCGCGGCCGAGACCGAGGCCACGGGCGCTGTTATCGACGAACAGATCCTGCAGGTAGCAGTAGTCGCCCGGCGTCCAGGTGGAGCGGTGATACAGGAACTGGACGATGCCCGTCAGCTTGCCGTCGACATAGGCGCCGAGCAGGAACATCCGCTCGTTCGCATCGTGGAAACGCGTCCACGCGGTGTCGGTCGCAGCCTGCGGCAGCGTCACCTTGTAGAAGGTCTGATAGCCCTGCCACAGCGGCTCCCAGGCCGCCCGCTCATCGGGGCCGACCGGGCGGATGACGACATTCGGGGCCTTTGTCATGTTGCGCGGCTCAGTCGAGGTGGAATTTGTCGAGTTGGCGATGCTCGCCCTTGATGATGCGGACGGTGCCGGTCACCGAGCGCATCACGATGGTTTCGGTCTCGATCACGTCGCCGCGGAACTTGACGCCCTTGAGCAGCGCGCCGTCGGTGACGCCGGTGGCGGCGAACAGACAATCGCCCTTGGCCATATCCTCGATGCCGTAGATCATCTTCGGATCGGTCACGCCCATCTTGCGGGCGCGCTCGCGCTTCTCGTCGGTGTCGAGGATCAGGCGGGTCTGCATATGACCGCCGATGCAGCGCAGCGCCACGGCAGCCAGCACGCCTTCCGGCGCGCCGCCGGTGCCCATGTAGATATCGATGCCCGACTTCTCGGGATCTGTGGTGTGGATGACGCCGGCGACGTCGCCGTCGGGGATCAGGCGCAAAGCGGCGCCGGTCGAGCGGATCGCCTTGATGATCGGCTCATGGCGCGGACGTTCGAGCACCAGCGCGGTGATTTCCGACACCGGCACGCCCTTGGCCTTGGCGAGCCGCCTGATGTTCTCCTCGGGCGGCGCGTCGAGATCGATGACGTTCTTGTCGTAACCCGGGCCGACGGCGATCTTTTCCATATAGACATCGGGCGCGTTCAGCAGTGTGCCGCCGTCGGCCATGGCGAGGGTCGCGATCGAGCCCGGCATGTCCTTGGCGCACAGCGTGGTGCCTTCGAGCGGATCGACGGCGATATCCACCTTCGGACCGGCATTGATGCCGACCTTCTCGCCGATGAACAGCATCGGCGCCTCGTCGCGCTCGCCCTCGCCGATCACGATGGTGCCTTCGATCGGCAGCTTGTTGAGTTCGCGGCGCATCGCGTCCACCGCGGCCTGGTCGGCCGCCTTTTCCTGTCCATGGCCGCGCAGGCGCGCCGCCGACACGGCCGCACGTTCGGTGACGCGGACGATTTCCAGCGTCAGGATGCGCTCAAGAAGCTGCTGCGGGGGAACGGAAATATGGCTCGACATCGGCTGTCTCCTCTCACATCACAACGGGCCATTGCAAAGACCCTTTGGGGGGCGCCTGCCCCCAATATAACTTTACTGCAAACCTTCAGTTCTTCTCGATGCGGATCACCTGCGGCTTGCCGCTGATGACCTTGTCTTTCTGGACGGCCTGCAGCGCACGGCGCATGGCGTCTTCGGCCGTGGCATAGGTGATCAGGATAACCGGCACCGGTGACGATGTCTTGGTGCTGCCGATCGGCTCAAGCCTGCCGGTCGGATGCTTCTGCACGATGGACTCCAGCGAAATCTTCTGCTCCGCAAGACGCGTCGCGATACGCGCCGCCGTACCGGCGAGGTCGCGGGCCATCAGGCGGATGTAGTAGCCGCCCTCGTGACGCTCCATCGGCGCCTTTGTGGTGATCTTGAGCTTGTCCACCGGCCGACCGAACGGCAGCGTGCGCAGGTTGCGGGCAGCGTCGGCGATGTCGGCAAGCACGGCGGAGGCCGTCGCCGCGCCGCCGGCACCGGGGCCGACCAGCGTGATCGGCGCGATGCCGGCGCCGTCGATGGTGACGGCATTAGTGACGCCCATCACCTGCGCGATGGAGGACGCCAGCGGCACCATGGTCGGATGCACGCGCTGTTCGATGCCGGTGGCGGTGCGCATGGCGACGCCGAGCAGTTTCACGCGGTAGCCGAGTTCGGCGGCGGCACGCAGGTCTTCGGCGGCAATCGTCGAAATGCCTTCGACCGAAACGGCGTTCTCGGCAATCCTGGTGCCGAAAGCGAGGCTGGCGAGGATCGCAAGCTTCTGCGCGGTGTCATAGCCGTCGACATCGAAGGACGGATCGGCTTCGGCATAGCCGAGACGCTGAGCGTCCTTGAGACAGTCCGCGAAAGAGAGGCCTTCCTGCTCCATTCGGGTCAGGATGTAGTTGCAGGTGCCGTTGAGGATGCCATAGACGCGATTGATGGTCGTGCCCGACAGGCCCTCGCGAATGGTTTTGATCACAGGGATGGCGCCCGCCACGGCGGCTTCGTAGTTCAGCGCGCCGCCATGCTTTTCGGCAAGCATGGCGAGCTTGAGACCATGCTTGGCGATCAGCGCCTTGTTGGCTGACACCACCGCCTTGCCGGCCGACAGCGCGGCGGAAATCGACGACAGCGCGGGATCACCGGCGCCGCCCATCAGCTCGACGAAGCAATCGACCTCGGGATGGGTCGCGACCGCCAGCGGGTCTTTCATCCAGTCGATGCCGCGCAGATCGATCCCGCGCTTCTTGGTCCTGCTGCGGGCGGTGACCGCCACGACCTTGATGCCACGACCGCAACGGGCGGCGAGAACGCTACCCTGCTGTTCGATGAGACGGACGACTTCGGCGCCAACGGTGCCGAGACCCGCGATACCCACTTTGAGGGGTGCGACCATAAAACTGTGACCTGTCGGATTTCTTATTGAGCCGGGATGAGCGCGGAAGCCGTGCGGCTTCCGCGCTGGCCTTATCGCCGGTTGGCGAGCGGTACCACGTTGTGCAACGTTTCCAGCCCGCTTTCAAGGAAGCGGCGGACGCCGCGGGCGGCCTGGCGAATGCGCTGCTCGTTTTCGACCATGGCGATGCGAACATAGCCTTCACCATGCTCGCCGAAGCCGATGCCAGGCGCCACCACGACGCCGGACTTCTCGACCAGAAGCGTCGCGAACTGCATCGAGCCGACGTCGCGGAACTTCTCCGGCAACGGCGCCCAGGCGAACATCGACGAGTCCGGCGCCGGAATGGTCCAGCCGGCGCGGCCGAAGCTTTCCACCAGCGTGTCGCGGCGCTTGCGATAGGTGTCGCGCATTTCCTTGATGCAGTCCTCGGGACCGTTGAGCGCGGCGGTGGCCGCGACCTGCACCGGCGTAAAGGCGCCGTAGTCGAGATACGATTTGACGCGCGTCAGCGCGGCGATGATCCGCTCGTTGCCCACCGCGAAGCCCATGCGCCAGCCGGCCATCGAGAACGTCTTGGACATCGAGGTGAACTCGACGGTCACGTCGATCGCGCCCGGCACCTGCAGCACCGAGGGCGGCGGGTTGTTGTCGTTGAAATAGACCTCGGCATAAGCGAGGTCGGAGAGAATGTAGATTTCGTGCTTCTTCGCGAACGCCACGAGATCCTTGTAGAAATCGAGGCTGGCGACCTTCGCGGTCGGGTTCGACGGATAGCACACCACCAGCGCGATCGGCTTGGGGATCGAGTGCTGGATGGCCCGCTCGACTGCGGAAAAGAAATCCGGCGTCGGGTCCGACGGGACCGAGCGGATCACGCCGCCGGCCATCAGGAAGCCGAAGGCATGGATCGGGTAGCTCGGATTGGGCACCAGCACCACGTCGCCGGGGGCGGTGATCGCCTGGGCGACATTGGCGAAGCCTTCCTTCGAGCCGAGGGTGGCGACGACCTGGGTATCCGGGTTCAGCTTCACGCCGAAACGGCGCGCATAATAGCCGGCCTGCGCCTTGCGGAGGCCAGGAATACCTTTCGAGGACGAGTAACCGTCGGTGCGCGGCTTGCCGAGGGTCTCCTTCAGTTTCTCAAGGATGTGCGGCGGGGTCGGCAGGTCCGGATTACCCATGCCCATGTCGATGATATCGGCCCCCGAACTACGCGCGGCGGCCTTGGCCCGGTTGATCTGTTCGAACACGTAGGGCGGCAGGCGGCGAATGCGGTAGAAATCTTCCATGGGTTTGGCTCCGGGGACCGCGTCAAACGGCGGTTGAATCGCATTCTTTGTAGCATGCAGGCCGGGTGACACCAGCCATGACCGGCCTAAATCGTCAGCGGGCCGAGGAATTTGCCGATGCCGCCGACGGGGTCACGATGGCCTGCCGGTCGCGGGCCTTGATCAGTTCGGCTTCCAGCTTGGCCTGCTGATCGAGCGTCAGCATGGTGTCATTGCGGGGAGCCGGCATGTCGTGGACCGGCAGGTATTCGCCGGGCTGGGCGGGCCGTGCCGGCAGGTTCGCCGGAGCGCCCACCACCGGCAGATCGGCGATCGTCGAGGCCGAACAGCCGCCGAGCGCCAGGCCGATCACCAACACCGCCGCCACGGTCCCTCTCCGTCCGCTTCCAATCATACCGTCTGCCGTTCTCGAACGCTTCACGCCACAACCTTGCACATATTCTCATCCGCCATGCGGCCACAGCCCTTAAGCGCCAATTCTTTAACACTGCCACAACGACGCAGGCTTGGAAGCGCATTATGACAGAAGCAAGACCTTTGCGGCATTGCAGCACATCGAATTCTTTGACGATCCGCGATTTGTGTCATCATGCCGGGACGTGGTGACGTATCGTCGCCACATTGGAATGAAGCTGCAGGCCACCGTCATGACCAACGTCGTCGAAACCAAACCCTCCCCCGGACGCAGCAACGGCAAAGCCGATGATGGAGCGTCGAAAGCGTTCAATCCCGAAGCTTTCGCTCTCAACATGGCCAAGGCCATGGAAAGCGGCGGAAAGGCGCTGTCCGCCTATCTGCAGCCGCGCCAGTCCGGCGAAGTTCAGGACAAGCCGCCGACCGAGCTGACCGAGCTCATCAAGACGTTCAGCACCGTCGCCAATTACTGGCTCTCCGACGAGAAGCGTTCAGCTGAAGTGCAGATGAAGCTCGGCAAGGCCTATCTCGACCTTTGGGGCACGGCGATGCGTCGGATGACCGGTCAAGAGGCCGAACCGGCAGCGCAGCCGCATGCGCGCGACAAGCGTTTTGCCGATCCGGAGTGGAAATCGAACCAGTTTTTCGATTTCGTGCTGCAGGCTTATCTGCTGACGACGCAGTGGTCGCACGATCTCGTCCGCAACGCGGATGGGCTGGACCCGCACACGAAAAAGAAAGCCGAATTTTACGTCACGCAACTCACTAACGCGATGGCGCCATCGAATTTCGTGCTGACCAATCCGGAAATCCTGCGTGAGACCGTGGCATCCAACGGCGGCAATCTCATGCGCGGCATGGAGATGCTGGCCGAGGATATCGAAGCCGGCCGCGGCTCGCTGCGCATTCGGCAGTCCGATCCGGGCAATCTGGCCGTCGGCGTCAACATGGCGACGACCCCCGGCAAGGTGATCTATCAAAACGACATCATGCAACTGATCCAGTACACGCCGACGACGGAAAGCGTGCTGCGGACGCCGTTGCTGATCGTGCCGCCGTGGATCAACAAATTCTACATCCTCGACCTGAAGCCGGAAAAATCCTTCATCAAATGGTGTGTCGACCAGGGACTCACGGTGTTCGTGATCTCCTGGGTCAATCCCGACAAACAACTCGGGACCAAGACATTCGAAGACTACATGAAGCAAGGCCCGCTGGCGGCGATGGACGTGATCGAGAAGGTCACCGGCGAACTCACGGTGCATACCATCGGCTATTGCGTCGGCGGCACCCTGCTCGCCTCAACGCTGGCCTGGCTTGCCGAGCATCGCCGCGTGCGCGTGGCGTCAGCGACCTTCATGGCCGCACAGGTGGATTTCACCCATGCCGGCGATCTCCTGGTGTTCGTCGACGAGGAGCAGATTTCCGCGTTGGAAGCAGACATGAATGCCGCCGGCGTCCTCGAAGGCAGCAAGATGGCGACGGCCTTCAATATGCTGCGCTCGAACGACCTGATCTGGTCCTACGTGGTCAACAACTATCTGAAGGGCAACAAGCCCCGCGCCTTCGACCTGCTGCACTGGAATTCCGACGCGACGCGGATGCCGGCCGCCAATCATTCGTTCTACCTGCGCAACTGCTATCTCGATAACAAGCTCTCGGCCGGCAAGATGGTGCTCGACAACACCCGCCTCGACCTCTCCAAGGTCAAGGTGCCCGTCTACAATCTCGCCACCCGCGAGGATCACATCGCCCCGGCGGAGTCGGTGCTGTACGGCTCGCAATTCTTCGGCGGCCCGGTGAAATATGTGCTGGCCGGCTCCGGCCATATCGCCGGCGTGGTCAATCCGCCCGCGTCGGGCAAGTATCAGTACTGGACCAACGACAACATCCAGGCGGCGAATGTCGCCGAATGGATGAAAGCGGCGACGGAGCATGCCGGCTCATGGTGGCCGAACTGGCGCGAATGGATCGGCAGCATCGACGGCGAACAGATCCCGCCGCGTGCCGTCGGAACGGACGCCTATCCGCCGATCGAGGATGCCCCGGGAAGCTACGTGCGGGTGCAGGCGTAGCTGTCTATGCCGCGACTTCCTCTTTCACCTCTCCCCCCCGCGCGAAGCGAAGCTTCGCTAGAGGGGAGAGGAGAGGAGAGGTGAACAGAGCGTCACTGCCTTCGCTTGGCGTCGTCGCGCCGACCGTCTATGCTTTGACGTTAGTCGGGCAGGCACCGTTCCGCTCCCGATTTGCACGCCCCTTCCCTCCGCGTTTTCGCGGGAATTCCAGATGAGGATATGTCGATGACGCGCGAGTTGTACTGGCTGACGCTGACCGTGATTCTCACCGGGATCATGTGGGTGCCCTATATCCTGAACCGCATCATGGTGCGCGGCCCCGGCGGCGCCATGGCCAATCCGTCGCGGAACGACAAACCGCAGGCCGAATGGGCCAACCGGATGATGTTCGCCCATGACAATGCGGTCGAAAACCTCATCATCTTCGCGCCGCTGGTGCTGATCCTCAACGCCGCGGATGTCTCCACGCCGGCCACGGTGACGGCTTGTGCCGTCTATTTCTGGTCGCGCGTGGCGCACCTGATCGTTTATACGCTCGGCCTGCCGATCTTCCGCACGGTCGCCTTCGTCGTCGGCTTCATCGCCCAGGTGGTGCTCGCGATCGCGATCCTGCGTATTCCGGTCTGAGACGGGATGCGCTAGTCCAGCGCGATGAGCCACGCTGCGCCCGATCTTCAGACCGTCGTCACCGAAATCGCCGAGGAGATGGCGCAGCGGCCCGATCGCGGCGAGGTCGCGAGCTATATTCCCGAACTCGCCAATGTCGATCCCAGGCAGTTCGCGCTGGTCGTGGTCGATGCCGACGGCCAGGTCGCGGCCGGCGGCGATGCGGATGTTCCGTTCTCGATCCAGAGCATCTCGAAGGTCTTCACGCTGACGCTGGCGCTCGGCATGGTCGGCGACCGGCTCTGGAAGCATGTCGGCCGCGAGCCCTCGGGCAATCCGTTCAACTCCATCGTCCAGCTCGAACGCGAGCGCGGCGTGCCGCGCAATCCGTTCATCAATGCCGGCGCCATCGCCGTTACCGACGTCATCCTGTCCGGCCATCAGCCGCGCGAGGCGATCGGCGAAATCCTGCGTTTCATGCAATTTCTCGCCAGCGACGATACGATCGTCATCGACGAGACGGTTGCCGCGTCGGAGAAACGCACCGGCTTTCGAAACACGGCGCTGGCGAATTACATGAAATCGTTCGGCGTGATCACCAATCCCGTGGACTTCACGCTCGGCGTCTATTTCCATCATTGCGCGATCGCGATGTCGTGCCGGCAACTGGCGATGGCGGCGCGATTTCTGGCCTATTCCGGACGCAACCCGGGCACCGGCCTGTCGGTCGTCTCCAGCGAGCGCGCCCGCCGCATCAACGCGCTGATGCTCATGTGCGGCCACTATGACGGCTCCGGCGAATTCGCCTACCGGGTCGGCCTGCCCGGCAAAAGCGGTGTCGGCGGCGGCATCATTGCGGTCGCCCCCGGCAAGGCATCGATCGCGGTCTGGGCACCCGGACTAGACCATCACGGCAATTCGCATCTCGGCCGGGTCGCGCTGGAAGAACTGACGCGGCGGCTGGGGTGGTCGATCTTCGGGACGTAGGGCTTCGGACCGTCTGCCGTCCCCCGGCGCGCTTAGTGTTCCCGCTTGCGCTCATCCTCTGCGATGGCTTCGTCATGGTACCACCCCCCACCGAACTCCACGGCGGGATAGCTATGGAAGGCGTCCGGCTCAATCTCGCCGAGACGCCGATTGAGGGCAGCGCGCCCACCGATCGGGAACGGATGAATGGTTGCAGAGAGGCGTTGTCGATCCGAATAGCTGCGAGGTCTCATCTCCGGAATCTCCTGCCTGACGTGCTTTCGCGCCGGTTGGGCCGTCAGGTCATGGAAATGTAACAGGCCCGCCCGTGCTTTGTGCCGAATGCCTCTCAAAAAGCAGGCATTTGCCCAAAATATGCGCACAGCGCGTCGATGCGCTCCAGACACGCAGGTTCTGATCATGCCTGGCTGGCCTGACAATCCTCGGCTGCGTGCTTCGCAGGCAGAAAAACGCCATCTCAAGTTGTCCTGCAACGGAGTTGGGCATCCGGTATTGCTGTATTCAGACGGAAACATCCCTGTTTTCGAAGAAAAACGCCCGATTCCTGTGTGCTCCAGAACGATGGCTGCATGCCGGTAAATCTTTCCGGCATAAAATGTTTGCACTGCGGCAAGTTGGCATACTACGTGCTTGAGAAGCGGCGCCGCAGCGGGCGGAATTCGCATCCGCCCTCCGCCAAGCTCATGGGAGCACTCCCTTTTCGTCAACTCGTGAGAGATTTGAATGACCAAGTACAAGCTCGAGTATATCTGGCTCGATGGCTGCACGCCGGCTGCAAATCTGCGTGGCAAGACGCAGATCAAGGATTTCGATGCGTTCCCGACCCTCGAACAGTTGCCGCTTTGGGGCTTTGACGGCTCGTCCACCATGCAGGCCGAGGGCCGCAGCTCGGATTGTGTGCTGAAGCCCGTCGCCGTGTATCCGGACGCCGCCCGCCTCAACGGCGTGCTGGTGATGTGCGAAGTCATGATGCCCGACGGCGTGACGCCTCACCCGTCCAACAACCGCGCCACCATCCTCGACGACCCCGGTGCCTGGTTCGGCTTCGAGCAGGAATACTTCTTCTACGAGAACGGCCGCCCGCTCGGCTTCCCGACCGAGGGCTTCCCGGCTCCCCAGGGCCCCTACTACACCGGCGTCGGCTACAAGAATGTCGGCTCGGTCGCCCGCGAGATCGTCGAGGAACATCTCGACCTTTGTCTCGCCGCCGGCATCAACCATGAAGGCATCAACGCGGAAGTCGCCAAAGGCCAGTGGGAGTTCCAGATTTTCGGAAAGGGATCGAAGACCGCTGCCGACCAGATGTGGATTGCGCGCTACCTGCTGCTCCGCCTGTCGGAGAAATACGGCATCGACATCGAATTCCACTGCAAGCCGCTCGGCGATACCGACTGGAACGGCTCGGGCATGCACGCCAACTTCTCGACCGACTATATGCGCACGGTCGGCGGCAAGGCTTACTTCGAAGCGTTGATGGCCCAGTTCGACAAGAACATGATGGACCACATCAATGTCTACGGCCCGGACAACGACAAGCGCCTGACCGGCAAGCACGAAACCGCGCCGTGGAACAGGTTCTCCTACGGAGTCGCGGACCGCGGCGCCTCGATCCGCGTCCCGCACTCGTTCATCAAGAACGATTACAAGGGCTATCTGGAAGATCGCCGTCCGAACTCCCAGGGCTGCCCCTACCAGATCGCGTCGCAGATCCTGAAGACGATTTCGGAAGTGCCCGTGGGCAAGAAGGCCGCCGCATAAGCTGCGTCTGACGGTTTGAAATGAAAGTGGTCCGGATGAAAGTCCGGGCCGCTTTGTTTTTGAGTCTTGCCGTTCCACTCCGTCCTCATGCTGAGGTGCGCGCCAACGGCGCGCGTCTCGAAGCATGACCACAAGCTCCGCCCCGACGATCTCATGGTTCGAGACGGCGCTAGGCGCTTCCTCACCATGAGGGCAGAGTTTGACCATCAGGAACAGCGTTTACGGAAACATCGCCGGCTGATCGATACCGAGCGTTTCGATGAAACCCAGCACCAGATTCATGTTCTGCACCGCCTGCCCCGATGCGCCCTTGGTGAGGTTGTCGAGGGTGGCGACGATGATCGCACGGCCGGGGATGCGGTCGGCTGCGACACCGATGAAGGTCATGTTGGAGCCGCGCACGTGGCGCGTATGCGGCGTCTTGCCGAACGGCAGCACATAGACGAACGGCTCCTTCTCGTACTGCTTCACCAGAATCCCGTGCAGTTCCTCCGCGGTCTTGCCGCGCCGGCCGCGCACATAGATCGTGGAAAGGATGCCGCGGTTCTGCGGCAACAGATGCGGCGTGAAGGTCACGATGACCTCCTTGCCTGCGGCCTTGGAGAATTGCTCGTCGAGTTCGGCCGTATGCCGGTGCGTGCCGACGCCATAGGCGTTGAAGCCGCCCGACACTTCCGCAAACAGAATCTCCTCCTTGGCCGAACGGCCTGCGCCGGTCACGCCGGACTTGGCGTCGATGATGATGTTGTCGGTCTCGATCGCCTTGGCCTTGATCAGCGGCACCAATGGCAGTTGCGCGCATGTCGTGTAGCAGCCGGGATTGGCGATCAGGCGGGCCTTCCTGATGTCGCGCCGATAGACCTCGACAAGACCGTAGGCGGCTTCCTTCTGCAGCTCCAGCGCATGGTGCGCGTGACCGTACCATTTCGCATAGGCGGCGGGATCGCTGAGGCGAAAATCAGCGGAGAGATCCACGACCTTGGTCTCCGGCGCGCTGGCAAGCAGATCCCGCAACACCTTCTGCGTGGTCGCATGCGGCAGCGCGCAGAACACGAGATCGAGACTGGCTGCGGCCCAATCGACGCTGTCGATGGACATCAGTGTCGGCAGCTCATAGGGCGCGAATTGCGGGAAAACATCGCCCATCTGCTGCCCTGCCCGCCGATCAGCGGTGAGCAGCGCCAGTTCGACCTTCGGATGACGCAACAGCAATCGCACCAGTTCGGCGCCCGTGTAACCCGAGGCGCCCAGGATGCCGATCTTCTTCTTGGTGCTCATCCCATAAACCCTTCCGCCTCGGTCATAGCAGTCCATTGTGTCGACTCGTCCGCACACAAATGCGGCCGCGATTGGCGCATCGCATCCGCAATCGCCATGGCGGCCGGTTCCGGACGCACGGCCAGCGCACTCATGACGGCCAGATGATCCGCGTCGGACTTGTGCTGGTTGAGCTTGGTGCTGCCTTCCACTTCGTCCACCGTCATCACCACGCCGACGATTGCCTTCCGCATCGCCTCCAGCCGGCCCGCAGCCATTTTGTCGGAGGTCCAGGGCTTCTTCGGCGCAAGCCGGCTTTCGAAGGTCGCACTCAGCGCATCGAGGTGGGGACCGAGTTCACGGTCGGAGAGAAGCCGCGCGGGGCCGGTGAGATGCACCGCCTGGTAGAGCCAGGTCGGAACCTGGTCGGGCGACACATACCAGTCGGCCGACACATAGGCGTCGGCCCCCATGACGGCCATGGCCCACGGCGTCACGCCATCCGCCAGCTTGAGCAACGGATTCTGCCGGGCCAGATGAAAGGCAAGATGCGGCGTCCCGTCATTGCCGTAGTCGAGACAGAATGGCACTGCCGAGCCGATCGGCTTGCGCCCGTCAAAGGCGCAGACGGTGCCGAAGCCGCGCGCGTCCGCGAACGCGAGCGCGTTGCTGCGATCGGTCTGAAATCGTGGCGGCGTATACATATCAAGCTCCTTCCTGGGTGAAGGCCGCCGGATCGGTCACGCTGCTGTGAGGGAAAAGAACTGCTGCGGACCGTATCCGGCGGCAGTGAGGCGATCCTTAGAGACGAGCGCCTGCTGCCGCAGAAATGCGGCGACGACGGGCAAGTGCGCTGGTCACGACGTGGATCATGCGCCCGGTCTTAGGGCCGGGCTCAACCAGCGTCAAGTCTTCGCCGGGACGAAACCTTGCCGCGGCAGGGTCCGAGCCACTATGACAAGAGAAAACGTAGAAAGAGGACACCGTCATGGCCGATCCGACCGTCGCTGCAAAAGACGCCTCCGCCGCCGTCATGGCGCAGCATGCCGCAACGCTGGCGCATCTTCCGTTTGCCGATGCCCGTGACTTCGACGACGCCGCGCGCGGCTTTCTCGGCACGCGCGCGCATGCCCGTATCGTTTCGGACAATGGCCGTGTCGTATGGACGCTCGAACCCTATGAATTCCTGAACGAGCCGAAGGCGCCGGATACGGTCGATCCGAGCCTGTGGCGTCAATCCCGCCTCAACATGCACCACGGACTGTTCGAGGTGGTGCCGGGCGTCTATCAGGTCCGTGGTTTCGACATCGCCAATATGACGCTGATCGAGGGCGATACCGGCGTGATCGTGGTCGATACCCTGACCTCGATGGAAGGCGCGCGCGCCGCACTCGAACTCTATTACGAGCATCGCGGCCGGCGACCGGTGGTCGCCGTGATCTTCACGCATACGCATACCGATCATTGGGGCGGCGCACGCGGCATCATCGGCGATGCGGCCAGCTCCATTCCCATCATTGCGCCTGATCTTTTCATGGAGCACGCGGTTTCCGAGAACATCATCGCAGGCCCGGCAATGCTGCGGCGCGCGCAATATCAGTTCGGCCCATTCCTGTCGCGCGGCCCCCGAGGCCATGTCGACTGCGGCCTCGGCAAATCGATGGCTGCCGGTTCGGTCGCCTTGCTCCGGCCGACCGACCTGATCAAGGCAACCGGCGACACCCGCACCATCGATGGCGTGGATTTCGAATTCCAGATGGCACCGAATTCCGAGGCGCCGGCCGAGATGCACTTCTACCTGCCGCGCTATGCGGTGCTGAATCTTGCCGAGAACTGCACGCATAATTTTCACAACCTGCTGCCGTTCCGCGGCGCCGACGTGCGCGATGCATTGGCATGGTCGAAATACCTGAGTGAAGCGCTGCAGATGTGGGGCGGCAAGGCCGCGGCCATGTGCGGCCAGCATCACTGGCCGGTCTGGGGACACGACCGCGTCGACACCATGATCCGCCAGCAGCGCGACCTCTACAAGTTCGCGCATGATCAAACGCTGCGGTTGATGAACCACGGATTGACCGCGACCGAGATCGCCGAAACCATCCGCCTGCCCGCCAGCCTCGAAGGCGCCTGGCATACCCGAGGCTATTACGGTCATATCCGCCATAACGTAAAGGCGATCTACCAGAAGTATCTCGGCTGGTACGACGCCAATCCGGCCAATCTCGATCCGCTGCCGCCGGCCGATGCCGGACGGAAATATGTGGAATATATGGGAGGTGCGGACGCGATCGTCTCCCGTGCGCGCGCGGATTTCGCCCGCGGCGAATTCCGCTTCATCGCGCAGGCGCTCAGCCATCTCGTCTTCGCCGAGCCGGACAATCAGGCCGCCCGCGCCCTGCTCGCGGACACGTTCGAACAGCTCGGATATAGCGCCGAAAGCGCGACATGGCGCAACGCCTATCTGTTCGCCGCCCAGGAAATCCGCCATGGCATGCCGAAAGTGCCGGCGCGGCCTTCGATGCCGCTGGAGACGCTGGCGGCGCTGCAGACGGAGCAATTGTGGGACATGCTCGGCGTCCGGCTGAACGGCCCGAAAGCGGAAGGCAAGACAATCGTTCTCAACTGGACGTTCACCGACACCAGGGAAGAATATGTCCTGAATCTTGAGAATTGCGCCCTGACCTATCAGCGCGGAGCGCTATCTCCTCACGCCCATGCTGCGTTCACGCTGCGGCGTTCAGTGCTCAACGCGGTGATCGGAAAACAGACCGCTTTTATCGATGCCGTCAGCGCGGGCGACGTTGCCGTCACCGGAGACCCGGCGAAGTTGCGCGAGCTCATGGACCTGATGGACGAATTTCCGCGCATGTTCGAAATAGTCGAGCCACGACGGGCGCAATTGCCTTAGACGGGTTTCAATTTTGGTGGAAGCATGTCCCGGCTCTGCGAAGCAGCGTTACACGCTGCACCGCGTCCGGGACAGGTTCCGTAAAACGCGAAGATACTCTAGACCGGGCTCCACGGCGCCGGCACGATGCGATAGCCGTCGCCGTCCTTGACCACGTTGCCGTTGGCCGGGAACGGATAATGGAAACCCTGCACGCGCATCTTTTCGGACACCAGCATGTCGTAGACCTTGCGGCGGGTCGTTTCGGCCTGCGCGGGATCCTGATCGAACATCAGGTGCCAGCCGGGGTGGGCCGCAAACAGTGCCGGGTGGTTGGTCACGTCGGACTGAATGAAGATCTTGTCGCTGCCCGATGACAGAACAAAGGCGGTGTGTCCCGGCGTGTGGCCGACGGCTTCCACCGCAAGCAGGCCGGGCGCGACATCCTTGCCCCACTCATACGGCGTGACCTTCTTCTTCAGGCCATCGTTGAACAGCTTGCGATTGCTGGCGAACAGCCCTTTCATGCGGTCGTTCGGCGCCTTCGCCATTTCGCCGTCGTCGTTCCAGTATTTCCATTCGGTGGCCGGCACCAGAATTTCAGCATTGGGGAAAGCCGGCATGCCGTAGTCGTCGAGCAGGCCATTCACGTGATCGCCGTGAAAATGCGAGATGACGACCATGTCCACATTCTTGGCATCGATGCCGGCCGCAGCCATGTTGGCGGCGAACTGACCGACCTTGCCCTTGGTGGCGGTGAAGGCGCCGGGGCCGTTGCCGGTGTCGATCACCACCAGCTTGCCGCCGGTGTTGATCGCCAGCGGCGCGAAATGGATGGTCATCTTGTCCTTGGGCAGGAAGGCCTGCTCAAGCGCGGCATTCACATCGTCTTTCCTGGCGTTGAGAACGAAGCTGTCCGCCAGGGGAAACGTACTGGCGCCGTCGGAAATGACGTTCACCTGAGCGTCTCCGACTTTGTAGCGATAGAAGCTTGGCGCCTGCTTTTCGGCGAGCGGCGCGGCTGCCCGCGCTGGGGCCGAACCGATCATCGGAGACGCGGCAAGCGCGGCCGCCCCCACAAGAGCCTGACGTCGTGACAAGTCCATGGTCAATCCCTCCCCGGTGAAACCTGATCGGCACACGTGTTGCAGCGAATATCTTCAGCAGTTTGACAGCAGCGCAAGACGACGGATCGTCACGCAATCGGCCGACACCTTTGAAAGCCGATTATTCCATCGATTATTTGTACTTCAACACCCATTCGGCCGCGACCGACAGCGCATCGCCGAACATGATGAGAACGGTCGCCCACACGAAAGCGGAGGAAAAATTGGCTAACTGAAAGCGCCAATACGGCATCTCGAAAATGCCTGCGACGAGCGGGACCGACGCACGCAACGGGCCGAAAAAGCGACCGATGAAGATGCCGGGCACGCCATAACGGGTCACGAAGGCTTCGCCGCGGGGCAGCAACGTCGGATATTTGGACAACGGCCACATCCGGGCCACGCGATCCTTGTATCTGTAGCCGAACCAGTAGGACAACCAGTCGCCCAGCGCGGCGCCCAGCGCCCCGGCGATCAAGACCGGCCAGACGCTGAGGTCACTGGCCCCCATCAGGGCCCCGATCGCAACCAGCGCACCCCATGCGGGGACCAGCAACGAGATGAAAGCGAGCGACTCCCCGAAGGCCAGCAACAACACGATCGGCGCAGCCCAAACCTGATGCAGGCGCACGACATCGATCAGCCCGTGCATCCAGCCTTCCATTCAGCAACTGTCCTTCGACGGCCGTCGCATGCGCCGGACCATTTCACGCTTCAAAGATCGCGACAGGTAATCCGGGCCGCCGATCACATCAAGTCACAAGCGCCGGCCCGGACCGTGACATCGCATCACAATACGGAGCGATCTCGCTCCCAAATCACGGTTTGCGGAGGAAGTAATCATCGCCGCCGAGCGAGCCATAGACAAACGGCTCCTGCCTGTTGCCGGTCGCGGCCATCACATCGTCGCGGACGCGATCGACGGCGATCATTTAGGAAGGCCGTACTCGTCGTAGAGAAAATCCTGGCTCCGTGCGGCATCTGTACCCATGCCGGCCACAGAGCGCGCAGATGCTCTCACTTCTTCCATCACCGCGCGTCGGCGAGCAACAAGCGAGCCGGCTGCAATCGGATTCTCGGCAACGGGCACAAGCCGAACCGCAGCCTCGCCACGCTGGGTGAGGATCACATCATCCTCCTCTTTCGCGCGCCGTACGAGTTCGGCCAGTTGGCCCTCCGCATCGCTGACAGACACATACATCCGCTCATCCTCCGGGCTCATCATACGCCAACGCAGGCGACTTGCCGCCGGCTGCGAGACCGTGATGGGTAACCGTGAACCTTTTCAGGCCAAGCGAGCCTAATGGTCTCTCCATTGGGCTGCAACCTGTCGCTCGGCGGGTAGCCCGTCTCAATCAAAAGGATCAATATATGATCGGATCAGTGATGATCTGCATGGGCGCCGTCGTGTTGCTGACTGGAACAGTGGCCGGCATCGCCATGGGGATCAAACAGGATTTTCTGCTCGCACCGGCGCATGCCCATCTCAATCTGGTCGGCGGGGTGCTGCTGTTCCTGTTCGGGCTGTATTATCGCGTGGTCCCGAAAGCGGGCCGCAGTGCGTTGGCGCGGGTACAGGGGTGGCTCCACATCGCCGGCGGGCTGATGTTTCCGATCGGCATCGGCGTGACGCTGCTGGCCAATCACGCCTATGCGGCGCTCCCCATCATCGGCTCGCTGATCATGCTCGCGGCCATGGTGCTGTTCGTCGTGATCGTGCTACGCACCGAGCGCGCCGCCGCGGTGGCCTGACACGGCACCGTCGGCCATTTACCCAATGGACCGCCCAGTCGTGGCATAATCCCAGCAACGATTCGCCGCGATATGTCGCGGCGACACCTCAGACAAGACCTCAAGAAACATGGCCAAAGCACTGAAATCCAAAGACAAGGCCGATCTTTTTGGATCGAGCGCGGCAAAGTTGACCGCTCCGACCAAAGCAGTTCCCAAGGCGGCCAATGCCGAGGCCGGCTACACCGCCGCCGACATCGAGGTGCTGGAGGGCCTGGAGCCGGTGCGCCGCCGTCCGGGCATGTATATCGGCGGAACCGACGAGAAGGCGCTGCATCACCTGTTCGCGGAAGTGATCGACAACTCGATGGACGAGGCACTGGCGGGCCATGCGACCTTCATCGAGGTGGAACTTACGGCGGACGGTTTCCTGACGGTGTCGGACAACGGCCGCGGCATCCCGGTCGACCCGCATCCGAAGCAGCCGAAGAAGTCGGCGCTGGAAGTCATCATGTGCACGCTGCATGCGGGCGGCAAGTTCGACTCCAAGGTCTATGAGACCTCGGGCGGCCTGCACGGCGTCGGCGTGTCGGTGGTCAACGCCCTCTCCTCCACCCTTGAGGTGGAAGTCGCGCGCAACCAGCAACTCTACAAGATGACCTTCGCCCGCGGCATCCCGCAGGGCAAGCTGCAGGAACTCGGCAAGGTTCATAACCGCCGCGGCACCCGCGTCCGTTTCAAGCCCGACACCGACATCTTCGGCGCCAAGGCGACGTTCAAGCCGCAGCGCCTGTTCAAGATGGCGCGTTCGAAAGCCTATCTGTTCGGCGGCGTCGAGATCCGCTGGCGTTGCGATGCCGAACTGCTCAAGGGTATCGAGGATATCCCGCCCGAGGCGACGTTCCATTTTCCGGGCGGTTTGAAGGATTATCTCGCGGCGGCGATCCATGCCGATACGCTGGTGCATCCGGAGATCTTCTCCGGCCGATCCGGCCGCAACGGCGCGCATGGTGCCTGCGAATGGGCCGTGGCCTGGACGGCGGATGCCGACGGCTTCATGGCGTCCTACACCAATACGGTGCCGACGCCCGATGGCGGCACGCATGAAAGCGGGATGCGCAGCGCCATGCTGCGCGGCCTCAAGGACCACGCCGAACGCGTCGGCCAGGGCAAGCGCGCCGGCAACATCACCTCCGAAGACGTGATGGTCGGCGCCGCCGTGATGCTCTCGGTGTTCGTGCGCGAGCCGGAATTCCAGGGCCAGACCAAGGATCGCCTCGCCACCGCCGAAGCGCAGAAAATCGTCGAACAGGCCATCAAGGATCCGTTCGACCACTGGCTGTCGGGCAATCCCGTGCAGGCCAACAAGCTGCTCGAATTCGTCATGGAGCGCGCCGACGAGCGCCTGCGCCGCCGTGCCGAAAAGGAAACCTCGCGCAAGACCGCGGTGAAGAAGCTGCGCCTGCCCGGCAAGCTCGCCGACTGCACCAACACGGCAACCGAGGGCTCCGAACTGTTCATCGTCGAGGGCGACTCGGCCGGCGGCAGCGCCAAGCAGGCGCGCGACCGCAAGACCCAGGCCATCCTGCCCTTGCGCGGAAAAATCCTGAACGTCGCCTCGGCGACCAAGGACAAACTGACCGCTAACCAGCAACTCGCCGACCTCATGCAGGCGATCGGCTGCGGCACCGGCGCGCATTATCGCGAGGAAGACCTGCGCTATTCGCGCGTCATCATCATGACCGATGCCGACGTGGACGGCGCGCATATCGCCTCGCTGCTGATCACCTTCTTCTACCGGCAGATGCCGAAGCTGATCGACGAAGGCCATCTCTATCTGGCAGTGCCGCCGCTCTACCGCATGACGCATGGCAGCAAGACCGTCTACGCGCGCGACGAGGCCCATCGCGATGCGCTGCTCAGAAGCGAGTTCAACGCCAATGCCAAGGTCGATATCGGCCGTTTCAAAGGCCTCGGCGAAATGATGCCGGCGCAGCTCAAGGAAACCACCATGGACCCGGCGCGCCGCACCTTGCTGCGCGTGCAATTGCTGCCCGACGATCGCGAAGGCACGGCGGATTCCGTCGAGCGCCTGATGGGCACCAAGGCCGAAGCACGCTTCGCTTTCATCTCGGACAAGGCGGAATTCGCCGACGAGGAATTGCTCGACGTGTGACACTGTAGGGCGGATGGGCACAGCGCATCCGCCGCCATGGAGCGTCGTGCAAACTTCCGTCGTCCTGCCTAGCTGCCTCCACCTTTGCGCCGGCTTGGAGATACATCGCCTGAATCTCTTGAACCTCGGAAGCTGGTACTTGTCGCAAGATCAATGTTTGTCGGCTCATGACAATCTCTCAAAAGCCGAGATTATTGTAAGGATGGATCGATATTCACGCCCTTGCTTTTGGCGTATTTGAGCAATTGCTGACGCAGAGGCTGGCTGTCGACGCCGTGGACCAGTAACAATACATCGCGCGTCACACCCAATTCTCTAAGAAAAGAATTTAGTCGGTCTGCACGCTCTGGCTATAGGTGCCGTTCGGCACGAGATAGCCACTGAGCAAGCGACTTGTTTCGTCGCGCTCAAGCATATCGTCGAGTTCAATCTCCTGACCGAGAAACTTTCCCCTGCGCATTCGCCTGATCTGACGGAATGCATCGGATATCTCCGTTCGGAACAAGATCATGAATGCAAACTTTTCAGCATGCCCCTTTCCTCCCGCGCCTACTCTTGCGATGATCCCGTCAGGCGCACCGTAGAATGCGCCGGCGAACAATGGGGTGGATCGCTTGACCAATCAGCTTTTCGATCTTTCCGGCCACGTCGCCGTCGTCACGGGCGGCAATGCCGGCATCGGGCTTGCGATGGCGCGCGGATTGGCCGAAGCCGGCGCGGCGATCACGATTGCCGACCGCAATACGGACAATTCGGCGCAGGCGAAAGCGGCGCTCGAACGCGACGGCCATCAGGTGCTTGCCTGCGTCACCGACGTGACCGATCCCGCTTCCGTCGCAAAGATGATTTCAGCCACGCAGGAGCGCTTCGGCCGCATCGACATCCTCGTCAACAATGCGGGTATCAGTATTGCCGCCCCCCTTGAGGAAATGACGCTCGCCGATTGGCAGAAGGTGATCGACGTCAACATGACCGCGCCGTTCATCTGCGCGCAGGCGGTCTATCCGGCCATGAAAGCAGCCGGGCGCGGCAAGATCATCAACATCGCGTCGGTGCTGGCGCAACTCGGCTCGGGTGGCTCGGCAAACTACGCGACCAGCAAAGGCGGCATCCTGCAATTCACCCGCTCGCTGGCAACGGCATGGGCGGTCGACAACATCCAGTGCAACGCGATCCTTCCGGGCTGGATCGATACCGACCTGACCGCGCGCGCACGCGAGCGCGTGCCCGAACTGCACGACCGGATCGTCTCACGCGTACCGGCCGCGCGCTGGGGACGGCCTGACGATCTTGTCGGCGCCGCCGTATTTCTCGCCGGCCCGGCATCCGATTTCGTCACCGGCGCGGCGCTCACCGTCGATGGCGGTTTCTCCATTCAAGGCTGATTTCAAAACAAGGACGATACCATGACCAAAGGACTGTTCGACCTCACCGGCCGCGTGGCCATCGTCACCGGCGGCAACGGCGGCATCGGTCTCGGCATGGCGCGCGGATTCGCTGCAGCCGGCGCATCGATCGTCATCGCCGGACGCAATCAGGCGAAGTCGGAGGCGGCCGTCGCGGAGCTTGCCACCAGCGGAGGCAAAGCCATGGCCATCGCCGTCGACGTGACCGACACGGACAGCGTGAAGACCATGATCGCCGATACGCTCAAGACGTTCGGCCGCATCGACATCCTCGTCAACAATGCCGGCATCAACATTCGCAAACCTGCAGATCAACTGGCGCTGAGCGAATGGGACAGCGTCATCAAGACCAACCTCACCAGCGCCTTCGTGACCTCGCAGGCCGTGCATCCCGCGATGAAAGCAGCCGGCGGCGGCAAGATCATCAATATCGGCTCGATGATGTCGATCTTCGGCGCCAGCTTCTCCCCCGCCTACGGTGCCAGCAAGGGCGGCATCGTTCAATTCACCCGCTCCTGCGCGATCGCCTGGGCAGCCGACAACATCCAGTGCAATGCCGTGCTGCCGGGCTGGATCGATACCGAACTGACCCAGAACGCGCGGCGCGAAGTCGACGGCCTGCATGACCGCGTATTGGCGCGAACGCCGGCGGGGCGCTGGGGCGCGGCGGGAGATTTCGCCGGGATTGCCGTGTTCCTTGCGTCACGCGCATCGGATTTCGTCACCGGCGCGGCAATTCCCGTGGATGGCGGATTCTCGATACAGGGATAATTCCGTTTACGCTTCCGGCGACTGCACATGCTCCGGCCGGACGCCGATCGCCAGCAAGCGCGCCGCCATCCCCTGAAGCGGCGGCAAGGCGTTGATGATGCGCATAAATAGCGGCGGCTTCAGCGGCCGATCGCCGGACGCCAGCGCGCGGCTGATGATATTGTTCTGCATCATCACCTGTAGCGCCTGTGTCATGCGCATCGGGAATTCCCGACGTTGTCGCACGGCGTCGAGGTCGTCCTCGGTGACGGGCCCCTTCTGAAGTTTCGCCGCAAGCAGGTTGGCCGCAGCGACGGCATCCTGCACGGCGATGTTCACGCCGACGCCTCCGACCGGCGACATCGCATGCGCGGCGTCGCCGATGCAGAGCAAACCCGGCACATGCCAGCGCTTCAGACGATTGATCGCCACGGTGAGCAGCTTGACGTCGTCCCAGCTCGTCACATCATCGATATGTGCCCGGAGAACAGGAGCTAGCCGCGCAACATCGGCGCGGAATGCATCGAGGCCGCGCGCCTTGATCTTTTCGTAGCCGCTCTTGGCGATCACATATGCGCACTGCCAATAATCGCCGCGGTCGATCGTCACCATCATCCGCCCCGGCTCGAGACGTGCAAAGATGCGGTCCGTCTCCGCCCCCTTGGCAACGCGAAACCAGAGCACATCCATCGGCGCCGCGATATCTTCTATCTCCAGCTTCCCGGCAGGTCGCACGATGGAATGCCGGCCATCGCAAGCCACAACGAGATCGGCGCGGATGTCGATCGGCCCCTGCTCCGTCGAGGCCCGGACGCCGACCACCCGCTGACCGGACCAGACGAGATCTTTCGCCTCGGTCTTCATCATCAATGTCAGATGCGGGTAGCGCTGCCCCTTGTCACGCAGGAAATTGAGGAAATCCCATTGCGGCATGAAGGCGATGAACGGATATTTCGCACGTGTCTTGCTGATGTCGGCGATGCGCAGCCGTTGCTGGCCGAAACATCCGTCCAGTTTCTGAATGCGATCATGCTTGAGTTTCAGGAAGTCATCGATCAGGCCGAGTTCGTCCATCACCTGCAATGTCGATGGGTGAACCGTATCGCCGCGAAAATCGCGGAAGAAGTCGGCATGTTTTTCAAGAACGATCGTATCGACTCCGGCGCGCCCGAGCAGATAGCCGAGCATCATACCGGCCGGGCCGGCACCGACGATGCAGCAGCGCGTGCGGATAGGATTCTCATGGGCGCTGCCGGTCATTGCGGGCTATCGCTCCTCGATCGCATCTATCGCCGGAACGTCCTGATCTCCGACACGCTGCCGTCGCGGAACCGCAATTCCACCGACACCGAGCGCACACTCCCCGGCACCTTCATATAGGTCGAAGCATTGTCCGGCACGGCGATCGGATCGTGCATGTTACAAGGCGGAAGCTTCAGCGCCTGATCCGGCACCGAGGTATCGAAACCAAGACGCACTTCGCGGATCGCACAACGATAAGACAGAAGGTGTGTGTAATACAGCAAGCCGTTCGAGCCGCCGAATGCGAGCCAGTTCGATGCGGTCATGTCGAGGATCTTGCGCTGATCGCGGATCAAGGCGGTTTCCGGATCGAAGCGGATCGGGAACGGTCCCTGCATCTCGCCATTGGCATCGATATAGCGGACCTGCAGCGTCGTCGCCGGTTCATCGGCATCCAGCTGGATCGACGGATTCGGCATCCGCCGGCGGGTGCGCGGATCGAATGTGTCCATAAAACCGGTTTCCCGGAAATCGCCGCTCTCCCCCTTGCGCCAGGAAATGCCGAGCGCCGGATCGGCGATGGAGAACACCACGGTCCAGCCGCCATTGTGGCGCGAGAAACTGGCGATCGGCGCATTCGGATTGTCGGGAGCCGGCAATGGCAAGGTGTTTGCCGGCGACAAGGCCGCCACCTTCGGCAGCTGCGACGTCGGGATAGTCCCGGCCTGAACGGGATCGGCACCGGACTGTGCGGGGGATGGTCCCTGGGACGGTCCTTGGCCGTTCAGAAAGACATCGTCCACCATCTGATCGAAATAGACCGGCACCTGATGATGCTTCACAGTTTCGGCGAGTTCGCTCACCGTGCGGCGGGTCCGCTGCGCGATCTGCACCAGGTTCAGCGACGGCTCCTGCAATTCCTTGATGAAAATACGCGTGAACACCGAATTCGGATCGGTGTCGTTGTTGGACAAGCGATCGAGCGCCGTCTGCCGCGGGCCGGCCGAGAAGATCGAGAACACGCCTTCCGGCAGTTGCCCCATGGGCGCAAGGCCGCCTCCTCCGCTCAGAGCACGAACGCCGCTTCGCTCGAACGGATTGTTGCGGCACGCATCGAACACCAGAATGGCGCTGCGGATGCCCTTGTTCTGCAGCCGCTCCACGATGCGATCGGCGAGCACGGCACTGTCGCGCACGAGTTCTTCCTGTCCGGCCGTTGCAGCCGGAATGTCGGTCGGCAGCAGATAGTTCTGACCGGTGATTTCAAAGCCGTGGCCGGCATAAAAGAAGAACGCCGTATCGCCCTTATCGAGCTTCGTCTCGAACGACAGCAGCGCCTGGCTGAACCCTTGCCGTGTCTGGTTCTCCGCCACCATCAGCTCGAAGCCGAGCTTCTTCAGTGTCTCGCCCATCGCACGGGCGTCATTCACGGCTTTCTGCAACTTCGGGACATTGCGGTAATTGTCATTGCCGATCACGAGCGCCACGCGCTTTGCCGCCCATGCCGGCAGCACGGATGAGGCGACGCTCACAAGCACCCCCACGGTGATGACGAGCCGTCGCATTATCGCACCCATGTCAGTATTCCCGCCCAACCATCTCTCGAACGCGCGACAGTCTGCCTTGGTCGGGGCAAAACTGCGGCCGGTTCGATGTCAGCTCTACCCCCGGCCGCCATCGTTGTCCTGCATCGACATGCAGGACGGATCCCCTATCCGCAGGGGATTGGCCATATTTCCCTGTCGAACGCCGCCCGGCGGTACCGCATGACCGCACAGCTTCGAAGTTGAGGAACGCAACCAAGAGGTATGTTTTCATCAAAACAACCAAACAGCTCACAAAACCGCCCGTCCGATGGGCGAAACGTGAAGCCGTCAGGTGGACGTTCCCCTGTGGAAAAAACTCCTGAGAAAAACTCGACATTTCCGCGGCGAGTCAGCATATTCGGAATATTCAGAAATTCTTCGGTTTAGGCGGACGCGCCTTTTGTACCGGAGCGCACGGGATCCAGAACAGATCCTGCCGATGCAAGTCGGGGTCGAGAAACGCAAAGCCCGGAGATCGCTTGGGCCGACGACTTTGCGATCCAGGGACGGCTTTTTTACAACTCGTTTTTCAGTAGTCCGTTTCCCACCTCTCTCGACGCGAAGAACCGGATACCTGACGATCGATGGCAAAAAAGATGATCTCCCCTGGGCACGACTTGCTGCTCAAGGTCAACCAAGCGTTCCTCGATCACGGCTATACCGGTCTGTCGATGGTCGGCCTCGCCCGCATCTGCGGATTCACTCAGCGCGCGCTCTACTATTATTTCAGCAACAAGGAAGAAGCCTTCCGCGCCGCCGTGCAGTTCCGCAACGAGCAGGCCGTTGAAACGGCCATGGCGGCGGGAATCGCGCTGCGCGACGAAGGCGCGAGCGCGCTGGACATCCTCGCCCACATCATCGACCTGCGCTATGGCGAGACGCGGCGCACGCTGACGTTGTCGCCGCATACGGTCGAGCTGAACGCCGAAGCCTTTCGACGCTGCCGTGATCTGATGATTCAATCGGCGATCCGCTTTCAGGCTGAGCTGGAAGCATTGGTCAACGACTTGAACGACCGCCGCCTTCTCGTTCTGACCGGACAGTTCAAGAGCAGCGAAATCGCGCAGGCCCTTGCGGACGGCGGGCGGGCCGTCAATCAGGCCCTCCCCCCGATTCCCGCCGATGAATTCACGCTGCGCTATCGCCGGACCTGCGAACTCGTGCTGTACGGGTGCGCTACGCCACCGGCGGCCCGGTGAAGGAAGACCTTCCGTGACCTGCAGTGGCACAACAAGCCGCATTTCGCCGGAAACATTAAGGTTTTTGGGCAGTTCCATGGCCTTGCCGCATTGACTTTGGGCGATTCCGGCCTATGTTCCCGCTCGAAGCGGCCCGATATCGCGGTGCGATATCTTGCGAGAGCCGCCTGTCAGCGCCCAGCGATCCCCGTGCATGTTTGCGTGCCGCTCCGGGGGTAGGCGCGACGGTTTTTCCGAGAATCCAAGCGGCGGTTTCGACCAGAGTCATGATCCCGATTGACGGAATCGAAGGGCGATTTCCCCTCTCAGCCGACATCATGACCCGATAACAGAGGCTCAATGTCCTTTTCCAATCTCGGCCTGTCCGACAAGGTTCAAGCCGCCGTCGCGGCCGCCGGCTACACCACCCCCACCCCCATCCAGGAACAGGCGATCCCCCATGTTCTGGCACGCAAGGACGTGCTTGGCATCGCCCAGACCGGCACCGGCAAGACCGCGGCCTTCGTGCTGCCGATGCTGACCCTGCTGGAAAAGGGTCGCGCTCGCGCCCGTATGCCGCGCACGCTGATCCTTGAGCCGACGCGCGAACTCGCGGCGCAGGTCAAGGAGCAGTTCGACAAATACGGCGCCGGCCAGAAGCTCAATGTGGCGCTGCTGATCGGCGGCGTGTCGTTCGGCGACCAGGACATGAAGCTGACGCGCGGCGTCGACGTGCTGATCGCCACACCGGGCCGCCTGCTCGACCACACCGAGCGCGGCGGCCTGCTGCTCACCGGCGTCGAACTGCTGGTGATCGACGAAGCCGACCGCATGCTGGACATGGGCTTCATCCCGGACATCGAACGCATCTGCAAGCTGGTGCCGTTCACCCGCCAGACCCTGTTCCTGACGGCGACCATGCCGCCGGAAATCCGCCGCGTCACCGAGGCTTTCCTGCATAACCCGGTGAAGATCGAAGTCGCCAAGCCGGCGACCGCCGCCGCCACCATCACCCAGTCCCAGGTCGCCGTCGGCCGCAACGACTGGCAGAAGCGTGACGTGCTTCGCACCCTGCTGCGCGAGGCGGAAGACCTCAAGAACGCGATCATTTTCTGCAACCGCAAGCGCGAAGTCGCGCAACTGGCGAAATCGCTGCAGAAGCACGGTTTCGCCGTCGGCGCGCTGCATGGCGACATGGAGCAGTCCGCCCGCCTTGCCGCATTGGATCAGTTCCGTAAGGGCGAACTCCCCCTGCTCGTCGCCTCCGACGTCGCCGCCCGCGGCCTTGATATCCCGGAAGTCAGCCACGTCTTCAATTTCGATATTCCGCATCATTCCGACGACTACGTGCACCGCATCGGCCGCACCGGCCGCGCCGGCCGCGCCGGCACCGCGATCTCGCTGGTGTCGCCGTCGGACCAGAAGTCCATGCTCGCCGTCGAAAAACTGATCGGCCAGAGCATCGCCAAGCATGAGAGCGCGATGCTCGACGCCATGCCGGCGGAGGATGAGAGCGAAGCCGCCGAGGCGCCGCGTTCGCGCCGCCGCCGCAGCGGCAACCGCGAGGCCAATGAGGAAGGTTCGCGCGGTCGCCGCGATGGACGCCGTGAACGTTCGGCGCGTCCGGACCGTGAAGCCCGCCCTGAGCGTGCCGCGCGCCCCGAAAGTGACGGCCAGTCTTCGGAGAGCGAAGCGCCCCGCGAGCGCAAACCGCGCCGCGAGCGCCGCCCGAGCGAGGATCGCGGCAACGGTTCGCAGCCCGTCGCTTCCCAACCTGTTGCTTCCTACGGCACGTCGCAGCCGCCTTCCATCGGCCGTCCCCAAGCGCCGCGGCCGCGCCGCGAGGAGGATTTCGAGCCGGGCGACCACTCGCACCTGCCCGCCTTCCTGCTGCGCCCGATCCGGGCACGCGCGTAACCACCACATGTCATTGCGAGAACCTTGTAGGGTGGGCAAAGCGAAGCGTGCCCACCATCACCCGCAGAGTACTCAATGGTGGGCACGGCGCTGAGCGCCTTTGCCCACCCTACTTTTCTTCACCGCTTTCTTCTTACTCGCCTTCGCCAGCGACGCCCGGATGGCTGCGGCATGGGCCGTCCGCGCCCATTCCGTGACTTCATCCGGATCGTCATAGAGCCGCTCAGGCAACCGCCAGTAAGAAGCGATCGTCCGCAGCTTGCCCTTCGTCTCATATTGAAAGCACTGCGACCCCTCGGCCTCGAAGCGCGGGATCGAATTCTCGTCCGCGCGCAGATACAGCGCTCCACGCAGCATCAGCGCAAAGTTGATGCCGTCGGCGGAGATGCCGAAACCGGAGAACATCCGGCGGATCGTCACCGGGCCGAAGCCGGCAAACAGTTCGGAGAGAAATTCGCAGTCCATGCGGGCTACGGCCTCAATCCACCTTCGCCGGCTGCAGTTGCACCGACTCGCCGCAGCCGCAGGCGCTGATCTGGTTCGGGTTGTTGAACACGAACTGCGCCTGCATCTTGTCGGTCTTGTAGTCCATCTCGGTGCCGAGCAGGAACAGCACGGCCTTGGGATCGACCAGGATCTTGACGCCCTTGTCCTCGACGACCTCGTCGGTGGGCTTCACGTCATGCGCGTATTCGACGGTATAGGACTGCCCCGCGCAGCCGCCGTTCTTGATGCCGACGCGCAGGCCGATGATTTCGGACTCCGCGCGCCTGGTCAGTTCCAGCACGCGCGCCGCGGCGGCATCGGTCAGGCGCATCACCTGCGGCCGCGGACGCGGCTTGGGTTTGGCGGGGGCTGGCGCAGTCGGTGTCATCTCAGTCATGTGTTCAGTCCCTTGGGCGGTTCAAGGCCGCCAACGGATGTTTCAGGCAGGCGCTGATCTCACCACATATTGAGAACGAGGCGCGCCTCATCGCTCATGCGATCCGGTGTCCAGGTCGGCTCCCAGACGATGTTGACCTTGACGATGCCGACGCCCGGCACGCTGGCCACGGCATTCTCCACCATGGTCGGCAATTCCTCCGCCGCCGGACAATTCGGCGTGGTCAGCGTCATGTCGATGTCGATGCCGCGGTCGTCCTTGATATCGACCTTGTAGATCAGGCCAAGCTCATAGATGTCGGCCGGGATTTCAGGATCGAACACCGTCTTCAATGCGGCGACGATTTCCGTGCCCATGCGCTCGGTTTCGGCGGGATTCAGCGCCGACGTCGTCTGCATCTCCGGTGTCTTCACCTCTGCGGTGGTACTCATGCGAAAAGCTCCCGTGCCTTGATCAGCGCCTGCGCGAGATGATCGATTTCTTCGCGGGTATTATACAGTCCGAACGACGCGCGGCAGGTGGCCGTGACATTGAATCGTTCCAGAAGCGGCATCACGCAATGGGTGCCCGCCCGCACCGCGATGCCCTGCCGGTCGATCACCGTCGCGACGTCATGGGCATGCGCGCCCTTGAGCTCGAACGAAATCACCGGCCCCCTGGTTTTGGCCGAGCCGAAGATGCGCAGCGAATTGATTTCGCGCAGCTTGCCTTCGGCGTAAGTCAGCAGCTCATGCTCATGCGCGGCGATGCGCTCGCGGCCGATGGCGTTCACGTAGTCGATGGCCGCGCCGAGACCGATCGCCTCGACGATCATCGGCGTGCCGGCCTCGAACTTGTGCGGCGGGTCGCCGTAAGTGACCCAATCGCGCGACACCTCACGGATCATCTCGCCGCCGCCGGCATAGGGCCGCATAGCCGCGAGGCGGTCATATTTGCCGTAGAGCACGCCGATGCCGGTCGGGCCGTACAGCTTGTGGCCGGTGAAGACATAGAAATCGCAATCGATGTCCTGCACGTCGATGGTGCCGTGCACCGCCGCCTGGCTGCCGTCCACCAGCACCGGAATGCCGCGCGCATGGGCGATCTTCGTCACATCCTTGACCGGAACCACGGTGCCAAGCGCATTCGACATCTGCGTGACGGCGACGATCTTGGTGCGATCGGTCAGCAGCTTCTCGAACTCGTCGATCAGGAAGTTGCCTTCGTCATCCACCGGCGCCCATTTGATGACGGCGCCCTGGCGTTCGCGCAGGAAATGCCACGGCACGATATTCGAATGGTGCTCCATGATGGAGACCACGATCTCGTCGCCTTCCTTGATGTGCTCGCCGCCAAAAGCCGCAGCAACGGTGTTGAGCGCATCGGTGGCGTTGCGCGTGAAGACGATTTCTTCCGGGCGTCTGGCATTGAGGAAGTGCTGCACCCTGGTGCGCGCGCCCTCATAAGCTTCGGTCGCGGCATTGGCGAGATAGTGCAGCCCGCGATGCACATTGGCATATTCGGACTTGTAAGCTTCGGTCATGCGATCCAGCACGGCGGTCGGCTTCTGCGCCGACGCCGCGTTGTCGAGATAGACCAGCGGCTTGCCATAGACCTGCATCGCCAGCGCCGGAAAATCCTCGCGGATGCGGGCGACGTCGTAGATACCGTCGATGACTGCAGGATGCGTCATTCTCTATTCTTCCTCGAATCTCTCAACCGTCATTGCAAGAAGCCCAAACGAATTGCTTCGCAATTCGTCAGGGCTCGCAATGACGACGAACATTATCCGCGCACCGCCAGCCAGCGTTCCGCCGCGCCGATGGCGACATCACGCAGATCGTCATTGACGATGGATTCAAGTGCTTCACCGACGAATGCCTGGATCAGCAGCGACTGCGCTTCCTTTTCCGGAAGGCCGCGGGCGCGCAGGTAGAACAGCAGGCTGTCATCGAGCGCGCCGACCGTCGCGCCGTGGCCGCACTGCACGTCGTCGGCGAAGATTTCGAGTTCGGGCTTGTTGTCAATCTCGGCCTCGTCAGACAGCAGCAGCGCGCGCGACATCATCTTGCCGTCGGTCTGCTGCGCGACCTGATGCACGTTGATCTTGCCCTGGAACACCGAATGCGCGCGATCATCAAGCACCGCGCGAAAATTCTCGCGGCTGAGGCAACCGGGCGTCGCATGATCGATCACGAAGGTGCAATCGCCATGCTGCTGGCCGCGCAGCAGATGGATGCTGTTGGTGGACAGTTCACTGCCCTCGCCTGCCAACGTAATGAAGCTCTGATAGCGGCTGACGCTGCCGCCGGTGGTCAGGCTGAACGTGTTGAACTTCGAGCGCGCGCCCACGGTGACGATGGCGCTGGCGATATTGGCGGCAACGATCGCGTCTTCCGTCACGCGCACATGCTGCAGGTCGCTGTCGTCGCCGACCCAGAGCACAGTGGTATCGTGAACCTGGTAGTTCTCCGCGGCGGCGGTTGCGACAAACGTTTCAACCAGTGTTGCCTTGGCCTTGTTACCGATCCGGACCAGCGAGCGCGTGAATGAAGCGGCGCCGGCCTTGGTCGCCACATGGACGATCTGCAGCGGCCTGGTCAGTTCGGCGCCGTCGGCCACACCGATCACCACGCCGTCGGTCGCAAAAGCCGCGTTGAGCGACAGCATCGGATCGTTGACACGCGACAGCAGGAGGTCCGCGCGAACGGCATTGGCCTCATCCGCCAGCACGGCGCCCAGCGTGTGCACGGTGACGCCGCTGCCCGCCGCGAGGTCGGACAGGTCGGCGGCAAACACGCCGTCGACCAGAACCAGCTTCTGCGTATCGCCATCTTTCAACGCGGCAACAGCCTTGCGCGCCTCCGCCAGCGCGGCCTGATCCGGTGCAGCGGCGAGCGGCGCGACATCGCCGAGCAGCCTGCGCAGATCAGTGTATTTCCATTCCTCGATGCGTCGGTTCGGCAGGCCGCCGACAACAAACGCATCAAAGGCGCGCTGGCGCGTTTCGGTGACAGGCCCGGTGCCGGGCAGACGACCGCGTGCAGCGGCAAAGGTGCCGTCCAGCGTCGCGCCCGTCGTGGTCTTGGTGACAGCTACATTCATGATCGTCTCACTCAGGCGGCCGCATTGTCTTCGTACTGCGTATAGCCCGACTCTTCGAGTTCGAGCGCCAGTTCCTTACCGCCGGTCTTCACCACGCGGCCCTTGGACATCACATGCACATGATCCGGCACGATGTAGTTCAGGAGACGCTGATAGTGGGTGATCACCACCATGGCGCGGTCGCTGGAGCGCAGCGCGTTGACGCCTTCCGAGGCGATGCGCAGCGCGTCGATATCGAGACCGGAGTCCATTTCGTCGAGGATGCACAAGCTCGGCTGGAACAGCGCCATCTGCAGCACCTCGTTGCGCTTCTTCTCGCCGCCGGAGAAGCCGACATTGACGCCGCGCTTCAGCATGTCCTGCGGAATGTTGAGCGAAGCGGCGACCTCACGCACCTTCTTGAGGAAATCCGGGGTCGAGAACTCGTCCTCGCCGCGCGCCTTGCGCTGCGCGTTCAGCGCAGTGCGCAGGAAGGTCATGGTGGCGACGCCGGGGATCTCGACCGGATACTGGAACGCCAGGAACACGCCCTTGGCAGCGCGCTCGTCCGGCTCCATCTCCAGAAGGTTCTCGCCCTTGAACAGGATCTCGCCGCCGGTGACGTCGTAGCCCGGCTTGCCCGCGATGACATGGCTGAGCGTCGACTTACCCGAGCCGTTCGGCCCCATGATGGCGTGCACCTCGCCGGCATTCACGGTCATGGTCAGCCCATGGAGAATCTCGCGATCCTCGACACGGACCTGCAGGTTCTTCACTTCAAGCAATGCGGTCATTTCGTTTTCCTTGTGTACTGGCCCTCGTCCTGAGGAGCGCGCTCCTGCGCGCGTCTCGAAGGACGGAGCGAAACGGTATCTTCCAACTCATCCTTCGAGACACCGCTGCGCGGCTCCTCAGGATGAGGACCTGTGGCGTGACTTAGCCGACCGAGCCTTCGAGACTGATCGAAATCAGCTTCTGCGCTTCAACCGCAAACTCCATCGGGAGCTGCTGCAGCACGTCCTTGACGAAGCCGTTGACCACGAGGCCGACGGCCTCCTCCTGGCTGAGGCCACGCTGGATGCAGTAGAACAGCACGTCTTCCGAAATCTTCGACGTCGTCGCTTCATGCTCGAACAGCGCCGAGGAATTCTTCGCCTCGATATACGGCACGGTATGCGCGCCGCACTGATCGCCGATCAGGAGCGAGTCGCAGGCCGTGAAATTGCGCGCGTTCTTCGCCTTGCGGTTGGCGGTGACAAGGCCGCGATAGGTGTTCTGCGACTTGCCGGCGGCGATGCCCTTGGAGATGATCCGGCTCGTGGTGTTGTTGCCGAGATGGATCATCTTGGTGCCGCTATCGACCTGCTGATAGCCGTTCGAAATCGCGATCGAATAGAATTCGCCGCGCGAGTTGTCGCCGCGCAGGATGCAGCTCGGATATTTCCAGGTGATCGCCGAACCGGTCTCGACCTGGGTCCAGGAGATCTTGGAATTGTCGCCGCGGCAGTCGCCACGCTTGGTGACGAAATTGTAGATGCCGCCCTTGCCTTCCGAATTGCCCGGATACCAGTTCTGCACCGTCGAATATTTAATCTCGGCATCGTCGAGGGCGACGAGCTCGACCACGGCGGCGTGGAGCTGGTTCTCATCGCGCTGCGGTGCCGTGCAGCCTTCAAGATAGGAGACGTAAGCCCCCTTGTCGGCAATGATCAGCGTGCGCTCGAACTGGCCGGTGTTGCGCTCGTTGATGCGGAAATAGGTCGACAGCTCCATCGGGCAGCGGACGCCCGGCGGGATGTAGACGAAGGAGCCGTCGGAGAACACGGCTGAATTCAGCGTGGCGTAGAAATTGTCCGAAGTCGGCACGACCGAGCCGAGATACTTCCGCACCAGTTCGGGGTGCTCGCGAATGGCTTCCGAGATCGGCATGAAGATCACGCCGGCCTTCTTCAATTCGGCCTGGAACGTGGTCGCGACCGACACCGAATCGAACACGGCGTCGACGGCGATCTTGCGCCTGTTCTCATCCTGCTCGCCCGGCTGCGGCGTGACGCCTTCGAGCATCGCGACCTCGCGCAGCGGGATACCGAGCTTCTCGTAGGTCTTCAGAATCTCGGGATCGATCTCGTCCAGCGAAGCGATCGATTTCTTCTTCGGCGCCGCATAATAGTGGATGTCCTGAAAGTCGATCTTCGGATAATCGACCCGTGCCCAGGTGGGCTCCTCCATGGTCAGCCAGCGGCGATAAGCTTCGAGGCGCCATTCCAGCATCCACGCAGGCTCATTCTTCTTGGCAGAAATATATCGGACGATATCTTCGCTCAAACCCTTCGGGGCGAGCTCGGATTCGATCAGCGTCTCGAACCCATAACGATATTGATCGACATCGATGAGGCGAACCTGATCGATGGTTTCTTGTACGGCAGCCATTTAATCCTCCGCTCGCGGTTTCAAGGACCACGGTGGACATAACCAAATCAAATTCAGAGCTTGCGGGGGTCTTTACGACGTTCCGGCGGCAAAATCACCAACCTTAGAAACGTTCAACCTCTGTTTCGTCGTTCTGCTTAACTAATGTGCCGGCGAGCTTTTTCCAAGCCTCCAGGCACCGATCGACGTCTTTCTCGGTGGTCAGCCAGCCCAGACTGAGCCTGATGGCGCTCCGGGCCAGTTCCGGCCCATAGCCCATCGCCGCGACCACATGGGACGGCTGGACCTTGCCGGAGGAACAAGCCGCTCCAGACGATACCGAGATACCTTCGAGATCGAACCCGATGACGGCTGTCTCGGCACGCAGGCCGGGGACACCGAACAGGATGGTGTTCGGCAGCCGTGGAACATCCCGGCTGAAGACAATGACATCATTCCGCTCCCGCAAGCCCGCCTCAAGGCGCTGCCGCAGGCGCGCGACTTCCGCCATCGCGCCTCCCCCCTCGCTCGCAACCTTGGCCGCAGCCCCGAAGCCGGCGATCCCCGCGACATTCTCGGTGCCAGCCCGCCGCGACAACTCCTGCCCGCCGCCCCGCAACAATGGCTCGGGGCCTGTCATATCCTCGCCGATCACAAGCGCACCGACGCCCTTCGGACCGCCGATTTTGTGCGCAGATATTGATAGAAAATCAGTCTTCAACGATTTGATATCAATATCCATTCTTCCAAATGCCTGCACCGCATCGACATGCAATAGGCCGCCGAATTCATGTACAACATGAGCTATGTCAGCGATCGGCTGGATCGCGCCGGTTTCGTTATTGGCCAGCATCACCGCCACCAGCGCCGGCGGGCCGACGGCCAGCAGGGCTCGCAGCCGGGCGAGATCAATCACGCCGTTGCGATCGACATCAAGCACGGTCACGGCCTCTGGCGCGAACCGCCCGGCAGCCATCACCGAGGGGTGTTCCACCGCCGACACCACCAGTCGCTCGACGGGCACGCCGCCCTTGCGGGCCGAACCCGGCACCAGTGCGAGCACATTGGCTTCGGTTCCACCGGAGGTGAAAACGACCTGACGGGGCTCCGCGCCCACGGCCCGCGCGACCTCGGCACGGGCATCCTCGATCACGCGCCGCGCCTGCCGGCCTTCGGCATGGACGGAGGACGGATTACCGACGAGTTCCCACGCCGATGCCATCGCCGCCCGCGCCTCGGGGCGCAGCGGCGCCGTCGCATTCCAGTCGAGATAGACCCGTTCGCGCAATCCCGCTCTCCCGATCGACGATCCTGTGTCAGCAGCGGCCTTTTAGACCATCCTTGCGCCGAATGCGCACCCCGCAGCATTCAAGATGCTTGCTTTTCGCCCCGGCGCTTGTGGTAGAACGCGGCCTCAACTCCAACCGGCGCCGCCACCTGCGGCGCCCGATCGCCCGTCTCAATGGGTGCGAACAACGCCGCCACGTCCCTGCGAGGCCGGTCGATCGTATCGCGGATGGGTCAAGGATCACGATGCCCGAAGTTATCTTTGCCGGCCCTGCCGGCCGTATCGAAGGCCGCTATCACCCCGCCAAGCAGAAGAACGCGCCGATCGCGATGGTGTTGCATCCGCACCCGCAATTCGCCGGCACGATGAACCACCAGATCGTCTACCAGTGCTATTATGCCTTCGTGCATCGCGGTTTCTCGGTGCTGCGCTTCAATTTCCGCGGCGTCGGCCGCAGCCAGGGCTCGTTCGACCACGGCACCGGCGAACTCTCGGACGCCGCGGCGGCGCTCGACTGGGCGCAGTCGATCAATCCCGAGGCCCGCGCCTGCTGGGTCACCGGCTTCTCGTTCGGCGCCTGGATCGGCATGCAGCTCCTGATGCGCCGCCCGGAGGTCGAGGGCTTCATCTCGATCGCCCCGCCGGCCAATCTCTACGATTTCTCCTTCCTGGCGCCCTGCCCGTCCTCGGGCCTGATCGTACATGGCGACAAAGATGCCGTCGTACCGGCGAAGGACGTCAACACGCTGGTCGAGAAGCTGAAGACGCAGAAGGGCATCGTGATCGACCAGCAGGTCATTCCCGGCGCCAACCACTTCTTCGACAACAAGCTCGAACCGTTGATGGAGTCGGTGACCAGCTATCTCGACATGCGCCTCGCCAACGTTCGTTGAACCGTAGGGCGGATGACGAATGTCATCCGCCGCCATCGCCCGCCGCAAGCGCTGCGGCGGATGTGCTGCGCCCATCCGCCCTACGTTCAAGCGGCGCGCGCCAGCACGCCGCCGGTCATCGGCGCGGCTACGCCGGTCGTGCCCGGAAATGTCAGCGGCAATCCGTTCGCGCTGCGCACGGCCAGAAACGCGAAAGCCTGGGCTTCCATCGCGTCCGCCGACCAGCCGAGGGAATCGGCGCTTTCCACCGTGGCCGGAGCTACCCGTGTCCGCAAGAAGTCCAGCAAGGTCGGATTGCGGGCACCGCCGCCGGTGACGATGAGGCTGCGCGGCGGCTTCGGCAGTAACGGAATGATGGCCGCAATGGTGGCGGCGGTGAAAGCGGTCAGCGTTGCCGCGCCATCGGCGGGCGATTTGCCCTCCACCTGAAGCGCGGCGAAATCGTTGCGGTCGAGCGACTTTGGCGCTGGTGCCGCGAAGAACGGGTGTGCCAGTCCTTGCGCCACCCAGGATTCGTCAACACGTCCTCGCGCGGCCAATGCGCCGTCGGCATCGAAAGCCTGCCCGGTGCTGCGCAACACGAAATCGTCCAGCAATGCGTTGCCCGGTCCGGTATCGCAGGCGATCAGCACATCGTCGCCGTCGATATAAGTAATATTGGAGACCCCGCCGATATTGACCACGACGATCGGCCCCGCACGATCGAGCCCGCGCGCCAGCGCACGGTGATAGACCGGCACCAGCGGCGCACCCTGCCCGCCGGCGGCGACGTCCGCCGCGCGCAGATCGTGAACCACCGGCAGTCCGAGCCGCCCGGCGAGTCCGGCACCGTCGCCGATCTGCACCGTCAGGCGCTGCGCCGGTCGGTGCAGCACGGTCTGACCGTGGAAGCCCACCAGGTCGACCGTCGCACGGGCAATGCCGTGTGCCGCAAGAAATGCCTCGACGGCTTCGCCATGCGCAGCGGTCACGACGTCTTCCGCCTCCGCCAGCACGCCCGGCCGGGACTTGCGATCCTGCATACCGACCGCATCGCTCAGTGCCTGGCGCAGCAATGCGCGCTCGGCCTCGCTATAAGCGCGATAGCCCGACGGTCCGAAACCGACGACGCGCTCACCGTCCGTTTCGATCATGGCGACGTCCACCCCGTCCATCGAGGTCCCGCTCATCAACCCGATCGCCCTCAGAGCTTTCGTCACGCCAAATCCCCCGAAATCCGGTCAAACTTGTGCCCAGCCGCCCAATCTTATACCAAACGGCACCTTGGCGCGGCTGAGCCGCAGCCAGTATGCCGTTCATCCGTTGAAACGGCGTAAAACCGTCCGAGCCCCGAGCAAAATGTCGATGACCACCTACAAGTCCGATTTCCTGAACGTGCTGCACGATCGCGGCCTGATCCATCAGGTCTCCGATGCCGCCGCACTGGACGCCGCCTGCTGCAAGGGACCGGTCACCGCTTATGTGGGCTACGACGCCACCGCCACCAGCCTGCATATCGGCAACCTGATCTCGGTGACCATGCTGTACTGGTTTCAGCAGACCGGGCATCGCCCGATCACGCTGATGGGCGGCGGCACATCGATGGTCGGCGATCCCTCGTTCCGCGACGACCAGCGCCAATTGCTGACGCCGGAAAAGATCGCAGAGAACATCGCGGGCATCAAGAAGATCTTCGGCAGGATGCTGACCTATGGGGACGGCCCGACCGACGCGCTGATGGTCAACAATGCCGACTGGCTGATGAAGCTGAACTATGTCGAGTTCCTGCGCGACGTCGGCCGCCACTTCTCGGTCAACCGCATGCTGTCCTTCGACAGCGTGAAGCTGCGCCTCGACCGCGACCAGTCGCTGTCCTTCCTCGAATTCAACTACATGATCATGCAGGGCTACGACTTCGTCGAGCTCAACCGCCGCTACGGCACGCTGCTGCAGATGGGCGGCTCCGACCAGTGGGGCAACATCATCAACGGCGTCGACCTCAGCCACCGCATGGGCGGCCCGCAGCTCTACGCGCTGACCACGCCGTTGCTGACGAAATCCTCCGGCGAGAAGATGGGCAAGTCGGCTTCCGGCGCCGTTTGGCTCAACGGCGACCTGTTCAGCCCGTATGACTTCTGGCAGTATTTCCGCAACACCGAAGACGCCGATGTCGGCCGCTTCCTGAAGGTGTTCACCCGCCTGCCGCTTGACGAGATCGCAAAACTCGCCGCGCTCGGCGGCGCCGAGATCAACGAAGCCAAGAAGATTCTGGCGACCGAGGCCACCGCCGTCGTGCACGGCCACGATGCCGCGAACGCAGCCGCGGAAACCGCCCGCAAGACTTTCGAGGAAGGCGCGCTGGCCGAGAGCCTGCCGACCGTCGATATTCCGCGCGCCGAACTGGAGACGGGAATCGGCGTGCTCGCCGCCTTCGTCAATGCCGGTTTCGTCGCCTCGAACGGCGAAGCCCGCCGGCAGATCAAGGGCGGTGGCCTGCGCGTCAACGACGTGACCGTCATTGACGAGAAGATGCTGCTCACCCCGGCCCAGTTGACGCCGGAGGGCGTCATCAAACTCTCGCTCGGCAAGAAGCGGCATATTTTGCTCCGGCCGGTCTGAGCAGCGCACTGCCATTCATGGTTCCAGACGCGCGCCTGCGGCGTGCTCCTCACCATGAGGGCGGTGTGCGAAGCGAGCATGTAACGAAAATGCTGTCGCCCCCCAGGCTCTCCCCTCATTCTGAGGAGCCGCGCAGCGGCGTCTCGAAGAATGGCCGCACGCTCAGTGCCAACCCCGCAGGCGTATGGCGTGAAACAACATCCGCTGGCGCGACGGAGCGGCGGATGCCGGCTTTGCCTCATCCGCCCTTGCACATCCATCGTCCCCGCATAGCCGTATTCATTCATCGCACTTGTTTGCAGCGGGCGAAGCGCGTCCCATGATGCCGTCGCAATCGCCGTGAAGAAGAATGCCCGATGGATTTGAAGACCTCCCAGCGGATCGGATTGTCCGTCCTCGGCCTCTGCTTTACGCTCTCGGTGCTCGGCCGCGGCCTGCAGGAAAGCTTTACGGTCTTCCTGCTGCCGGTCTCGCGAAATTTCGGCTGGGACCGCAGCGAGGTGGTTTCGATCTATTCGCTCACCGCGCTCTGCGTGGGCCTGGCTGCGCCGCTGGTCGGGCGGCTGTTCGACCGCTCCGGACCGCGCGCCGTCTTCGCCACCGGCCTTGCCTTGCTCGGCGGCGCCCTGCTGGCCGCGTCCTATTCGACGCGTCTATGGCAATTTCAGCTCACCATCGGCTTCGCGCTCGGCTTCGGCGCCGCCTGCATCGGCATCGTACCGAATTCGCTGCTACTCGGCCGCTGGTTCGGCAAGCGGCTGCCGACCGCAATGTCCGTCGTCTATTCGGCGACCGGCGCCGGCGTGCTGGTGATCCTGCCGCTTGCCCAATTGCTGATCGAGCACATGGATTGGCGCGGTGCTTACCGCACGTTCGGCTTCGTCGTTCTCGCTTTGCTGCTGCCCCTGCTGGTCCTGCCCTGGCGGGTCTTCAGCGGCGGCTCCCCGCATCTCGAAAAGCCGGAAGGCAAGGAAACCCTGATCGACGAAGGCTGGACGCTGCTCTCGGCGATGCGGCACCATGCCTTCTGGGCCTTGTTCGGCACGTTTTTCTTCACGGCCATCGGCATGTACGCGATCTCGCCGGAGGTAGTCGCCTATCTCATCGATGTCGGTTTCCCGCCGCTGCAGGCGGCAACGGCCTGGGGATTTTCCGGTGTGGTGCTGCTGTTCGGCATGCTCGGCGTGAGCTGGCTGGACGGGGTGATCGGCCGCCGGCCGTCGATCCTGTTCAGCTATTCGCTGTCGCTGCTCGGCATCGTCATGTTGTGGCTGCTGCAATGGTATCCGAACTATGCACTGCTCACCGGCTTCGTTGTCTGCTTCGGCAGCATGATCGGCTCGCGCGGCCCGCTGCTTACGGCCACCGCGATGAAGATTTTTCGCGGCAAGCGGGTCGGCACCATCTACGGCACGATCACGTTCGGCAGCGGCCTGGGGTCGGCCCTCGGATCATGGACAGGCGGCCTGCTGCATGATTGGACGCAAAGCTACAACTCCTTACTCGCCTTCGCGCTGATCAGCGTGGTCATCGGCATGATCCCGTTCCTGGTCGTCCCGGCACTAAGGGAGTAACCCGAACGCCCTCATCGCATGTGTCTGCGTGAATCGCCGGCTTTGCAAATCTTCACGTTTGATAAGCGACTCGCTGATAGCGGTATCTCCGTTGTGCCCTTATCCGAGGACGTCATGAGTTTCCTTAGTCGCTTTACGATCCGCACCAAGCTCACGAGCATGGTGCTGGTCTCCGCAGCGTCGATCTGCGCCGTCATCGCAGTGGCTGCGTCGCTCAGTCAAAAACGCATGCAGCAGGACCGTATCGAGCAGCTTCATACGAGCGTCGATCTGATGATCGGCATGGCCGAAAGCGTCCAGGCGCAAGTGGCAGCCGGGAAAATGACGCTCGGCGATGCCCAGGAGCACTATCGCCAGCTCGCCAGCAGGATGTTCTTCGGCAACAGGCAAGGCTACCTCGTCGCCTACAAGCCGGATGGCGTCCTGATGGTCAATGCCGCCAACCCTAAGATCGAGAACACCAACACGGGCGCCAAGGATCCCAACGGCGTCCCTCTCTCGAAACTGATCATCGACGCCGGCAAGCAGACCCCGAATGGCGGGACCGCACAGTATCTTTACCCCCGGCCCGGTCAGACCAAGCCGATCCCGAAGATGGTCTATGCCCGCCACTTCGCGCCATGGGACGCCACCCTGTCGGCCGGTCTTTATGTGGACGACCTCGACGCCGACGTGAATACGCTGCTGGTTCGCCTCGGCACCGTCGGCGCCATTGTGCTGAGCGTTATGGCGCTCTTGTCCTGGCTGATCGCCAGCGACGTGCTCGGCGGGCTGCGCCGGCTGCAGGCGCGCATGCATGAGATCGCCAACGGCGCCCTCGACGACGCCGTCGCCGAAACCGTGCGCGGCGACGAGATCGGCCGCATGGCCGAGACGCTCGAAATGCTGCGCCAAACCTCGCTGACCGCACGCAACCTGGAAGCTGAGCAGGCCCAGCTCAAGCAACGAAGCGAAGCCGAAAAGCGCGAGGCGCTGATCGCCCTCGCAGACAGCTTCGACGCATCGGTCGGCCAGCTGGTCAACCTGATGGCGTCCGGCTCGACCGAACTCGAAGCAACCGCGCAGTCGATGTCCGGCACCGCGGCCCGCACCAACGATCAAGCCGATGTGGTCAGCAACGCCGCCAATCAGGCCAGCACCCGTGTGCAGACCGTCGCAGCCGCGGCGGAAGAACTGTCGTCGTCGATTTCCGAAATTGCGCGGCAGATGGCCCAGTCGGCCAAGATCACCACCCATGCGGTGGAGAGCGCCCGCCGCACCGACACCATCGTTCGCGCCCTCGCGGATGGCGCGCAGCAGATCGAGGACGTGGTCGAACTGATCTCGACCATCGCCGCCCAGACCAACCTGCTCGCGCTCAACGCCACCATCGAAGCGGCACGCGCCGGCGATGCGGGCAAGGGCTTTGCCGTGGTTGCCACCGAGGTCAAAAGCCTCGCCGGCCAGACCGCCAGCGCCACCAAGGAAATCGGTACGCGCATCGCGCAGATCCAGAGCGCGACCAGAGAAGCCGTCGACGCCATCCACGGCATCACCTCGACCATCGAGGAGGTCAGCGCGATCGCCACCACAATCGGCTCGGCCATCGAAGAACAAGGCGCCGCCACCGCGGAAATCGCCCGCAACGTCACCCAGACGGCGCAAGCGACCCAGGACGTTACGACCAATATCGGCGGCGTCAGCAACGCTGCCCATGAAACCGGCGACGCCGCCAGCATGGTGCTTAGCGCGGCATCCGGCCTGTCCAAACAGGCCGAACAGCTCAGCGGCGAAGTGAACACCTTCCTCGCCGGCGTGCGCGCTGCCTGATTCCGAACTGCATCCAGGAAGAAAGGCGCGATCGGTGACGATCGCGCTTTTCTTTTTTGGATGTTCAGTCAGGCTAGCAGCCGGGCCGCCTGCCCCTGTTCCGTCAGTAGGGAAACAGCCTTTTTATCGAAGGACACGAACGTTTTACCGCCAAGGCTATAGCCTTCATAGGCAATAACACCGTCCGCAAAATCGCCGCCGGCATCGAGAACCGCCAACCCCGCTTCGGCGGCGGGACGATTGGTGACGATATTTGCCGTGTTGAGCAGTGCACGGATAGCCACAGCGATCCGCTCACCGGAGAGCTTATAGGTTCGCGAAAGAACCCAGACGACTTCACACAAACAAGGCAGACCAACGGTAATCAGTTCGGCATCACGCAGAAGGTTCGCGGCTGTTTTGGCTTGCGCCTCGTTGTCCTGCATGATGATGCGGACAAGGACATTGGTATCCGCCACGACCTTCATTCTTCACTCGCCCAACCCGCGGCGGCGGCTTCGTTCATTTCCTCAATCGTCGCCACCTTGGCCGACTCCCCCTTGAGAATTCCCAGCACGTCATCAATCGTGCCGGTGGGCCGAGCCGCCTTCACCCGCAGTTCACCGCCGGGCAGCTTGTCGAATTCAATCCGCTCCCCCGGTTTGATGCCGAGGTGCTGAAGCAAATCCCGCTTGAGCGTGACTTGCCCTTTCATTGTTACCGCCAATGATGCCATCGGAATCTCCTTTGATCGAACAGTCGGATTGTAATTTATTTTTTCATTACCGGCAAACATCACGACGGCGATGCGATCAGACCCGGCCTCGCAGTGGAACAAGCAACCCCCGCTGTCACGGGTTGTTATGGCTCGGAAACTCGACCTGATTGTTCTGCTTGCCCGTGCCGAAATCGAAGACCTTTCGGAAGATGCCGGGCGCCACGGCGGACAGCGGATTGACGCGCAGCACCGGCGCGTTGGGCGTGCCCACCACTTCATAGGTCACGCCGAACAGCCCTTCATTGCTGCCGCCGCCCAGGAACAGACCGACCACCGGAATCTGGCCGAACATATTGTTCAAGCCATACAGCGGCACGAAGGTGCCGCTCATCCGCACCTGATTGGCATTGTAATCGATATTGCCTTCGATGGTGGCACCGACGGACGGTCCCTTCACCACGCCATCGCGCACGGTCAGAAGATTATTCTGCCGGGTGAATTCGGCACGCAGGCGCGAAAACTGCACGCCGCTGTTCGCCGTCCCCGGCGGCCCGCCGGATGCCGCCACTTTATCGAGCGCGGCTTCGCCCTTCACGGTGAAGTTACGCACGTTAACCAGCCCTTCCTTCGGACGCGAATCCGAGGACGGCGCGTCCATCGCCAGCACGAGTTGCCCGCCGATCATCTTGGAGTAGGTGTCCGTCGCACGCAGGAACGCACCGGCGTCGTTCGTCTCGATGAAGATGACATCGCGCCCGCCCCCCTGGGCACGGCCGCGCATGTCGCCGGTCAGCGGCGTGTCCCGGCCGAGTTTGCCGGTCAGCGCAAATTTCGAGATCGCGCCGTTGCGACGTGAAACCTTGGCGTCGATACTGCGCACGGCCTCGCCGTAAAATCCCGCGACGGCGCCGAGCTTGACGTCGATGTCGAAATCGATGGCCTTGGTCTTGCTCTTGTTGTCCGACTCCTTGCCGGACATGGCCGACTTCAGAAAGCCGCGGCCGTCGAACACATCGCCGCGCATCGTGACCTTCAACACGCCGTCACTGCCCCGTTCGGCCTTGATCGACGTTTTGTCGCCCTCGGAGGGCGAATAAGTCGGGAAGCTGACGTTGACGAGATCGCCGTCCTGATTGAGTTCAAGCGCCCCCTTGATGGAAGCGCCGGCACCGTCGATCGCGATGTCCTCAAGCCGGGTCGACTCCCCCTTCTTCACGACATTGAACACGGCCTTTGCCGATTTACCGGCCGACTTGGTCCAACCGGGCAGCAGGTTGTCGAGCTTGAGCGGAGTCAAATCGGCCTCGATGCCGAATTTGCTGTCGTGATCGCCGCTGCCGATCTTGCCGACGAGCTTGAGCGGCAAGGCGCCGACCATGGCGGAGCCGAGATCGAAGCCCAGGCGCGCGCGACTGGCGTCATCCAGGGTCGCGTTGAGACGAACGTCGGCGTCACCATCGACCGGCTTGCGATAATCGAGGGAGCCCGTCTGACCGTTGATCTTGATGTCGCCGCGGACCTGATACCCCTGATTGTTGGCGGCGATCTTCAACGCACTGGCATCGACCTTCTGGTTCATCACCAGTCTGTCCGCCGAAAAGTCCTTCAAATCCGCCGTGATGTTGTAAGTCGTATCGGCCTTCGTCAATTCGCGCTTGATCGGCATACCCATGGCGACCTGCGCGGTGACGCTGCCCTTGATCGCGGCCGGATCGAGCATGGTGCCCGCCGCTTCGCTGAGACGCTCGGAACTGAGAACTTCCACGACGCCGGGCGCCGGCCCATCGAGCTTGAAGCGAATGCGCGACGGCGAAGGTTTGGGCGCCATATCCGGCACCTCGAATACGATGTCGCTGAGATTGATCTTGCGGCCGCCCGGTGTGTCCAGATTGGCCTGATTGATCGTCACCGTCGCGGTGCGCCCCGTGATGCGCGCCCGCAAGTCGCCGTCATGGATGACCGGCAGTCCGTCGACCGGCCGCACCGACACATCGTTGGCAATGATGTTCACGTTGAGGCCGTCGTCCGGAATCGGCGGACCGCGACGGGTCAGGTTTTTGGTCGGCGAATTCACACCGATTTCAATCCGCTGCAGATTGCCGGCCTCGATGCGCTCGGTCACCCACTCGCGCACCTCCGGCACGATCAGGACCGGCCACATGCGCTTGAGCGCCGATGCGGACATCGGCGTTCCCGCAAAGCCGAGCTGCATGCGCGGCTCGCCCGTATAGTCGATGCTGCCGGTGCCGGCGACGCCGATCTCGCCGTTGCTGATATTGGCCTGGGTCAGCGACACCAGGCGACTGTCGGGATCGAATTTGGCGCGGATGGAGATATTATTGAAAATCAGCGGCGGCTCATTGCCTCTGCCGCCGAGCAGAATGGTGCCGCCGCTGAGACCAGCCTGCCAGGCATTGGAGGTGCCGTTCGGCGGTTCGATATGCGCAAGCAGCGTCACCCGATTGCCGCCGGAAACGACTTTGAAAGGCGCAAGCAGCACACGGCGCCCCGCATCCCATTCGAAATTGATTTCCGCGCTGTTGATCGGCATGGGATAATCCGGCGTGTCGTTGTCGACGATATCGCCGGCCCCGGCAGCCAGCTTGCCCCGGAAGTAGGTCGGCACGCCGTCGCGCCCGATCTCGCCCTTGAGTTCACCCGTCAGCGGAATGTCGGCGCTGTAGGTGAGGTCTTTCATCCGCAGCGCCAGAAGCATGTTCTTGATCGAAACCCTGTCGGCCCTGAGATCGACGGACCGCACACCGTTCGCCGGTGCGCCGATGTTGATGCCGAGGGACCACGGCGCCTTTCCACCCTCCCCAACCGTCAGCGCAACGCCGCCGCCGCTCGGCCGTCGCAGGCTGAGCGAGATATTATTGAATTCCCACTTATTCCCGCGCTGCTGATCGTCGACGACCAGGCGGCCGTTCCGGAGACCGACCTCGTTCAGGTTCTGTCCGTCGAGCCCGGACAAAGTGAGCGTATCGAGCCAATCGAGACCGGCGAGGATGCCGGTCGGGCCGTCGCGCTGCTCGGCGGCTGTACCGCCCGGCGCAGGCTGCACCTGAACGACGAGAGGGGCCGGCTGCCGCGGGAATGTCATTTCCGGCGCCTTCGCCGGACCGAGCCACGCACCCGGCACCCGCGGCGATGCGACGCCTGTCGCGATCGGTCGATCATTGTTGCCGGTCGAGACGGTCACTTGCCCCTCAGGCGTGATCCTCACGGCGAGCGCAACATCCACCAGGTTGATGCTCTCGGCACGCAGGCGCCCCATCATCATGGCGGGGACCGAAATCTTCACCTCCGCCTTGGGCGCGCTGGCGATGACGGCATGATCGCGATCGCGCACCACGATGTCCCGGATGCGCACCGCCATGCGGATACGCCCCGCCCGCTCGATCTGCGTTCCGCCGACCTCGACCGTATTACCCTCGCCGATATTGTCCTGAATGGCATCCACAAGCCACGGCGTGGCAATATCGAAATTGATCGGGCCTGCACCGAGCCGCCACCAGAGAACCGCGAAACAGATGGCGAAGACAATGAACAGGCCGCCGCAGACGGTCAAAACGCGCTTGGCCCATCGGCCGCCGGCAAATCGCTCGCGCAAGGACCGGAGGATGTCGCCAAGCCGATGCCATCCCGATGCCTTGCGTGACAGCAGCTTTCGCGCACGGTCATGACCCGCCGCATACTGCTGGTGACTCCAGTCGGAGTCATCCCACTGCATGGATCGATCATCGGCGCGCGGGCGGAGCGCTGCGGGTGGCTTGCTCTTTGCCATGTCCTCTAGATGCCGAGCCTCTCGGTGGTGGCGCTGATGATGAGACCGATCGCCACCGGCGGTCGGCGCATCGATCTCCAACGAACGCCTGTCTGCCGGCAGAGCTGCCAATCCCGGTAAATATAGCTCGTGTTCCGATCACCGCGGCGCCCGCGGAGAGTATCGTCTCGAATCCCTGTGGTCACCATACCTCGCGGCTGACTGTTTTGCACCGCGAGGCGAGCCCGAACGGCCCCGAAGCAAGGCCAGCAACCGTCGCGACAATGATCGGCTGAAAGCGACGAAAGGAAGGCGTATGTACAAGAAATTACGTGAGAATTCCTCAAATTCACAGAGTCGGGCGATCGCGGTCGCATCCAGCGCGACAACGCATCGCACGGAATTGCAAAAAAGATGACCGGCAGCTTTGCGCAAGATTTGCAGGCCGACACTCCAGGGCTATGACATGGCAATGACGATCCCCGTCGATGCAGGACTCTCATGGCCACGAAGCAGACGACCAAACCGGCAAGTACGGTCAAACCTACTGACATTCCGGGCCGCCTGCGCGAGGGTGACATGGCACCGGCATTCCGTTTGCTGCGCGACGGCGGCGCAACGGTTTCGCTATCGGATCATGCCGGCCGCAAGCTGGTGATCTTCTTCTATCCGCGCGCCGGCACCCCCGGCTGCACCAGGGAAGCCATGGACTTCACCCGCCTCTCCGCCGCGTTCGAGACCGCCGATACGGCCGTGCTCGGAGTTTCCGCCGATCCGCTGAAGGCGCAGGACAAGTTCCGCGACAAATACCGACTCGGCGTCCCGCTGCTGTCGGATACCGAGCAATCAATGCTCGCCGCCTATGACGCATGGGGCGAAAAAACCATGTACGGCAAGGTGTTCGAAGGCGTTCTTCGCAGCACGGTTCTGATCGGCCGCGACGGCAGGATCATCAGGATCTGGCGTCGTGTGAAAGTCGACGGCCATGCGGATGACGTGCTGGCCGAAGCGCAGCGGCACTAAAGCGTCGTCGAACCAAATGGGATCGTGTCCCGGACGCGATGCGGCGCGAAGTGCCGCTTCGCAGAGCCGGGACCGTCACGAACTCCAGCGTCTGGTACGGTCCCGGCTCTGCGGAGCGGCATAAGAATGCCGCACCGCGTCCGGGACACAATTCTGCTAAAACCAACCGACCTCGCCCCACTTCAAAATCGCGCCCCATCATTTAGCTGGAATTAACCATGCAGGGCTCAAGTACCTCCCGTAGTTGAGCCTGCCGATGAGTCTCCCGGCCGGCCCGGGAGTGCTGATGTCGAACCGTCCTGCCCAATATGCCGAGTACCCTCAGCACCACGCTCACGACCATGGACGGCCGCAACCGCGCCGGGTGGCAGCCGCCAAGCCTCCGGCCGCCGCGGCGGCCAAGCAGAGCGACTATACGATTGCGCATCGCGGCAAGCAGGTCCGTGTCGGTCCGGTGCTGTTCTGGATCTTCGTCGGCACCGTGACGTTGCTCGGCGCGTGGTCCGCCGCGACGGCCACCTATTTCACCTTCCGCGACGACGTGCTGACCAAGCTGATCGCGCGTCAGGCCGAGATGCAATATGCCTATGAAGACCGCATCGCCGAGTTGCGCGCCAAGATCGACCGTACCACCAGCCGCCAGATGCTGGATCAGGAACAGTTCGACAAAAAGCTCGAACAGATCATGCGCCGCCAGAGCGTGCTGGAATCCCACGCGACGGCGCTGGGCGCGATACCGGACCTGACGGTCACCGGCTCGATTCCGAAAACGCCGGGCCGCGGCGCGTCGCTTGAGTCGTCCACGTCGACTCCCAAGCCCTCGCCGATCAGCGATACGGTCACCTTCGTCGCGCCATCCGACCGCGAGGCGCGCCTTGAATCACGCGGGCCCGCCCTCGCCGCCGCACCGCAGACCCAGGCCGCCAGACAGGTGGCGAAACTCGGCGGCACCGACAACGTCATCGACCGCCTGCAGGCATCGCTAGACCGTGTCGAGAACAAACAGCTTGCTGCCCTGAGCTCCGCCGAAGACGCCATGGACTCCAAGGTCCGCCGCATGCGCGGCGCCATCGCCGACCTCGGCCTCAACCTGTCGAAGCTCGAAGCCGCCGCGCCGCGCGCCGCGGTGGGCGGGCCTTACGTGCCGGTCAAGCTGTCGTCGAGCGCCGATCCGTTCGAACGCCAGATCTATCGTTTGCACGAGACCCGGGCCCAGATGGACAAGCTGAACCGCACCATGACACTTGTGCCCTATCGCAAGCCTGTCGTCGGTGACGTCGAATTCAGCTCGGGCTTCGGCATCCGCAGCGATCCGTTTCTCGGTCGCCCCGCCATGCATACCGGTCTCGATTTCCGTGCCGCCACTGGCGATCCGATCCGCGCCACCGCCAACGGCAAGGTGACGACGGCCGGATGGGCCGGCGGTTACGGCCAGATGGTTGAGGTCGATCACGGCAACGGCCTGGCGACGCGCTATGGCCATATGTCGAAAATCCTGGTCAAGGTCGGCGACCCCATCAAGATCGGACAGGTGATCGGGCTGGTCGGCTCAACCGGCCGTTCGACCGGATCGCATCTGCATTACGAAACCCGCATCAACGGCGAGGCGGTCGATCCGCAGAGGTTTCTCCGCGCCGGCGTCCGCCTCGGCGCCGGCTGAGACACCATCGGGCATTGTTGCCCTGCCCGCGATGTGATTGAAGCGACCTCGCCATCATCGAGGTCGCCGGCTTGAATTCTCCCAAACGCATTGGTCCCCGTTTTCCCCGTCTCGGCCGGTTCTGCTTCCGCGCCACACGACGGCTTGCGACCTGGGCGATGGCGCTGGCGGGCTTTCATGCCAACGACTCCCGTTTCACGACTCGTCGGATCAGCGAACTTCGCGCCAAACTGGCGCGCGGCGAGACGGTTTATCTGGCCGGACTCGGACTGCCGGGCACCCACAATTCCGGCGTGGCGCTTGTTGAAGTCACGCAGGCGCAGGGGCCGCGCCTGATCGTCAACAACGAGGAGGAACGCTTCTCCGGCGACAAGCACACCACGCAATATCCGCGCGCCGCGCTGGATGCGATGCGCGCGACCTTGCAGGCGATGGGCCGCGACGTCACTGACATCGATGCGTGGCTGACAAGCTGGGACTATCCCGATCTGCTCGGCACGCTGGTGCGCAGCATCGTGGAGGAATTTCCCGAAGGCCTGAAACTTCTCCGCACGAAGAATTCCGTCAGCTTCGATGCAAAGCGTCTCGAACAGATGACGCGAACCCCGAAATTACTTCGCAAGCAGTTCGGACTGTCCGCGCGCGTCCCGCTGCTGATGATGCCGCATCACGACAACCACGCCTGGTTTTCGTTTGCAGCGTCGCCTTTCCCCGATGACGAGCCGGTCGCGATCGCCGTCCTTGACGGCACCGGCGACCAGGGCTCGGTTTCGACCTATGCCGCACAGGGCGGCGCCATGCGAAAACTGTTCTGCAACGACAGCGTCTTCGACTCCCTCGGCGCGTTCTACAGCGTGATCTCGTCCACCCAGGGCGGCTGGACCTGGCTGTCGAGCGAGGGCCGCTACATGGGCGCCGCCGCCTGGGGCAATATGGATCGCACCGGAAATCCTTACTATGCGCGCCTGCGCGAGGTGCTGGACTTCGGCGCCGATGGCGCGATCAGGCTCAACCGCGCCATGGGCAACTGGTATTGCGACCCGTTCGACAATCCCTACAAGCAGGCGCTGATCGACATTCTCGGCGCACCGCTGAAACCGGAGCAGCTCTGGAATCCCGATGCCGTGCTGCGGGTCGAGGACATCGCGCATCGGCCCGACACCCAGGAGCGTCTCGACAAGGCGGCCGCGACCCAGCTCGTGTTCGAAGATGCGATGATCCACATCGTCGACGGGTTGCTGCGCAGGACCGGCGCGTATCGGCTCGTGCTCACCGGCGGCGTCGCGCTCAACGCGCTCGGCAATATGCGGCTGCTCGCGCATTTCGACGAGGCATGGTTCGACAAGGCGCAGGGCCGCAACAGGCGCCTGCATCTGTGGGTGCCGCCGACACCCGGCGACCCCGGCGTCACCATCGGCGCCGCCTGGATGTTCGCCCATCTCATCGGCGCCCCGCGCGGCGCGCCGATGACGCACGCCTTCTACTGCGGCGATGCGCCGACATCGCAGGACATCGCCGGCGCGCTCAAGACCGACGACGTCAGTTCCAAAGTCATCGGAGACATTTCGACGCCGGACGGCCTTGCATCCGTCGCCGATCTGATGGCTTGGCTCGTCGCACAGAACGGCATCATCGCGCTCTATCAGGGGGCAGCGGAAACCGGCCCGCGCGCGCTCGGCCATCGCTCGATCCTCGCCAATCCCTGCGATCCCGGTACGCGCGAACGCCTCAACGAGCGCGTCAAATACCGTGAAGCGATCCGCCCGCTGGCGCCGATGGCGACGCGCGAAGCGGCGGCAGAGTATTTCGACCTGCGCGAAGGCGCCTCCGATGCCGGCTACAACGCCTACAATTACATGGTGCTGACGGCGCAATCGAAGCCGCACGCACGCGCGACAATTCCAGCCGTCATCCATGCCGACGGCACCGGCCGCATCCAGATCGTCCGCGCCGAGGACGATCCCCTCACTTATGCCTATCTGAAAGCGCTCGGCCGCCATATCGGCGTCGAGCTGTCGGTGAACACGTCGTTCAACGTCGCCGGCCCGATCGCGCAGACGCCGCAACAAGCCGTCGAGACGCTGCGACGTTCGGCCGGCCTCGACGTCGTGTTGATGGTAGCGAACGACGGCACCGTCACCGCCGCCTGGCACGGCGGTGACCGCGACAACGGCCGGTTTGCGGCATGGCATGCGGCGTGGAATGCGCGAAGATCGTAGTCATGCTCTGCCGTGTCCCGGACGCGGCGCAGCGTGAAACGCTGCTCCGCAGAACCGGGACCGTATCGAGCGCCGGCGTTCGCGACGGTCCCGGCTCAGCGAAGCGGCATGAAGAATGCCGCATCGCGTCCGGGACACCAGAGCTTTCACACTTTGCCGATCTTTCGGGCGACGGCAACCAGACGCGCGCTATCCTTTGCCACGAAGGCTGCGAACGCGTCCGAGTCCTGATAGGCCGGCATATTGCCGGCAGCTTCGAAGGTCTTGGTGACTTCCGGATCGCTCATGGCCTGCTTCATGGTTTCGCGCAGCTTGGTCACGACCGGCGCCGGCACGCCCTTCGGTGCGAACAGGCCGGCCCAGATGTAGAATTCGACATCCGGATAGCCCAGCTCCTTGAATGTCGGCAGATCGGGAAACGCCGCCAGGCGTTCGCCGCCGAAGTTCGCCAGAACACGCAGCGTACCGGCGTCGACATGCTGCTTGAGCGTTCCGGGCGCGGACGCCAGCGCCTGAATTTGCCCGCTGATGAGATCGGTGATCGCCGGTGCCGCCCCCCTGTAGGGAACGTGCAGCATCTTGAGCCCGGCCGCGAGGGCGAACATTTCCATCGACACATGAAGCGTTCCGAACGGGCCTGACGAGCCGTAGGAAATCGCCCCCGGACGTGCTTTGGCATCGGCCGTGAAATCCTGGATCGTCTTCCAAGGGGCGTTGGCCGGCACAGCGAACAGAGTCGGGTCGGCAAGCACGCGCGCAATCGGCTGCAACTGATCGACCTCATAGGCCACCGGACGGTCATAAATACGATCCGACTCCGGCAGCACCGCAAGCGATGACAGCGTCATCAACAGCGTGAGCCCGTCGGGCTGAGCGCGCGCCACGGCCGCATTGCCCACCGAACCGCCGGCACCGCTGCGGTTATCGACGATCACCGGCTTGCCTAGTGCCTTCTGCAAATAGCTTGCGACCGGACGCGCGGCGATATCGGCCTGCCCGCCCGGCGGAAACGGAACGACCATGTTGATATTCCGGCTCGGCCAAGCCTCCTGTGCGGAGACAGCCTGACCGGTCAATGCAAGGGTCGACAGACCACCAAAACCGGCAAGAAATTCACGGCGCTTCATCGAAATCTCCCTATTATCTTGTTCTGGATTAAATCAACTACGTGCATCAAAGGACGATGGCGGCTTGTCAGCCGACAGGGTTTTCCAGTCTGCCGATGCCACTCACCTCAATCGCGACGTTATCGCCTTTCTTCAGGAAGCGCGGCGGCGTGAATCCGAGACCGACGCCCGCGGGCGTCCCCGTCGCGATCACATCGCCGGGCTCAAGCGTAATTCCCGCGGACAGCGTTTCGATCAGCGTCGGAATATCGAAGACAAGGTCGGCGACCAACGCATCCTGACGCAATTCGCCGTTCACGAACGTCTTCAAGTGCATCCTGGTCGGATCGGGCATCGCATCGGCTGTCACGATCGCCGGTCCCATCGGGCAGAAGCCATCGATGCTCTTGCCGATGAACCACTGGCGATGCTGGTGCTGCAGCGTGCGTGCGGTCACATCATTGATGATCGTGTAGCCGAACACATGCGCCAGCGCGTCCTGCTTCCTGATGCCGCGGCCGCCGCGGCCGATGATGACCGTGAGCTCGCCCTCATAGTCAGTGCTGTCGGTCGGATCGAGATGCTGAGGGATCGCTGCGGCAGGGCCGATCACCGTACTCGACGGCTTGGTGAAGATGACTGGGAATTCCGGCACGACTTCCTTCGCGGACGCGTCGAAACCGCTGCCGGCGAATTCCTTGGCATGTTCGTGATAGTTCTTGCCGACGCAGAAGATATTGCGTGCCGGCCGCGGAATCGGCGCCAGAAGCTGGATTCCGGCCATCGGCAGCGCAGTGCCAGCGGCACTGGCGATGCGGCTTTTGACGCGATCGTAATTCGCAATCAGCGTCAGCATATCCAGAGCGATATCGACCGGCAGCGGCGCAACCCTGGACAGCGCCTCGTCCGCGACGCCGACAGTCGGCCTCCCCTCATGCATGAACGTGACAAGGTGCATTGCTTTCCTCCTGATCCGAAGACTGGTTTTGAACGTTTCTGACTTTTGACGATGATGGCTGGAACGGCCGTGGACATCCCTGCAACGGCGTCTCCGCCGAAGGCTTCGACCGACAGTCTCCCCCGCCGGTACATCCAAGCATGCGTCAGCGGCACGCGGCAAGGTCAGTCAAGACTGGGAAATCAACACGATGCTGAACAAAAGCGTCAGCTGGGTTTTGGGACGGACATCGCACGCCGCGCGGCAGTCTTATCGCATCCGTTCGCGACGGTCCCGGCTCAGCGAAGCGGCACTTCGTGCCGCATCGCGTCCGGGACACGGGCGCCCCGGCTAATCGACGTCCTCGATCGCACCCGGCGTGGTGCCGAAGGCGCGTTGGGCCAGGGTGGCGGCCATGAACTCGTCGAGATCGCCGTCGAGCACGCCTGCGGTGTCGGAGGTCTGCACGCCGGTGCGCAGGTCTTTCACCATCTGATACGGCTGCAGCACATAGGAGCGGATCTGGTGACCCCAGCCGATATCGGTCTTGGCGGCCTGATCGGCGGCGGCCTTCTCCTCGCGCTTCTTCAACTCGATTTCATAGAGGCGCGCGCGCAGCATGTCCCACGCCTGCGCGCGGTTCTTGTGCTGCGAACGACCTGCCTGACAGACTACGGCGACGCCGCTCGGAATATGCGTCAGGCGCACCGCGGATTCCGTCTTGTTGACGTGCTGACCGCCGGCGCCGCCCGACCGCATCGTATCGACGCGGACATCGCTTTCGTTGATCTCGATCTTGATGCTGTCGTCCACCACCGGGAAGATCGCCACGCTGGAAAACGAGGTGTGCCGCCGCGCATTGGAGTCGTAAGGCGAGATGCGCACCAGCCGGTGCACGCCGCCTTCGGTCTTCAGCCAGCCGTAAGCGTTGTGCCCGGAAATCTGGATGGTCGCCGATTTGATGCCGGCTTCTTCGCCCTGGGTTTCTTCGAGATATTCGATCTTGAATCCGTGCTTTTCCGCCCAGCGCGTATACATGCGCAGCAGCATCGAGGCCCAGTCCTGACTCTCGGTGCCGCCGGCGCCGGCATGCACTTCGAGATAGGTGTCGAAGCGATCGGCCTCGCCGGACAGCAGCGCTTCCAGTTCGCGGCGCGCGACGTCCTTCTTCAGCGCCTTGAGCGCGCTTTCGGCTTCCGTCACGATGCCTTCATCGCCCTCAGCCTCGCCGAGTTCGATCATCTCGATATTGTCGTCGAGCTCGCGCGTGACCTTGCCGATGCCATCAAGCGAATCCTCCAGCGAAGTTCGCTCCTGCATCAGCTTCTGGGCTTTCTGGGGATCGTTCCAGAGATTGGGGTCTTCGGCGAGAGCGTTCAGCTCCGCAAGTCGTGCCGTGGAAGCATCGACGTCAAAGATGCCTCCTCAGCAGCCCGACTGACTGCTTGATCTCTTCTACGAGGCGTTCGATTTCAGCGCGCATGACAATTCCGTTCAGTTGGCCGCACGTGTAACCGCCGCGCCGTTCTTATTCAAGCCGTCAGGCCCACAGCGATTTGCACTCTGTCCCTCATGGTGAGGAGGCGCGTAGCGCCGTCTCGAACCATGAGATGACCGTCTCAGAATACGCCGCCATCCCCAGCGAATGGCTTTGCCATTCGCAAGGAGACGCCGCTACGCGGCTCCTCAGGATGAGGGACTGCGTGATGCATCCAAAAAGGATCAGGCCATCAATACAGCCCGCCCGTGCCCGGCCGCATGAAATTGCGGTCGGTGTCGGGCGAAACCTGCTGCGCGCCGCCGTCGGCGACGCCGATCACCGAATAATTGTCCGGCGGCGCCGTGCCCGGCTTGAAGGCTTCGAGGATGGTGCGGCCGCCGTCATTCGGGCCGGCGCGCATGCCGGTCTTGGCATCGACGCGGATCAGCTTGATGCCGGCGGGCACCTTGAACGGGATGGCGGACTTGTCGGCCAGTGCCAGCTTCATGAAGTCGCGCGCGATCGGAACGGCGACATGGCCGGCCTGCGCGGTACGCCCGAGGCTGCGCGGCTTGTCATAGCCGACATAGAGACCGACGACGACATCGGGCGAGAAGCCGACAAACCAGAGATCCTTGGCATCGTTGGTCGTACCGGTTTTGCCCGCGATCGGCTTGCCGATCTCCTTCATGCCGATGGCCGTGCCGCCTTGCACCACACCTTCCATCATCGAAGTGATCTGGTAGGCCGTCATCGGGTCCATCACCTGTTCGCGGCGATCGACGAGCTGCGGCTCGGGCTGGTTCTTCCAGCCCTCCGGCGCATCGCAGCCGCGGCATTCACGCTGGTCGTGTCGGTAGATCGTGTGGCCGTAGCGATCCTGGATGCGATCGATCAGGGTCGGCTTGATGCGGCGCCCGCCATTGTCGAACATCGAATAGGCCGTCACCATGCGCATCACGGTGGTTTCGCCGGCACCGAGCGCGTAGGACAGATAGTTCGGCAGTTCGTCATAGACGCCGAAGCGTTTGGCGTATTCGCCGATCAGCGGCATCCCGACGTCCTGCGCCAGACGCACGGTCACGGTGTTGAGCGACAGCCGCAAGGCGTTACGCAGCGTCGTCGGCCCATAATATTTTGTCTTGGAGAAGTTTTCCGGCCGCCAGACATCGCCGCCCGTCCCCTGGTCGATTTCGATCGGCGCATCGACAACAACAGTGGACGGCGTATAGCCGTTGTCGAGCGCGGACGAATAGACGATCGGCTTGAACGACGAACCCGGCTGGCGATAGGCCTGCGTGGCGCGGTTGAACTGGCTTTGATCGTAGGAGAAGCCGCCGACCATCGCCAGCACGCGCCCGGTCCGAGGATCCATGGCGACCATCGCGCCCGAAATCTCCGGCAATTGACGCAGCCGATACTGCCCCTCGACCGGCTGACCGTCCTTGCCGGTCAGCGGATCGACATAGATCACATCGCCCGGCGACAGAATCTGCGACACGGCGGTCGGCGTCTTGCCGCCGACCGGCTTGGCCCAGCGCACGCCGTCGAGCGTGACGATACCCGTGTCCCGTGTCTTGCTCACGGCGCCGCCGAGTTCCCGGTTCGGCTGGAAACCGATCCGGGCCGACTGATCGCCGCTTTCCAGCACGACGGCCATGCGCCAGGGAGCAATATCCGACAGCGATTTCACGTCCGCGAGTTTCGGCCCCCAGTCGCCTGAAATATCCAGCTTGCTGACCGGACCGCGCCAGCCATGCGCCTCATCGAAACTGACGAGACCGCGCGCCAGCGTGCGTCGCGCATCGACCTGAAGTTTCGTATCGAGCGACGTGCGGACCGACAGACCGCCCTCATAAAGCTTCTTCTCGCCATACCGCTCAAGAAGGTCGCGGCGGACTTCCTCGGCGAAATACTCGCCCGCGAACATGTGGCCGTGGCTGCCGCGGCCGGTCACCGTCAGCGGCTCCTTGCGCGCGCTGTCGGCATCGGCCTGCTTGATCCAGCCGTTCTCCTGCAGGCGATCGATCACGTAATTGCGGCGCTCGACGGCACGGTCGCGATTCTTGATGGGATGCAGGGTCGAGGGCGCCTTCGGCAGCGCCGCCAGATAGGCTGCTTCCGCGATGGTCAGTTCGTTCACCGACTTGTCGAAATAGACCAGCGACGCCGCCGCGATACCATAAGCGCCGAGGCCGAGATAAATCTCGTTCAGATACAATTCGAGGATCTTGTCCTTCGAATAGGTGCGCTCGATGCGCATGGCCAGTAGCGCCTCCTTGATCTTGCGATCGAAGGACACCTCATTGGTCAGCAGGAAGTTCTTGGCGACCTGCTGGGTGATCGTCGAGGCGCCCTGCGGACGGCGGTTCGAGCCGATGTTCTGGGCATAGAGCAGCGCGGCGCGTGCCATGCCCGTGTAGTCGAGGCCGCCGTGCTCGTAGAAATTCTTGTCTTCCGCCGCGAGGAACGCGTTCACGACCAGCTTCGGAATCGCCTGGATCGGCAGATAGAGACGGCGTTCCTTGGCATATTCGCCGAGCAACTGGCCGTCGGCGGCATGCACGCGCGTCATCACCGGCGGCTCATAGTCCTGCAGCTGCGAGTAATCCGGCAGATCCTTGGAGAAGTGCCAGATCAGGCCCGCGACGGCGGCGATGCCCACCAGGAACACGACGGTTCCCGCGGCGAACAGGAATCCGAAAAACCGCACGAGCAGACGCATTTTAAGACGATCCGTTTCAGTCGCTGTGCGGCCATATAGCACAGATGGCGCCGCAAAAGGCGAAAGTCAGCCAAAATCAACCGGCTCAAGACGCCCACAGCCACCAGATACGGTGGCCGATTCTCCGGCCGCGTAGCCGATTTTATAGAATGCGCGCTGTGGCCAAACTAGGGCTTTGACGTTGAAAGCCCGATCATTTCCCGCATCTTCAATTGGCGACGCCGGCCGAAACCACGCGCTTGGCAAAATACCCGTCGATCGCCTTGGCGACCGCGCCCACCGTCTTCGAGCGCCAATTCTCGGACATCAACGCGTGCAGGTCGTCCTTGTTGGAGACATAGCCGAGTTCGATCAAAACCGACGGCACGTCCGGCGCCTTCAAGACGCGGAACCCTGCCGATTTCAGCGGATGCTTGTGCATACGCGTCGTCGCCTTCATTTCGCCGGCGACCAAATGGGCGAAAACGCTGGAAAAAGTCCGGGTTTCACGCTGCGCAAGGTCGATCAGGATATCAGCGACAGCCGCCGGCTCCTCGGTCAGATTGACGCCGGCAATCGCGTCCGCCTTGTTTTCAAGGTCGGCCAGCCGCTGCGCCTCGGCATCGGACGCCTTGTCGGACAGCGTATAGACCGTCGCCCCCTGAGCGTCTCCCTCGCGGCTCGGCAAGGCGTCGGCATGAATGGAGACGAACAGCGCCGCACCATGGCTGCGCGCGACCTTCACGCGATCGTCCAGGGCGATGAACGTGTCGTCGGAACGGGTCATGACGACGTGAAATTTGCCCGACTTTTCAAGCCGGTCGCGCAGCGCAAGACCGAAAGCCAGAACGATGCCTTTTTCGCTTTCGCCGTTCGCCTGGGTGCCGTTGTCGAGCCCGCCATGGCCGGGGTCGAGCACCACCACCGGACGATTGTCTTCGGTTGCAACCGGCCCGACACTCGCGACCACCGTGGCGGCGACGGGCGCCGCGCTGCCGCTGATGGCCGGCCGCAATTCCGGGCGATTCTCGACAGCCAGCCCCTGCACGAACGTGGTGCGGTCCACGGCTTCGAGTTCGATCACCATGCGCGCCGGCTGACCGTTGGCGGAATCGAGCCCGACCGCACTCTTGATCCTGGCAGGCCCTGCGAGATCGAACACCATGCGCGAACCGCCGGGCATCACCATCCCGTAGCGGAATGCCTTGATGAGGCCGCGCGCAACCGTTCCGGCTCCGGGATCGAGATGAAAGGTCACCTGCGACATATCGATGACGACCCGATAAGGGTCCGCCAGCGTAAAGGCCCGCAGCGAAACCTTGCGATCGAGATCGAGGATAAACCGGGTCTGCTTCTCGTCGCCGGCGATGCGAACGTCGGACGCAACCGGAAGCGACGCATCGGCCGGCTTTTCACCCACCACCTCGGATGAATCGCTGGATGCGGCACGGGTATCCGAACACCAGAAAGCGGCCGTTATGACACTCGCAAGCGCCATTCCCAGCAAAACGATATGGCTTGCACGGCGGGTCAAGCGAATTCCAGTGCCTCCGGAGGAGCTTATCCCTAGCTGATTAGAAACAAAGGGTTAACTGATACCTAATGGTGACATGAAGAATTGTCGGGAGTGTTGCACGGCTGTGACGCTTCCCTTGCAAGCGAGCCCCATTCCACGTATGTACCAAGGGCTGACGTTTTAACTCCCGGTTGTGTCGCGTTCAACCTCCCGGTGCAGCGCTTGTTTCCCGGCCCCGCCGAGCGACGAGCGTTTTTGATCATCTCCTCGAAACCAGCGCCGGGCGCGGTTCTCATCGAAATGGTCCTGGCCCGAGCGGTGTCCGATCCCTGGCTTTCTCGCACGGGTACGGTTTCCAGACCTGACACGACCGTTACTCCGGCCCCTTCAAGGCCGAGTTTGCGACAACCGGCCAACGCTCCCGCGTGACGCCGGGCGTCAGCGCAGGCGGTACGTTGCCGCTCCAAACGATTAGACGGGCCGACGCTTGATGCGCCAGACTGCGATGCCGACCGAGACCCGCTTGGGGACACCGACGCGAAGCTTCCGCTTCGCGCGATTGCCTACGCGGTTCTCTACATCGGCACGGCGCGACGGTAAGCGCTTCGGCCTTCCCCTCACCCCAGAATCAGGTGGACCCTCGCGTCACCCGGCCGCGCCGGATGCGCTTGCCGCCACGCGGGCACTCCACCGCCATGAGTCATTCCATGCCAAACAAAATGTTGATCGATGCGACGCATCCCGAGGAGACTCGGGTCGTCGTGGTTCGCGGCAATCGCGTCGAGGAATTTGATTTCGAGACAGCGCAGCGCAAGCAGCTCCGCGGCAATATCTATCTCGCCAAGGTCACGCGCGTTGAACCGTCCCTGCAGGCCGCGTTCATCGAATACGGCGGCAACCGCCACGGCTTCCTCGCTTTCAGTGAAATCCATCCGGACTACTACCAGATCCCCACGGCCGACCGCCTCGCTTTGATCGAGGCCGATGAGGCTGCTCATCGCGAAGCCGAGGAGGAGAACGAGAAGCGTTCCAACCGCCGCCGGTCGCGCCACCGCAATTCGCGCCGCCGCGACCGCGGCGAGCGCGTGCGCAGCCAGGTGGTGGAAGGCGCCGCCGCCGATCCGTCGCAGGCCGAACAGCCGTACGAGGATTTCCAGGGCTGGGTGCCGGCCCGCTTCGATGCGCCTGACCATGACGCCCCAGCAGTGGCCGAAACTGATGCGCCTGAAATCGTTGCGTCCGAGCCGGTTGCCGTCGCGGCCGAACCGTCCGTGACCACCGCTGCTGCGGAGCCGGCAGCGGCTGAAGCAGGCGAACCTGTCGTCGTTGCGGCACAGGACGCACCGGCGGCGGAGATCGTGGTTGCCGCGAGCGACGAGCAGCCCGTCGAAGCCAACGCCGCTCCCCTCGACCCGCATGACGGGCACTCCGACGGCGAACACGCCGAAAGCGACGACGCCGAGGATGGCGAGGAAGAAGACGAGGACGACGAAGACGAGTCCGAGGAGGATCAGGTCGAGTCCGTCGGCGGCGACGACGCGCTGGAAGAAGTGCCGGAACGCGCTTTCCGCCCGCGCCGCCAGTACAAGATCCAGGAGGTCATCAAGCGCCGCCAGGTGATGCTGGTGCAGGTGGTCAAGGAGGAGCGCGGCAACAAGGGCGCCGCCCTCACCACCTACCTGTCGCTCGCCGGCCGCTATGCCGTGCTGATGCCGAACACCGCGCGCGGCGGCGGCATCTCCCGCAAGATCACCTCGGCGCAGGACCGTTCGCGCCTCAAGGAAGTGGTGTCGGGCCTCGACGTGCCGGAAGGCATGGGCATCATCCTGCGCACCGCCGGCGCCTCCCGCACCAAGCCGGAGATCAAGCGCGACTTCGAATACCTGATCCGGATGTGGGAAACCGTCCGCGACATGACGCTGAAGTCGCAGGCCCCGACCCTCGTTTACGAGGAAGGCTCGCTCATCAAGCGCTCGCTGCGCGATCTCTACAACAAGGAGATCGACGAAATTCAGGTCGCCGGCGAAGACGGCTACCACGAAGCGCGCGACTTCATGCACATGCTGATGCCGAGCAACACGCGCGCCGTGAAGCTGTATCGCGACGGCCAGCCGCTGTTCTCGCGCATGGGCGTGGAGAGCCAGCTCGACGCCATGTTCACGCCGACCGTGCAGCTCAGGTCCGGCGGCTACATCGTCATCAACCAGACCGAAGCCCTCGTCTCCATCGACGTGAACTCGGGTCGCTCGACCCGCGAGCATCACATCGAGGACACCGCGCTGAAGACCAATCTCGAAGCGGCCGAGGAAGTCGCGCGCCAGCTCCGGCTGCGCGACCTCGCCGGCCTGATCGTGATCGACTTCATCGACATGGACGAGAAGCGCAACAACCGCGCGGTCGAGCGCAAGCTCAGCGACTGTCTGCGGCAGGATCGCGCCCGCATTCAGGTCGGCCGCATCTCGCATTTCGGCCTGCTGGAAATGTCGCGCCAGCGCATCCGCGCCAGCGTGCTCGAAAGCTCCACCGAAGTCTGCACGCATTGCGGCGGCACCGGTCACGTCCGCTCGGTCTCCTCGGTCGCGCTGCAACTGCTGCGCGGCGTCGAGGAAGTGCTGATGAAGGGCGCGACGCATAACATCATCGTGCGCACCCGCACCGATGTCGCACTCTATGTGCTCAACCACAAGCGCGGCCATCTGCGCGATCTCGAAGACGGTTTCCAGGTCACGCTGTCGGTGCTCGCCGATCCGCATGTCACCGGCCAGCAGTCCTATGTGATCGACCGCGGCGACCAGGTGCATACGCTCGAAGCCGCCAAGGCCCTGCTCGCGACCCAGCTCGCCGCGCTGCCGCCGCTGGTGGAAGACCCCTACGAGGACGACGACGCGTTCGAGGCGGAAGCCGAGGTCGAGACCGAGGAAACCGAAGGTCTCGGCGACGAGGACGGCGCGTCCGAAGCCTCCGCCGATAGCGAAGGTGACCGCAAGCGCCGTCGCCGCCGCCGCCGCCGCGGCCGTTCGGGAGAAGCCCGCGACGACCAGGATCGCGAAGCCGGCGACATTCAGGCCAGCGACACCCAGGTCGTGACCGACGACACCGTTGAAACCTCAGGCGACGGCACCGAAGGCGACGATGATGAGTCCGACGATCAGCCGCGTGAAGTCCGGGGCGAGGACGACAGCGACGGCGAACGCCGTCCGCGCCGCCGCGGCCGTCGCGGCGGCCGTCGCCGCCGCGGTGGCGAGCGCAACGAAGGCAATGAGGAAGGCAATCAGGAAGGTCTTGCCGGCTCGATCGCCGA
>Ga0153956_1000237_pt1 | contig 67955 bp, 56 predicted proteins | sample TSFL040MetaG_FD_104704 | JGI IMG/M metagenome (GOLD analysis project Ga0153956, IMG submission 104704) | Attine ant fungus gardens microbial communities from Florida, USA - TSFL040 MetaG | ecosystem: Host-associated > Fungi > Mycelium > Unclassified | place: USA: Florida, Wekiwa Springs...
CGCGCCGCCGTCCCTGCCTTCGGAGGTCCATCCGGCCGATTCGACGGTGCCGTCGTGGCCGTGGCCGGTGGCGTCGTGGGCGATGGTGCCTTCGCCTTCGTCGAAGGACCAGGCGGCGGTGGGGACGCGGGCTTCTTCAGGACCCGGGACGGGCGACCCCGGCTGCGGTTCGGCTTCGTACCCGAGGTCCCATGGCTTCTGACCGGCAGGCGTCACGGTGCGCAGCTCACCGCGGCCGTCATACGAATAGGTCTCCTTCAGCGGCGGCGAGATCCGCGGGTCCCACTCCTCGGTGAGGCGCCCTTCGTGGTCGTAGGCGTAGCGGCTGACTTCCCAGTGGCGCTCTTCGGTGCCCAAGGGGCCGTTGTAGGTGATCGAGGTGAGTCGGTCCCCCTTGCCTTCCGACCCACCCCATTCCGATGGTTTCTGGTAGCTAAAGGAGAGCGAGCGACAGCCGAGGGTGGTGGTCACACTTTCCGGAACGCAGGAGACCCCTTCCGCGCTCGGTCCGATCAGCGTCTTCAGGCGGCGCGCGGATCCCGTCAGTTCGTAGACCATCTGGGTCTTCACCATCTGGAGGGTTTTCGAGGTCCCCCCGGGCTGCGTCACGGAGGTCGGCAGGAAGGTGTGCGGTTCGGCCCCGGTGCCAAATTCGGTGCGGTTGCCTTCCGGATCGGCCAGTACGAACGTCGAACTTTCTTTCGAGAGCTTCCAGCCGGCCGCTTCGGGAGGCGCGAGGTATCCGCCGCCCGTCAGGCGTTCGAACGGGTATTGGTAGCCTTCGAGATCGGTGAGGACGGCGAACGGTCCTTCTCCGGCTGCTTCGGCGTCGAAGACCGACTTCCAGTCGGCGCCACCGGCTTCTTCGACCGGACTGCCGGCGATCCAGCCTGGACCAAGGATGCCGGTCGGGTCCTTTTCGGCTTCCTTGGAGTTGTAGGTCCGGGAGAATTCGAGCGAGGTCCCGAACACGGGGATCGAGACGTCGGTCCGCGGCACCGACAGGTTGCCGGTCACAAGGTCGAGATTGCCAGGACCGACGGGGGAGCTCGCGTCCTTGGGCCCTCCGGAGGCCCGGTTCAACTCCGCCGGCACCGGCAGCGATTCTCCGGTCGGGTTCGCGCCGCCTTGGAGCACGGCCCGGACTTCGAGATCGACCACGTCCTTGGCGGAGAGACCGGAGGCGGCGACGTTCCAGAAGAGAGGCCGACTCTCCTGACCTTCGACGGGCGCTGGCCATCCGGCTTCTTCCCCTTCGGTGTCGTATGCGTGGGCGGACGGAACGTCCGTCCAGGCTTCTACTTTGGACAATCGGTACTGCCAGGTGATCTGCGAGTAGCCGCTCTGGCGCCAGGCGGCAGTGAGCTTCAACCGGGTCGAGGTACGTTCGCCGCTCTTCGGGCTGGTTACTTCAGGCGTGTCAGAGACATTCAGCGTCCGAGTCGTCGGGTTCCCGACGGCGTCAGTGGCGGTGACGGTGACTTCGTGTTTGCCGACGGAGTACCCGGATGCGACGAATTTCCATTCTCCTTCCGTCGAGCAATCGGTGGAGCCGCTGCAGCCAGGAGTTTCAGAGTGGACAACGGATCCATCGACCTTGACGACCACGCTCGCGATTCCTGACTGGCGAGCTTCGGCGACGCCGTCCCGGGCCTGCCACCTGAGCGTGTATTCGGGCTTCCCCATGCCCAGCGTCGTCTGGGTCGTGAGCGGCCCCGAGAGGTTCAGGGCGGGAGCTATGTGATCGACCTTGACGGTGACGGAGGTCTGCGATTGATTGTCCAGTGGATCGCCAGCGTAGACGTCGAGCGTATCTTCGCCAGTCGGTAGATCCCTTGGTTCATAGTTCGTAAGGCTGACGGCCCAGCCATGTGAGCAGGGACTTTCCCAGGACCCTTCGCAGCCGCTTTCAGTTGCGCCCCAGCCGCCCAGGCCCGGGTCTTCGAGGTAGTAGTACTCCATACCGAGGCCGGTGTCCGTCGCGGACACATAGATCGGCAGTGCACCTTCGTTCATCCACGAGGAGGGCCCGATCGCGTAGGTCCAGTGCGGGCTGTCTTCGTCACCCAACTGGATCGAGTAGTCGCCGACATAGAGTTCGTGATAGCAGCCGATGTTCACGCCCGAACCGGCGGTCCCGATCCCGATCGTCGCGTCGCGCGTGGACCGTCCGCCCACCCATCCCGTTTCGAAAATCCAGTCTTCCAGGGCCACTCCTGGACTGTGGTAGGTATAGAGCGAGTCGTAAGAACCCGAGGAGACGTTGTAGAGCCCGATGTAGCCGTGCGGCTGTTCGGAGGCACAACCTCCCGGAAGGTAGTCGACGGGATAGAAGGTTGCGGCCCTGATGAAGGCCGTTTCGCCGGGCGCGGTGTATACCCATTGATCGTGGGTGTTGGCCGGGTAGGAGTAGCCGGGAAACGAGCGGGCGTTGAGTGCGGAGCCGAGATTCCTGAGTTCGTAGCCGTTCGCGGAAAACCCGGCCCAGGCTCCGAAGTTCGTCCATTCTTCGACGAACCAGGGATCGACCAGGATCGGGTAGGCATACGCCGATCCCCCTTCGCCCGCCACATCGATGGTGAGATCATCACCCTGCACCTGCATGTCGACCGGCACTGATGCGCCTTGAGCATCGACCGCCGACGGTGGCGGAACTTCCTCGAGCAGGCTCCCAGCCCTGGAGACGACTTCGGCGCCTCCGCGGCCGTCGGGTTTCAGGGACGCGCCTTCGGGGAGTCCGAGTTCGAAGGTGAGTTCGTGCGAGCTTTCCTCGGAACGCAGCTGCTCCGAGACCTCGACGCCGCCGCCGATCGGGGACAGCAGCGTGTCGGTCGAAGGTTCGGTTTCCGGGATGAAGAGATTCATCTCGCCGAGCGGGACCGCTTCATGTTCGTCGTCGGAGGGAATGTGAACCGTGATGCCTTCCCCGAGGTGGATCGCGCCACCGGCCGTTGAGGGAAGTTCAAGTTCGGCGACCGGGTTCGCAGGCGCGTAGCCGCCGCCGCTCGGCCTGAGGGTGAGGTCGACGGGCTTCTCGCCATCGCCGCCGGTTTCGCTCGTGACCGGGAGAGACGATTCGACCAGGCGACGTTCTCCACCATGTCCATCGCCGACGATCGCCGCGTGGGCGCCGAGGGTCTTTTCGACGTGGAGTTCGGTGAGCAGGCGTCCCGGATCTTCGTTCAGGGCGGAGAGGGCTGCGGGAAAGGCTTCGAGCAGGAGATCCCTGGCTTCACCAGCAGAGACTTCTGCGAATGCGACCTGGGAAGCCTCCCGTTCCTGGGCCGCTTCCGGACCCGCCAGCCATTCTTCTTCTTCGCGGCGCGTGGATTCGACGGCGGCGACTTCGGCCAGGGTCGGGGCCGGAGGTTCGGTCACCTGCCGGGATTCGGCAGGCGCTTCGTCGGGGGCCGGTGCCGCGAGAACCGGCACCGCCGCCACTGCAAGCGCAAGGGTGACGAGGGCGGCCGCCAGCGGCCCGAAACCTCTACCTCCCCCTGGGGATCCGCTTTCGCGACGGCGGCCTGGGGGTTGCTCGAGTGTGCGTTTGTCGATTCGGTCCCCGGCGGCCGAGGCGCTGACAATCAGCCGCCTGAAGAATCGGTGCAGCAACCCATCTCGAACCATCAGACAGACCCCCAGAATTTGATGAATTGATCCCAGACACCTGAACGATGGACGGTCGTTTTCTAGTCGACAGGAGTCGGCCTGTCAAGGACGCCCCGTGAGAAATCGGTTTCCTTGTCCAAACGACTTTCATCTACCGATTAGTGACACCGAAGACTGGACCGAAGGATGAACGCCAGCCCTCGACGAAGGTTCGGGAACGTGGCACTCCAAAAGAAGCGAAAATCGCACCTCTTGGCGAGGGTTAAATCTGGCCAATCGAAACTGTTGTTAGCCGCACAGGCCCATCTCGACGGGCGGCCCCGCCAACTGTTCCTCGCGTCGGAATAGTGGACATAAGCCGACCCGGGTGCGTTCGCACTTGTCCTGAACTATTCCGGCTAAGTGCGAACTCACCGCGAGGGGCCGCCTTCTCGGCTCCGTCCTCTTCCGGGCCCCGCCTTCAGAGGTCTCAGTCGCTCACCCGGACCAGGAGCTTGCCCAGGTTCGCACCCTCGAAGAGCTCGTTCAGGACGGTGGGGACCGCCTCGATGCCGCCGTCGCGGATCGTCTCGTCGTAGTGGAGCTTGCCTTCGCCGAGGAGGCCGCCGAGGTAGGCCATCGCCTCGGGGAAGCGGTCGCCGTGGTCGAGGACGAGGAAGCCGCGGATGGTCGCCCGCTGCATGATCAGCTGGCCGATGTTGGTGAGGCCGCCGGCGTGCTCGCCGCCCTCGTTGTAGGTGTTGTACTCGGCGATCATGCCGCAGAGGGAGACGCGGGCGCCGATGTTGAGGCGGCCGAGGACGTGGTCCATGATCGGGCCGCCGACGTTCTCGAAGTCGACGTCGATGCCGTCCGGGGTCGCCGCGTCGAGTTGGGCGCGCCAGTCGCTCGCCCGGTGGTCGACGCAGGCGTCGTAGCCGAGCGCCGAGACGGCGTGCTCGCACTTCTCCGGCCCGCCGGCGATCCCCACCGCGCGCGCCCCGCGCTGCTTCGCGATCTGTCCGGCGACCGAGCCGACCGCGCCGCAGGCGGCGGAGATGACGACGGTGTCGCCCTCCGCGACCCCCGCCAAGTCGATGCCGACGTAGGCGGTGACGCCGGTGTGGCCGAGCGCGCCGAGGAACGCCGATTCGGGACCGGGCAACGGATCGGGCAGCACCGTCAACGGTGCCAGCAGCTGCGCGTCGTCGGCGAGACAGTACTCCTGCCAGCCGAGGAAGCCGCTCACCGTCGCCCCGACCGGCATGTCGTCGCGCCGCGACTCGACCACCTCGCCGATCCCGATGCCGCGCATCACCGCGTCGATCGGCACCGGCGGCATGTAGCCGCGGATGTCCGACATCCAGATCCGGTTGGTCGGGTCGAGCGAGAGCAGCTTGGTCTTCACCAAGGCCTGCCCGTCGGCAAGCTCGCCGAGCTCCTCCTCGACCAGGTCCAGGTCACCGGCCGCCGCCGTCCCCTGAGGACGGCGGCGCAGGCGCCAGGCGCGGTTGACCGTCATCGGGCCGCGAGCGCCGTGTTCTGGTCGGCGTCCGGGTTGTTCTTCCGCCAGACGTCGTCGTCGTAATGGCGGAGGTCGAACTTGGCCGAGTGGAACGCTTTCGCCGCCGCGTTGCACTCCTCCTGGGTGAGCTTCCCCTGGGTCGTCGTCCACTTCGCGGTTTTCGCCGGCAACGAGCTCGAGCCGCCGCCGATCGGCCCGACGCCCGCGGTCCAGTTGTCGTCGGACAGCACCGAGTAGGGGATCGAGGACCACATCTCACCGGTCTCGCGCGAGTACCGCGCCATGTGGTGCGGCCCGCGGTCCTGCGAGCTCAGCGAGATCAGCCCGACCAGCTCGGCGATCGCCGAGTTGCCGTACTCGTCGTTCATCAGCGGCCGGAACAGCTGGGTGCGATCGTCGACCAGGAACCAGTCGTCCTGCTCGTACACGCCGGCGAAGTGGGCGACGTCCTTGATCACCGCCGCGTACACCAGGAGCCCCGCGTCGACCATCTGTTCGCGGGTCCAGCCGGCCATCATCCGCCACATGTCGGCGGTCGCCGCTTCCATCTTCTCGCGCTGGTCGTCGAAGTAATCGGCCAGCTCGGAGGCGCTGCCCATGTGCACCGGGATGTAACCGTCCGAGAGCCAGTCCGAGGTGAACAGCCCGACCGCGACCAGCTTCTGGTTGTCATACGACGGCGAGGCCTCGAAGCTGCCCCAGTCGTCGACCATGTTGAAGTCGGTGTCCTTCATGATCACCGGGATGGTCAGGTTGTTGTGCTCGATCTCCGACGCCGCCCCGTCCATCCAGGGGAAGTCGCACTCGGAGAGGTCGACCGCGTCGCGCACCAGCATCTGGTTGCCGTCCTTGGTCCGGTAGGGACCGTTGTTGCAGAACGAGAGCCGGCACTCGCAGTGGCTGAGGAACCCGTACGCCGAGACGGCCGCCATGAACCGGGTGAACGCGGTGTGGAGCTTGTCTCCCGGCGTCACCCCGATCGCCTGCTCTTCGAAGAACTCCGTCTGCCGCGCGGTGTGGATCTGGTCTTTGTGGTTGCCGTCGCTCGGCATGATGTGGTTCTCGGCCCGGTGGAACGACATGTTCAGCCGGCGGTGGAAGTCGATCACGTCGATCACGTCTTCGACCGCGTCGGTCGGCTTCATCAGGCCCATGTCGATGAACCACTGCCGCCCGCCGAGGTAGAACTGCGCCCCGACGTCCATCGAGATGGTGTTGACGTACGTACCTACCTGACGGGCCCGGTCACCGATCACCTCGGCGGGCATCGCCGCGTCCACCTTGCGCAGCACTTCCGGGTACCGGAACCAGGCGTTGTAGTAGGACATCGTGATGTACGGGTTGACCGGGAACAGTTTCGACTCCTGCACGGTCCGGGTGGTGCACTGGAAGTAGAACGAGTCCGCCCACTTCTGGATGAATTGGTTCGTCTCCAGCAGGTCGACGTAGCTGCGTTTGATCGGCATCTCTCCACTCCTCCTCTACGAGACCTTGACGATGCGGACGCGGTGGTCGGCCGCCGCGTCGGCGTCGGCGTAAGCGTCGGCCGCGGGGCGCGAGTATTCGACCATCACCTCGTCACCGTCGGCGAGCCCGTCGAGCTGGGCGTTCATCAGGCAGGGCACGTTGTACTCGCGGGTCAGGATCCCGAGGTGCGAGCGGACCGTCCCCCCCATGCACACGACCGCGGTGAAGTCACCGAGGATCGGCGCCGTCAGGGTGCCGCCGGAGTCGTCGATGACCGCCACCGTGTTCGGCGGCACGCCCTCGGTCAGCATCTCCATCACCCGGTCGACGTCGGAGACGTAGCGCGCGGTGCCGGTGATGTCGGCGGGCGCCTTGAAGACGTTGTCGCCGGTGCCGACGATCGGCCGGCCCTCCTCGTCGGTCTCGTGTTCGCCCGAGTCGGCGATCCCCGCCAGCGGTTTGTATTTGTCGGGCTCCTCCTTCAGCGAGATCGTCGCCGAGACGTCGAAGCGGTAGCCCTCGGCGAGCACCGCCGCCTCGATCGCTTCCAGCTCCTCGCGGGTCGGCAACAGGACGCCGGCTTCCACCGCTTCCTCCCACGACAGACCGCTGCCCTCGAACTTCTCCGCCGCCAGCGCCCGCACGGCGCTGTGGAACCGCTCCACCAACGGCGTCGCCGACTCACGCGCCCACTTGTCGGGGTACGGGCTGACGCCCTGCGCTTGGACCGTCACGAACTCTCCTCCTCGTGCTCGAGATTCAACTTCTCCTGCGCGAAGCGGAGCAACAGCGCCGCCTCATGCTGCCCCGGGAGCTTCGCCACGCTGGCGACGCCGGCCTTGATCGCCGCCCGCGCGCCCTCCCGAGTTGACACGTCGTCCGACGTTCCCACGGCCTCGGGATCGATCGACCCCTCCCCCGCGTCGGCGACCACTTCCACCGGACTCGCGGCGCGAGCCCACTCGATCAAAGTCTCCAGGCCCGGCACGCTCGCCGGGTCGACCTCCTCGGTCGCGAGGATGCCGCGGTAGACGACCCCGGCGGAGCCGTCGACGGTCAGCTCGGAGCCGACCAGCGCCGTCGTCACGCCCTCGCCGACGCCGACCACGCTGGGCCGGCCGAGGGCGCGGGTGACGACCGCGGCGTGCGAGGTCGAGCCGCCGCGCTCGGTGACCACGGCGCGGGCGGCGATCATCCCGCTGACGTCCTCGGGGCTGGTCGTCGGCCGGGTGAGGACGACGTCGCCCGCCGCCTCGCAGGCGGCGTCGGCATCGCCCACCGCGACCCCGCTCGCGACCCCCGGGCAGGCGGCGATCCCCCGGGCGACGACCTCGGCGCTCGCCGCCGCGGCGGCGGAGACGCGCGGCGCCAGCACCGACGCCAGCTGCTCCGGCGTCACCCGCCGCAGGGCCTCGGCGCGGTCGATCGCGCCCTCCTCGACGAGGTCGACGGCGGCCCGCACGGCGGCCTGCGGCGAGCGTTTCGCGGCCCGCGTCTGGAGCAGCCACAGCTCCCCCCGCTCGACCGTGAACTCGATGTCCTGGATGTCGCCGTGCTCGCGCTCCAGCAGCTTCGCGTCGGCGAGCAGCCGCTCGTGCGAGGCGGGCATCGCCGCGGCCAGCTCGCCCAGCGGCAGCGGGTCGTGGGTGCCGGAGACGACGTCCTCGCCCTGACCGCGCGGCAGCCACTCGCCGTAGGGCTCGGGATCGCCGCTCAGCGGGTTGCGGCTGAAGAGCACGCCGGTGCCGGAGTCCGCGCCGAGGTTGCCGAAGACCATCGCCTGGATCACCACCGCGGTGCCGCCGTCCTCGGCGATGCCCCAGTGCTTGCGGTAGGCCTTGGCGCGGCGCGAGGACCAGGAGCCGAAGACGGTCTTGATCACCGCCCGCAGCTGCTCGTGCGGATCGGTCGGCACCTCCTCGCCGGTGTCGCGGCGGACCTCCTCGCGGACCGCGGCCGGGTCGGCGTCGGGGCCGGGCTCGTCGATGTCGGCCTTCAGCACCGTGGCGCCGAACTGGTGGATGAAGCGGCAGTGGGTCTGGCGGGCGAAGGCGGCGTCGCCGGAGAGCCGCGCCAGCGTCGCCTGCACCTCGTCGGTGATCCCCAGGTTGAGCACGGTGTCCATCATCCCCGGCATCGAGACCGCGGCGCCGGAGCGGACCGAGACGAGCAGCGGGTGCTCGCCGCCGCCGAAGGTGCGACCGAGCCCCTTCTCCAGCTCGTCCAGCCGGGTGAGGACCGCGGTCCAGGCCTCCGGCTCGAGCTCGCCGCCGTTGGCGTGGAAGCGCCGGCACTCCTCGATCGGCAGGCACAGCGCCGGCGGCACCGGCAGGCCGAGGCTCAGCATCCAGGCGATGCTCCGCCCCTTGTTGCCGACCACCTCGCGACTCGGCACCGTCGCGCCGTCGAGGACGACGACGCGATCGGCGACCGCGTTCACGGTGCCTCCTCGCGTTCCCTCCCGAGCATCCGCAGCAAGTCCTCGTGGAGCTCGAACCAGACCGTGTGGTAGCTGTCGATGCGGGCGCCGGAGACCCATTCGTGCTCGCCCGCCAGCGCCTTGTCGTAGGCCTCGTCGAGGCGCTCCTTATATAGACCGAGGCGCGGCTCCAGCGCGGCGAAGCCGTCGAGCACCCGCTCGGCGCGTTCGTGCTGGGCGCCGAGGCGGTCGATCACGCCGGTGTCGTAGTCGGGATCGGAGTGGTCGTTGGGGACCCGTTCGCCGCCGCCCGAGGGGATCATCTGCCAGTCGGTGAAGAGCGCCAGCAGCTCGCGGTTGATCCGCTCGAAGCGCTCGTAGGTCTCGGTCGCGGCGGGGTCGGCGCGGAAGTCGGCGAAGGCCTCCGGGTAGCGGGCGTCGAGCCACTCGCGGCCGGCCGGGGAGACCATGAAGGTGCCTTTGGCGCCGGCGGCGCGCCCGGCGGCGACGGCGGCCTCGAGGGCGGCCTCGATCTCGGCCTCGTCGGCACCGACCACGACGGCGACGGCGGCGGGGCTGCCCGCCTTCTTCACCGCCAGTCCGTGCAGGGCAAGCAGCTCGGTGTCGGTAGCACTCGACATGGCGGCCAGACTCTCACGTGCGCGGCGCGCTCGCCACTTCGCCCCCGCGCCGGCCTTTGTGGATTCCCCACAAAGGCGGCGCCGCGCGGGCGGGCGGGTCAGGAGCCGGCCGCGCCCCAGTGGCGGAGCAGCGCCGCCGCCGTCTCGGCCGGCCGCTCGAAGGGCCACCAGTGGCCGCACTCGAGCACCACCAGCTCGCCCTTCATCCGCGCCGCCAGCGCCTCGCCGAACTCGAGCGGGACGTAGGGGTCGGTGCGTCCCCAGATCACCAGCGCGGGCACCTCGATCGCCTCCAGGTCGGGTTGCCATTCGGCGCCGATGTCGACGGCGGAGCGGTAGAGGTCGAGGATCGTCTGCTTGCCGTGCGGGGTCGTCCAGATGTTGACCGCGGCGTCCTCCGGCGGCACCCCGTTTTCGACCAGGTGGGCGATCCCGAACTCGTCGGTCAGCTCCTCCTCCATGTAGCGCTCGCCCTCGCCCGGCGTCTGCCAGACCTGGGCCAGCGGGTGCCACGGATACTCGCGGTCGACCGCGGCGCCACCGCAGGCGACGCTCCGCACCAGGTCGGGCCGGGTCGAGGCGACCCGCTGGACCAGCAGCGAGCCCCAGTCGTGGCCGACCAGGTCGACGTCGCCGCCGAGGCCTTCGAGCTGGGTCGAGATCCACTCGACGTAGGCCTCCTTGGTCTTCGCGAACCCGGCGGGCGCGGGCGCGGCGAAGCCGGGCAGGTCGGCGGCGACGATCTCGCCGTCGTAGTCCCCCAGCCGCTCGATCGTGCGCGACCAGAGCCGCGCCGAGTCGGGGTTGCCGTGGACGAGGAAAGCGGGCATCAGGTCCTCCCGACGTATGAGATGTCGTTGAACGAACGCAGCAGCCAGCGGCCGTCGGGGTTGACGACGAGGCGGGAGACGGAGCCGTTGTCGGCGTGGACGAAGGCGAACGGGCGGCTGTCGGTGGCCTGGCGGCAGAGCTGGCCGATCACCGCGCCGTGCAGCACCGCGACGGCGGCCTTGTCGGGACCGGTGCGGCGGACGATCTCCTCGACCCCGGCCGTGATCCGCGCCCCGAAGTCCTCGTAGCGCTCGCCGTTCGGGATCTCCGACCAGGCTTCCTGCTCGAAGACCTTGGCGATGACCGGGTCGCCTTCGGCCGTCTTGATCCGGTAGAGACCGCCCTCGAAGTCGCCGAGGAAGACCTCGCGCAGGTCGGCGATCGCGACCGGCTCGAGGCCCGTCGCGGCGACCAGCGGCGCCGCCGTTTCGGCGGTCCGCCGCAGGGTCGAGACGAAGATCGCCGAGATCGGCTCGTGCCGCAGCCCGGCGGCGACCCGCTCGGCCTGCGCCTTCCCGGCCGCGGTCAGGGCGGGGTTCGAGTGGCCACCCTCCAGCGGGGTCGGCTTGCCGTCGGCCGGCGGCGCCGAGGCGCCGTGCCGGACCATCACGATTTCGGTGGCGCCGGGGGGAAGCTCGTACGGCGTCTGCTCGAAGCTGTCGCGGTCGGCCATCAGGGCGCGGTGTACCCGCCGTCGACCGGCATCGCGATCCCGGTCACGAAGGAGGCCTTGTCGGAGAGCAGCCAGACCGCCGCCGCGGCGATCTCCGGCGGCTGCGCGAAGCGGCCGATCGGGTGGTTGGCGCGGGCCGCGGCGATCAGCTCCTCGTCGTTGCCGAGGGTGTCCTCGAAGAGGTCTTTTTCGACCATCGGGGTCATCGTGTAGCTGGGGCAGATCGCGTTGACGCGGACGCCCTGCTCGGCGTACTCGAGCGCCGCCGCCTTGCTCAGCCCGACCACGCCGTGCTTGGCGGCGACGTAGCCCGAGGCCCCCGGCCAGCCGATCAGCCCGGCCGCCGAGGCCATGTTGAGGATCGCGCCGGAGCCCTGCGCCGCCATCGCGTTGACCTGGTGCTTGGTGCAGAGGAAGACGCCGTTGAGGTCGACGTCGATCAGGCGCTTCCAGCCGTCCAGCGGCAGCTCGCCGATCGGGCCGACGACGCCGAGGATGCCGGCGCAGTTGAAGGCGCCGTCGATCCCGCCGAGCGCGTCGATCGTCGCCGCCACCGCGGCCTCGACCGCGGCCTCGTCGGTGACGTCGCAATCGCGGTAGGTCGCCGCCGCGCCGATCTCGGCCGCCACCGCGGCGCCCTTCTCCGCATCGACGTCGAAGAGCATCAGCCTCGCGCCCTCCGCCGCCGCCTCCCTGGCCGTCGCCGCGCCGATGCCGCTGGCGGCACCGGTGATCATCACCGCCTTACCGTCGAGAATCCCCACGGGTCCTCCTCCTCACGCGGATGCCGCCGCGAGTTTCGCGCGCAGCGGCTTCTTGTCGATCTTCCCGGTCGAGGTCTTCGGCAGCTCCTCGACCACCTCCCAGCTGGACGGCACCTTGAACGCCGCCAGGCGCTCGCGGCAGTGCGCCTCGAGCACGGTGACGTCCACGCCCGCGGCGAGCGCGACGACGGCGTGGACCTCCTCGCCCCGGACTTCGTCGGGGCGCCCGACCACGGCCGCCTCCTTGACCGACTCGTGCTCGAGCAGCACGTCCTCGATCTCGCGCGGGTAGATGTTCTCGCCGCCGCGGATGATCATGTCCTTGGTGCGGTCGACGAGGAAGAAGTAGCCGTCCTCGTCGCGATAGCCGACGTCGCCGGTGCGGATCCAGCCGTCGACCATCGTCTCGGCGTTGGCGTCGGGGCGCTTGTAGTAGCCGTGCATCATGTTCGGCCCGCGGAAGCAGACTTCGCCCGCCGTCCCGGCGGGGGCCGGGTCGCCCGCCTCGTCGATGATCATCACGTCCTGGGCGCGGGTCGGCAGGCCGACCGAGCCGATCTTGCGCGGCCCGGTGAAGGGGTTGATCGTCGTGCAGCAGGTGCCCTCGGTGAGCCCGTAGCCCTCCATGATCTTCAGCCCGAACTTCTCCTCGAAGCGGCGGAAGAGGGCGGGCGAGAGCGGCGCCGCGCCGCAGATCACGAAGCGCAGCGAGTTCGACTCCGCCTCGTCGGCGCCGGGCGCGTGGAGCAGGGCGGCGAGCATCGTCGGCACCGAGGAGAAGGTGACCGGCTCGAAGCGGGCGACGTCGGCCCAGAAGCGCGAGGCGCTGAAGCGCTCCCACATCGCCACCTGGGCGCCGAGCACCAGCGGGATCACCGTCGTCACCAGCTGCGCGTTGACGTGGAACAGCGGCAGCACCATGCCGAGCGTGTCGCCGCGCGAGATCGGCAGCGGCTCGCCCAGCTGCCAGGCGTTGGCGAGGAAGTTGCCGTGGCCGAGCATCGCGCCCTTCGGCCGGCCGGTGGTGCCGGAGGTGTAGACGAACGAGCAGAGGTCGCCCGGGCCGACGCCCGCGTGGTCGCCGACGCTGCCGTGGCCGCGCAGCGGCGCCGCCGGATCGCTGCCCGCGGCGGCGACGATCTCGCGCAGCTTCGGCAGCCGGTCGCGGTTCGCCTCGAGCCCGGCGGCGGCCTCCGGCGTGCAGACGGCGACCACCGCTTCGGAGTCGGTGAGGATCCCGACCGCCTCGCTGGCGGTCAGCGCCGGGTTGACCGGGTTGAAGATCCCACCGAGCCAGAGGATCGCCCACCAGACCTCGAGGTAGTGCGGGCTGTTCGGCAGGACGACGCCGACCACGTCCCCCTGCCCGACCCCGAGCTCGCGCAGCCCCGCGGCGACCTCGATCACCCGCGCGTGGAACTCCCCGTAGCTCCACTCGCGCTCGGCATCGCGGACGAACCGCTCCCCCCCGATCTCCCCCGCGCGCGTGGCCAGCAGCTCCGGCAGGCTCTCGAAGTCGGTCTGTAGTGCCCGGTACATCGCCTTGGGACCATTTCACCCGACGCGCCCGCCGTGGACAAAGATCCCACCGCCCCTTTGTGCTCCTCACAGGAGCCAAGCGCGAGCGGCGAGACAACGCACTTCCCCATCACGCCCCGGGCGCGCTGCGTGGATCAGCGCCCCCCACCGAGTTCGCAGTTAGCCACACATGTTGTCGCTAACTGCGAACGCACCCTGGGGGGACCGGGATTCGCGCACGGCTTCGTCCCTGAACACGGGCCTCTCCGTGACTGCCGCCCCCGGGCGCCAGCTTCCCCGCCGCACGCCCCGAGGCGCCAGCCGGCATCCCGTCACACCTCCCCGTCGATGGGCCGAAAACCTGCCTATGTGTCCGGTTTTCGGCCCATCGACATCGGGGTCAGGTGGAGACGATGGTGAGGCCGGTGGGGCCGCCGGGGGTGGCGGGGCCGCCGCTCAGGGCCAGACCGACGCGGGCGCCGGGGACCTGGCGGCGGCCGGCGCGGCCGCGGAGCTGGAGCGAGAGCTCGACCAGCTGGCGGATGCCGCCGGCGCCGCGGGAGAAGCCCTGGGTGAGGGCGCCGCCGCTGGCGTTGACGGGCAGGACGCCGCCGAGGGCGGTGAAGCCGCTCTCGACCAGTTCGGCGGCCGCCCCCTCGGGGGCGAACTCGAGCGCCTCGTAGGCGGCGATCTCCTCGACCGGGGTCGGGTCCTCGATCTCGGCGAGGTCGATCTCATCCGGTCCCACCCCAGCGGAGAAGTAGGCGAGGCGGGCGGCGCGGCTGGTCTCGGCGCCGCCCTGGGAGCCCGAGTCGAGCATCACCGAGGCCCGCACCAGCGGCGGCTTCGGCCCCCGCCGCGAGCCGCGCCCGTCGCCGGCGAGCACGACCGCGGCGGCCCCGTGGGCGGGCGGCGCGACCATCAGCCGGCGCAGCGGCCAGAGCAGCAGCTCGCTCGCCAGCACCTCGTCGACGCCGACCGCGGCGACCGTCGCGCCGGGCGTCTCCGCCCCCGCCCGCAGGTTCTTCGCCGCCACCTGGGCGAGGTGGCGCTCCTCGGCGCCGGTGTGCTGGAGCAGTTCGCGCGCCGCCGCCGCCTGCGCCTCCAGCCAGGTGCGGTCCTCGGCCAGCGGCAGCCGCGCCCGGGCGCGGTCGAAGCCGAGGCAGACGACGACGTCGCTGACCCCCGCCGAGACCGCCTTCCAGGCCGAATCGAGCGCCACCGGCCCGTGCCCGCAACGGCAGTTCCAGTCGCGCCGGGTCGGGCCGAGCACCGCCTCGGCGCCGGCGGCGAAGGCGCGGTCGGTGGCGGCGATCGCCACCCCGTCGACGTCCGCCGCGCCGAGCCCGGCGTCGTCGAGCGCGCCGGCCACCGCCTCCCGGGCGAGGTCGGCCGGACCGACGCCCGGCCGGAAGCGGGGCGTCGCCGCGACACCAAGGAGATGAACCAGAGCCACGCCGCGAACATAGCCGCGCGAAAGCCGCCCTCGGGGAGGGTGGCCACGCGGCCATGGGAGTTCTCCCAAAGTACCGAGAGAGGGGCGGCGCGGCTCGCGCCAGATCGCCTAGGCGGAGACCACCTCCAGGTCGATGACCGGGGCGACGACCGCCGGGATCGCCGGCGCAGGGCCGGCGACGGCGCTCGACAGGCGGCCTTGCAGTTGCAGGACGAGCAGCGAGAGCCGCGCCCGCAGCTGGGCGTCGGGATCGTGCATGACCGCCAGCCCGGTCAGCTCCTCGATCCGCGAGAGGCGATAGCGGATCGTGTTCTCGTGGACCTCGAGCGCCGCCGCCGAGCCGCGGATCGAGCCCATGTTGTCGAAGAACGAGCAGAGCGTCGTCAGCAGGTCGGCTTTCGAGTGTTCGAGCACCAGCTCGCCGACCGTCTGCTCGGCGAAGGTCGCCATCGCCTCGCTGTCGGAGCTCGACAGCAGCAGGCTGCCGACCCCGAGCTCGTCGGCGGTGAACAGCGCCGGGCCCCCGGCGGGCGAGTAGCGACGGATACACTCGACCACCTGGCGCGCCTCGCGGTGGGCGAGGCGGTACCCCTCGGGGCCGCTGCGGACCGCCGAGACGCCGACGATCAGCCGCTCCGATCCCGCCAGCGAGGTCCGGATCGCCTCGAGGCGATCGCGTTCGGCGGCGGCGAAGCCGCGCGGGTCGACGCCGTTCGGCACCTCGACCAGCGCCGCCACCCCGCCCTCGAGCGCGGTGACGTGGACGGTCAGGTCGCCCGCCGCCCGCTCGAACGCCGCCGCGACGGCGCGGAAGTCGGGCGCGTCGGCCTCGTTGCCGGAGCGCGAGGCGAAGGCGACGACCAGCCGCTCGGCGTCGAGCTTCACCCCGAGCCGGTCGGCGCGCCGCCGCGCGGTGGCGGTGCCGGAGCCGCCGCTGAGCAGCTCGGCGGCAAGCGAGGCGCCGGCGTTCCAGTCGGCCTCCGCGGCCTTGCGCTCGGAGGCGACCTGGAGGGCGATCAGGGTCGCCGCCCGCCGCACCGCGACCACGTCGCCGCCGGTGAAGCGGGTCTTGTGCTCCATCACCGCCAGCCGTCCCCAGAGCTCGTCGCCGAGCTGGATCGGGGCGACCACGTGGCGGTGCAGGAGCCCGGCGCTCGGCACCGGGCCGACGACGAAGGCGCGGCTGCCCTCGTTGGCGAGCAGCGCCTCGCGCACCTCCGGCACCCCGGCGACCGCCGGCTCGAGCAGGCGCGGCACCGATGACTCCGGCGCCATCTCCGGCAGCGCCGCCGCGACCCGCTCGCCGTCGGCGAGGAAGAGCGCGCAGGGCTTGCCGAGCAGCTCCGCCAGGGTCGCGGTCAGCTCGCCCAGCGAGCGGCCGTCGAGGACCAGGTCGGAGAGCCGCTCGTCGACCGCCGTCGCCCGCCGCAGCGCGTTCAGCTGCCGGCCCGCGGCGCCGAGCTTCGACTGCAGCTCGAGTCGCGTCCGGGTCTGGGCGATCAGCCCGCCGGCGAGGTCGGCGAACGACCGCGCCAGCTCGACCTCGTCGGCGGAGAACTCGTGCTGGCGATCGACGTCGTCCATCAGCAGCAGGGCGATGACCTGGCCGTCGACGATCATCGGCACCTCGAGCAGCGCCCGGATCTGCCAGTGGCGGACCGTCGACTTGACCATCCGCTCGTCGCTGCGGGCGTTGGCGATGACGACCGGCAGGCGCGTCTCCAGCACCTCCCGCGTCACCCCGTCGGCGGGCACCCCGGCGACCCACCGCTTGAAATCGTCGGGCAGCGGGCTTCCCTTGCTGCAGCCGACGCAACCGCGGAACAGGTTCGCCCGCTCTTCACGCATATATATGGAGCAGCGCTCGACGCCGACCAGCGCCGCGGCCCGCTCGGTGACGAGCCGCAGGAGGTCATCGATGCCGGTGACGGCCGCGGCCGCCGGGGTGATCTGCGACAGCGCCTTGAAGGCGCGCCGCATGTGGCTTTCGGTCATCGCTCTCTCCTCTTTCTCAGGTCAGTAGGTCCAGGGTCGCGTCGGCGTAGATCCGCGCCGCCGCCGCGACTTCGTCCAGCGGGATGTGCTCGTCGACGGCGTGGGCGAGTTCGAAGTCGCCGGGGCCGAAGGTGATCGTGGTCGGGACGTCGTAGCCGTTCTCGCCGCGCTGCATCATCTCCACCGAGTCGACCCAGCCACCGTTGAACTTGCGCACCTCGGGGGTGCGGCCGGAGGCCTCGATCGCCGCCGCCAGCGCCTTCACGCCGGGGCTGTCGGGATCGGACTCGCCGGGGTGCAGCCAGAGCCGGCCGGCGCCCATCGGCAGGATTTTGCGCTCGAAGCGGACCTCGCCGTCCTCCTGCTCCAGCATCCGCAGGAAGGCGTCGATCGCATCACGCACTTCCTCCAGCGAGGCGCCCGCGGGCGAGAGGATCGAGAGCACCGCGTCGCAGCGGGCCGGGATCGCCCAGCCGCCGCCCGGGCGGGTGCGGATCGCGTTGGTGGTCACCCGCGGCTCGAACCACTTCGAGTCGCCCTTCGGCAGCTCCAGCCGGCCCTCGGCGACCGCGGTGACGAGCTTCGCCATCTTGGTGACCGCGTTGATCCCGTGCTCGGGCTCGGTCGGGTGGGCGGTCTTGCCGATCGCGGTGATTTTCCAGGTCGAGATGCCGGGGTAGGCGATCTCGATGCCGGTGTTGGAGGTCGCCTCGGCCGACCAGACGGTGCCGATCCGGTCCATGATCCCGATGTCGCGCATCAGCGCCGCGCCGCGGAAGCCGTCCTCGCCGTCGGAGTCCGACATCAGGTAGATCGGCCCGCTGCGCGGCTTGCCGGAAGCGACCACCGCTTTCGCCGCCATCAGCATCGAGACCACGGTGCCCTTCGAGTCGACCGCGCCGCGCCCGTAGAGGACGCCGTCCTCGACCACCGGCTTCCACGGGTTGTTGGTCCAGTCCTCGGGGACCGCGTGGACGGTGTCGAAGTGGGCGTCGAAGAGGACCCCCGGGCCGTCGCCGTCACCCTCGATGACGCCGAACACGAACGGCGCCGAGCGACCCTCGACCGGGTAGTGCTCGACCCGCATGCCGATTTCTTCGAGCCGCTCGGTCATCCACAGGTGGGCGGTCGTCTTGTCGCCGACCACGCTCGGGATCGCGACGAATTCACTGAGGAGCTGCTCGGCCTGGTCGACGCTGATGCCGGCCGCGAGGGGCCCTTGGTCGGTTGCCATCTTGGGAGTGGTTCCTTTCCTTGACTCTTTTGTCTGGGCAGTTCGGTGGGCGTGCGGGTCAGTCGAGCTTCGGGTGCTCGGTCAGGGCCATGCCGCCGTCGACCGGGATCGCGGCGCCGGTGATCCAGCGGGCGGCGGGCGAGGCGAGGAAGGCGACGACGTCGGCCACCTCGGCGCCGGCGGCGATGCCGCGCAGCGGCGTCTGGGCGAGGAAGGCGTCTTCGACCCCGGGCTTGCGCAGCTGGCCTTCCATCAGCGGGGTGCGGACGAGGCCGGGCAGGACCGCGTTGCAGCGGACGCCGGCCGGGCCGAGCTCCAGCGCGGCGGAGCGGACCAGCGCCTCCACCCCGGCCTTCGAGGCGCAGTAGTGGGCGAGGCCGTCGACCGGGGCCTGCGAGTCGATCGAGGAGATCGCGGTGTAGGAGCCGCCGGCGGCGATGTGGGGGGCGGTCGCCTGGAGGACGTGGAAGGCGCCGGCGAGGTTGACGCCCATCACCAGGTCCCACTCGCGCTCCTCGATCTCGAGGATCGGGGTGACCCGCGCGGTGCCCGCGGCGTAGACGACGGCGCCGAGCCCCCCGGCCGACCCGACCAGCTCACCGACCGCGGCGAAGACCGCCGCGCGATCGCGGACGTCGAGCGCGATCGCGTCTTCACCGTCCCCCGGCTTGAGGTCGAAGACCTTCGTCGTCCAGCCCGCCGCGGCCAGCGCCTCGGCGCAGGCCCGACCGATCCCCGAGGACCCGCCGACCACCAAGGCCGTCCCACCTACAGCGGCCACTCGATGCCCCCTTCGAGCAGGTCGGCCAGCTCGGAGAGCGCGGCGCCGCCGACGGCGCCGTCGACGACCCGGTGGTCGAAGGTGAAGGTGAGCGAGATCAGCGGCGCGACGGCCACGCCGCGCTCGCGCGGGACCAGCCGCTCGACCGCGCGGCCGGCGGCGAGGATCGCGCTCTCGCCCGGGTTGAGCATCGCGGTGAAGCTGTCGACGCCGAAGGTGCCGAGGCTGGAGAGGGTCGCCGCGGCGCCGCCCATGTCGGCCGGGCCGAGGCGGCCGGCGCGGGTCAGGTCGACGAGCCGGCTGCGCTCCAGCACCAGCTCGGCGACGGTCCGGCCGTGGGCGCCGCGGATCACCGGCACGAGCAGGCCGCGGTCGGTGGCGACGGCGATGCCGAGATCGATCGACTCGGGATGGCGGAGGGCGGGCGGCTCGCCGTCGCGGCCCGGCACGAACGAGGCGGCGAGGGTGCGGTGGCGGGCGATCGTCTCGGCCAGCCCGAGCAGCAGCAGGTCGAGCACCCCGACCTTGATCGGGCCCGCCGCGGTCAGCCGCGACTTCTCGGCGAGCAGCCAGCCGGCGTCGATCTCCCGGGTCAAGGTGTACTGCGGAACCAGCTGCGACTCGGTGAGCCGGCGGGCGATCGACTGGCGGGTCGCCGACAGAGGTTCGAGGCGCCCGCCGCCGGTTGCACTGCTTGGGGGGACGGCGGCGGGCGCTTTCGTGGCGGGAGCTTGGTCGCGCGCGGCGATCGCTCGCTCGACGTCCCGCAGCGTGATCCGGCCCGAGGGCCCGCTGCCGGTGACGGAGGCCAAGTCGATGCCGTGCGCGGCGGCGGCGCGGCGGGCGATCGGCGCCGCGCGGAGGCGGCGCGAGCCGCTCGCGCCGTTGGTCGAAGGCTCGGGGGCGGGGGCGGCCTCAGCGGTCGGCGACGCCGCGGGGCTCGCCGGCGCCGCGGCGGCGGCCGGCGCCTCAGGGGCGGCCGGCGTCGCGACCGGCTCGCCGATCTCGTCGGCCGAGTCGCCGATCCGCACCAGCACCGTGCCGATCGGGACCGTCTGCTCGAGCTCGACCGCGATCGCGGTGATCACCCCGGCGCGTGGCGCGGGCACCTCGGCGATCGCCTTGTCGGTCTCGACCTCGGCGATCACGTCGCCCTCGGCGACCGTCGCCCCGATCGCGACCGGCAGCGCCAACACCACGCCCTCGGCTACCTCGAGCCCCATCTGCGGCAGGACGACCTCGGTGATCAACGGTTGCAGCTCCCTTTCCCGGACAAAGACGCTCTTTGGCGGCCTTCCCAAGCCGCCCGAATTATCGTCTGACTATCAACGCTACTTCGCGGGCTCTTTCGAGTCAAACCCGATATCAGCCTTGCAACAATCGGACACTCTGACATATATTCAGAGACAATGAGCACAAGCGCACAGACGTTCGCCCCCGCTTCGAGCCCCGTCCCCGAGCGCGACCTGTTCGCCACGATGGCCCTGATCCGGGCCTTCGAGACGCGCGTCGCCGAGCTCTATCGCGACGGTGAGATCCCTGGATTCGTCCACACTTCGCTCGGCCAGGAGGCGGTCGCCGCCGGGGTCGGCGAAGCGCTCGCCGAGGACGACTACGTCGCCACCACGCACCGCGGCCACGGCCACTGCCTGGCCCGCGGGATGGAGGTCGACTCGATGATGGCCGAGCTCTTCGCCCGCGGCGAGGGCATCTGCCACGGCAAGGGCGGCTCGATGCACATCGCCGACCCGCGCAAGGGCCTGCTCGGCGCCAACGCGATCGTCGGGGCCAGCCTGCCGCTCGCGGTCGGCGCCGGCCTCTCCAGCAAGCACCTCAAGCAGGGCCGCGTCGCCACCGCCTTCTTCGGCGAGGGCGCGGTCGCCCAGGGCGCCTTCCACGAGGCCGTCAACCTGGCGGCGATCTGGAACCTGCCGGTGCTGCTGGTCTGCGAGAACAACATCTACGCCGAGTTCACCGACAGCCGCACGATGAGCCGCGTCCCCTCGGTGGCCGACCGTTGTGTCGCCTACGGGATCGAGGCCGCGGTCGTCGACGGCAACGACGCCGCCGCCGTCTACCAACTGACCGCGGCGGCGGCCGAGCGCTGCCGGGCCGGCGAGGGTCCCTTCCTGATCGAGGCCGAGACCTACCGCTGGCACGGCCACTACGAGGGCGACTCGCAGCCCTACAAGCCCGACGCGGAGGCCGAGAGCTGGCGCGAGCGCGACCCGCTCGAGGTCTCGACCGCCCGCCTCACCGCCGCCGGCGACGCCTCGGCCGCGGAGCTGACGGCGCTCCGCGAGGAGGCCGCCGCCCGGGTCGAGGCGGCGATCGAGCGCGCCCGCACCTTGCCCGCCCCCGACCCCGAGGAGGCCTACGCGGATGTCTTCGGCAACTGAGGCTCCCGCCGCCCAGCGGCGCTATATCGACGCCCTCAACGAGGGCATGGCGACGGCGATCGAAGAGGATGAGCGGGTCGTCGTGATGGGGATCGACGTCGGTGCCGGCGGCGGCATCTTCCGCGTCACCCAGGGCCTGTACGAGCGCTTCGGCCCGGAGCGGGTGATCGACACGCCGATCGCCGAGATGGGCTACGTCGGCGCCGCGGTCGGGGCGGCGATGACCGGGCTGCGGCCGATCGTCGAGATCATGTTCATGGACTTCGTCGGCGTCTGCCTCGACCCGATCCTGAACCAGGCGGCGAAGCTCCGCTATATGACCGCGGGGGCGCTGGAGATCCCGGTCGTCTTCCGCATGCAGACCGGCGCCGGCAAAGCGGCGGGCGCCCAGCACTCCCAAAGCCTCGAGGCCTGGTTCGCCCACATCCCCGGGGTCAAGGTCGTGCTGCCGGCGACGGTCGCCGACGCCCGCGACCTGATGCTGGCGGCGGTCCGCGATCCCAACCCGGTCGTCTTCGTCGAGAACCGCCGGCTCTACGGCTCCAAGGGCGACATCGACGCCGACCCGCTGCCGCTCGGCAAGGCCCGCATCGCCCGGCCCGGGGACGACGTCACCGTGCTCACCTGGGGCCAGATGCTGCGCACCTGCCTCGCCGCCGCCGAGGAAGGCGGCGCCTCGCTCGAGGTGATCGACCTGCGCTCGCTGGTGCCGCTCGACTGGGAGACGATCCTCACCTCGGTCCGGCGCACCGGCCGCCTGCTGATCGTCCACGAGGCGGTGCAGGACTTCGGCGCGGGCGCCGAGATCGCCGCCCGGGTCGGCGACGAGCTCTTCGACGAACTGCGGACGCCGGCGCGACGTCTCGGTACGCCCTCGGTACCGATGCCGTTCAGCCCCGACCTGGAGAAGGCCTTGTTGCCAACCTCCAAAGCCATTTCGGCCGCCGCGGATGCCCTCGTTGCCGAGGGCTAGTCTCCCGTTCACATGTTTGTTTCGCGGGGAACTCCATGACCCAGAGGCCGTCGCTCGTCCAACCGATAAAAATCGCTCGAGCTTACGATCAGCTCGCCGGGCTGTTGCGCGAGCGGATCACCTCGGGCGACCTCCGGGTCGGCGACCGGCTGCCGTCTGAGAGCGCCCTCGCCGAGCAGGCCGGGGTCAGCCGCTCGACCGTCCGCGAGGCGCTGCGGATCCTCGAACAAGGCGGCCTGGTCGAACGCGCCAGTCCCCGGATCATGGTCGTCGCCGACCGCAGCGAGGGGCCCGGCTTCCGCGAGCTGCGCCGCGCCCTCGGCCAGCACAACGTCACCTTCCACCACCTCCACGAGGCGATGATGACGCTCGACCCCGAGCTGACCCGCTTCGCCGCGATCCGCGCCGACCGCAGCGACCTGAAAGAGCTGAACGCGGCGCTCGCCGCGCAGGAGGAGCACCTCGGCCACCTCGCCGAGTGGAGCCGGCTCGACGTCGAATTCCACTCGATGCTGGCCGAGATCTCGGCCAACCCGGCACTGGTGATCGCCCGCGAGCCGATCTCGCAGCTGCTGATGCCGGCGCTCTACCGCTTCATGGACACCCGCGACATGGCCGAGCACGCGACCAAATACCACCGCCGCATCGTCGAGGAGATCGAAGTCCGCGATCCCGACACCGCGGCGGCGGTGATGCGCCGGCACATCAACGACTGGCGCACCGCCTGGGAGCGGCGCGGTTTGGATCTCCACCAAGAGATCCTGGATCTCTCCGCGACGACCGATTCGGACCCGCATAAGGTCGGATCGAACGGTCCGGGTCCGAACGAGGAGGAGAGATGGGATTCGTCAAGAGCGCCGAGGAGATCACCCGCATCGAGCATGCCCTCAGCTTCCCCCGATTCGTAGGGGGGCAGATGCTGTCGGTGGAATTTCTCACCGATGAGAGCGTGATCGGCGAAGTGCTGCCGCCGCCGCTGGAGCCGGGCGCCACGCCGGGCGTGCGGGCGATGGTCGGACGCTGGCAGTCGAACTGCGTCGGTGACTTCTACGGCGGCGCGATCTACGTCGCGGCCCGCCACGACGGGGTCGACGGTGAGTACGTCCTGGCGATGTACATGGACAACGACGTGCCGACGATCTACGGCCGCGATCTGTTCGGCGAGCCGAAGAAGATCGCCGACTCGTCGCTGCTGCGGCGCGGCGACGCGTTCCGCGGCTACGTCGACCGCGGCGGCGTCCGCATCATCGAGCTGCAGGCGGAGATGAACGAGGACACCGGCGCCTGGGACGCGGAGGGCTACAACTTCAACTTCAAGGCCCGTCCGGCGGCGGCCGGCCGTGGTCTCGAGGAGGACGCGATCCTCACCCGGGCGAAGTTCGACGTCCACACCACCGCCTCGCTGGAGGGCGCCGGCTCGGTCGTCCTGCGCGGCACCGTCCACGACCCCCTCGACGAGCTCCCCGTCCGCTCGGTCGTCAAGGCGACCTACGTCGAGTGCGACCTGATCGGCAAATGCGAGGCCGTCGCCACCACCCCGGCCGACGTCTTCCTCCCCTACCACTACGGTCGCCACGACGACTGGAGCGCCCTCGACACCGAATCCGCCCGCCTCGTCCCCGTCGCCTGAGGCCGCTCTCGACACTCGGTGAGTCATGGGCGCCATGACGCCCAACTCACCGAGCGCCCGAGTGGGACCGCGGGGGTGACCCTGGACGAACGTCCCGCTGTTGTGAGGGAAGGGTCACCCCCGCGGTCCCCCCCAAAGCCCCGGCCCGCGGGCCGGGGGTCTCCGATCAGCCGGCGTCGTCGGTCGTACGCGCGGCCAGGTCGGCCTCGCCGGCCGCGATGTCGCCGCCGGCGGAGGTCAGGTAGGCCTGCTCGACCTCGCCGATCCGGGTGCGGGCGTCCTCGCCGGTCAGGTCGAGGCCGACGCGGCCGCGGCGCATGACGATCGCGTGGTCGGTGTAGTTGAGCGCCTTGTGGGCGTGCTGCTCGACCATGATCACCGCGGTCCCCTGCTCGTCGGCGGCGCGGCGCACGGCCTGCAGGAGGCGGTCGACGACCAGCGGCGCGAGGCCGAGCGAGAGCTCGTCGGCGAGCAGCAGCCGCGGCTTGCGGCCGAGCGCCCGGGCCAGCGTCAGCATCTGCTGCTCGCCGCCCGAGAGGAGGCCGCCGCGGACGCTCAGGCGCTTGCCGAGCTCCGGGAAGAGCGCCGTCGCCTCGTCGACCGAGACGCCGCCGATCCGCAGGTTGTCGCGCAGCGACAGGCCCTTGAAGATCGAGCGCTCTTCGGTGACGTAGGCCATGCCGTTGCGGGCCCGTTTGTAGAGCGGCGCGTTGCGCTTCACGCCCGCGAACTCGACCTCGCCGTCGATCAACGGCAGCTCGCCCGCCAGGGCCAGCATCGTGGTCGTCTTGCCGGCGCCGTTCGGCCCCAGCAGGCAGAACACTTCGCCCGGCATGACGTCGAAGCTGAGGTCATGGACGACCGGCTGGCCGGCGTAGCCGGTGCACAGCCCCTTGACCGAGATCACCGGATCCATCAGGCACCCTCCGTTCCGAGCACCGATCGTGGTGCGGTTCGCGCCGAGGCGGTTTTCGTGTGTGCGTCCTCTTCTTCGCCGAGGTAGGCGGCGATCACCGCCGGGTCGTTGCGGACCTTGGTCGGGTCGCCGGAGGCGATCGGCTTGCCGAAGTCGAGGACGACCAGCTCGTCGCACACCGACATCACGAAGTTCATGTCGTGCTCGACCACCAGCACCGCGATCCCCCACTCTTTGGCCAGCCTGCCGACCAGGTTGGCGAGCTCGGCCGTCTCCGCGTCGCCGAGGCCGGCGGCGGGCTCGTCGAGCAAGAGCACGCTCGACTCGGTCGCCACCGCGCGGGCCATCGCCAGCAGGCGCCGACGACCGTAGGAGAGGTCCTCCACCTGGCGATCGAGGTCGTCCTCGAGGTCGAACTCGCGGATCGTCGCGAGGACGTTGTCCGGGAGCGGCACGTTGACCGGCCAGATCAGGTCACGGACGTAGGAGCCCATGTCGCGGGGGTCGGACGCGGCGCGCAGGTTGTCGAGCACGGTCGAGTCCTCGAAGAGCTCCAGCGACTGGAACGAGCGCCCGAGGCCGTGCCGTGAGCGTTTGGTCGCCGAGAAGCCGCTGATGTCCTGGCCGTCGAGCAGCAACTGCGAGCCGGAGGCCATTTTGGTGAACCCGGTGACCGCGTCGATCAGCGAGGTCTTGCCCGCCCCGTTCGGTCCGATCAGGCCCAGCACGCGGCCCGGCTGGACGGTCAGCGAGACACCGTCGACCGCGGTCGTGCCGCCGTATTTGACGGTCAGGTTCTTGACCTCGAGGGTCATCGGCGTGACCTTGTTGTCGGCCTTCGAGGGCTGCGGGAGCTCCGGCTTCGGCCTCTCCTTCTCGGCCAGGAAGGGCATGATGCCGCTCAGCTTCTTGCGCAGGAAGGCGATCTGGGCGATCTGCTCCTTGACGATGCCGTTCTGGTTGAGCAGCAGCAGGACGATCACCGAGACGCCGCCGATCAGCGGGATGTACTTGCCGAGGCTCCCGTCGATCGAGTTCAGCAGCCGTTCGGAGAAGGCGCCGGGCGCCAGGGTGGCCCCGATCACCGGCCCGAACAGGTAGCCGATGCCGCCGATCACCGCGTACCCGACCATCGTGATCGAGGTGAACGAGGTGAATTCGGAGTAGTTGATCGAGGTCGTGCGGAAGGCGAGCAGGATGCCGCCGAGGCCGGCGATCGCGGCAGCCACCATGAAGGCGTAGAGCTTCGCGCCGGGGACCGAGATGCCGAGCGCCGCCGCCGCCCGCTCGTTGGTGCGGACCGCGATCAGCCGGCGGCCGGATCTGCCGCGCCGCAGGTTGGCGACGATCAGGCCGGCGACGATCAGGCAGCCGAGCGCGACGAGCCCGTAACGGGTCGGGTGCGAGGCGGCGTTGATGTTCAGCCCGAGGAGGACCGGTTCGCCGATCTGGGTGCCGCCGAAGCCACCGGTGAAGTCGGTGTTGCCGAACAGCACCAGCTCGACCGCGCTGCCCAGGCCGAGCGTCACGATCGCCAGGTTGATGCCGCGCGTGCGCACCGCCGGCAGGCCGAACAGGAGGCCGAGCGGCACCGTCGCCGCGATGCCGATGATCACGCCGAGGATCAACGGCATGCCGGTGGTCGCCAGCAATCGGCCCGCCACGTAGGCGCCGAACCCGGCGAAGGCGAACTGGGCCAGCGAGAGCTGCCCGGTGTACCCGGTGAGGACGATGATCGACAGCAGGATCACCCCGACGCAGATCGTGACCGTGATCGCGTCGATCCAGATCGGGGTCATGATCGACATCAGGACGATGGCGACGACCGCGCCGAACCCGATCCCGGGCCAGTTGATGCGGCCGGTGCCGATCGTCGGCAGGCGCTGCAGGAGGTAGTCGCGCAGCGGCAGCGCCTGGCCGCGGATCACCAGCCAGATGACGACGACGACGAAGGGGATCGCGGTGCCGACGCCGGTCTGGCTGACGTAGCGGGTGACCTCGGTCTGCGCGATGCCGACCAGCAGGCCGACGATCAGCGCGGTCGGGAAGGAGCGGAACCCGGCGACGAGAGCCGCCGCGGTCGCCGCCAGCACGAGATTGGTGAGGACGGCGGGCTGCAGGGTGACGATCGGGACGATCAGGATCGCCGCGAGCCCGGCGAGGCCACAGCCGAGGGCCCAGTTGAGCGTCGCCACGGTGTCGGGCGAGAGGCCGAGCGCCGAGGCCGAGCGCTCCGACTCGGCGACCGCCGAGGTCGACAGGCCGAAGCGGGTGTACCGGTAGAAGAAGTAGAGGCCGACGGTGAGGGCCGCGGCGATCCCGAGCAGGATCAGCCGGTCGGCCGAGATGACGATCGTGTCGTGGATGTGGACGATGTCGGTCGGCAGCGCCGAAGGGACGAATTTGGAGGTCGCCGTGTAACGCAGGATCGCGATCGACTGAATCGTGATCAACACGCCGAGGGTGGCGATGACCCTGACCAGGGGCGCGCTATGGCGCAGCGGTTTCATGATCAAGAGGTGGACCAGGCCGCCGATGATCGCGGCGAAGGCGACCCCGACGATCAGCGCGGGGAGGAATGCCCAGCCTTGGTTGGTGTTCAGCTCCCACCAGACGTAGGCACCGGCCATCCCGATCGCCCCGAGGGCGAAGTTCAGGACGCCCGACCCGCGGTAGACGATGATCAGGCCCTGGGAGGCGAGCGCATAGGTCGCGCCGATGCCCAGCCCAAGTAGTGCGAAACGAATTACTTCTTCCACGTCTGCTCTCTTTCGGCGTTAGAGATGGCCGGCGACCCAGGGCGCGGACGTGCGCCCTGGGTCTGCCGACAGTTGCGATCAGCCGAAGGCCGGTCCGCAGTTCATCGGTTTCGTACCGCCACCGATGAGGGACAGGTCTTCGAATTTTTCGCCCAACGGGACGAGCTTGCCTTCTTTGAATTCGCTGAACGTGCCGCAGCGGTTGACGATCCGTTCGAAGCCTTCCGGACCGCCGTCCTCGCCCCAGTTTTCAGCCATGTTCAGGGGCGGGACCATGCCCGGCAGGTCGATCTTCGCGGTTTCGGCCGCTTTCAGGAACGTTTCAGGCGTGATTTCACCGCTCATCGATTCAACGACCTGTTTGAACCCTTCGTAGGCCGCCCAGGTACCCATCCCACCGAGACTGTTGTAGTCCTGCGCGGGATCGGCTTCGTATTTTTCGAGGGCTTCCCGGTACACGTCCCACTGCGGCAGCGAGATGTCGGGGTACATGCCGGCGACGACGTCACCTTCGACGGTCGACTCAAAGCCCTTCACGGCGTTTTCATTGAAGTTGCCCTGCGGGCCGTACATGCGAGCTTCGGATCCCGACTGGGCAAATGCCGGCATCCACGCGATGTACGGGGTTTCAGACACGATCATCACCAGGCAGTCGGTGCCTCCTGACGTCGCTTCTGCCACCTGGGCGCTGTAGTCCTGTGCGGTCCCAGGCAGTTTGATGAACTTTTCGATCTTCACGCCTTCGACTTTGGCGGCGTTTTCCATCAACGGCTGGAACGCTTCCGCGCCTTCGATGATCACGCCCTTGATGTGCTTGCAACCCTGTTCCACCGCTTTGTGGACCAGACCCACTCCGTAGAGCGGCTGGTTGCCCATCGGGAAGCTGATTTTCGAGGTCAGTTCCAGCGGCGAGATCGCACAACAGTTGCCGAACAGCGCGGTGTTCGCCTTTTCGAGAATCGGCACCACCGCATCACCGGTGAAGGTGAAGTTCCCGACCACGGCCACTGCCTTGTCGGCGACCGCTTCACGCGCGCAGGCCGCCGCGGCGGTCGGCGTACCGTGGGCATCGCAGAACTTGGCTTCCAGCGGACGGCCTCCAATGCCGCCGTGGCTGTTGACCCATTCCTCGTAGACGCGCTCGGTTTCTTCGATGTTTTTGTACTGCGGGCCTTCGGTGTTGACGTCCGTGTAGGTCAGCGTCACGATCGGTTCGCCTTTGGCTTCCGATTCAGCGGCGCCGCCCGCGGCCGTTTCTTCTTCGCCCGCGGGTTCTTCCGTGGTCGTTTCTTCTGCACTGGTCGTGCTTCCGCCGCCTCCACAGGCGGCAAGCACCAGACCGCAAAGCAGGAGGGCGAAGACGGCCAACAGCAATGCCCATCTTGACCCCCCCGCGGCACGACGGGTGGTTGACTTCATCGACTCTCCTCCTAAGTAGCAAGCCGGACTTGAGAACTAGCGTATGAGCGGCGGCGAGCGCTGGAAGAAGGTCCGTGCGGACCGCTTGGAGATTCGCCAAATCCCGCTTCGCAAGCGGGTCTGGAGCCGATTCGGCCGGGTCGCCGGGCGAGGTGCCAGGCCGGAGAGACGGGACGGCGGGGGAGACCCTTCCCTCACAACAGCGGGACGTTCGTCCAGGGTCTCCCCCGCCGTCCCTCCCGGGCCCTCGTCGCGGCCCCGCGAGGAGGCGCGTTCGCAGTTAGCGACAACATGCGTCGCTAACTGCGAACGCGCCTCTTCGGACGGCCGCCGGGGCCGGGGGCCGCCGCCGGGCCCTCGACCTACAGCACCCGCGACACCCGGTATTCGACGACCGGGCCGGGATGGAGGCGGCCCTCGGCGACGAAGAGGGTCTGGCTGACCCAGGCATAACGCTCGTCGCCGGTCTCGAGGCGGGGGGCGGTGCGGAAGTAGTGGTCGGCGTAGTCGCTGGAGCGCTCGCCGCCGTTGGCCGCGTGGGCGGCGTCGTTGTACTCGATCACGCCGAAGTACTGGACGTAGATCGCGGCGCCGTCGTCGGTGAGGATCGTCAGGCGGACGTCGAGCCGGCCCCAGCCGTCGGGGCCGACCAGGATCCAGTCCGAGCCGCCCGTCCCGACCGTGCCGTTGATGCGCTCGCCCTTGACCTCCCCGCCGAGGACCTCGCGGATGTGGCGGCGGCCGAACGGGCCGTCGCCGATCGGCACCGCCGGGGCGAGGCGGGCATTGAAGGTGAACTCGTGGGCGAGCTCCACCGTCGCCTCAGCGGCGCAGCGTCACGCGGACGCCGCCACGGCTGGCGGAGATCGCGCGGGCGTCGGTGGCGCGGAGGACGTCCTTCAGCCAGGGCACCCCGGGGGGCCCGCCGACCGGCACGATCGGCTCGATCGGGTTGTCGGCCTCGTACATCTTGTCGACGTCGTGGCCGGGGATCAGATAGCGCAGCAGCAGCTCCTCGTCGGAGAGGTTCTCGCCGTACTCGGCGCGGATCTCCTTCAGGCTCGGCTGCGGCGCGTGGCCGACGTCCATCATCTCCTTGCCGCGCGGGTTGGCGGCGGCGCGCTCCAGCACCTCCTGGTCGACCGCTCCGGGCGGCGTCCCGTACCACCCCGCCAGGTACATCAGGTTCTCGTCCGGGATCGTCGCGTAGCGCTCGCCCTGGACCACGTTGAGCAGCGCCTGGATCCCGACCAGCTGCGAGAACGGCGTCGCCATGATCGGCCAGCCCATCTCCTCGCGCACCCGGATCGCCTCCTCCAGCACCTCCGGCAGCCGCTCGGTCATCCCCACCGTCTTCAGCTGTTCGCGCAGCGTCCCCATCATCCCGCCGGGGAACTGCTGCTGGATGTTGGCGACCTGGTACTCGACCGGGACGCCGCGCTGGAAGCCTTCTTCGTCGGCCAGCTCGCCGAAGTGCGCGGCGACCGCGGCGAAGTCGGAGTCGTCGACCGCGACCTCGTGGCCGAGCCGGCGCAGGTTGTCGACGGTGACCTCGGTGGACGGCATCGAGACGCCGTTGGCGAGGGTCGAGATCGCCGAGTGGACGATCCGCACCCCCTCCTCGACCCCGATGATGTGGTTGAGGTTGGCCATCGCGGTGCGGTTGTGGAAGTGCATCTCCAGCGGCACGCCGCCCGCCGCCGCGCGTTCCTGGCTCTGGCGGATCCAGCGCCGCGCCCGCTCCGGCCCGAGCACGCCCGCCTCGTCGCCGAGCAGGATCGTGTGGGCGGCGCCGCCGGCGACCATGCGGTCGATCACGTCGGCGTAGTAGGCGTCGGTGTGGACCGGGGACTCGGAGAAGTTCAGCTGCGGCGAGGGGTCGAGGCCGGCGTCCCGCGCCACCCGCGCCACCCGGATCATGTTCTCGGCGTCGTGCAGGCAGTCGAAGATCCAGAGGCTGCCGATCCCGTGCTTGGCGAGGGTGCGGATCCACAGCTCGACGATCGAGTCCGGGGTGACGTTCATGCCGACGATCCCGTTGGTGCGGGTGCCGGCGCGCAGCGTCGCGGTCGGGAAGGCGGCGCGGATCGCGTCGAGGCCCTTCCAGGGGTTCTCTTCGCGGAAGCGCACCATCACCTCGAAGATCGAGGAGCCGGTGAGGTCGACGATCCGGTACCCGGCGGCGTCGATCAGCGGCGCCACCGGGAGGATCTGCCCGGCCCGCATCCGCATGCCCCAGTAGCTCTGCTGGCCGTCGCGCAGGCTCTGGTCGACGACCTCGACGCGCGCCATCAGGCCGCCACCTCCGCCGGCTCGGCGCCGCCGTTCCATGCGGGCAGGAAGGTCTCCTCGACCCAGCGCGTGTGGACCCGGTTCGCCACCACGGCGGGGTGCTCGAGCAGGTCGAGGGCGAAGCCGGCGGTCGTCTCGACCCCCTCGACGCGGAGGTGACGGAGCGCCTGGCGGGTCCGCGCCAGCGCCGCTTCGCGGTCGGCGCCGGAGCCGATCAGCTTGGCCAGCAGCGAGTCGTAATAAGGGGGCACCGACCAGCCGGGGAAGCAGGCGGTGTCGACGCGGACGTCGCTGCCCAGCGGCGCGGCCCAGACCGCGAGCGTGCCCGGGGTCGGGGCGAAATCGCGGGCCGGGGACTCGGCGTTGATCCGCACCTCGATCGCGTGGCCGCGGACCTCGATCTCCTCCTGGGTGACCGAGAGGCCCTCGCCGCCGGCGATCCGCAGCATCTCGCGGACCACGTCGACGCCGGTGACGATCTCCGACACCGGGTGCTCGACCTGGAGGCGGGCGTTGATCTCGAGGAAGCCGGCGGTCCCGCGGTCGGGGTCGACGAGGAACTCGCAGGTGGCGGCGCCGCTGTAATCGAGGGCGCCGATCAGTCGCACCGCGGCGTCCTGGATCTCGCGCCGCAGCGCCGCCGGGAGGTCCTGGGCGGGCGCCTCCTCGATCAGCTTCTGGTACCGGCGCTGGAGGGTGCAGTCGCGGGTGCCGAGGTGGACGACGTTGCCCGCGGCGTCGCCGAGGACCTGGACCTCGACGTGGCGGGCGGCGCGGACGTAACGCTCGAGGAAGAGCCGACCGTCGCCGAAGGCCGCCTGCGCCTCGCCGTGCGCCTGGGCGAAGGCGGCGGCCATCCCGTCCTCGGACTCGACCAGCCGCATGCCCCGGCCGCCGCCGCCGGCCGCCGCCTTGAGCAGCACCGGGTAACCGATCGTGGCGGCGATCTCGCGCGCCGCGGCTTCGGTCTCGATCACGTCGGAACCCTCGTTGATCGGCACGTCGAGCTCTTTGGCCAGCGCCCGGGCGGTCGCCTTGTCGCCGGAGCGGCGCATCGCGGCGGCCGAGGGGCCGATGAAGATGACGTCCTCCTCCTCGCAGGCGGCGGCCAGCTCGGCCCGCTCGGAGAGGAAGCCGTACCCGGGGTGGAGCGCGTCGCAGCCGGTGACCTTGGCGGCGGCGATCACCCGGTCGACGTCGAGGTAGCTTTCCGCCGCCGCGGCCGGGCCGATGACGACGGTGCGGTCGGCGAGCCGCGCGCCGAGGCTGCCGCGGTCGGCGTCGGAGAGCGCCAGCACCGATTCGATGCCCTCGTCGAAGCAGGCTTTGACGATCCGCACGGCGATCTCGCCGCGGTTGGCGATCAGGACCCGACGCAGCGCCACGGCGCCCCCTAGCCCTCGGGGTCGACGACGACGATCGGCTGGCCGAACTCCACCGAGGCGCCGTTCTCGACCAGGATCGCGGTGACCACCCCGTCGACCGGCGAGGCGACGTGGTTCATCAGCTTCATCACCTCGACGATCGCCACGGTCTCCCCCGCCGCGACCCGCTGGCCGACCTCGACGAAGGGCGGCGCGCCGGGCGACGGTGCCCGCCAGAAGAGGCCGACCGAGGGCGACTCGATCTTGGTGCCGTCGGCGGGGATCGCCACGGGCGGCGCCGGGGCGCTCGGGGCCGCGCCGCTCGGCGCCGGGGCGGGGGCGGCGGGTGCCGCCGGGGCCGCGGGCGCGGGCGCGGCGAGTGCCGCGGGCGCCGGCGCCAGCTCGGTCAGCTGGTCACGCGAGACGTGCAGGCGATCCTCGCCGACTTCGACGACCATCTCCCGCCAGTCGCTGCGCTCGAACGCGTCAAGCAGGGCGCGGATCGTGTCTGGACTCATCTCCATAGGTGGCGATCTCCTCGGTCGCGGATGGGGACGGTGGGCTCGATGATACGAGTGTGAAGGTTGATTTCCAGCGGGCGTTCACCGCTCCCCCCGGCGCCCGCGAGGTGGTCATGGTGCGGCACGGGGCATGCGATCCGCCGGCGCCGGACGGCCTGATCGACGGCCGCAGCGATCCCGGCCTGAACGCGCGCGGGCGCGCCGAGGCGGCGGCGGCCGGGGTGCGACTGGGCGGCGAGCGGGTCCGCGCGATCCACATCAGCCCGATGGTGCGGACGACCGAGACGGCGGCGCCGATCGTCGCCGCGCTGGGGATCGAGCCGGTGCGCGACGCCGACCTCGGCGAGATCTACCTCGGCGAGTGGGAGGGCCACGGGATCGCCTCCCGCGGCGCCAACGGCGATCCCGAGCTGGCCCGCGTCTTCGCCGAGCAGCGCTGGGACCTGATCCCCGGCTGCGAGGACATCGAGGCCTTCGGCACGCGGGTGCGGCGTGGCCTCGAGGCGGCGGCGGACGCCGGAGCCGACGGCGAGCTGGTCGTCGTCGTCACCCACTCGGCGGTGATCGCCGAGTTCCTGCGCCAGATCACCGGCGCCGATGCCTTCGCCTTCCTGCACAACGCGAACGGCTCGCTGAACCGCGCGATCCGCATGGCCGACGGCCGCTGGATCCTCTCCGCCTTCAACGACATCTCCCACGTGCATGCGGCGAAGTAATACACCCGGCGCGGCGCCGGTCCCCCGGCCTTGGCGGCCGAGGTCTGTGATTGCCCCAATCGTGGCCGCGGCGTCCGGCGCGCGGCGACGGGCCGGCGGCGAGTATCGGGACGGGCGCCGGGTGCGCCTTGGGACAGACCAACCTGAGGAGGACGGGAATGAGCAATGGGGACGGCCGTGTCGCCGGCAAGGTGGCGGTGGTCAGCGGGGCGAGCAGCGGGATCGGCCGCGCCACCTTCGAGCTGCTGGGCCGCGAGGGCGCCAAGGTCGTCGGCACCGCGCGCCGTGAGGAGCTGCTGAAGGAGGGCCTCGAGGAGGTCGAGCGCCACGGCGGCGAGGGCATCGTCGTCCCCGCCGACCTCGAGGAGTCGGGCACCGCGGACAAGGTGATCGAGGCGGCGCTGGCGGAGTACGGGCGGATCGACATCCTCGTCTGCAACGCCGGGGTCGGCTGGAAGTACGGCGAAGAACACCCGGGGACGATGGCCGCCCTGCACGAGGTCTCGCTCGACAACTGGCAGGACGTGATCGGCGGCGTCGACCTGCAGGGGTACTTCGAGATGATGCGGGCGGCGCTGCCCACGATGATCGAGGCCGAGAGCGGCGCGATCGTCAACATCTCCTCGATGGCCGGCGTCACCGGCCTCTACGACGCCCACCCCTACACCGCCGCCAAGGGGGCGATCGTCAACCTCGGTCGCTCGATGGCGATCACCTACGGCAAGCTGGGGATCCGCACCAACACGGTCTGCCCGGGCTTCATCGACACGGCGATGATCGCGCCGGTGATCGGCGCCTTCGACGACCCCGACACGGCGGCGGCGCTGGTGCCGATGAAACGGGCCGGCAAACCGGAGGAGATCGCCAACGCGGTGCTCTTCCTGGCATCCGATGACGCGAGCTACGTCAACGGCTCGGTCCTATTGGTCGACGGCGGCTGCACCTCGCGCGCCTTCGCGGCCTGAACAAAAGGAGACGGTGAGATGGCTGACGGAGGACGGGTAGCGGGCAAGGTCGCGGTGGTCAGCGGGGCGAGCAGCGGGATCGGCCGCGCCTCGCTGGAAGCGCTGGCCCGCGAGGGCGCCAAGGTGGTTGGCACCGCGCGGCGCGAGGAGAAGCTGAACGAAGCGCTGGCGGCGATCGAGGCGGAGGGCGGCGAGGGCATCGTGATCCCGGCCGACCTCGAGGAGGACGCGACGGCGCCGATGGTGATCGACGCGGCGCTCGAGGCCTACGGGCAGATCGACATCCTGGTCTGCAACGCCGGGGTCGGCTGGCAGTACGGCGAGGAACACCCGGGGACGATGGCGCCGGTGCACGAGGCCTCGCTGGAGAACTGGCGCGACATCGTCGGCGGGGTCGACCTCGAGGGGTACTTCACGATGATCAACGCCGCGCTGCCCCACATGCTGGAGCGGGAAAAGGGCTCGATCGTCAGCGTCGCCTCGATGGCAGGGCTGACCGGCCTCTACGACGCCCACGCCTACACCGCGACCAAGGGCGCCCTGATCAACCTGACCCGCTCGATGGGGATCACCTACGCCAAACAGGGCGTGCGGGCGAACTGCGTCTGCCCGGGGTTCATCGACACGCCGCTGATCGAACCGGCGATCGACCTCTTCCGCGACGACGCGACCCGCTGGGCGATGGTGCCGATGGGGCGGGCCGGGACGGCGGAGGAGATGGCCTACGCGGTGCTCTACCTCGCCTCCGACGAGTCGAGCTACTGCACCGGCACGGCCCTGCTGGCCGACGGCGGCTGCACCTCGCGCTCGTTCCCGGCGGCGGGCTGAGCGTGCGCTCGCTGACCATCGCCGAGCTCAACCTCGGCGACTCGGCCTCGTTCCGCAAGACGGTCTCGGAGTCCGACGTCTACCTCTTCGCCGGCATCACCGGCGACCTCAACCCGGTGCACGTCGACGAGGAGTTCGCCAAGACGACCCCGTTCGGGGCGCGGGTCGCCCACGGCCCGCTCACCTTCAGCCTCTGCGCGGGCCTGCTCGGCACCGAGCTGCCGGGCGTCGGCACGATCGCGGTCACCAACCAGGTCGCCTACGAAGCCCCGGTCTACATCGGCGACACGATCGCCGTGCGGATCGAGGTCACCGCCCTCGACCCCGAGCGCAACCGCGCCACCTTCGGCGTCACCTGGCACAACCAGGACGGCAAGCAGGTCGCCGGCGGCACGATGGTCGTCAAGCCCCCCAAAGTCGCCGTCCCCCTCAACTAACCCCACACACCCCACCACCCCCCATGTCGATGGGCCGAAAACCGGACACATAGGCAGGTTTTCGGCCCATCGACAGCGGGGGTCTGCGAAAGGCGCACGGATCGCGGGCGAATTCGGGACGCGGGTGGGCTGATGAGGGAGGCGGAGAACCGGGGTCGGGCTCGATTCGGCGGCGGGGTGGGCGGGGAGGCCGTGCAGCCATCCGGCGGGCCGAACGCACGCTCCTACGGCTCGCCCATCACCGCACCCCTACGGCATCACCCGCGACGAAGGCTGGAAGGCGCCGACCGATGGATCGGCCCAACCGCCTGGAGCGCGTGGGCCTTGGCGGGTCTTCTCGCCGGCAACCGCGCCGCCGCGAGGCACGTCTCCCTCCTCCTCCTCCTCACCATCCTCGCCCCCATCGCCGCCCGCGCCACCGACGTCCCGTCCCCCTGCGGCCCGTACGCGTGGCGAGACCGCGCCGGCTACCGGGGGTCCTCCCCCGGCACCTACCTACCTCGCCGACGCCCTAGCCGCCACCGGCACACATTCGCGCGCCCCCGCCGTCGATGGGCCGAAAACCTGCCTATATGTCCGGTTTTCGGCCCATCGACAGCGTCAGGCGTCTTGGCGGGCCAGGGTGAGGTTGGAGAGGCCGATGCCGCCGTCGACGGGGAGCCAGGCGCCGGTCACGTAGCTCGCGGCGTCGGAGCAGAGGAAGGCGACGACGGAGGCGACCTCCTCGGGGGCGGCGAAGCGGCGCATCGGGACGTGGGCACGGGCGCGGTCCTTGACCTCGGCGGGCATCGCCTCGACCTTCTCGGTGGCGATCATGCCGGGCAGGACCGCGTTGACGGTGACGCCCGCGGGGGCCATCTCCAGGGCCACGGTGCGGACCATGCCGAGCAGGCCCGCTTTGGCGGCCGCGTAGGCGACCTGGCCGGCGAGGCCGTCGGTGGCGGCGGTCGAGGAGACGGCGACGACGCGGCCGGCGCCGCGCTCGCGCATCCCGGCCAGCGCGGGCTGCAAGGAGAGGAAGGCGCCGGTGAGATTGACCTCGAGCTCGCCGCGCCAGGCGTCCGGGTCGATCGTCGCGGCGCGGGCGAGGCGATCGGCGATGCCGGCGTTGGCGACCACCGCCCCGACCGGGCCGAGCGCCGACTCGATGTCCTCGTAGGCCGCCCGGGTGGCGGCGGCGTCGCGGACGTCGAAGGCGAGACTCAGCGCCTGGCCGGCGGGGAGCGCGGCGACCGTCTCCTCGGCGCCCTTCAGGTCACAGGCCGCCACCTTCCACCCGTCCCGCGCCAGCGCCACCGCCGTGGCCCGGCCGATCCCGCCGGCGGCGCCGGTGACCAGGGCGCAGCTCAACGCTCCGCCGCCGCCCGCTCCAACCCGTAGCGCCGCCAGTACTCGTCCGGGATGTCGGCCGGGTCCTTGTACCAGTACCAGACGCACGGATCGTGATCGAAGTCCTCGGGCGCCCGCGACGGGTACAGCGGCATCCCGTACCAGCGGATCGGCAGCAGCTCGTTCATGAAGGCGCAGTGGGTGCAGTAGAGCGGGAAGCCCTCGCGGCCGTAGGACCAGTCGTGCGCTTTTTCGGTCACCCCGTAGGGATCCTCGCCGCGGTAGGCGCCGTTGCGCCAGAGCCGCTGGCCCGAGCCGCAGGGGTTCATCGCGAAGGTGAACTTCTCCTCGTCCTCGGTGACCGTGAACGCGCCCGGATTCTGGCCGGTGGCGCTCCCCGAGTGGGCGCGCCAGGTCGCCGCCAGCGCCTCGACGATCTCGCGCCGGTCACGGTCGAAGACCTTCCCCGCGTCGCGCTTCCAGCCCCGCTTGAGGCTCTCTTCCCAGGCCTCGCCGACCCCGTCGTCGCCGAGCTTCCCCTGGATGTAGGTGACCAGGCCGAGCATCGACTCGGCCATCACGTCGTGGAGGAAGCGCCACTCGTGGCGCATCGCCTTGCACAGCGCCAGCGCCGCCTCGGTGTCGCCCGCCTCGAGCGCCTCGATCGCGCGGTCCATCGTCGGCCGCGACATCTCGCGCAGCTCGACCTCGGTGAACCAGCGCTCAGGCGCCACTCGCGAAGAGCTCCTTCAGCTTGAACTTCTGCACCTTCCCCGACGGGGTCAGCGGCAGCTCCGCCAACGTCCGCAGGTGTCCCGGGATCTTGTACCGCGCGACCTGCCCGGTCAAGAGCTCGCGCAGCTCCTCCAGCTCCAGCGTCGCCCCGTCGGCGAGCCGCACGTAGGCGCAGCAGGTTTCGCCGTAGCGCTCGTCGGGCACCCCGATCACGGCGACGTCGGCGACCTGCGGCAGCGCCCGCACCGCGTTCTCGATCTCCGCCGGGAAGATGTTCTCGCCGCCGCGGATGATCATCTCCTTGGCCCGCCCGGTGATCGAGACGTAACCGTTCTCATCGATCCGCGCCAGGTCGCCGGAGCGCATGAAGCCGTCCGGGTCGATCGCCGCCGCGGTCTCCTCGGGGTTGTCCCAGTAGCCCTTCATCACCATCGCCGAGCGGGAGCGCAGCTCGCCCTCGGCGCCGATCGCGATCGGCTCGGTGGTGCCGGGGGCGACGATCTCCACCTCGATGTGGGGCAGCGGCGGCCCGACCGTCGTCGTCTGCAGGTCGACCGGGTCCCCGGGCAGCGTCGCGCAGATCACCGGCGAGCACTCGGTCATCCCGTAGGTGTTGTTGATGCCGACCCCGTAGCGCTCGATCCAGCGGTTCATCACTTCCGGCGGGACCGGCGAGCCGCCGGTGACGATGACCTCCAGGGTGGAGAGATCGCGGCCGCTCTTCGCCACCTCCTCTTCCAGCCCGATCATCATCGTCGGCACGACCGAGACCGAGGTCGCGCCCTCCTCCTCGATCGTGCGGTTGATCCGCGCCGCGTCGAACTTGATCGCCGGCAGCTGGGCCGAGCCGGTGGCGACCGAGCCGAGCGTCGACATCACGCAACCGCCGCAGTGGAAGTACGGCATCGGGTTGGAGTGGCGGCCGTTCTGGCGCAGCGTCGCCCGGTGGGCGAAGAGGCGGGCGTCGTTGACGATGCCGCCGTGGGTCAGCTCGGCCCCCTTCGGGAAGCCGGTCGTCCCCGAGGTGAACTGGATCTGCGAGGTGTCCCCGGAGCGCACCGCGCGGCGCCGGCGCTCCAGCCGGTCCGCGTCGACCGCGTCGCCCGCGGCCAGCCACTCCTCCCAGCCGGGGGCGCCGTCACGGCCCGCGCCGAGCGGGACCAGGAGGCGCACGCCGTCGATCCCGGCGGCGGCCTCGGCGGCGATGTCCCAGAGGCTCATCCCGCGGTCCTCGGGCAGCACGAAGCAGGCCGCGGCGCGCGACTTGGCGAGCACGAACTCCACCTCGCTCGCCCGGTAGAGCGGGTTCATCGGGATCACGACGACGCCCGCGTAGGCGGCGCCGAACTGCAGCTCCAGCCATTCCGGCAGGTTGGTCGCCCAGATGCCGAAGCTCTCCCCCGGCTCGATCCCGGCCGCGATCAGCGCCCGGCCGACCCGCCGCGCCCGCTCACCGAGCTCGGCGTAGGTCCAGCGGGCGCTGACGCCGAGGTCCTCGTAGGCGGAGAAGACGATCGCCTCCTGGTCGGGCCACTTGGCGATCGCCTCGTCGAGCAGGCCGCCGACGGTGAGGTCGCGCAGCGCCGGCTCCGCCCCCGGCTCGGGCACCCAGCGCGCGACGCCTGCCTCGGGGAACGACATCGGTCAGTCCAGCCGCAGCTCGTGGAACGGCGGCGCGCCGGGATAGGTGGTTTCCGCCGCCAGCCGCACCCCGCAGCCGGGACAGCAGAGCTCGCGGAAGACGACCTCCTGGTCGACGAACCGCGCCGGGTCGGGGTAGCTCGGGTGGAGCGAGGTGGTCGGCCGCTCGCGGCTCGCCATCGCCAGCTTCGGGTTGCCGTCGAGCGGGCCCAGCTCGGTCGCGCAGCGGTGACAACGGAAGACACCGTCGGTGCGGTCGACGAGGTAGGCGTCGCCGATCGCCTCGGCTCCCGCCGGCGGCTCGACCGCGGGCGCCACCGCGTCGCGCTCGGCGCCGCACTCGCGCAGCCGTTCGAGCAGCTTGCGCTCGCGCCGCTTCGTCGTCGCCTCGTGGTCGATCCGCCCCTCGGGGTCGAGCTTGACCACGTAGACCTCGTCGGCCGCCCGCGGGGTGATGGCGCCGGCCTCGACGTCGGCGAGCACCGCCTCCGGGTCGCGGGTGAGCGGGTCGCCGTAACCGCCCGGCGCCAGCCAGTTCCAGTAGAGGACGTCGTCGTCGCCGACCGGGAAGGCGTCGGGCTTGCCGCCGATGTCGAGCTCGGTCCCGGCCAGCTGGTCGAGGTCCTGGGGCAGCTCGCCGGCGGCGAAGCGGGCGCGCAGGTCGGAGCCCTGGATCACCCGGGTCACCATGATCGAGCCGGGGTCGCCGCCGAAGAGGCCGGGCGTCTTCGGGATCGACTCGTTGGTGGCGAGGCCGAGCGCCGACTCGCCCTTGTGCGGGACGTAGGCGATCTCGCCGCCGTTGCCCGCCCGCGAGCGCCCGGCGCCGCCGGAGTCGGCGTGCTCGCGCCGGAACAGGTAGAGGATCGGCCAGTCGGCCTCGTAGGCCTCGACGTTGGGGCCGCGGCCCTCGGGGATCCAGAAGTGCCCGTTGGCGAATTCGCCGTCGCGCCAGGCGGTGCCGCCGCCGCCGCCGAGCATGTTGTCGCCCATCCCGCCGACGTAGTAATCGCCGCGCTGGTTGGTGCCGGCGACGAAGTGGCAGGGCCACTGGGCGCCGTCCGGCGTCACCGCGTTGGCGCGCATCGTCGGGTCGCTGGAGGCGAGCATCATCTTCGAGACCAGGGCGTTGACGATCGAGATCGCCGTCTCGGTCGCGTAGACGCCCGCCGGGCTGACCGCGGCGCCCCAGTCGGGCGAGGTGATCTTGCCCGGTTCGGGGTCGAACTTGCAGAGCCGGGTGGCGCCGCCGATGCAGCCCATCTGGCCGGGCAGCATCAGCACGTTGATCGCGCCGAGGATCGCCCCGCGCCAGGCGGCGAAGCCGACGTTGATCGAGCCGACCTGGTCGTTGGTGCCGACGTTGTCCCAGATCAGTTCCTTGCCGCGCTTGCGGACCGTGGTCTGCACCAGGTAGGTGCCGCGGTCGCCGTTGCGGGCGACCTCCTGGATCAGGCGGTCGGAGTAGGTGCCGTCGGGGATCGTCTCCAGCGCGGCCTCGAAGGCCCGCTGGCTGGCGTCGAGGGCGCGCCGCATGACCCCCTTGACGACGCCCTTGCCGTACTTCTCGACCAGGCCGAGGATGCGGGAGCGGGCGGCGTTGTTGCCGGCGATCGTCGCCCGCAGGTCGAGCGAGAGGTTCTCCGGCGTGCGCGAGCAGCGGCGGTAGAGCGCCTCCATGTCGGGGACGATCTGGTTGTCCTCGACGATCTTGAACGGCGGGTAGCTGGGCGGGTCCCAGAAGGCGTCCTCGGCGTTCGGGCAGAAGGAGCCGGGGACGGTGCCGCCGATGTCGTTCTGGTGGGAGATGTTGGCGACCCAGCAGAAGACCTCGCCGTCGACGAAGACCGGGCACATCAGGCCGACGTCGGGCTGGTGGGCGGTGCCGATGATCGGGTCGTTGCAGAGCCACATGTCCCCGTCTTTGACCCGTTCCCCGCGCTTTTCGAGGATGTAGCGGGTCATCATGTCGAGCATCCCCGACATGTACTGGAGGCAGGGGCCGAAGTAGAGGAGCTCGGCGTCCTCGGTGAGGATGCAGGGCTGGAAATCGCGGATCTCGACCGTGATCTGCGAGACCGCGAGGTTCTCGATCTCCCGCACGTGCTCGGCGTTGGCGTTCCAGAGCCCGTGGCGGACCACCTCGTAGGTGATCGGGTCGATGTCGGTCTCCGCCTCGGTCGAGAGCTTCAGCTTCGGCGGGACCTTGACCGGGCCGGTCGGGTTGAAGGCGTGGTCGACCCCGTCCCAGAACTCGGGCGGGCGAACCGGGCGCTCGACGGCGGTGCTCATGCGTTACCTCCCAGGGTCATGACGAAATCTCCGGTCGCTCGTCGTTCACAGCTGGTGCCGGGTGGGATGACGATCCCGGTGATCGCCAGGTCGATCACCGCGGGCCCCTCGACGACCTCGCCGAGCGGCATCGCGTCGCCGTTGTAGACCGAGGCCTCGACCGCGCCGGCGCCGCGCTCGAAGTAGACCGGGCGGGTGCCCTTGGCGAACTCCTGGCCGCTGGCGACGTCGAGCCGGTCGAGGTTCTCGGAGCCCATCGCGATCGCCGGCTCGAGCCGGATCGAGACGATCTCGACGACCGCGCCGGGCAGCAGCGCGACCTCGCCGTAGCGGTCGGTGTAGATCTCGACGAACTCGCGTTTGACCTCCTCCAGGGTGGCGGCGTCGATCTCCCCCGCCGGGAAGCTCATCTCGAGCTCGTGCCGCTGCCACTGGAAGCGCATGCGGGCGAAGCGGCGGAGCTCGAAGGCGTCGGCGTCCTCGCGCTCGCCGAGCGCCGTGCGGGCTTCGGCTTCGAGCTCCTCGAAGGAGCGCCGGACCTGGCCGACGTCGAACGGCTCGATCAACACGACCGAGGATTCGTACTGGTAACGGATGTCCGCCTGGGAGATGCCGAACGCCGACCAGACCGAGGCGGCCTCGCCGGGGACGACGATCGTCTCGACGCCGAGCGAGGCGGCGTAGCCGGCGGCGTGGAAGGGCCCGGCGCCGCCGTAGGACATGAGGACGAAGTCGCGCGGGTCGAAGCCGCGGCCGATGATCTCGTTCTCCAGCGCCGCCGCCATCTTCGCGTTGGCGACCTCGACGATGCCGAGCGCGGCGTCGGTGACCGAGAGGCCGAGCGGGTCGGCGATCTTTTCCTTGATCGCCTTCTCGGCGAGGTCGCGGCGGGGCTTGAAGCCGCCGCGCTCGCCTTTCGAGCCGAAGGTCGCCTCGGGGGCGATGTAGCCGAGGATCAGGTCGGCGTCGGTCACCGTCGGCTCTTCGCCGCCACGGTCGTAGCAGCAGGGCCCGGGCAGCGAGGAGGCGCTCTGCGGGCCGACCCGGAGGCCGCCGCCGAGCTCGTCGATCCAGGCGATCGAGCCGCCGCCGGCGCCGATCGAGATCACCTCGACCGCGGGCACGCGGTAACGCCACTTGCCGAGCAGGGTGTCGTCGGCGGCGAGCGGCTCGCCGTCCTTGATGATGCCGACGTCGAAGGAGGTCCCGCCCATGTCGGAGGCGATGATGTCGCGGCGGCCGAGGTCGTCGGCGACGCGGGCACAACCGATCAGGCCGCCGACCGGGCCGGAGCCGATCGTGAAGATCGGCCGGTCGGCGCCGAGGCCGAGCGGGACCATGCCGCCGTGGCACTGCATGATGTGGAGCTCGCCGGCGAAGCCGACGTCGGCGAGGCGGTCCTGGACCCCGTGCAGGTAGGTGCTGGTGACCGGCCCGACGTAGGAGTTGATCAGGGTGGCGACGAAGCGCTCGTACTCGCCGACCGACTTGGAGATCTCGCTGGAGATCGTCACGAAGACGCCGGGGGCGCGCTCGTTGACGATCTCGCGGGCGCGGCGCTCGTGGGCGTCGTTGCGGACCGACCAGAGAAAGGCAATCGCGATCGTCTCGACCCCGGCGGCGACCAGCGCGTCGGCGGCGGCGGCGACCGCCTCCTCGTCGAGCGCGACCACGACGTCGCCGTCGGAGTCGACCCGCTCGGCGACGCCGAAGGTCCGCTCGATCGGGACCAGCGGCTCCGGCTTGCGGGTTTCGGCGAAGCGCAGGAGGTTCTCGGGCGGCTCGCCGGTCGGCCGGCCGAGGCCGCGCATGGTGCGGACCGTGTCCTCGAAGCCGCGCGTCGTGATCATCCCGATCGCCGCGCCTTTGCGCTCGACGACGATGTTGGTGGCGACCGTCGACCCGTGCGAGATCAGCCGGTCCATCTTCGTGTAGAGCTCGCCCGCGGCCAGCCCGAGCTGGTCCCCGGCGGACTCGATCGAGCCGAAGAAGCCGGATTTGAAGCTGTCGGCAGGCGACGACAGCGCCTTACCGTAGGCCACGCGCCCGTTCTCGTCGATCAGAACGCAGTCGGTGAAGGTGCCGCCGATGTCGACACCACAGACCATTCCCGGCAAAGCTCTCTCCTCTCGGTTTCAGGTTCCCCTCGGCCCACCTTAGGCGCGTTCCCTCGCGTCGGGAGGGCCTCGCGGCGCCCCTTTGATGGGTCCCTCCAAACCATTCTTGCACGTGACTGACCGACCGGACGGTCAGGTGCTAGATTTCCGCCTGTGGAGGCAGTGCGCTGGCACGCCGCGGGTGACCTACGACTCGAAGATGTCGAGTTGTCGCTGCCGCTCGGGCCCGGGATGATCGAGGTCGAGGTGGCCTATTGCGGGATCTGCGGATCCGACCTCGCCGAGTTTCGCCACCCCTTCGCGATCCGGCCCGAGAAGGTCCACCCGCTGACCGGGCAGCAGCCGCCGGTCACGCTCGGCCACGAGTTCTCCGGGATCGTCACCGCGGTCGGCGAGGGCGTCGACCAGGTGCGGCCGGGGGACCGGGTGTCGGCCGACGCCTGCTGGCGCTGCGGCAAGTGCAAGCCCTGCGTCGAGGGTCGCTACAACCAGTGCATCTACAGCGGCTCGATCGGGCTTTCGTCGGACGGCGCGTTCGCGCCGGTGGTCCGCTTCCCCGCCTACTGCGCGGTGCCGCTGCCGGATTCGGTCCCGCTCGAGGTGGGGGCGCTGCTCGAGCCGCTGGCGGTCGGGCTGCACGCGCTCCACCGCGGCGGCGCGGCGGCGGGTGAACCGGTGGTGGTGATCGGCTACGGCCCGGTCGGCGCGGCGACGGCGCTCTTGGCGCGGTCGCTCGGCCTCGAGCCGCTGGTCTGCGAGCTGGCCGAGGGGCGGCGGGCGCGGGCGGCGGCGCACGGCTTCCAGACCCACGCGCCGGAGCCCGACAAGAAGGACTTCGCCCGTGCCGTGCGCGGGCTCACCGGCGGCGGTGCCGGGGTCGTCGTCGACTGCACCGGGGCGCCGCCGGCGTTGGAAGCGGCGGTCGAGATGACCGAACGCGGCGGGCGGATCGTGATCGCCGGGATCCCGAAGGTGCCGGTGCCGATCGACGGCGGCCGGATGGTGCTCTACGAGCGCTCGCTGATCGGCACGCTCGGCTACGCCAACGACCTGCCGCGGGTGGCGGCGATGATCGCCGCGGGCAATCTCGACGCGAGCGTGATGATCACCAGCCAGATCGGCCTCGCCGAGGTGCCCGCGGAAATCGAGCGCCTGGCGAGCGACCCACGCGACGAGGTCAAGGTGCTCGCCGAGGTCAGCCCGTGACCGCCGCCGCCGCGACCATCGTGCCGATGCCCCACATGGGCGTCTCGGTCGAGGAGGGGACGGTCGTCGCCTGGCACGTCGCCGTGGGTGACGCGGTCGCCGAGGGGGACGTGCTCTGCGAGATCGCCACCGACAAGGTCGACGTCGAGGTCGAATCGCCGGCCGCCGGGACGGTCACCGCGATCCTGGCGGAGGCGGATGAGAGCGTGCCGGTCGGTGGGGCGCTGGTCGAGCTTGATGGGGACGGGAGCGGCGGTGCCCACGGGGACTCTGAGGGAGCGGGCGCCGGCGAGGGGTCCCCAGGCGCCTTCGGCGGAGTTCCTGGGGACCCCTCGCCGGCGCCCGCTCCTGGTTCGGGGCCTGGTTCGGAGGTGCGGGCTTCCGGTGGGCTTGATGAGCATGGGGCGTTTGATCCCGCTGCTGCTGCTGATGCGGTGACGAGCTTGCCTGGGCCCTTAGCGTCGCCCGTGGCCAAGCGGATCGCTTCGGAGCGGGGGATCGACCTGCGGGCCGTCACCGGGACGGGGAAGCGCGGAAGGATTCGCAAAGTCGATGTGCTTGCCGCGGCTGAGGCGGGGCCGGCTCCCGCAAAGCCCGTCGTCGCCACTCCCTCACAACCAACTCCCCCAACTACTTCCGCGGACGGCATCCCGGCCGGGTATGAGGACGTGCCGCATGAGGTGGTGCCGACCAGTCGGGTGCGGCAGGCGATCGCGGAGCACATGGTGCGGTCGCGGCAGACCGCGGCGCACATGACGACGGAGGTCGACGTCGACCTGTCGGCGGTCATCCGGGCGCGGACCGAGCTGAACGTGGCGCGGCTCGCGAACGGCGAAGCGAAGCTCTCCTTCCTGCCCTTCATCGCGCGGGCGACCTGCACGGCGCTGCGCGAATACCCGGACATGAACGCGACCTTCCAGGGCGAGCGGACGATCCGCTGGGGCCAGGTCAACCTCGGCATCGCGGTCGACACCGAGGCCGGGCTCCTGGTGCCGGTGATCCCCGGAGCCGACTCCCTCACCGCCCCCGCGATCGGCGCCGCGATCGCCGACCTCGCGGCCCGCGCCCGCGATCGCAAGCTCGTCCCCGACGACCTCGCGGGCGGCACCTTCACGATCTCCAACCCGGGCTCGGTCGGCGCCGTCTCGGCCCCCGCGATCATCAACCAGCCCCAGGTCGCCATCCTCGGCGTCCCCACCATCCAGCGCCGTCCTTGGGTCGTCACCGGCCCCGACGGCGAGGAGATGATCGCGATCCGCTCCATCCTCCGCCTCGCCGTCACCTTCGACCACCGCGCCGTCGACGGCGCCGACGCGACCCGCTTCGCGGTCGCCGTCAAAGAGCGCCTCGAGTCCTGGTCGACCGAGGCTTACGCGTAGTCCTGGGGAAGGGACGGGCGGAGGCGGAGGCTCCAGCCCGGGCGGCCGTCCGAGCGGCCGTCCGAGGTGGGTCCTGGGCTCCTCATGGGGGTCCGGGCAGGCTGTGACCCCCATGAGGAGCCCAGGACGTGAGGCTTTGCGTAGGAAGACGTCAAGGGCTCGTGACGAAGACGCCGGGACGTCACACTTCCCGGCCCCTGAGGCCCCACAGGACCCCTGCCCCGGAGGCGCGTTCGCAGTTAGCGACAACATGTGTCGCTAACTGCGAACTCACCGGGCGGGGACCCTCCGGGGCCCTGATCCGGGGGTCCGGATCGCAACGCCCGGGGACGACGCACGGAAGCGTGACGTTCCCGGCGTCTTCGTCACGGGGTCACGCATCCGTGACGGGTCCGTCCGTCTGCCGTGAGGCTCCCGTGACCCTCCCGGCACGGTCCCTCCACCTCTCCCCCCACGGAGCGGCCCTCCCGGCCACGGCCACGGCCTGCCCGGGCCGCCACGAGACGCCCGGGAGGGACGGCGGGGGTGACCCTGGACGAACGTCCCGCTGTTGTGAGGGAAGGGTCACCCCCGCCGTCCCGTCTCTCCCCGGCCTGCCCCGACCCGCCCGCCCCTCCCCGACCCGCCCAGGCCGTGGAGGGGAGGGCCCGTCCCTTGTCCCGTCCCGCCCCGGGCGGCGGGCCTCAGAGGGCGACGAGCTCGCGGGCGGCGGACTCGATCTGGGCGGTGCTGGGGATTACCAGTTGCTCGAGGTCCGGGTCTTGGGGGACCGGGGTGTCGAGGGCGCCGAGGCGCCAGACCGGGGCGTCGAGGGCGAAGAAGGCGGCTTCTTGGATCCGGGCGGCGATCTCGGCGCCGGCGCCGGCGGTGCGGACGGCCTCGTGGACGACGAGGGCGCGGCCGGTGCGCTCGACCGAGGCGATGATCGTCTCCATGTCGAGGGGCACCAGGGTGCGGGGGTCGATGACCTCGAGCTCGATGCCCTCGGCCGACAGCTTCTCCGCCGCTTCCAGGGCGCGGCCGACCATCAGGCCGGTCGCGACCACCGTCGCCGCGTCGCCGGCGCGCCGCAGCGCGGCCTCGCCGAACGGCACCAGGTAGTCGTCGGAGACCGGCACCTCGCCCTTCACCCGGTACAGGCCCTTGTGCTCGAAGAAGAGGACCGGGTTGGGATCGCGGATCGCGCTCTTCAGCAGGCCCTTGGCGTCGGCGGGCGTGGCGGGCAGGGCCACTTTGAGGCCGGGGACGTGCATCCCCATCGCCTCCAGGCTCTGCGAGTGTTCGGCGCCGGCGCCGCCGACCACGCCGGTCGGCAGCCGCACCACCGCGGGCAGTTCGAGCTTGCCGCCGTGCATGTAGCGCCACTTGGCGAGCTTGTGGAAGATCTCGTCGCCGGCGACCAGGCCGAAGTCGGCGAACTGGAGCTCGACGACGGGGATCGTGCCGGTCAGCGCCGCGCCCGCCGCGCCGCCGACGATGAAGGTCTCGTTGATCGTCGTATCGCGGACGCGCTGCGGCCCGAACTCGTCGAAGAGCCCGCGGGTGACGCCGAAGACGCCGCCCATCTTGCCGACGTCCTGACCCATCATCCAGACGCGCGGGTCGCGCCGCATCTCCTCGGCGAGGGCGTGGTTGATCGCCCAGGCATAACCGATGCGCTCGGTCTCGATGCCCTCCGGCACCTCCGCGACGATGCTCACGACCAGACCCCCACCGTGACCACCTCGGGACCGCCTTTCGGCATCGCCAGCGCCGCCTCCAGCGCCGCCTCGGCCTCGGCGGCGGCGGCGGTGTCGAGCGCGTCGGCGGCGGCCGCCGGGACCCGCTCGCGGAGGATCTTCAGCGGATCGCGCGGCACCTCGAGGCCGTCGGCGATGTCGTCGCGGTACTTCTGCGGATCGCCCTCGTAGTGGCCGCGGATCCGCAGGGTCTTGGCCTCGACCAGCGACGGCCCCTCCCCCGCCCGTGCCCGTTCGACCGCCGCCAGCGTCGCCGCGCGGACGGCCTCCGCGTCCTGACCGTCGACCACCGTCCCCGGCATCCCGTAGGCGGCGGCGCGGTCGGCGATGTCCTCGGTCGGGCTCTGCGCCGAGAAGGGCGCCGAGAGGTGCCAGCCGTTGTTCTCGCAGATCCAGACGATCGGCAGCTTCCAGACCGAGGCCTGGAGGGCGGCCTCGTGGAAGGTGCCGCGGGCGGCGGCGCCGTCGCCGAAGAAGACCGCGACGACGCGATCCTCGCCGAGCAGCTGGATCGAGGTCGCGGCGCCGGCGCCGAGGACGAAGTTCGAGCCGAGGGTGCCGCCCTGGCCGAGCACGCCGAGCTCCGGGTCGACGAAGTGGACGGTGCCGCCGCCCTTGCCGCCGACGCTGCCGCCGACGCGGCCGAAGAGGTCCCCGAGCAGCACCTCCGGCGCCATGCCCTTGACCAGCGCATAGCCGAGCCCGCGGTGCGCGTAGAAGAGATAGTCCTCGCGGCGCAGCGCCATCACCGCGCCCGCCTGCACCGCCTCCTGGCCCAGCCCGGGATGCCAGAAGCCGCCGAAGCCGTGCTCTTTCACATAGCGGTTGAGCAGCAGCTCGAGCGCCCGGATCCGGGTCACTTCGCGGTAGAGGTCGAGCGTCAGAGCGTCCCCACCGGGCGCCGCCTCCTCACCTTTCTTCGCGGTCTTGGTGCTCATCCCAACCCTTCCGTAGCGCTGAATTTCCCAACTGACCGTCCGGACGGTTAGTCTACCGTGCATGGGAGCTGACAGGAGTGGTAGAGCGGCGCTGGTCACCGGCGCGTCGAGTGGAATCGGCCTGGCGATCGCGGCGATGCTGGCCGAGGAGGGCTACGACCTGACGCTGGCCTCGCGTACCGCGAGCAAGCTGGAGGCGGCGGCGGGGTCGGCCGCTTTCGCGGGCGTCGAGGTGCAGGCGGTCGCCACCGACGTCGGCGATCCGGAGGCGATCAAGGCCCTGGTCGACGCCCACCGCGAGCGCTTCCGCCGCCTCGACGTGCTGGTCAACAACGCCGGCCTCGGCGTCGCCGGCGAGCTCGGCACGATCAAGGACAAGCACCTCGAGCTGCAGCTCGCGGTCAACCTCCGCGCCCCGATCCTCTTCTACCGCGAAGCCGAGGAGATGCTGCGCGCCGCGGGCGCCGAGCACGGCGAAGCGCTGGTCGTCAACACCGCCTCGATCACCGGCAAGATCGGCGAGCCCGGCCTCGGCGTCTACTCGGCGACCAAGCACGGCCTGGTCGGCTTCAACCAGGCGATGCAGCGGGAGCTCGGCCCGGCCGGGATCAAGTCCTGCGTCCTCTGCCCGGCCTTCGTCGACACGGCGCTCTCCGACTACGTCAAGGACTCGGTGGCGCCGGACACGATGATCCGCTCCGAGGACGTCGCCGAGTCGGTCCGCGCGCTGCTGCGCCTCTCCAGCGCCTGCGTGGTGCCGGAGGTGGTGCTGCTCCAGCGCGGGGTCGTGGGCCTGCCGTGAGCGGCGACGGCAAGGTCGAGGTCTCCCTGCGCGACCACGTCGCCGTCCTCAAGCTGACCAACGCCGAGCGACGCAACGTCCTCGACGCCGAGACCGCGGCGGCGATGCAGGCGGCGGTCGAGCGGCTCGGCCGGGACCCGCACGTGCGCTGCGTCGTCATCGTCGGCACCGACGGGGTCTTCGCCGCGGGCGCCGACATCCGCGAGCTGGGCTCGGCGAGCGCCGAAGAAAACCTCGCCTACAACCGCCGCCTGCGCGCCTCCGTCAACGCCGTCGCGGCGCTGCCGATGCCGACCATCGCCGCGCTCAACGGCCACGCGATCGGCGGCGGCCTCGAGCTCGCCCTCGCCTGCCTCCTGCGGGTCGCCTCCAGCGAGGCGAAGCTCGGCCTGCCGGAGGTGAAGCTGGGGATCATCCCGGCGACCGGCGGCCTCTCCCGGCTGCCGATCCTGATCCCCCGCACCGCCGCCGCCGAGCTGGCGCTGACCGGCGAGCTGATCACCGGGGAGGAGGCGAAGGCGCTCGGCCTCGTCAACTACGCGGTGCCGCCCGGCGAGGTGCTGGAGCGGGCGCTGGAGCTGGCCGGGAAGATCGCCAAGGTGGCGCCGCTCTCGGCGCGGGCGATCGTCGAAGGCCTCCGCCGCGACGGCAACCTGCCGATCGCCGACGCCAACCTGCGGGTGGAAGACCGACTGGCGGCGCTGCTCGCCTCGAGCGACCGCCGCGAGGGCGCCCGCGCCTTCCTCGAGCGCCGCGAGCCCGACTTCAAGGGACTCTGAGATGCCGCTGCCGCCCCCCGCGGACCACGGCCTCTCGCCCGAGCAGACGCTGCTGCGGGCCACCGTCCGGGAATTCGCCCGGCGCGACGTCGCCCCCCGAGCCGCCGGCATCGACGCGGCGCAGAGCTTCCCGGAGGAGAGCTGGCGCCAGGCCGCCGAGCTGGGGCTGCTCGGCACCACCGCCCCGCCCGAGTACGGCGGCGCCGGGCTGGGCCTCACCGAGCTCTGCATCGTCGGCGAAGAGCTCGCCGCGGTCTGCCTCTCCACCGCGGCCACCGTCCTCCACCAGGCCGACATGGTGGTCGGGCGGATCGCCCGCCACGGCTCCGCCGAGCAGCAGCGGCGCTGGCTGCCGGGATTGATCGACGGGACTCTGATCGGCTGCCTGGCGATGACCGAGCCGGAGGCCGGGTCCGACGTGATGTCGATGCGGACGCGGGCCGAGCGGACCGACGCGGGCTGGCGCCTCAACGGGACCAAGACCTTCATCACCAACGGGCCGGTCGCCGACCTGGCGCTGGTCTACGCGCGCACCGGCGAGGAGCGGCGGCTGGGGCTCTTCGCGATCCCCACCGACGCGCCCGGGTTCGCCCGCGGGCGCAAGTTCTCGAAGATGGGCTGGCGCGGCTCGCCGACCGGGGAACTGATCCTCGACGACTGCGAGGTCGGTGAGGAGGCACTGGTCGGCGGTCCCGAGGAGGGGCGCGCGATCCTGCTCGCCGGGCTCGACTCGGAGCGGGTGCTGATGGCCGCCGAGTCGGTCGGGGTGGCGCGCGGGGCGCTCGAGGCGGCGCTCGCCTACGCCCGCGAGCGGCGCCAGTTCGGGCGGCCGATCGGCGAGTTCCAGCTGATCGGGGGCAAGCTGGCCGACATGTACACGGAAACCGAGGCGGCGCGGGCGCTGACCTGGAGCGCGCTGGCGGCGGTCGAGGCGGAGGCGCCGGGCTCGCGCGAGCTGGCCTCGGCGGCGAAGCTGTCGGGCGGCGACGTGGCGATGCGGGTGACGACCGAGGCCGTGCAGGTGCTGGGCGGCTACGGCTACATCGACGAGTTCCCGGTCGAGCGCTACATGCGCGATGCGAAGCTGATGCAGATCGGCGGCGGCACGGCCGAGATCCAGCGCTTCATCATCGCCCGCGGATTGCTGGCGTGAGCCGCGCCGACGGCCGCCGAGGGTAGCCTCAGCCGAATGCCGACGGTCCAACGAAAGAGCAAGCGGGGCGACATCCTGCGCTGCTTCACCGAACTGGTGGCGACACACGGGTACGACGAGGTCAGCATCCGTGACGTCGCCGAAGCGCTGAAGATCAGCAAGGGGACCGTGCTCCACCACTTCGGCTCCAAGGAAGCGATCCTCGAGCAGATCAGCAACGACTACATGCGCCGCCGGCTGGCCGAGGCGCGCGGCTACCTCGCCGAGCTCGACGACCCGGTCGACGAACTGCAGGCGTTCATCTGCCAGCTGATGCTCGCCCAGCAGGACGACCGGGCGGCGACCGTCGCCTTCTCCCGCGAGATCCTCCGCTCCGCCGAGGAGCCGGCGATGGCGCAGGTGCGCAAGCTGCGCAAGGAGTTCTCCGAGCTGCTCGTCGACATCCTCGAACGCGGCGAGCGCGACGGCACCTTCGCCACCGTCGACCCCCGCCTGACCGCGGTGCAGATCTTCGGCATGATCAACTGGGCCTGGACCTGGTTCCGCCCCGACGGCCCGATGGACGCGGTCGAAATCGCCAACCAGTTCAGCCGCACCGTGATCGGCGGCCTGGCCCCGGGGTCGACCCGCGAAGGCACCGAAGCCGAGCGCCTGGCGACCGCGGTCCGCGCCGCGATCAGCGCTTCCCGGCCGGAGGACGAGTAGGCCCGTAGTGCCAGAGGGACGGCGGGGGCGACCCTTCCCTCACGAACTGCGGGGAGGTTCGTCCAGGGTCACCCCCGCCGTCCCTCCCGGGCGTCTCGTGGCGACCCGGGCGGGCTGTGGCCGGGAGGGCTGCCCCGTGGGGGGAGAGGTGGAGGGACCGTGCCGGGAGGGTCACGGGAGCGCCACGGCAGACGGACGGACCCGTCACGGAAGCGTGACCCCGTGACGAGGACGCCGGACCGCGGTCGTCCTTTCGTCCGCCCGACCCGGGGCGGCCGTCCTTAGGTCCGGTAGACGGACCAAAGGACGACCACGGTCCTGGGGCCGGACGAAAGGACGACCGCGGCGCTCGTCTCGGGGCCCGAAGGGGTGACGTCCCCGGCCTCTTCGTCACGGACCCTTGACGTCTTCCCACGCGAAGCCTCGCGTCCTGGGCGCCTCATGGGGGTCACAGCCTGCCAGGACCCCCATGAGGCGCCCAGGACGCACCTCGGACGGCCGCTCGGACGGCCTCCCGCCCCGCGCCCCAAGTCAGGCCTCGGTGGACAGGGCGCTCCAGTCGTCGTTGCGGCCGTGGTGGAACGGGGCGAAGGCATCGGCGGGGATGTGGGCGGCGACTGACACCGTGGCGGCGAGGTCGCCCTCGAAGTAGGTCGCTCGCAGGACTTCCTGGATCGGGATCTCGTCGAGGGGGTCGTGGGGGGTGCCGACCAGGGCGATCTGGCCGGTGCCTTCGCGAGCGACGCGGGCGCGGATCTCATAGTGGGCGCGGGTGAGGATCGCGTCCTCCTCCAGGCCATGGCCGTCGGCGGCGGGGCGCGACTTCACGTTGTAGCTCTCGCGGGTCGCCTCGAACGGACCGTTGTCGGGGCCGAGCTCGGCCTCCAGGGTGATCAGCGGCACGCCGCGACGGACGATCGTGCCCGCCATCCGGTCGCCGCGCGCCCGCAGCGTCGCCGCCGCCATCTTCTTCGGCTCGCCGAAGACATCGCGGCCGAAGATCGTCGGCGCGTCGCCGTCCATGTACTGGGCGATGTTGTATTCGCCCTCCAGGCCGTCGTGGTGGCAGGTGACGTAGACGGTGCCGCCGGCGAAGTCGCCGACGCAGTTCGATTGCCAACGCCCGACCATCGCCCGCATCCGCGGCTCGGCGACCGGCTCGAGCGGCGGCGGCAGGACCGCGGCGACGAAGTCCGGGTCGGCGAGGAACTCGACCGAGAGCATCTGCGCGCCGCCGAAGCGCGGGGCCGCGAGCGCCGCCTCGATCCGCTCGACCTCCGCGGCGGTCTTGACGAAGCCCATCGCCTCAGCCCTCCACGGTCAGCTCGACCGGGACCGGGGTGCCGAGGCCGTTGGCGAGGGTGACGCCGAAGCGCTCGTGCATCACCGCGGCGTCGGCCCGCAGCGCCTCCCACTGCGGCGTCCGCATCGCCGCCGCCAGCGCCTCGCGGCTCTCGAAGACGGTCTCCGCGACCCGGTAGTAGGAGGGCGGATCGTCTTCCAGGCCCTCATCGGTGCGGGTCAGGGTGAGGCTGACCGTGCCCGGGATCGCCGCCGCCAGCGGCACGTGGACGTCCCGGTAATGCCGCTCGAACTCCTCCTCCTCGCCGGGGCGGGGGGAGGACCAACAGGAGATCGCCTTGAAGAATTCCACGAAGGCGAGCCTAGGTCCTGGTCGGCAAAACGCCAGGGAGCCAATACGGTCGCCTTGTGGACCTCGATAGCGCCCATGTGGTCGTCACCGGCGGTGCCGCCGGGATCGGTGCCGCGGCCGGCCGTGCCTTCGCCCGGGCGGGTGCCCGCGGGGTCGTCATCGCCGACCTCGACGGTGAGGCGGTCGCCGCGGCGGCGGCCGAGTTCGGCGGGACCGGGCTGCGCGCCGACATCGGCTCGGAGGCCGGCGTCGCGGCCCTGATCGCCGCCGCCGAAGCCGAGCACGGCCCGATCGACATCTTCTGCTCGAACGCCGGGATCGCCGGGCCCTACGGCGGGCCGGAGGTGAGCGACGCCCAGTGGCAGCAGACCTGGGAGGTCAACGTGATGGCCCACATCTGGGCGGCGCGGCTGCTGCTGCCGGGGATGCTGGAGCGCCGCCACGGTCACCTCAGCTCGACCGCCTCGGCCGCCGGGCTGACCGCCAACCCCGGCCTGATGCCCTACTCGGTCACCAAGCACGCCGCCGTCGCCGTCGCCGAGTGGCTGGCGATCACCTACGGCGGCAACGACTCCGGCGTCGGCTTCTCCTGCTTCTGCCCCCAAGGAGTGGCGACCCCGATGCTCGAAAAATGGCGCCGCGAGGACCCCAGCTCCCGCGTCGCGGCCGCCTCGGGAGCGACGATCACCCCCGACGACGCGGCCGCCGCCCTGGTCGCCGGGATCGCCGAAGACCGCTTCCTGATCCTCTCCCACCCCGAGCTGCGTACCTACCAGACCCGCAAAGCCTCCGACCCCGAGCGCTGGCTCGGCGGCATGCAGCGCTTCCAGGCCCAGATCGACGCGGCGCGGGAAGAGATCGAGAGCGAGAAGTAGGGACGGGCGGGGGCTCGGGGGGCGGGCGGCCGTCCGAGGTGGCGTCCTGGGCTCCTCATGGGGGTCCGGGCAGGCTGTGACCCCCATGAGGAGCCCAGACGTGAGGCTTTCTGAGGGAAGACGTCAAGGGTCCGTCACGAAGAGGCCGGGGACGTCACCCTTCCAGGCCCTCCGAGGGGGCCCCGTCCCGAGGGTCCTGGACGCGCCGCGTGAGATGAGCGCCGTGGTCGTCCTTTCGTCCGGCCTCAGGACCGTGGTCGTCCTTTGGTCCGTTTACCGGACCAAAGGACGACCGCCCCGGGTCGGGCGGACTAAAGGACGACCACGGTCCGGCGTCCTCGTCACGGGGTCACACTTCGGTGAGGGATCCGTCGCTCTCCCGTGACCCTCCCGGCACGGTCCCCTCATCACCCCCCACAGACCCGGCCCTCTCGTGGCGGCCACAGCCTGCCCGGGCCGCCACGAGAGGGCCGGGTCCCTTGGCCGTCCCTTTCAAGCCTCCCCGGCGCCGGCCTCAGGGGCCCCGTCCCTCCAGCGCGCTCAGTCGCCGGCGTCCGTGACGACGTCCGCGTACGTGTCGCGCAACTGGCGCTTCAGCACCTTGCCCGCCGCATTGCGGGGCAGTTCGTCGACGACGACCACCGCGGACGGCTTCTTGTAGCCCGCCAGGCGGGCGCGGCAGTACTCGATCAGCTCGGTGGGGTCGATGGTGGTGTCCGGGGCGGCGACAACCACGGCCAGGGGGGTTTCCACCCAGCGCTCGTGGGGGACGCCGACCACGGCCACCTCGGCGACCGCGGGGTGCTCTACGAGGGCGCGCTCGACCTCCGCCGGGTAGACGTTCTCACCGCCCGAGATCAGCATGTCCTTGAGGCGGTCGACGACGTAGATGAAGCCTTCCGGGTCTTCGCGGACGAGGTCGCCGCTGTGGAACCAGCCGCCGGCGAAGGCCTCCGCGGTCGCCTCGGGCTTGCCGTGGTAGCCGTGCATCACGGTCGGGCCGCGGTAGACGATCTCCCCCACCTCGCCCGGCGGCACGTCGGCACCCGCCTCGTCGACGATCCGCACCTCGACCCCGAGTGCCGGGCGCCCGACCGAGCCCATCTTGCGGATCGCGTCGGCACCACGCAGGAAGCAGGTGTTGGACGACATCTCAGTCTGGCCGAAGGCGTTGACGATCTCCACCGAGGGGAAGGTCGCGGCCAGCAGCTCCAGCGTCGGCAGCGGCGCCTGCGAGGCACCCCACATCGCCGTGCGCAGCCGCTCGCGGTCGACCGTGGCGACATCGGGGTGCGAGCAGATCTCCTGCCACTGGGTGGGGACGAAGAAGCACATCGAGACGTCGTGCTCGGCGAGGCGGGCGATCGAGAGCGCCGGGTCGAAGCCGCCCGAGGGCTCGATCACCGCGAGCGCGCCGAGGTGGAGGAAGGGCAGGATCCCGTTGAGCCCGCCGATGTGGAAGAGCGGCAGCCCCGAGAGCCAGACATCGCCGGGGCGGGCGCCGACCTCGTACAGCCAGTTGGTGGTGTTGACGACCAGGTTCTGGTGGCTCAGCATCGCCCCCTTCGGCCGCCCGGTGGTGCCCGAGGTGTACATCAGGAAGGCGAGGTCGTGGCCCTTCAGGTCGCGCTCGGGGCGGGCGGGCTCGGCCGCGGCCAGCGCCGCCTCGTAATCCGGCCCGATGACGATCGTCTCGATCCCGGCGGCGCGCGGCGCCAGCTCCGGGTCGGCGATCGCCAGGCAGGCGCCGGAGTCGGCGAGCACGTACTCGATCTCCTCCCGCGCGAGGCGGAAGTTGACCGGCACCGCGCAGGCGCCGAGCTTCTGGATGCCGAGGAACGCCTCGACGAACTCGATCCCGTTGTACTGGAGCATCGCGACGCGGTCGCCGCGGCCGACACCGCGCGCGGCAAGCGCGGCGGCGAGCCGGTCGGCGCGCTCCTCCAGCTCGCCGAAGCTGCGCCGCTCCCCCTCGCAGGCGAGGGCCGGCGCCCGCGGGTCGCGCCGGGCGGAGCGGGAGACCAGCTCGGGCACGGTGAGGCGGCGCGAGCGGTCGAGGTCGGACCCCATCTGCGCAAGGCTAGGCCCGATCGGCGCGCCCCCGGGGGACCGCCGCGGCCGCCTATGTGGTTCCTCCAAGCCCCGCCCGCGAGCGGTTGGAAGCGCGGCCGGACCGACCATACGCTCGCGGCCATGGCCGAACCGACCAAGCTCCTCGACGGCGGCACCTTCTTCGAGGGCCCGCGCTGGCACGACGGCCTCTGGTGGGCCTCCGACTTCTACACCGACGGCGGTCGGATAGTGGCGGTCGATCCCGAGGGCGCGATCGTGCGGGACATCCCGCTTGAGCAGCCCTCGGGGCTCGGCTGGCTGCCGGACGGCGACCTGCTCGCGGTCTCGATGAGCACCCACAAGATCTGGCGGATCGGCGACTCCGGCGAGCCGACGCTCTACGCCGACCTGACCGCGTTCGCGCGCGGCGAGTCCAACGACCTCACCGTCGACGCCCAGGGCCGGGTCTGGGTCGACTCCTTCGGCTACGACCTCTACGCCGGCGAGCGCCCGGTCGGCTCGCCGCTGCTGCGGGTCGACCCCGACGGCACCGTCGTCCCGGTCGCCGACGGCCTCCACTTCCCGAACTCGATCATGGTCTCGGCGGACGGCGAGGAGCTGGTCGTCGCCGAGACGATCGGCTCGCGCCTCACCGCCTTCGACGTCGCCGCCGACGGCAGCCTCTCCGGCCGCCGCGTGTACTGCCAGCTGGCGCCGACCGTGCCGCTCGACGAGATCGCCGAGGACTACTCGAACGTCGGTTACGGCCCCGACGGCTGCACGCTCGACGCCGAGGGCTGCGTCTGGGCAGGCAACTCGCTGGGCAACTGGATCGGCCGCTTCTCCCCGGACGGCGAGGTGCTCGCCCGCGTCGATGCCCCGGAAGCGGGGATGGCGACCTACGCGGTCCAGCTCGGCGGCGTCGACGGCCGCACGCTGCTGATGTGCGTGGCGCCGGACTGGCGCCTCGGGATGGGCGAGAACGAGGCCCGCGCGTCGCTGTGGACGGTCGAGGTGGACGTTCCCCGTCGCGACGGTCTCTCCTCCGCCATCCATGCCTGAGGCGGGCGAGATGACAGCGCGCTACCAGAGCGACAACATCGGCTCGTGGACGGCCCTGCGCGCCCGCCGCGACCCGCATCGCACGGCGCTCGTGCGGGCCGAGGAGCGGGTCGATTACGCCGAGCTGGAGCGCCGCGTCGGGCGGGTGGCGGGAGCGCTCCGCGAGGCCGGGGTGAAGCCGGGCAAGCGCGTCGCGACGGCGCTGAAGAACCGGATCGAGTTCGTCGAGATGCTCTTCGGCACCGCCCGCGCCGGGGCGATCTTCGTGCCGCTGAACTTCCGCCTCTCCAGCGAGGAGGTCGCCTACGCGCTGGCCGACTCCGGCGCCGAGATCGTCGTCGTCCAGGCCGACACCGCCGCCGCCGTGAAGGCCGCGCTGGAGCTGGGGGACGGCGAGCCGCCGCGGGTGATCTCGGTCGACGGCCCGGACGCCGATTACGCCGCGTGGCGCGACGCGGCGCTGCCGCTCGACCCGCATCCGGTGCGCCCCGAGGACCCGGTCTCGATCGTCTACACCTCGGGCACGACCGGGCCGCCGAAGGGCGCCGTGCTGACCCACGGCGGCGTCCTCTGCAACGTCCAGAACTACCTCGCCGACTGGGACCTGCGCCGCGACGACGCGACCGTCGTCGTCAACCCGATCTTCCACGTCGTCCTCTACATCCTCACCGTGCCGCTGCTCTACAAAGGCGGCAAGGTGGTGCTGATGGAGGACTTCGACGCGGCCGCGGCGGTGCGCCTGGCGGAGGCCGAGGAGATCACCGTCTGGTTCGCGATCCCGACCGCCTGGCAGATGATGCTGGACACGCCCGCGGTGGCGGCGCTCGACACCTCGCGGCTGCGCTTCGTCGGCTCCGGCGGCGCCGCCGCCCCGCAGGCCCTGATGGATCGCTTCGCCGAGCTCGGGGTCGATTACCGGCAGGGCTACGGGCTCTCGGAGACGACCTCCTCGGCGACCACGATGGGACCCGCCGACCAGGCGCGCAAGCCGGGCTCGATCGGGCGGCCCTTCTTCCACGTCGAGGCGCGGATCGTCGACGAAGAGGGCAAGGTGCTGGCGCCCGGCGAGGTCGGCGAGATCCAGCTGCGCGGCCGCAACATCTGCGCCGGCTACTGGCGCAAGCCGCGCGAGACGGCCGAATCCTTCGACCGCGACGGCTGGTTCTCGACCGGCGACATCGGTCGCGCCGACGAGGAGGACTTCTACTGGATCGTCGACCGCAAGAAGGACCTGATCATCTCCGGCGGCGAGAACATCTCCTCGATCGAGGTCGAGGGCGCGGTGCTCTCCCACCCGCGGGTCGCCGCGGCGGTGGTGATCGGGCTACCGCACGAGCGCTGGGGAGAGACCCCGTGCGCGGTGGTGACCACGGTCGACGGCGAGGACCTCGACCAAGCCGAGTTGATCGCCCACTGCCGCGAGCGCATCGCCCACTACAAGTGCCCGACCGTCGTGATCACGGTCGCCGAGCTGCCCCAGACGGCCACCGGCAAGATCGCCAAGCCGGCGGTCCGCAAGCTGGTCGCCGACCGCGCCTCGGCGTAGGCCGTCGGGACGAGGGCACCGCGGGCCCCGAGGCGCCGGTCGGCGTCCCGTCACACCCCTCCGTCGATGGGCCGAAAACCTGCCTATGCGTCCGGTTTTCGGCCCATCGACGGAGGGGTCAGGCGGTGCCCTTGCCTTCGACCACGTCGCCGGACTCGACCGTCAGGGTCACGCCGAAGCGCTCGATGATGTCGCCGGAGCAGCCGCGCATCGTCGCCCAGGCCTCCGAGCCTTCCGACTCCGCCATCGCCTCGGCGCTGTCGAAGATCATCTCGGCGACCCGGTAGTGCTCGGTCTCGCCGCCCTCGAAGCCGTCCTTGGTGCGGGTCAGGTTGATGCCCACCAGGTTGGGCACCGCCGCCGCCCGCGGCACGTGCGTCTCGGCGTAATAGCGCTCGAACTCCTCGACGTCCTCCGGCTTCGGCGCCGACCAGTAGGCGTAGAGCTTGTACGGCACGGTCCCCTCCTCACTCGTTTGCCCGCCCAGCCAACCACGCGAGGGCGCCCCTCGGGCGGGGGAGGCGTGACCGCTTCGTCGGATCCCCAAAGGCCGGTGCGGCCCGGCCTGACGACTCAGTCGAGCAGGATCTCGCGCAGGGCGGCGCGGGTCCGGTCGACCGGCACGCCAGCCTCGGCGAGATAGCCGTCGAGCGAGCCGTAACGGTCGTCGACCGCGGCGAAGAAGCGTGCCATCGCCGCGGGCGGCGCGCGGTAGATCCCGGCCGGGACCGGATCCCGTCGCGACGGATCGAGGCCGGCGCGCCACTCCCGCAGCGCCTGCGCCGGCTCGTCGCTGAGCGAGTAGTCGGCGGCGATCTCCTCGCGCGACACCCCCAGCAGGTCGAGGACGATCGCGCAGAGGACGCCGGTGCGATCCTTCCCCGCCGCGCAGTAGACGACGGCCGGGTAGGAGTCGGGGTCGCGAAGCAGCCCGAGCCCGCGCTCGACCGACGCGGCCCCTTCGCCCAGCATCCAGACGTAGGTGTCGGCCAGGGTGCCCGCCAGATCCTCGATCGGCTCCTCGAAGGTCGGGCTCTGCCGGAACATCGGCAGGTGGTGGACGGTGGCGCCGTCGTTCGCGTATGTCCCGCGGGCGACCTCTTCGGCCGTCCGCAGGTCGATCGCCGTCACGATCTCGCGGTCCGCCAGCAACTCGTGGTGGTCCGGCTCGAGCCGGTGCAGGCTGGCGCCCCGGAACAGCATCCCGCGCCGCACCGGCCGCTCGTCGGCGGCGGCGAGGCCGCCGAGGTCACGAAGGTTGAAGTAGGCCGGTACCGGGGAAGCCCAGACGGTGCCTTGAGGTCGATCCGCGATGCCGCGAACGATACGGACCGCCCGCCCCGCCCGGTGTCCAATCGGTTAATGACGGTTGTCGATGGGCCGAAAACCTGCCTATGTGTCCGGTTTTCGGCCCATCGACATGGGAGTGTGATCAGCCGGTGACGAAGCCGCCGTTCGGGCTGATCGTCTCGCCGACGAAGAAGCTGGCGTCGTCGCCGGCCAGGAAGGCGATCGTCGCGGCGATCTCGCTGGGGCGGCCGAGCCTTCCCTGCGGGGTCTGGAGGCGCACGCTCTCGATCAGCGGCGGGGTGAGCGAGCCGCCGACCAGCTGGGTCTCGACGAAGCCCGGGGCGACCGCGTTGACGCGGACGTTCTGCTGGATCAGCTCCTTCGCCACGCTGCGGGTGAAGGCGAGGATGCCGCCCTTCGCCGCCGAGTAGTGCGGGTGGCCGGTGCAGCCTTCGAGGCCGCAGATCGAGGCGACGTTGACGATCGCCCCGGTTTCCCGCGCGGCCATCGAACGGGCGGCGGCGCGGGTCCCGTGGAAGGTGCCGTCGAGGTGGACCGAGAGCATCCGCCGCCAGTCGGCGTCGCTCATCCGCACCAGCCCCTCCAGCGGGGTCCGGACCTCCCCCGACTCGGCCAGCTCGGCCAGCTGCGCCTCGGCCCGCGGGTTGGTGTTCTCGGAGGCCTCGCCGCCCGCGATGCCGGCGTTGTTGACCCAGACGTCGACCGGGCCCAGCTCCGCCTCGAGCCGCGTCAGCGCCGCCTCGACCGCGCCCGAGTCGGTGACGTCGCAGGCGATCGCGATCCCCTCCCCGGCCAGCTTCGCGGTCAGCGCCGCGGCGCCCTCGTCGATGTCGAGGACGGCGACCCGCGCCCCCTCCTCGGCGAGGCGCACGCAGGTCGCCTCGCCGATCCCGGAGCCGCCGCCGGTGACCGCCGCGACCTTGCCCGCGAGCCTCACGACGTCGTCCCCATCCTGTCGACGACCGCCTCGATCACCGCCTCCTGGTGCGGCTGCAACGCCGTGTAGCCGATCCCGCGGAAGGCCTCGATGAACGGGTCGTCGACGACCTTGTCGATCTTCAGCAGCCCCTCGATCACCGCGGCGCCGCAGAACGGCACGTAGGCGGAGGAATAACCGCCCTCGTGGATCGCCACCAGCTTGCCGCCGCAGACGCGCTCGGCGAGGGCGACCATCGTGTCGGTCATCTCGCGATAGCCCTCGCTGGTCACCATCATCATCGCCAGCGGGTCCATCATCGAGGCGTCGAGGCCGGAGGCGATGATGATGATCTGCGGGTCGAACGCTTCGACCGCCGGGACCACGACCCGCTCGATCGCCGCGTTGTAGCCGCCGTCACCCGTCCCCGGCGGCAGCGGCACGTTGACGCAGGCGCCCGCCCCCGCCCCCGCCCCGGTGTCCTCGACCAGCCCCGAGCCGGCCGGGTAGAGCCCGTCCTGGTGCAGGGAGATGGTCAGCACCCCGGGGTCCTCGTAGAAGGCGTGCTCGGTGCCGTTGCCGTGGTGGACGTCCCAGTCGACGATCGCGATCCGCTCCAGCCCGCGGACCGCCCGCATGTGTTCGACCGCGATCGCGATGTTGGCGAAGACGCAGAAGCCGCGGCCTTCGTCGCGCTCGGCGTGGTGGCCGGGCGGCCGGTTGAGCGAGTAGGCGTTGTCGACGTCGCCGCGCCAGACCGCCTCGATCGTCTCGATCACGCCGCCCGCGGAGAGCGCGCAGATCCGGTAGCCGCCGGCCCCGAACGGCGCCAGCTCGCCACCGTCGCCGCCGCCCGCCTCGCTTTCGCGCTTGATCCGGTCGACGTACTCGGGCGTGTGGACGCGGAGGATCTCCTCCTCGGTCGCCTCGCGCCCCGACAGCTCGACCGTCTGATCGAGCAGCCCGGTGACGTCGAGCAGGTTGCGCAGCCGTCGCTTCGTCGCCGGGCTCTCGCCGTGCTGCTCGGGCTCCACCAGCCCGCCGGTCGAGAGGTAGGCCGACCCGGTGCCGGTGTCGTGCCAGGCGTAGAGCTCGTTCCAGTGGAAGCCGGTGGCCATGGTCAACCCAGCCCCATGGAGCGGCCGATCAGGTCTTTCATGATCTCGTTGGTCCCTCCCCATATCTTGCTTACGCGTCCGTCGGCCCAGAAGCGGGCCACCTGGTACTCGTCCATGAAGCCGTACCCCCCGTGTAGCTGCACGCAGCCGTCGAGGACCTGGTTCTGCAGCTCGGCGGTCCACCACTTGACCTTCGCCGCGTCGACCGCGGTCAGCTCGCCCTCGACGTGCGCCATCACGCACTGGTCGACGAAGGCGCGCGCCGCGTCGATCTGCGTCTGCATCTCGGCGAGCCGGAAGCGGCTGTGCTGGAAGGTGCCGATCGGGCGACCGAAGGCCTCGCGGTCGCGCACGTACTCGAGGGTGACGGCGAGGGCCGCGGCGGCGTGCGCGACGTTGGCGACGGCGACGCTCAGCCGCTCCTGAGGCAGCCGCTCCATCATGTACTCGAAGCCACGGTTCTCCTCGCCGAGCAGGCTTGACGCGGGCAGCCGCACGTCCTCGAAGAAGAGCTCCGCGGTGTCGGCCTCGTGCTGGCCGACCTTCTCCAGCTTGCGGCCGCGGGTGAAGCCCTCGGCGTCCCCCTCGAGGATGAAGACGCTGACGTCTTTGCGACCGTCGCCGGTGCGGGCGGCGAGGATCACGAGGTCGGCGGCGCTGCCGTTGGTGATGAAGGTCTTGGCGCCGTTGAGGATCCAGCCGTCGCCGTCGCGGACCGCCCGGGTGCGGAGGCCGGCGAGGTCGGAGCCCGCCTGCGGCTCGGTCATGCCGATCGAGGTGATCAGCTTGCCCGCGCAGAAGTCGGGGACGTAACGCTCCTTCTGCTCGTCGGTGGTCAGCTCCAGCAGGTACGGGGCGCAGACGTCGACGCCGAGGCAGAGCGCCGAGTTGACCGCCAGCGAGGCGGCGGCCAGCCCTTCGCCGAGCACCTGGTTGAAGCGGAAGTCGGCGAGCTCGGCGCCGCCGTAGGCGGCGGGCATCGCGAGGCCGATGAAGTCCTGCCGCCCCGCCTCCTCCCAGATCTCCCGCCCGGTCCAGCCCTGCTCGCGCCAGCGGTCGATGTTCGGCAGCACGTGGCGGCGGCAGAACTCGGCGACCGATTCGCGGAAGAGCTCGTGCTCGGCGGTGAAGATCGCGCGGCGCATCTGTGGCGACCCTAGGCGCCGGGCCGCCGCCCCGAAAGCCCCGACCTCGCGGGACCTTGTCGATAATCCGAAGTGGGCGGCGGCGACCGGCGCTGGCGGGTGGCGCCCGCCTCAGACGACCGCCGGCGAGCCGATCCGCGGGGCGACCTCCTCGGCCAGCAGGCGCATCGACTCGTTCCAGACCTCGGGCCGGTCGGCGTAGTCCATCCCCAGCACCAGCAAGGTGCCGAAGCCGCCGAGCTCCTCCTGCAGCCGCTGGAGCTTCTCGGTCACCGTGTCGGGGGAGCCGACCAGCCAGCGATCGCAGAGGTAATCGAGGTCGACCGCCGAATCGGGCGTCTCCAGGTCGTCCTTGTGGTAATCGAGAAAGTCCCAGTCGCGAAACAGGGGCAGGTTGAACTCTTCGAAGTAACGCCCGAGGCAGCCGTCGAGCGCGTGGCGCCGCGCCTCCTCGTCGGTCTCCGCGATCAGCACCTCCTTGACCACCCGCCAGTCGGCCCGCGAGGCGGTCCGCCCGGCCGCCGCGGCACCCTCCTCGACCCGTCCCCAGTGCTGGGAGATCACCCGCGGGTTGAGGTTCAGCGACATCGGGATGAAGCCGCGTTCGCCGCACAGCTTCAGCGAGCCGGAGGTCGGCGTGATCCCGGCCAGCGCGATCGGCGGATGCGGCTGCTGCAGCGGGTAGATGTGATGCCCGAGGACGGGATGCTCGGGCGGGTTGGGGCCGACGTGCTCGCAGGTCCAGTACTCGCCCTCGTAGCGCCACGGCCCCGGCTCGGTCCAGTACTTGAAGATGATCTCGACCCCCTCGGCCATGATCTTCGGCGGCTCGTCCTTGCCCGCGTCGGGCCGGAAGGAGCGCCAGTCGGTCGCCGAGGTGCCCTGGGTGAAGGCGACGTTGAGGCGCCCTTCGGAGGCATGGTCGAGGTAGGCCAGCCGCATCGCCAGCACCCCCGGGTGGTGGAAGGGGACGATGTGGGCGCCGGGCCCGAGGCGGATCCGCTCGGTGTTGCGCAGCGCCTGGGCGAGCAGCAGGTCGGGCGCCGGGATCGGCTCCCACGGCACGGTGAAGTGCTCGCCCAGCCAGGCCTCGGTGTAGCCGAGCGAGTCGGCCAGCTCGAGCGTTTCGACGTTCCAGCGGTTCGAGTCGGCAAGCGGCTTGCCGGGCGGGTGACAAGGCATGAGAAAGATTCCGACGTCCAACTTCTCCTCCGTTCTATTGCGCGGTGTAGCCGCCGTCGACGAGGATCGGCTGGCCGGTGACAAAGGTCGAGGCGTCGGAGACCAGCCAGACGACGGCGTCGGCGATCTCCTCCGGGCGGCCGAGCCGACCGACCGGGTGCCCGGCCTCGACCAGTCCCCGCAGCCCGGGGTCGGCCGCGGCGGCGTCCGCGAAGAGCGGGGTCTCGACCGAGCCCGGGCAGACGGCGTTGACGCGGATCCCCTGGGCGGCATAGTCGAGCGCCGCCACCCGGGTCAGGCCGATCACCCCGTGCTTGGCGGCGACGTAGGGGCCCTGGCCGGGCAGGCCGATGACGGCGACCCCGGAGGCGGTGTTGACGATCGAGCCGCGGCCCGCCGCCAGCATCGGCGGGATCTCGGCCCGCATGCAGTTGAAGACCCCGGTCAGGTCGACGTCGATCATCCGCTTCCAGTCGGCGTCGGAGACCTCGTGCAGGGGGCTGCCGGCGAAGACGACGCCGGCGTTGTTGTGGGCGAAGTCGAGCCGGCCGAAGCGCTCCAGCGCCGCCGCGACGAGGGCGTCGGCCTGGGCCGGATCGACGACGTCGGCGGCGCAGAACGCGGCGCTGCCGGGGCCGTCCGCCAGCGCCACCGTCTCCTCCCCGCCCGCCGCGTCGAGGTCGACGACCAGCACGTCGGCCCCGGCGGCGACCAGCGCCAGCGCGGTGGCACGGCCGATCCCCGAGGCCGCCCCGGTGACCAGGCCGGCGCGCCCGGCCAGCGCCGTGCGGTCGAACGTCGGTGACATCGCGGGCCTCAGTAGGTGTGGAGGATGCGTCCCCAGGGCAGCTCGAAGCTCCAGTTGCCGCCCAGGTAGGCGGCCCGCAGCATCTTGCGGACCGGGAAGCGGAACCACGGATCGAGCCCCGACTCGACCTCGAAGTCGACGTGGCCGGCGCCGGTGAACTGGTTTTCGAAGAAGTCGTCGGTCAGCTGGGCGTTGTTGGTGTGTGGGCTGAAGTGCTCGATCAGCTCGACCTTCGGCGGCAGGCCCTCGGGGTGGGGGACGATCCGCAGGGTCAGCAGCGGCTCGGCGAAGGGGCGGGCTTCCTCGCGCGGGACGAGGCGCTCGGGGCGGAAGGTCCCGGTCGCCAGGCGCACCCCGCGCGGGCGCTCGATGATCCCGAGCATCCCCTGGTCCCCCTTCTGCAGCTCGATGTGGCCGAGCTTCTTCGGCACGCCCCAGATCTCGCGCCCGACCGCGATCGCCGCGTCGGAGGTGAGCAGGTTGTTGACCACGTACTGGACCGGCTCGCCCTGGAAGGTCGCGCCGATGCTGAGGAAGGCCTCCTGGTAGGTGCCGAGCGTGCAGATCGGCGCGTCGAGGACGGCGACCGTGGCCACCGCGGGCAGGCGCAGCTCGAGGCAGTCGGGCAGCACGTCGGCGGCCGCCTCGGCGTCGGTCTCGTACGTCCAGGAGAGGAGCTCGAGGTTGCGGTAGTAGTAGGGCGGCGCGGGGTAGATCGGCGCGTGGACGGGCATCGTCCCGGCCATCCGCTCGAGCGTCATCCGGCCTTTCAGGGTCTCGGCAGCTGCGGTGACATCGGTCATGGCGCGGAGCCTCGCGCGGCGCGCCGGCGGGCGCCAGGTCCGATTCCGACAAATCGCCGAGCGGCGCGGCCGGGCGCTTTGTCGGAACTCCACAAAGGCGCGGGGAGGCGAGCGGCCGTCCGAGGTGGGTCCCGGGTGCCCTGGGCTCCTCATGGGGGTCCGGACAGGCTGTGACCCCCATGAGGCGCCCAGGACGTGAGGCTTCGCGTGGGAAGACGTCAAGGTTCCGTGACGAAGAGGCCGGGGACGTCACACCACCCGGCCCCGAGACGACCGCCGTGGTCGTCCTTTCGTCCGACCTCAGGACCGCGGTCGTCCTTTCGTCCGTCTACCGGACCGAAGGACGACCGCCCCGGGTCGGGCGGACGAAAGGACGACCACGGTCCGGCGTCTCCGTCACGGGGTCACGCATCGGTGACGGGTCCGTCCGTCCGCCGTGGCGCTCCCGTGACCCTCCCGGCACGGTCCCTCCACCTCTCCCCCCGGGAGAGGCCCGGGAGGGACGGCGGGGGTGACCCTGGACGAACCTCCCCGCAGTTCGTGAGGGAAGGGTCACC